>Ga0075425_100006848_pt1 | contig 12003 bp, 10 predicted proteins | sample SoiMethybrSBSTD4_FD_75300 | JGI IMG/M metagenome (GOLD analysis project Ga0075425, IMG submission 75300) | Bulk soil microbial communities from a Populus tree surrounding site in Tennessee, USA - Soil MetaG P. TD hybrid SBSTD4 | ecosystem: Environmental > Terrestrial > Soil > Tree plantation...
CCGACTTCGGCACCCCCGATCGAGCGATGCAGCCGCTGACCTTCGTGTGGATGCTCGTCACCGTCGCACTACTTCTGCTGCCGCTGGCCGGGTCAGCGTCGCGCGCGGCGGAAGACCGGACAGGCCGGCGCTCGTCGAGCGTCGTGCTCGCGGGCGCGGCGCTCGTGATCTTTGCGTGCGCGGCATCGCTTGGAAGCGCCCTGGGCGGCCTGCGCTTCCAGCCGCTCTTCGCCGTCAGGCCCGGAGACGCACGCGATCGCGTGATTCACTTCGCGCTGACGCACGGCGGCGACCGCGCATGGTCGTCCGAGCGCGGCGGCGTCGACGTGCCGTCGTATTTTCCGGAGCCGGCCGACACGGCGACGCTCGTCACGATCGAGCCCGAGCACCCTCGGTCGTCGACGCTCGTCCAGGTTGCGCTCGAGATTCGACGACCTGGCAACCGGCCGGGCTGGGGCACGGCGTCGGTCGATTTCGGCGACGGCTCACCGCATCAGCGCGTGCCGGTCGAGGAAACGGCGCATCTGACACACACGTATTCGACCGCGGGCGATTACGCGCTGCAGATCGAGTTCGAGTTGTGGGGATTGCCGCCGCGATCGGTGATGCGATCGATCCGGGTGAATTAGGACGCCTGGCGTGACGCCGCGGCGGGCGATTCCATCCAGTCGACGAAGCCGAGCAACGCGCAGCCGCGAATGCCGGTCGCCCTGAATTCGACAGCGCCGAGCGCCGCGTCCATCGACTTCAGATGAAACGGCAGTTCGACGCGTTCGCCCGGCGACACAGGGCCGCTGTACTCGGCGAGGACGCGACCGAACCGCCCGGTGGTCACCACCTGGAGGAGCGCCTCCCCGGCCGCACAGCCATCGCTCGCGGCGAAATCGAAATGCGCGACGTACGCGCCGCTTGCGATCTTGAGCGACGTGGGACCATGGACGCCCCGCCCCGCCGTGAGTTCGTGCGTGCATCCCGGCCGCCGCTTCGCACCATCGTCAGACAGGAAGCACGACAGCTGGCTGTTGAACCGGGAGGCGCGCGGCGCGCGGGCGTTGTAGCGGTCGAACACGCGCGCGGTGATGCGCGCCGAAGGAGTCGTCGCGAACCACTTCGGCACGGTCCCGTACGACATCCCGGCCTCGCTGAAATACGCGTAGACGCCTGGCGCAAACAGGTAGAAGACCGATCCGGCCGCGAGCAGCGCGCACAAGACCCACGCGTGCAGCCGATGCACGCTCATGCGTCCGCTCTCGTCGCGACCAGGCTCGGCGTACCGACGCCGATCAGCACCAACGCCGCGGCAACCGTCGACCAGACGAGGAATCGAGACAAGTCCCAGGCGATCGTCACGATGGCGAGCGGCGATGCCGCCGCGACGAACGCGACAACCGCCGTCTGCCAGCCTCTCGTCCACCGATGTGCGTAGCAGAACAGGGCGGTCCACAGCAGCGCGAGCGTCGGTGGCAGGAAGTAGGCCATCGCGATCAGGAAGTTCGGCAGATCGTCGTGGAAGTCGTACCGCATCATGTGCTGAAAGGCGGTGACCGCCGTCTGCTCGAAGATCACGCCGAGCAGCGCCCCCTTCGCCCGTTCGTCGATGGGCGCCGCCGCAATCGCGAGACGGACCGCCGTATCGCTGTGAAGCCAGACCACGGCTGCCGCGACGAGGACGGGCAGCACGACCGTCAGCAGTTTCCGAGCGGCACCTCCGCGGTGTGCCGTCAGCGACCACAGCAGCAGCAGCGCGACCGGCATCCACAAAAAGACGAACGCCTCGTGGACGAACGGCCCGACGCTCGCGGCCAGCGCCGCCGCCACGAAACGTTCCTCGAGCACGAGCCAGAACGCGACGAGTACGAGCGAGATCAGGTACACGTCGACGTACCCGACGTCGTGCGCCAGCGTCGGCATGAGCTGGCTGCACATCAGGCACAGAAACGCGAACGCGAGCGCCAGCCGCGCATCGGTCGCCGCTTCGCGGCGAATCGCGTTCTCGAACAGCCGCCAGCACGCCACGATGATCCACAGGCAGGCTACGATATGAGACACCATGATCACCGGCGCGAGCTCATCGAACGACCGCACGTGCAGCAGCGGGCGGAAGAGCGTCCCGATCAGCCCACGCCGGATGAAGCCGTGGTCGTAGCTCAGAAGCCAGTAGTACTCACTGCCGCCGACGAGGCCCGGAGACAATCCCTTGAGAAGACCGACGATGCCCGCGCAGGCGAATAGGGGAAGCAGTGCCCGTTCGACACCAATGCGCCGGAGGGGGCGCGCGCGATCGTCGTGAAGCGCCGCGACTGGCATGAGCCTCGCGATGATACGACTGGATTTTCACGCAAAAAATAAGTTGTTTCGAATAATTTCCGCGCTGATATCCGTCGTGTCGGCATTAGCGACACTCGAGAGATACGATTCGTAAGCTGTCCGTTAGAATTGAAGCTCATGCATAAATCGCGAGCCAGGCCTGGGCGCCCGCCAAAATACGGACGGGCGGCCCGCGCCGTCACCATCACCCTGCCGGTCGACGTGCTGGCGCGGCTCTCCGCCGTCCACGCCGATCTCGGACGCGCGATCGTCTCGCTCACCGAGCGCGGCGCGACCAGACGCGTTCCGCGGACGCGGCCGGCCGAAGTGACCGCCTTCGGCAACCACGCCCTGATCCTCGTGAATCCGCAAAAGGCGCTGAAGCGCCTGCCTGGTGTGCAGCTCGTGCCGCTCGACAACGGCCGCGCGCTCATCTCGCTCCACCCGGACTACTCCATTCCGCAGCTCGAACTGGATGTGCGCGACGCCCTGGATCGCCCGGGACTGAGTGCCGCCGAACGCGAGCTGCTGCAGGAGATTGGGAAGATTCTGCACGGCGCGCGCCGGGCGCGCGACATGGCGGCGAGGCCGCGGACGATCATCGTGTTCGAACGGAAGCGGCGGCGAGCGCGGGCCTAGGACGCGAGCTCGGCGCGGGTGGTCAGCGACTCGGCCTCGACCCGCTCCTGACGCAGCTTGAACGTGAGCCGCGGCAGCGCGGGTGCCGCAATCGGCAGATCCTGGAACTGCTCTTCTGTGAGCGCGTTCCAGCTTTTCCACTGCGGGTTGCGGTATTCCATGTGGCCGAGGATGATCGCGACGAACGTCGAGAAGAGATCTTTCACCTGACGCAGCCGGGCGACCCGCCGGATGTGCTTCCGGATGATGCGCGGCCGGAGATAAAACTCGCGGAATGCGTGCTTCTCGAATTCGTAGATCTGCTCCGCGGTCAGATCGTCGAGCTTGACCAGCACAGTGTGCTGGCCGTACTCGGCCCATTTTTTCGAAATCAGCGTGCCGGTCTTCACCGCGTACTCGTACAGCTGCGTCCCCGGGTACGGCGTGCTGATGTTCAGCTGAAACAGATCGAGGTCGAGCTCCTTCGCGAAGTCGACGCTCGCCTGCATCGTCTCCCACGTTTCGCCCACGTTGCCGATGATGAACGAGCCGCGCACCTCGATGCCGAATTCATGGGCGATGCGCACGGCTTCGGCGTACCGCTTCTTGTCGATCGGCTTGCCGATGTTGCGCATGATGCGCTCGTCGCCGCTCTCAATCCCGACGAGCACCTGATGGCATCCGGCCTGCTTCATCAACTGCGCGATCTCGCGGCTGAAGCAATCGCCTCTGATGAACGCGATCCACGTGACGTCCACCTTGTCGGCGATCATCCGCTTGCAGAAGTCGACGACGGTCTGCTTGGCGACGGTGAACGTGTCGTCGTAGAACTGAATCTGGCGGACGCCGTAGTGGTAGCGCAGATGCTTGATCTGCTCCACCATCTTCGCCGGCGAGTGCGACCGCAGCGTCGTGAAGGCGGAGTTGCAGAACGTGCATTTGCCGGGACAGCCGCGCGTCATCAACGCGTTCATCGCCGGCAGGTTCCGGTAGGTGCCCACCGCCGGGAAGTAGTGTTTGAAATTCACCAAGTGGTACGCCGGCATCGGATAGCTGTCGAGATCCATCCGCACCGGGCGCGGCGCGTTGTGGGTCACGCGGTCGGACCCTGCGCGATAACTCAAGCCGAGAACGCCGGCGAACGCGTGGCCTTGCACGATCTCGAGCGCCGCTTCCTCGCCGTCCCCGCGCACCACCCCGTCGACGGCGCTGTTGGCGAGCATCGACTCGGGCATCGCTTCCGCGTGCGCGCCGCCACAGATCACGATCGCGTCCGGCACGTGGTCCTTGCACAACCGCGCGATGTAATGCGCAGGCACCGCCATGTTGGTCAACACCGAAATGCCGACCACGCGCGGGCGCGTCTTTCGCAGATGGGCGATGACGTCCGTGTCGACCAGTTTCTCGGCGTGCACGTCGAGCACGCCCACGCGGTAGCCGTGCGCCTCGACGAACGCAGCGATAGACAGAATCCCCAGAGGAGGCAGGCAATTCATCATGGAATTGCCGCGTTCTTCGGAGACAGCCCAGGGTGGGTAGATCAGCAGGAGATCGAGGCGCGCATCTGCGGCCGCGGGGCCGTCGGACATGTGCACGCCACGTTACACGTTCCGCGATGGTAACGCCGTAAGACCACCGTAATGGAATGATAAAAGTATCGTTAAAATCACGCGGTTGATCAGTTTTCCCTGAATAATTCCGGCGGTCCGAAAAGAGCGCAGCGAATCAAGACACGCGGCGGACAAACGCCTGCAGCTGTGACCACACGATCGCGGCAAGCGCCCGGTGGCCCGCCTCAGACAAGTGCAGGTCGTCACGGAAGAGCTGGTCGGCCTCGTCCGCCGTGCCGGCCACGCGCAGGGCATCGATCGGGTCCACGCAGGTAATCCGGTTGTGCGCACAGATCGCCTGCATCTGTCGCTGCGGGAACAGCACGCGGTCGCGCGGGGCGCCGAGGGCGAGGGCCTTCACCTGATCGCGCACGGGTGCCATCACGATCATCACTGGCACAGACCCGCGCGTCTGCAGCCAGGGCACGAGCGTGCCGTCCGCATAGGTCTTCCAGTCTTCCGGGCTCCACGCGCGCAGCGTGGCGCTGTTCAAGTCGGCGAGGGCCGCAGTCGCCGGTTGGGAGCGGAACGAATTGCGCAGCGACATGAGCTCGAGGCCCTTCGCGGTCCTGGCCGTCAACCCACGAAGCCCGTCGAGTTGGGCGATTTCGTCGGTCATGTGCAGCTCCCCTTCGCCGCCCCAGTCCCACTCGAACTTCACGAGATCGTTCAGACAGAAGACGATCACCACCGCTCGCCAGTTGACGTCCCACAGGTAGCGATCGAAGTACCGGAGCTCCTGATGTGTGCTCCACCCCGGCGTGCCGGCGTTCAGCAGCTGCCAGCCCGGCCCCGCCATGCCCTGCATCAGCGTCACGAATACCTTGTCGAGTGCGACGGCATCGCCATACGTGACAGAGTCGCCGAGGAAGACCGCTTTCTGCACGTCGCGTGACGGATCGATTTCCGCCGATCCCAGGAGCCCCCGGGAGTTGGTCTCGTGGATATCGTAGGTGCCCCACCGAAATCCATGAAAGAGCGGCTTGAGCCTGTACGACGTCGCGTCGTCGTACACGTAGAGCCCCTTGAGGCGCCGGACGAGCTGCGCTTCCTGCCTGAGGCGGTCCGCCTGCGACAGCTTCGGCGGATGCCGCCTCGCCAGGACGAGCGCCGACGCAGCCAGGGCCACGCCCACGCCGAGGACGATGCTCGTGACGATGAACAGCAGCCGCTTCGGCCGCACGGCCTAGGAATGATACCGCCGCGGCATGGAGAGGATCGCGGCGCCCGGCAGATTCGCAAGAATTCCCGACAGCACGATCAGCGTCGACAACGCGAGCGCGTCGGCTTCGGCGACGCCGCGCGGCTGCAGCAGCCACACGATCAGCCCTTGCGGCGCTCCAAATCCCGCCAACGAAATCGGCATCATCAGCGCAACGAGTCCGACCGGCATGAAGAGCAGGTAATACGAGAGCGGCACGTCGATGCCAATCGCAAGGCCCAGCACGTACGCCTGGAGCACCCGCAGCACCTGGACGCCAATCGACAGCACCGAGACGGCAACGAGCGCCGACCCGTGGCCGCGATACGCGCCGAGCGCATCGGTCAGGCGCAGCACGCGCGCGCCGAGCGCCGAGTCGTGCCAGGCTCGAGGCAACGCCGCGCGTGTCAGCCGGTCGACGAACAGCACGGCGCCGGCACCGGCCATCAAGGCCAACGCGACCAACACGAACGCCGTTCCCGCATTCCCCGACATGCGCGCGCCCGCGAGCGCAATCCCGACGAGCGCGACGACGAGGATTGAGAGCAGGCCGAGGACGCGGTCGACGGCGACCGACGCGACCGCCGTACTTCCCTGCGCCGTCTGCCGCGAGAGCGAATAGGCGCGCGCGGCGTCGCCCGCCAGTGCCGTGTAGCCGCCGACGAACGAGCTCACGAGATAGATCGACGCCGCGCCGCCGGCCGAGATCGCCGTGCCGCGCGCCCGCAGCAGGATGATCCAGCGCCAGATCATCACCGCGCGATCGGCCGCGACGAGCGCGACGACCACGGCGGCGAGACGGAGATCGAGCCGTCGAATAGCGGCCCACGTCGCGGCCAGATCGATCCGGCTCGCCAGCAGCGCGAGGACCGCCACCGTGACGAGCGCCCGCACCCAGAGCGACGCGGACAGCTTCGCGATCACTCGTGCGGCTTCTGGGCGACGAATTCGAGAGTTTCGAACAGGTTCTTGCGGATCTTGAAGAGCAGGTTCTCGCTGCGCGCGTACCGCGACAGCGTGTTAATGCCGGGGAAATTCGTGAACATCGCCGCGCCCGCCAGGAGGTCGCGGCGCAGGCCCGTCGCCGCGCCGATGCTGCGTACGACGTCGCGCAGCTCGAAGCTGCCGTCGTACAGCAGCTGCCGCACGCGCCGCTCCGTGGTCACGAAATTGTGCGTGTAGTCGACGTCCCAGAAGAACGTGCGCTCCTTCAGGTAGTCGGGGACGACGACGAAGAACGTGCCGCCGGGGCGCAGCACGCGGTGCGCTTCCGCGACGAAGGCCCGCGCCGCGTCGATGCCCGACATGTGCTCGAGCACCTGGTCGGCGTACACGACGTCGACGCTGGCGTCCTTGGCGAGAATGGGCGGCGCCCACCCTTCAATGACGTCCAGTCCCTGGCGACGCAGCTCGTCGATGAGAATCGCGCTCGCTTCCATCGCCCGATAGCGCCAGCCGGCCGCGATCGCACCGTGCGCCAGCGTCCCGTGTCCGGGTCCGATTTCGAGCATCTCGCCGGGCGGTTGCGCGTGGCGCATGAGGAGCGCCAGCCGCGACCGCTCGGTGCGTCCGCGGCGGGCGCGCCCGAAGGTCGTCAGCTCCTTTTGTCGGTCGGAAAACCACCGATAGAACGTGGAAGGCATGTACAAAAAGAAGGGGCCGGACCGCCGACCCCTTTCGACGTGAAGCGTAGGCGATCCTAAAGCCTAATACCTGAACGTCAGAACGAATCCACGGCCTTCGTCGCCGGTATCAACCCACCACGGAGAGTCCAGGTTCGGCTGTTGGAGCGGCGGCAGGAAGAAGCGGGCTCGCGTACCCGCAAGACCGCGAGTGATATTCTGCCACGCCATGTTGCAGTCCTGGAGCGCGGGGTTCATTGCGGTCCGAGTCTGCACAGAGTTGACTGTAGCGCCCACGGACGCGGCAACCTGGAAGAACCAGTCGGAGACCTGTCTCTTATTGTCCTTGTTCGGACAGGAGAGGGTCGGCGGCGGGACGGGCGTTCTGAACGACGCCATCGAGGACCAGGGGCCGGTGGCGGAGCCCAACGTGCCGCGTGCCCGCCACCGATACAAGGTGTCGCCACTCAACCCCGGGGCGTTGGCCCAGGTCGGGTCCGGCTTGAACGTGTCATCGATCCGGTTGCCTGCGGCGTCGTACAGTTCGAACTCATAGGTCAGGCCGGAGAGACTATTCGAGAACTGGCCCGTCACCGGCGTCGCCGTGAACGTCGGAGTTGTGGTGGCCGTCGTGTCACCGTTGATCGGCGAAACCGGCGACGGGGCAGTCACCTTCAGGGTTGCGGCGATACCGGTCGCTGGAGCGTGAGACATATCGTTGACGGGGCTGAGCGGCGTGGACACGCCGCATGCGGCCGTCACGGCGAACACACAGACGGCGGCGTACAACCAGGGCGACTTCAACATTTCCTACTCCAAAGCAAAGAGGGATGGGGCGCGCCGCGGCGGCAACCGCGGCGCGGCTACGCTGCTCGAACCGTCTACCTACAACTTCCGCCTTCGCAGGTACTGAATCCCCGCGAGAGCCATTGCCAGGGTCCGCCGAAGTTTCCGAGGTCGACGGTGCGCCCGTACAGATTCGACGAGCTGCCCGTCGGCAAGTACAGGCGGCCGCGCGGCTGCTGCGCGCTGTTCGTCTCCTGGAGAACGCCCGCGGCCTTGAGGTCGGGATCCAGTGCGATGAGGGCCTGTACCGTCATCGTCGAGCCGACGCCTCGCAACACAAGCAGGCCCCCTGACCCGAACGGTGTGCCGCCAAACCAGTCTCTCCAGACGTTGTCCGAATCCGCAGCCGTCGGCGTTCTCAGATTCGGGACCGTGAAGCGCGCCACGGACGAGTACGGCCCAATCGCGTTTCCGATCGACACCCGCGAACGCCACCGATATGCCCCGCCTGCCGTGAACACTCCGGGGAAGACCGCGCTCGTCACGTTCTGAGTCGTCGTCTGGTTGATGACGCTTCCCGCGTCATCCTGCAGCTCCCACTCGTACACGAACGGCTGCTGCTGACCGGCAAACGTGACCTGCGGTTGCTGGACGGTGAGCGTGACGGTTTGTGTGGACTGTATTTGCGCGTTGTTGATGGGCGACACGGGAGTCGGCGCCCCCACCTTCAACGTCGACCCGTCCGCCCCTCTGCCGCCGGCCCCTGACGGGGCCGCGGGCGAGAGGGGTGCCTGGACAGAGCAGGCGGCGAGCCCGAGCGCAACGGCGAACACGGCTGCAGTCGTGATCTTGCTGAACATCAATAAGTCTCCGAATTGACTGGGGGTGCCCGCGGTTGAGGTCCTACGAGCCGGAATATTCTAGCCTCTCGACCGTTTCAGACGCAACAGTGAAATTGCTGTATCTAGCTCTAGCGTAAGGCGAAAGCAGCCGCGTCGGATGGCCCGGCCAGATCGAGGCGCTCCTGGGTCGCGAGATACTTCACCAACTCCGGCTGCTGTTGTTCTAGCACGGACCAAATGAGCGTGACGAAGAACGTCGCGCCGTGATTGTCGTGCAGCTGTCGAACGACGGCCGGCGTAATGGACGCGCCGTCGAAGCTCCAGCCGTGCCGCCGCGCGTGATACAGCAAGATCGGAGAGTTGCCGCCGTAGCGGTCGTACTCCACCGTCACGAGGAGCGCATCGGTCGGCGTCCCCTCGCGCAGCTGCTCGCCGAGGAGGATCGGTCGGCGATCGAGCCGATCCGGCCGGAACAGAGAGTCGACAACGCGGCTGTCCCGGAACCCGACGATCGCGATCACCGCGAGCATGACGGCCGACGCCGCAACGGCGAGGCCGAACGGCGCCCGTGCGCGGAGCCACTCCCCGTCGAAGACCGGCCGCGCGCCAAGTGCGAAGTACAGCGCCGCCGGCAGCAGCAGCGGAAGCTGGTGAAACTCGTGCCACCGATTCCCTTCCGCGGTCACGAGGATGAACAGCACGACGGTCGCGAACCAGACGTCGACCATCCGCCGATGCGGGGCGTTCCAGAACACGAGTGCGCCGGCGAGCGCGACGATCGTCCCGACTGGGGTCAGGTGCAGCGTCCAGATGCGATTCAGAATCGTGTCGTAGAACTCCCGGTTCGTGACCTGCGCCAGCGTGCTCCAATGCGAAACCGTCAGCGTCGGCCCCGCCGCCGCCATGATGTCCGGACTGTACCCGCCTGACGGGTGCCAGATCGCCTCGCCGAGACCCGTCTCGTGAAACAGCACGTCGGCGTGCCAATACCAGCCGGCGGTGAGCAGGAGCACAATCGCGACGGCCACGACGAACGCGCGATCGCTGAGGACCGCCCATCGCTCCCGCTGCCACGCCATGAAGACGATCGGCGCCAGGATCATCACGGCCGGAATCTTCACCATGCAGGCGAGCGCTGCCGCGGCGGTGGCCGCGACAAGGGAGCGCCGCGTCCGCGATTCGAAGTACACCGCGAACCCCCATACGGCAAAGACGGAAAAGCAGACCATCGCGGTGTCGGAGATGAACGCCCGGCCGAAGAAGATCGCGGACGGCGAGATCGCGTAGAGAAACGCCGCGGCCCTGCCGGCCGGAGGCCCCCAGAGCCGCGCCGCAAGGCCATACAGACCGACGACCGTTGCCAGTGAGAAGACGATCGCAATGGCGCGGCAGATGACGTCGCGGTCGCCGAGCCAGCGAAAGAGCACACCGGCTGTCCACTGAATCAGCGGAAACTCCATGCCGACGTAGGACGCGGTGTCGCCGCCCCAGCTGACGCGCGGATACAGGATATCGAGCGAACCGTCGCTGAAATTGCGCGCGATGTCGGCGTTGGTGATCTGCCGCCAGCTGTGCGCCTCGGCGATTGGCAGCTGCACGTACTGCAGCCGGAAATACGCACCCAACAATACGACGAACAGCAGCGCCCAGTCGATCCGGACGGCACGCGCGGGCCTGAGCCAGTCGACGAGCGTCAGTGCGCGCACGGCGATCAGCGCGCAGACAATCAACAAGAGCACAGGGACCGGATCGATCACGCGGGCGGCCATTACTCGCCAGTACGCAGGCGGCGTCGTCCACAACGCCCACGCGGGCACGGTCGAGGGTCTGCCATCCTCGCGGGCCCACGACCAATGCATCTCGTAGACGCCGCCGGTCTGTGCGTACTCGACGACGACGGGGTGCATGCCCGCGATCAGGCGAATGAATCCGCTCTGTGTCTGGTTGCCTTTGTTCGTGAGGACCACGATGTTGTCGATGACAACCCGCGAACCATCGTCGGAGGTCGTGGAAAACGTGTACGAGCCCGAGCGGGTGACCAGGAGAAACCCGGTCCAGCGGGCGGTGAAGGTCTGCGGCGGCGCGCCGTTCCAGGCGTCGTGGAGCGAGGCGGTCGAAATCTGACGGTCTATTCGGGTGCGGGCGTCACGTCCCCACCGGCGATCGGCGCTGTATTCGCCGCGCAGGCCCTCGCCGGCTTCGAGTGACGTGCGAGCGATGGCGGAAACGCTGGCGAGTGTGAGGAGGCCGGCGAGGAGGAGCGATCGTTTCACGGGCAGGAGGGGCGGGAAGGGCGGGAGAGGCTGGATGGAAAAACCAACCTGCCTATCGTAGCCCTTCCTGCCCGTCCTGCCTTTCCTGCCCCTCCAGCCCTCTTACCGCGGAATCCAGAGCCAGGGTCCGCCGAAGTCGCCGAGGTCGACCGTGCGAGTGTAAGAGCAGTCCGGCACGTCCGGCGATCCCGCAGGTGGGCAATTAGGCACCGGCAGGAACAGCCGCGGGCGTGGATCGCCGCGCCATTGGTTCTGGTAGAAGGCGCCCATGGCGTTGAGCTCCGGCGCCAGCACCATCATCCCCGGGTAGGTGACCGTCGGCCCGACGCCGCGTTTGTCGATCAGGCCGAAGACGCACTCCTTCCACTGGTCGTTGCTCCAGGTCGACGGATGTCCGGGATAGGTGCACCCGCCGGTCCCGCTGCCGCTCGCCGGCGTCTTGAACACCTGCGTCCCGGACCACGGCCCCGTGTTGTTCGTGTCAAACGCGCGAACGTGCCAGAAGAGCGTCTTGTTCAACGGGAGGTCTGTCGGCGACTCGACGCTCGTCTGCGAGCCTCTCTGCTCGGCGACGGTCGTCGTCGCGCTCGACGTGAACGAGTCGGTGTCCGACAATTCGACCAGATAGTTCACCTGGTCCGGCGTCCCGGTCCGAGCGGCATTGTTCCAGGAGAATTTGGGGCGCAGCGTGGGCGTCGTCGTGTTGTTGATTGGCGCGATCGGGGCCGGCGGCTGGAAGTAGAC
>Ga0075425_100006850_pt1 | contig 12000 bp, 8 predicted proteins | sample SoiMethybrSBSTD4_FD_75300 | JGI IMG/M metagenome (GOLD analysis project Ga0075425, IMG submission 75300) | Bulk soil microbial communities from a Populus tree surrounding site in Tennessee, USA - Soil MetaG P. TD hybrid SBSTD4 | ecosystem: Environmental > Terrestrial > Soil > Tree plantation...
CGGGTGAGGTCAAGGCTCTCTACCGTTACCCGGTGAAGGGCCTGAACGGGCAGGCCCTCACGTCGACCACGCTGACCCCTGGGGCGACCGTGCCTTGCGACCGGCTCTATGCCATCGAGAACGGGGCTGGGCGCTTTGATGCCGAGGCGCCCCGCCACCTACCGAAAATCAACTTTTTGATGCTGATGCGCAACGAGCGCCTGGCAACGCTCGGCAGCACCTTTGAGGAGGACACACACACCCTCACGTTGCTGCGCGACGGCAAGCCGGTGGCGCGCGGCGGGCTCAAAACACCGATCGGTCGCCGCCTGATTGAGCAATTCTTGGCCGCCTACATGAAATCGGACCTGCGCGGACCCCCCAAGATCGTGCAGGCGGAGGGCCACAGCTTTTCCGATGTCGCCGCCAAATGCATGCACATTGTCAACCTTGCCAGTGTGCGCGAACTCGCGCGCACGCTTGGCCGCCCGATCAATCCCTTGCGCTTTCGCGCCAATCTCTACCTGGAGGGTCTCGCCCCCTTTGCCGAGCGCAACTGGCTCAAGGCTGAAATCGAGCTGGGCGAGGTACGGCTTGCTCCGTTCGCAAGCACGACCCGCTGCGAGGCCACCAACGTCGACCCTGATACCGGCGCGCGCGACCTCGCCATCCCCGCCCACCTGCAAAGAACGTGGGGCCATGCCGAATTCGGCATTTATGCTCGCGTGCTCACGGGCGGAGAGCTGAGGCCAGGCATGCGCGTCAGGATCGCCAGCTAAAGAGCCGCCGGAGGGGGCTCCACGCCGAGCTCTCGGGCAAAGGGCCCTAGTCGCGGGAGGGCTCTTCCTTGCCGTTAGCCTCCGGCGTTTCCTCCTCGTTGCGTGCTGCGCGTCGCACCGGCCGGCGCAGAAACTCCGGCTGCTCGTGCGCCGGCGGCTGGAAGCGCTCGCGCCGGCGCGGGGGTTGCTGTTCGCGTGCAGGCTGCTGTTCCGGGGCTGCCGGGCGCTGCTGTTCCGGGGCGGCGGGCGGCCCGTGTGCGGCCTCCGCGGCCGGCTCGGCGCGCTCCGCCGAGGGCTGCGGCCGGCTCTCGAACGGCTGCCTATCGCCGCGCTCGCGATCGTTGTGGCGCTCGCGATCCGGATTGCGGTCGCGATCCCGAAAGCGCCCGTGATCACGCCGGAAGGGCCGGTCGTGACGATTGTTGTCGTAGCCGCCGTGCTGACGCGACTGCTGGTGGCCCTGGGTGTGCTGCGGGGGTGATTGGAAGGTCGGCTGCGAGAAGCCGCCGTCATCGAGCAGATCGTCGCCATCATCGTCGGCGAAATCGTCACCGCCCTCGAGCCCGTCATTGGGCCCACGCAGGCGCTGCTGGCCGTTGCCGTTGTAACCCTCACCCGCCTGGTGCATCTGCTCCCGATACGCCATGATGATTCGGCTATAATGCTCCGCGTGCTGGAGGTAGTTCTCGGCCAGCACCGGATCGCCGGAGGATTGGGCGTCACGCGCGAGGGAAATGTATTTCTCGGCGATATGCGCGGGCGTACCGCGAATCTTCACGTCCGGCCCGTTCGACTCAAAGCTGCGCGAGAGCGGATTTTGACTTTTTCGATTGCGACCGCGACCGCGTCTATTCTGCTGTCCCTGCCTCACTGCGCCAAACGCTCCATATGATTTGACCAAACCCTGCGCGCGCCGTTCGCTCGCGCGAACACGGGCCCGCTCCCAACTGGCGCTCCGACCGTTCGGTCCGAGCCCTCCAGCTAACCAACGACGATGGCCTCGCCCTCTTCAGCGCTCTCAGCCCCACGCCTGGGGGAGAGCGTCCCTACCCGGCAATTATGCCATCAGTGCTTCTCTATGGACGGTAAGTGGTGCTGACGATAGGTCGCCCTGTTGCGAGCAAATCAACCTGCCTCGCGTCGATCCTCGCATCCAACATCCTCCACGCAAGCAGGAGGAACAGCCGTATACGAGAACGATTCCACTAATGCCCAGCCTAGCGCGACCAACGCCGGATTCCAAGGGGTTTGTGGGCGTATGCTCAATTCCGTGTTCTCACTGCAACACAGCGTCGCCGGCCGGAGACATCCCGCGTGATCCGCAGCTCGCCGGGGCCGCCTGCCGCGGGCTGCATGATCGCGGCGACGCTGTCGGCCTGCTCATGGCCGACCTCGAGCACGACCCAGCCGCTGCGTACCACCCTGCCCATCCCTTTGCTAAGCCTGCGGAAGATCTCAAGGCCGTCTACACCGCCGTCGAGGGCCACACGGGGATCGAACCGGCTCACCTCAGGTTTGACAGCGCCAAGCTCAGCGGCACTCAGATAGGGCGGATTCGACACCAAGATATGGAATTGCTCCTCGATGTTTTCAAGCAGGTCGGTGGCACACCAGCCCACGCGATGGGCGAGGCCCAAGGCTGCGGCATTGTTGCGCGCCACGCCAAGCGCGGCGTCGCTGATGTCGGTGCCGATGCCTGTTGCCCGCGGCAGCTCGCTCAAAAGCGTGAGAATGAGGCATCCCGTGCCGGTGCCGACATCGAGGATGCGCAGGGGCCGGGATGACCAGCCTTCCCCCTGCACGATCGCCAGGACCGTCTCGATCAGCGTCTCGCTTTCGGGCCGCGGGTCGAGGGTCGCGGGCGAAACGGCAAAGCTTCGGCCATAGAACTCGCGCTGACCGAGGATGCGCGACACAGGCTCGCGGCTCCGCCGGCGCTCAATGTAGGCGGCAAACACCTGCGCGCGCTCAGCCGGCAGGTGACACTCTGGCCGCGCCAGAATTTGCGCCTCCGGCAGGTCGAGCGCCGCCGCCAAGAGCCGGCGAGCATCGAGGCCGGCGCTGTCGATGCCGGCCGCCGACAAGGTGGTCAGGCCCCAGCGCCGCGCCGCGCCGATGGTCAAGGCCGGCAGGGGTTGGTCAAGTCCTGGCATCTTCGTTTATCGCTGCCAGCTGTGTCGCCTGCTGATCGGTCACCAAGGCATCGATCAGTTCATCGAGAGCCGTTCCCTCGAGCACCTGCTCGAGTTTGTGCAGCGTCAAGCCGATGCGATGGTCGGTGACGCGTCCTTGCGGAAAATTGTAGGTGCGGATGCGCTGGGAACGGTCACCGGATCCGACTTGATCCTTGCGCTGCGCCGCACGCGCGTCGGCGGCCTTTTGGCGTTCCTGTTCGAATAGCCGCGAGCGCAGGACCTGCATGGCCAGTCGTCGGTTCTGGTGCTGCGACTTCTCGGCGGACACCACCACAAGACCGCTCGGCAGATGCGTGATGCGCACGGCCGAATCGGTCTTGTTCACATGCTGCCCACCGGCGCCGCCTGCGCGCATGGTGTCGATGCGAATATCTTCCGGCCTGATCTCGAGGTCGATCTCTTCGGCTTCTGGCATAATTGCCACGGTGGCAGCCGAGGTGTGGATGCGGCCGCTCGCCTCCGTAAGCGGCACGCGCTGCACCCTGTGCACACCCGATTCGTATTTCAAGCGGGCGAAGACGTCCTTGCCCACAATGGAGGCGACCACCTCCTTGTAGCCCCCAAGATCGTTCTCCGACAGGCTGATGATCTCGACCTTCCAACCCCGCTGTTCGGCATAGCGCGCGTACATCCGGAAGAGGTCGGCGGCGAACAGGGCCGCCTCATCGCCGCCCGTGCCGGCGCGTACCTCCAGGATGGCGCTCCTGGCATCGGCGGCGTCCTTCGGCAGCAGTTGCACGCGCAATGCCTGTTCGAGTTCATCGAGACGCGGTTGCAGCGTGGCAAGTTCGTCGCGCGCGATTGTGGCGAGCTCTGCGTCTGCCGCCGGATCGGCCAAGAGTTCGGCGAGCTCATCCCGCTGGCCTTGAAGCTTGCGCAACTCGGCAATGGTCTGCACGACGGGATTGAGCTCGGAAAACTCCTTTGCCAGCGCCACGTATGCCGGCTGGTTGGCGCCCCGGGCGAGCTCCCCTTGAATCGCTTGCCAACGCTCAACCAGCTTGTCGAGCTTCTCGGTGGGTATGGCGGTCATGCGCGTTGGACTCGACAACAATCGACAAGGTGAAACGCAGACCACTCGCCCGCACGGGCGAGCGGGTACCCCCAGAACGGAGCGCTACTGCACGCGCAAGGGCAGCTTGTCGGCCTTGCGCGAGCGCGGATCACTCACTTCGATCCAGGTCAGGCCATCGCGGCTGGGCATGGTCAAGCCCACCAGATAGTCAAGGCCGGTCCGCACCGGTCCCGCGATCGGCATCGGCAGCAACGCGATGGCTTGGTAAACGGGCCTTGATGCCGACTGCCCCAAGTAAACGAGTCCAGCAGCAAACACAATCGGCGTGCTGAGCACAAAAAGCGTTCGGGCCCGGCGCCGCCGCCGCCCCGGTCGGGAGGCAGGCGGCTGGGCCGAGGAATGCTCGCCCCTCGATCCTGAACGCGGCGCGCCCGTGCGCAGTTGGGGCGGCGACTGCGGCGCGGCCCGCGCGTAGTTGGCCGCGAGCTGCAACTGGCTGCGCAAGCGCCATAGCACGGGTTCGGGGTCAAAGCGAAGCAGATCGCAGTAGCTGCGCACAATCCGCTCGGTTTCCTTCCAGTGCGGCAGGACTGTGATGGCACCGGCCTCGAAGCTGTCGATCACCGCCGGGCTGGTGGCCAGTCGCCGGGCGAGCGTATCGCGCGGCACCTTCAGCGCCGTGCGCATGTTGCGAAAGATCTTGCCGATCTGTTCATCGCGACCCGCGGCCAATTCGCCGCTCGCGTCGGACGGCGGGAACGTGGACCCCGCCGGGCGGACATCGCGCTCACCAACGAAGCCGTTCTTCATACGCGTCACCACCCCGACTTGGTCGGCAATCTTTTGGGGAAAGTTGCCGATTTGTCAAAGAGGAGAAGATTACGGCAGGTACATGGCCTAGATTTCCACAGCGTGCTCCTCCGCGAAGCGCTTGAGCTGGGCCCGCAGATTACCCTCCCCGGCCTCGATGAGCCGCGATAGCCACGGCTGCAGCAAGGAGACATCGAGGCTCATGATCATCGACTTGATGGGCCCGATCGAGACGGGCGCCATCGAGATGGCGCGATAGCCGAGCCCGAGCAAGGCCATCGCTTCCAGGGGTCGGCCCGCCATTTCTCCACACAAAGAAAGCGGCTTGGCATGGCGCCGGGCGGCCTCGGCGATGGCGCGCAGTGCCCGCAAGGGTGCCGAGGACAAGGGATCGTATCTACCCGCCACGCGCGCATTGTTGCGATCGGCGGCAAAAAAGTACTGCAGCAGATCGTTGCTCCCGACCGAGACAAAATCGACGCGCGGCAGCAGGGCGTCCAGTTCGAACAGCAGCGCGGGCACTTCGATCATGACGCCCAGCATCACCTGCGTGGGCAGCGGCGAAGCGCGCCGGCGTAGCAGCTCGAGTTCCCGATCGATCAGGGCACGCGCCATGCCGATTTCACCGACCGCCGTCACCATCGGCAGCAGCAGGCGCAGCTCGGCGCCGGCGGTTGCCCTAAGCAAGGCGCGCACTTGCGTGCGCAGAAGCCCGGGTCGATCGAGCGACAGACGGATGGCCCGCCAGCCGAGCGCGGGGTTTTCCTCCGCGGCCTGGCGCAGATAGGGTAGAACCTTGTCGCCACCCACATCCAAGGTGCGAAACACGACGGGCTTGCCCTGAGCCTCCGTCGAGATCGCGCGATACATCTGCGTCTGCTGCTCGAGACGCGGCAAGGTCGCCGAAATCATGAACTGCAACTCGGTGCGGAACAGGCCGACGCCGTCGGCGCCCGACTCGGCCAGGTGCGGCATGTCCACCAGCAAACCGGCGTTGATGTAGAGCCCGACGCGTTTGCCATCCTTGGTTACGGCCGGCTTGTCGCGCAGCGCCCGGTATTTGCGATGCCGTCGCGCTTGAAAGCGGGCCTTATCGGCATAAGCGCCAATGACATTGCCGGGCGGACGGATGTGCACTTCACCCGTGTTGGCATCAACAATGACGGGATCGCCCTGGTCGATGCGCTCCATGACGCCGCGCGCGTTGCCGATGGCGGCGATGCCGAGCGCCTTGGCGACAATGGCCACGTGGCTTTGCCCGCCGGTTTCCTCGATGATGAGCCCCCGCAGGCGCGAGCGGTCGTAATCCAATAGGTCGGCCGGTCCCATGCTACGCGCCACCAGGATCGTGTCATGGGGCAGCTTGGCGGCAATTGCGTGCGACCGGGGCCGCCCGGCGAGAATGCGCAGCAGTCGGTTGGACAATTCGTCGAGGTCGCGCAGGCGTTCGTGCCAGTAGGCTTCCGCCTGGCGCAACATCCTAACCCGGGTGTCGTTCTGCACCCGCTCGACCGCGGCCTCCGCCGTCATGCCGCGTTTGATGGCATCTTTCATGCGCCGCAGCCAACCGCGGTCGTGCGCAAACATACGATAGGCCTCGAGAATGTCGCGATGCTCGCCGGAGGCGGCCAGCTCACCTTGCTCGAGCATCTCATCGATGGAGGCCTTGAGGTCGGCCACGGCGATGTCGAGGCGCCGTTCTTCCTCCTTGGGCTCCTTGGCCTCCAGCTCCGTCACCACGACGCGCGATTCATGCAAAACCGCGTGCCCGAGCGCCAGGCCCTCCGACAGCGGCTGGCCGCGAATGAGGTGGGGAACGGCGCGGCTGAATTCGGCGGCCGTGTTGACGCCGGCGACGGCGCCCGAGAGCAGGTGCTCGGCGAGCACCATGGCCGTGGTCTGCAGCACTTCGACATCTTCGTCGGAATACTCGCGCTCGGTTTTGTTCTGGATGGTGAGGACGCCCAGCACCTCTCCGCCGCGCAGCAGCGGGACTGCCAGGAAGGAATGGTAAATCTCCTCTCCCGTCTCAGGCCGGTAGGAAAACGCCGGATGGTTTTGGGCATCCGGCTCGTTGATCGGCACGGCCAGTTCGGCACAGCGCCCGACCAGGCCCTCGCCACGCCGCATGAAGGTGTTGTGGACCGCACCAGGGTTTAGGCCTTCGGTGGCGAATAGTTCGAGCGAGCCGTCCTGACGCTTGAGGTAGATCGAGCACACCTCGGCGACCATCAAACCCGCGATCTGGCGCACGATCTTGTCGAGCCGCGACTGACCGTCGGCGGGCTCGGCCATGATCTCCCTGAGGCGGCGCATGATGATGCGGAGCGCCGGCTCTGAGGTCGATAACCTCGGATTGTCCCCGCCTCGGTTCTGCATGGGCGATCTGCCGCGATTTCCGCTCGCTTTTTTTGCTCCTCGCGGCCACGCCGGGCGGGCATTGGCATGGCCCGGCGTCACCGCCCTGAATATCCGAGGGCATCCGGCTCGCGCCGCGGCCCCGGCACGGCATCCCCTCAGTCCTTACCCAGCTCATATAGGCTATGCAGCGTCCGCACCGCCAGTTCGGCGTAGACGGCATCGATCAATACGGAGATCTTAATCTCCGACGTGGTGATGGCGAGGATATTGATGCCCCGCTCGGCCAACGCCTTGAACATCTGGGCGGCGACGCCGGCGTGGCTGCGCATGCCAACCCCGATCACCGACACCTTGGCAACGTCGGATGAACTCTTCACCTCGAAGTAGCCGATCTCCTGCTTGGCCCCACGCAGCACCTCGAGCGCGCGGTCCAGATCCGAGCCCTGCACCGTGAAGGTCATGTCGGTGTGCTTGCCGTCCGAGGAGGTGTTTTGCACAATCATGTCCACATTGATATTGGCCTCGGCCAGCGGCCCAAAAACGCGCGCGGCGACCCCGGGCTTGTCCTCGACCCGGATCAGCGAAACCTTGGCCTCATCCTTGGCATAGGCGATGCCGCTGACGACGTGCTGCTCCACGATCTCATCCTCACTGCAAATAATGGTGCCGATCTCGTCCCAGGATTGCGCATCTACTGGTCGTAAGTTTTCCGGGGGCATGAAGCTCGACAACACGCGCAAGCGCATCCGGTGCACCATGGCGAGTTCGACCGATCTCGTCTGCAAAACCTTGGAGCCCAGGGAAGCCATTTCCAGCATCTCCTCGTAGGAGACCTTGGCCAGCCGCCGAGCCCTCGGCACAATGCGAGGATCGGTGGTGAAGACGCCATCGACGTCGGTGTAGATGTCGCAAAGATCGGCCCGCACCGCCACGGCCAGGGCCACCGCGCTGGTATCGGAGCCGCCGCGTCCCAGCGTCGAGATGCGGTTGCGATTGGGCTCGATGCCCTGGAAGCCGGTAATGACGGCGACCTCGCCCTGTTCCAGGCGGGCGCGGATCTTGTCACCGGGAATATCCTTGATGCGGGCAACGCCATGCGCGTCGTCCGTCATGATCGGGATTTGCCAGCCCTGCCAGGAGCGCGCTGGAATTGCCATCGACTGCAGCACGATGGCAAGTAGACCCGCCGTCACCTGTTCGCCGGTGGCAACGACCGCGTCATATTCGCGCGCGTCGTGCAGCGGCGAGGCCTCCCGCACCCAGGCCACGAGCTGATTGGTCACCCCGGCCATGGCCGAGACCACCACGGCCACGTGGTTGCCCGCATCCACCTCGCGCTTGACGTGGCGCGCCACATTGCGGATGCGCTCCAAATTGGCTACCGAAGTGCCACCAAACTTCATCACCACAAACGACATTGCACCCGCTCGAGCCCTCTCGCGGCGTCGGCCAAACCGCCGACCACGCAAGCATCCTCACCCCTATTGTGGGCTTCGCGCGCACTCATAGAGCGAGATAGCTCCCGATGGAAGCACCGCGTGCCAGGGCCGCCAGGGGAGCGCCTTTTGCGCCGCTTGGCAAGCTGGCAACGGCCGCGCCAGCAAAGCACCCTGGCAAGCGCGCGGCTGGCGTCGGCGGGCTAACGCCGGCCGAACAGGCGCTCGATATCGGCAAGCTTGAGTTCAACGTAGGTAGGTCGGCCATGATTGCACTGGCCGGCATGGGGCGTCAGCTCCATTTCGCGCAATAACGCGTTCATCTCCTGCCCCGTGAGGCGACGCCCGGCGCGTACGCTGCCATGGCAGGCCATGCTGGAGCATACGGCTGCCAGGCGTTCGTTAAGCAAGGCGCCGGCGCTTTCCCGCAGAGCCTCCCGCGCCAGATCCTTGACGAGCCCGCCGATGTCCGCATCGCCGAGCAGCGCCGGAATCTCGCGCACCATCACGGCGCCCGGCCCGAAGGTCTCAAGCCGAAGACCGAGCTCGAGCAACGCAGCGCCTGCCTCGGCGAGCCCCGCGATTTCGTCCGCATCCAATTCGATGATCACAGGGATCAGAAGTGCCTGCCGGGCCACGCCGCCGTCGGCAAGCTGGGCCTTGATGCGTTCGTAAAGCAGCCGCTCGTGGGCGGCATGCTGATCGACGATAATCACGGCATCGCGGGTTTGCGCGACGATGTAGGTCTCGTGCAACTGAGCGCGCGCCGCCCCCAGGGGACGATCGACGAGTTCGGGCGCTGCCGGCGCTGCAGCAGCGCTCCAATCGGCGCTCGGCGCGACCATACCCTCGAGCGGCGCTTGCATGGCTGCAAGCGTAGCTGTCGAGGAGCGCGGATAGGCTCTGCCGCTCCAGGCTCGCGCCGCCGGGGCCATCGGAAAATTTGCGCCGGGGGCGGCTTTGCCGTCACCTGCGGAGTGCGCCAGGGCGGCGAGCATGGCCGTGCCGCCCCGGTCCGAGGCGCGATGTCCCGCAGCTTCCAAAGCGGCGCGGAGCGCACCCAGCATCAGGCTGCGCACGCCGTGCACGTTGCGGAAACGAACCTCGGCCTTGGTCGGATGCACATTGACGTCGACCTCGCGCGCCGGCAGCGTCACAAACAGCGCAAGCAGCGGCGAGCGGCCGCGCGGGATCAGATCGGCATAGGCGGCCCGCACGGCGCCTATCAGCAAGCGGTCTCTGACCGGTCGGCCGTTGACGAACAGGTGCTGTTGCGCGCTGTCAGGGCGATTGAGCGTGGGCAGGCCGGCAAAGCCTGTGACGCGAATACCCTCGCGCTCGGCCGCCACGGGCAGCGCATCGCGCAAGAAATCCTGGCCCATGATGCGGCCTAGGCGCGACAGATGTCCCGCGGGTCCCGCGGCTTCCTGCGGCAGTCTGAGGGCGGTCCGCTCGCCGGTCGTCAGGCTGAAGGCGATGCCCGGCTGCGCCAGGGCGATCTTCTTGACGACCTCGTTGATGGCAAAATTTTCCGCCCGCTCGCTTCTGAGGAACTTGAGCCTGGCAGGGGTGGCCGAGAACAACTCGCGCACCTCAACGCGTGTGCCGCCGGCAATTGCTGCCGGGCGCAGCGCTGCCTTGTTGCCGCGATCCACCACGATCTCGTGCGCGTCATTCCCCGCCCGCGAACGCGATGCCAGCGCCAAGTGGGCGATGGCGCCAATCGACGGCAGGGCCTCGCCGCGGAAGCCCAGCGTCGCGATATTGAAGAGGTCTTCCTCGTCGAGCTTTGAGGTGGCGTGCCGATCCACCGCCAGCAGCAGATCCGAGCCGGCCATGCCCACACCGTTATCGCTCACGCGGATGAGGGATAGTCCGCCCGCGACGGTGACGATCTCGACGGCGGTGGCCTCAGCATCGATGGCGTTCTCGACCAGCTCCTTGACGACGCTTGCGGGCCGCTCGATTACCTCGCCGGCGGCGATCCGATTGATCGTCTCGGCACTGAGCTGACGGATGGGCACGGCTGGGACTGCCTCCTCCCCACGCAGCCGCCCGTCAGGCCTTTAATGCGGCAACGCGTTCGCGCGTAATCACCTTGGCCAGCTCGACGGCGGGCTGATCAAACGGATCGACGCCGAGCAGCCGCCCGGCGAGAATCGTTTCCAGCATTAAATGCATCATCAACGCGCCGAGATTGGCTTCGTCAAGCCGTGCGAGGTCGAATGTGCGCACAGGCCGCCCGGCGCGCCCCAGCGCAGCGGGCACCGCGATGGCTTGCGCAGCAACCAAATCGCCTACCGTCTTGCCGCCGAGATAATCCAAGCCGGCCACACCCGCGAGATCTGTGGACAGTCGCGGTCCCTGGCTCGCCGTCGGCGCGCGCACCACCGTGATCAGATGTTCCCGTGGGCCAGCCATGAACAGCTGCAACTGGCTGTGCTGGTCGACGGGCCCCAGACAAGCAATCGGCGTGGTGCCTTGGCCGTCCTTGCCGAGACTTTCGGCCCACAGTTGCACGAACCAATGCGCGAAGCGGCTGAGCCGATCCGCATAGGGCAGCATCACCAGCGTGCGCACGCCGCGCTCACGCGCCAGCGCTACCGCCAAAGCGGCTCCCACGGCCGGGGCGCAGTCTTGCGGCGCCTCAGCGGCCAGCATCGCCTCGACCACGCTCTGGGCGCCGGCCCGCAGCGCGCGAACGTTCAGGCCGCGCGCCAAGGCCGGCAATAGACCAACGTTGGTAAGAACGGAGAAGCGCCCGCCGATGCCCGTGTGGTGGTCGAGGAGCGCAATGCCATGGGCCTCGAACAGCTGGCGCAGGCCGTTGGGCTTGCCTTCCCGCTTGGGCTCGGTGATCCCTAAGAACAACTCGGGGATGCGCCGCTCGAGGCCTTGTCGCTTCACGGCATCGAGCGCGGTGAGCGCCTGCACCAGGGTCTCCGGCGTGCCACCGGATTTCGAGGTGACCACAAAGCGAGCGGTGTCGAGATCGAAGGCGGCAAGCGCCGCGCCCAACGTATGGGCATCAAGGTTGTCGTAAAATCGCGTGCGTGGGCGCGCCTTCTGTGCCTCATCGGCGGTTCCCGGAATACTCCAACCGCCAAGTTGGGCGAGCGCCTGGCCGCCAAGGCTCGAGCCGCCGATCCCGAAAAACACTAGCGCGCGCCCGCCCACGACCAATTTCGCATAGGCTTGCTCGGCGGCCTCCAGGTCGGCCGTCTCTTCGGCAATGCGCAACAGCGGCAGCGTTCGCTCGCGATAGCTGCGCTTGAGTTCAGCCAAGGGCGCCGTCAGCCGGGCGAGCCAACCCTTGAGCTCGGCTTCCGTCAAGCCATGCTCGCCAATGCTCGTCGACAGGCACCCTCCAATTGTCTGCGTGACGGGTACCGCACGGGCTGAAGCATTTCGGCTTTGGTTCATGG
>Ga0075425_100006851_pt1 | contig 11999 bp, 9 predicted proteins | sample SoiMethybrSBSTD4_FD_75300 | JGI IMG/M metagenome (GOLD analysis project Ga0075425, IMG submission 75300) | Bulk soil microbial communities from a Populus tree surrounding site in Tennessee, USA - Soil MetaG P. TD hybrid SBSTD4 | ecosystem: Environmental > Terrestrial > Soil > Tree plantation...
GCCCTTGTCCTCAATGCTGCCTTCATGGCCGCGAATTCTACGCCCGCCGCTCCAGCACCACGACCGCTTCGACGTGGGGCGTATGTGGAAACATGTCGACGGGCTGAATCGATCGGATCGCATAGCCGCGCGTCGCGATGATGGCGAGGTCGCGGGCAAGTGTCTGCGGGTTGCATGAAACATAGACACCGGTCTTCGGTGCCAGCACGCCGAACACCGCGTTGATCACGTCGCGACGGCATCCTTCGCGAGGCGGATCGAGCACCACGGCGTCGGTCACCGTTCGCCGACGCACGACCGCTTCGACGGAGGCGGCAATAAAGCGGCAGTGGTCTTCTGAAATCCGACTCAGCTCGCGGCTGGCGATTCCGTCAGCAACGGCCACTCGATTCTCTTCGACCGCGACGACGCGATGACCTCGACGTGCGAGCGGAAGCGCGAACAGGCCGGCGCCAGCATAGAGGTCCAAGACCGTGCCGCGGTCTGACGGCACCGCGGCGAGCACCAGTTTGACGAGCGCCTCGGCGGCGCGGACGTTGGTCTGGAAGAAGGCCGTGGGTGAAATCAGGAACGAGACGCCCGCGAGATCTTCACGGATGCGTGCCGGGCCCGCAATTCGACGCGTCTCGGATCCAAAGATATATGCGTCGCCTCTGGGATGCACGTTGATGTGGAGCGCGGAGGGCGCCGCATCGCCGTCGATCACCGCCTTGGTCGCCGTTCGAAGTGCCTTGTCGCCAGTGTTCGTGACGACCACCGTCGCCAGCGCCTCCGATGTACTGGGCGCCACGCGCACGGCCACGCTCTTCAACGTACGTCCGGCGCGCGCAGCGACGCACGCACGATGCAGCGCGAATGCGATGGCGTTGCCACGATCGTCGTGCACGGGGCACTGATCGACGGGAACGACGCGACGCGATCCGCGCGCGTAATGGCCGATGACAAGTCCGTCCCCGCGCACGTCGTCGAAGACGAAATGCACTTTGTTCCGGTAGTTCCAGGGCTCGTCCAGGGGAGTCGCGGCGATCATCGGCAGCGGCGGCGGCGCCGACGGCGCGGCGTCGTGCACCAGCTGCGCGAGCCGGCGCGTCTTGATCCGCAGCTGCTCCTGGTAGGCGATGTGCTGCCACGCACAGCCGCCGCAGGCGAGGCCCTGGGCGGGCGCGAAGTATGGACACCGCGGTCGAATGCGATGCGGCGACGGTGTGACGATGTCGAGCGCCGTCGCCGCGTCGGCGCGCCGTGGTTCGATCTGCACGCGTACGCGCTCGCCTGGGATCGTGAACGGCACGCGGATGCGCCGGCCGCGAAGGCGCGCGACGCCGTCGCCAGCTGCGTCGAGAGACTCGATCTCGACGATGTGATCAGTCAATCAACCGTGATCACCTGACGTCGAGCAATTCGACGTCGAAGACGAGCGTCGCGTTGGGAGGAATCACGCCGCCGGCCCCGCGGGCGCCGTAGCCAAGACCGGGCGGAATGGTCAGCGTCCGTCGTCCACCGACCTTCATGCCGGCGACCCCTTCGTCCCAACCGCGGATGACTTGGCCCCCGCCCAGTTGGAAGTCGAACGGCTCGTTGCGGTCGCGCGAGCTGTCGAACTTCTTTCCTTTGTGGTCGGCGCTGCCGGTGTCGTACAGCCAGCCGGTGTAGTGGACGGTGACGCGGCGGCCCGCAGCGGCTTCGTTGCCAGTGCCCACCTGCTCGTCGTGTTTGATGAGTTCGGTCACGTTCGATTGGGCCACGGTCGTCTCCTCCGACTTCTCCTGACGATCGTTGGTGTCGTCCTGACACGCCACGGCGGACACAAGCGCGAGCACGACGAGCGGACTGAACCAGGAGCGGGTCATGGTGATGATTTTCTGCATGCAGATGAGAGCCGGACATCGATTATAGGTCCACTAGAATATCGAGGTGATCTCCGGTCCGATCAACTGATCGGTTCCACTCTCGAGGAGGCGTCTCGTGGCTACTCGCCGCGGTGTTCGTTTCGTGCTCGTCTTCATTGGTGCTGCCGTGCTCGTCTCGATCGCCGGCATCGTACTGATGTATCTGGCTGTCATGCGCGGTCCATCAGTCCCCGAGTCGGCGACTCTGGTGCTGCGGCCGGGCGGCGATCTGCAGGAAGTCGTGCCGTACGATGTCGTCGGCCAGGTGTTCGGGCGCGAGGCGAACACCGTGCGCGGCTTCGTCGACATGCTGCGAAAAGCCAAGCGCGATCCACGCATCAAGACCGTGCTGCTTCGGCCCTCGTCGCTGCAACTGCCGTACTGGGCGAAAGTGCAGGAACTGCGCGACGCAGTGCTCGACTTCCGCAAGTCGGGGAAGACGGTCGTCGCCTTCCTCGAGTACGGCGGCGATCGCGAATACTACCTGGCCACGGCCGCCAGCACGATCTTCATGGTGCCGAGCAGTCCGCTCGATCTCACCGGGGTGGCGTCGTACGAAATCTTTCTGCGCGGTGCCTTCGACAAGATCGGCGCCTATCCCGATTTCATCCACATCGGCGATTACAAGTCGGCGACCAATCAGCTGACGGAGAAAGGCTTCACCAAAGCGCACCGCGAGATGACCGAGTCGCTCAATCGCGACACGTACGAGCAGCTGGTGCGGGGCATCGCGCAAAGCCGCAAGAAGTCGGAGCCCGATGTGCGCACGCTCCTCGACCAGGGGCCGTTCGTGCCAGAGGAGGCGTTGCGGCTCGGGCTGGTCGACGATCTCGCCTACGAAGACGAGCTCGACGATCGCCTGCCGGCGCTGCACGCCCGCAGCAAGGACACGTGGGTGGAGGGCTCGGACTACCAGCGCAGCGCGGGGCAAGGCTCGGGGTCGGCGCGATCCCGCATCGCCGTGCTCTACGCCGTCGGCACCATCACATCGGGAAAGAGCGCCTTCGATCCGCTGAACGGATCGACGCTGGGCTCGGACACGATCATCGAGCAGATCAGGCGGGTGCGCGACGACGACTCGATCAAAGCCATCGTCCTGCGCATCGATAGTCCTGGTGGATCGTCGATCGCCTCCGATGTCATCTGGCGGGAGCTGATGATCACGCGCGATCAGAAGCCGTCACGTCCGCTGATTACGTCGATGTCCGATCTCGCGGCCTCGGGTGGCTACTACATCGCGCTGCCGGGACAGGTGATTGTTGCGCAGCCGGGGACGCTCACCGGATCGATCGGCATCTTCACCGGCAAGATCGCCATCGGCGGCGCGCTCGACAAGATCGGCGTCACGAGAGAGACGGTGATCTCGGGGGCGAATGCCGATCTCGAGTCGCCGTTCACGCCGTTCACGCCCGCCCAGCGCGCGAAGATGCTGCAGCTGATGCAAGGGTTCTACGAGGATTTCGTCGAGAAGACCGCGCAGTCGCGCAAGACCACGCCCGAGCGCATCGACGCCGTGGCACAGGGACGCGTGTGGACGGGCGAGCAGGCGAAGGAGCGCGGGCTCGTCGATACGCTCGGCGGTCTCGACACGGCAGTGGCGATCGCGAAGGAGCGGGCGCACATTCCCGCCAGCGAGGAGGTCGAGCTCATCGAGTATCCCGGGCGCCGAAGCCTGTATGAAGCGCTGTCGGAGGAACTCGGCACCAATCGCGCGAACGTGTGGAGTGCGCTGTTCGGCCACGCCGACGCACGCGCCGTCGGTGCGATGACCGCGCCGGTACGGTTGTTTCAACGAGGGGAGCCCCTCGCGTTGATGCCGTTTACGTTCGTGCGATGAGAAGGCCTCAGGGCCCAGGCCTGGGCCCTGAGCCCTGGGCCCTACGACCGAGTCGATGTGAGACGTCGCAGCACCTCGTTGTTCACTTCGATCCGCACGCCCTCGCGTGCCTTGTTCATGTAGGCGTTGAAGAAGCGGGCGCGGCGCTCGTTCAGCAGCTCCGCGCGAAACGCCTCGCGCGCCTGGCGCAGCTTCTCCGGCGTCGCGTCTTCCCGCTCGACCACGCGCACGATCACCGTGCCCTCGTTGGTCGGAATCGGATCGCTCACCGTGCCGACCGGCAACGTAAACGCCACTTTGTCGACCTCGGGGCTCACGCCGATCTCGGGCAGCGCCGACTGGCGCGGAATGAGCTCGGTGTCCTTGGCCTCGACGCCTTGCGCCTTGGCCGCCGCCGCGAAGTTGGCGCCCGCCGACTTCAGCGCGCCGGCGATCGCGGTCGCCCGCTGACGGCTCATGTCCGCGGCGCGGGCACGCACGACATCGTCGTGCACCTTGGCCTTCACTTCCTCGAGCTTCGGCACATACGGGTCTTTCTTCTCGGTCACTGCGATGAACACCGGACCACGCGACGAGCCGAGCACGCCGCTGACTTTGCCGACGTCGAGGCGGAACGCTTCGGCAGCCACTTCAGGCGCGGCGCCCAGGCCAGGAACAGGATCGTTCTTCTGAAACAGACCGGACTCCTGCGAAATCAGGCCGGCCTCTTTGGCCACTTTGGTGATGTCGTCCGCAGTCTTGATCTGTTTTTCGAGGTTGCGCGCCTGATCGGTGATGCGCTGATCGGCGGTCTCGAGCGCCAGCTGCTGCTGAATCTGCGGCCGCACTTCGTCGAGCGTGCGCGTCGACGCCGGCTTCTTATCCACCACCTTGATGATGTGATAGCCGAACTGCGACTTCACGAGATCGCTGATCTGTCCCGGCTTCATCGCGAACGCCGCGTCCTCGAACTCCTTCACCATCCGACCGCGCCCGAAGAAGTCGAGATCGCCGCCGTTGGCCTTCGAGCCTTTGTCCTCGGAAAACTTCTTTGCGAGCTCGGCGAAGTCGGCCCCGCCCTTCGCCTGCTTGAGTACATCTTCCGCGCGCTTCTTGACCTCGGCGTCGTCTTTTCCCGCGGTCTCGAAGAGGATGTGGCTCGCGCGAACCTGTTCCGGCGTTTGATACTGCTGGATGTTGTCGTTGTAAAACCGCTGGAGCTCGTTCGGTTGCACGGTGACTTTCAGACGCGCCTGCTCGCGATCGAGCAGCAGGTATTTGATCTTCCTCTGCTCGCCGACGCGATATTCGGCTGAGTGCGCGCTGTAGTGTGCGGCCACGTCGGCATCCGATACCGTCACTTTGTCGCGGAACGCATCGGCGGTCACCGGCACGATCTGCAGCTTCACCTTCTCGTTGCGCTGTTTGTACTCACGCTCGACCTCGGCATCCGAGATCGCCATCCAGTCGGTGAGCGTCGCTCGCAGCTTGTCCAGCAGCATGCTCCGGCGCACGCTCTCCTCGAATTGCGACGGCGTCAGCGGCGGCGTCAGGTTCTGGAGCAGCTGCTGGTAGCGGTCCATGCCGATGAACCGTCCGTTTTCCTGCAGGCCTGGCATCGAATAGATCTGCTGACGCAGTTCGTCGTCGCTGACGGAGATGCCGTTGCGATCGGCCTCCATCACCGCGATCTGCTCTTCGATCATCTGGCGCAGCACCTGTTGCTCGACTCCGAGCTGCCGCAACAGTTGGGGGCTGAGGTTGCCGCCGAACTGCGAGCGATACGCGTTGACTTGCGCGACATACCGCTGCTGGAAGTCTCCGGCTTTGAGCTGATGTCCTCCGACTTCGGCGATGACTTCACGCGGCGCGGCTCCGGCGCCGAGCGGATTGTTCTGACCGAGGAAGTCGGGAACGTAGAGCAGCACAAAAGTGAGCACCACCAACGCAAGCGTCCACTTGAGGATGTTCTTGTGGCGGCGCATCCGGTCGAGCATTGTCATGAGGGAATCCTTCTGAGGGCAGACAGTGAGTCTTGGCTCACCATCTCCAAACCCCTAATGTATGCGACGAACTGTTGAAGCTGCAACCAGTTGCACGACCGTCCGATAAGAAGTCCAAGGGGGTCACGAGTCGACCGCGAAACGGCGCTGTGTCAGCAGGCGGCCAACTGTCCTTGTGATATTATTTGACACAATCAAAAGGACTTAGCGCCTTTTGTGAGACAGCAGGCAAACAGCAGTCCGGGCGCGACCGCCACCCCCAAACCGAGAACCGTGAGATCGATGTCCAGCAAGCGTGACCCCGCGCCTCGTGCGGCGCGGAGCGCCCGGCGGCCAGATCTGGCCGCCAGGGTGAAGGCTCGCGCTCGCGCGCTTCGCCACCGAGTCGATCGGCGCGACGCGATCATCGAGGCCGTCCGGGAGGCGAACTCCTCGCAGGATCCGCGGAAAGTGGGCGAGTGGCTGGTTCGACAGGCACAGGAATGGGTGCCGGCTCCGTGCTGGGTCGTCGTCGCGACCGATGTGAATGGCCTCCCCAACGTGCTGGCCGACATTGGGCTTGGCCATGGTCACAATCCCTCGTTGTGGTCGGCCGCCAATTGGGCCATGCGTCACAGCATGGAGTTCTTCTCGGGGAACCTGGCCAAGGATCCGAGAAGCGGGCCCGGCGCCATGGGCTCGGCGATCGCGTTTCCGCTCTTGAGCCGCAACCGGAGCATTGGTGCGGTCGTGGCGCTCGATCCGGCGCCGTCACACACGGCGCCATCGATGGGACCCTCGGTGGTCATGGGCCTGCGGGCGCTGCTCGAGCCATCGGCCATCGCCCTCGACAACGCGCTTTCACTCCAGAAAATGGAGGCGCTCTCGGTCACCGACGACCTCACCCGGTTGAACAACTCGCGGCATCTCTATAACGTGCTGCGGACCGAAGTGAAGCGCGCGGTCCGCAACGGACGAGCGCTCTCGCTCTTGTTCCTCGATCTCGATACGTTCAAGCAGGTCAACGACACGCATGGACACCTGTGCGGCAGCAAGGTGCTCGTCGAGGCCGCTGCCGTGATCAAGGCCTGTGCCCGTGAAACCGATACGGTCGCGCGGTTCGGCGGCGACGAGTTCTCGCTGATCCTGCCCGACACCGGTCCAGACGGCGCGATCTCTGTGGCCGAGCGCATCCTCGAACGGATGCGCGTGACGCGGTTTCTCGCCGATGAAGGACTGTCGGTCCATCAGACGGCGTCGATCGGGGTTGCAACTTTGTTCCCGGAATCGCCCAAAACTGCGGAAGAATTGATCAAAGAAGCCGATATGGCCATGTACCGCGTCAAGGCCGCCGGCAAAAACGGCCTGCACATCTCCCAGGAGGGGTCCTAGCGTTGCCACTCGGCTCGTTCTTCTCACTCTTTTCCAGCGACCTGGCGATCGATCTTGGCACCGCGAACACCTGCGTGTACGCGCGCGGCAAGGGCATCGTCGTCAACGAGCCGTCGATCGTCGCCATCAACAAGGTGAACGGTCGCGTCGAGGCGGTGGGCAAAGAAGCCAAGGACATGCTCGGCCGCACGCCGGGCAACATCGTCGCCATCAAGCCGATGAAGGATGGAGTCATCGCCGACTTCGAGGTCACCGAGAAGATGCTGACCTACTTCATCAAGAAGGCGCACAACCGCAACGTGTGGGTGCGCCCGCGGATCGTCATCGGCGTCCCGTCTGAGATCACGCAGGTCGAGAAGCGGGCAGTCAAGGACAGCGCGTATCGCGCCAAGGCCAGTGAAGTTCACCTGGTGGAAGAGGCGATGGCCGCGGCGATTGGCGCCGGCATGCCGATCACCGAGCCGTCGGGCAACATGATCGTCGACATCGGCGGCGGCACCACGGACATCGCCGTCATCTCGCTCGCCGGCATCGTCTACAGCAAGGCGGTGCGTGTCGCCGGCAACGAGATGGATGAAGCGATCATCCAGTACATCAAGAAGACCTACAACCTTCTCATCGGCGAGCGCACGGCGGAGGCGATCAAGATGGAGATCGGCTCGGCATATCCGCTCGAAGAGAAGATGACGATGGAGATCAAGGGCCGCCATCTGATCGAGGGCGTGCCGAAGACGATCACCATCAGCGACGAAGAGATTCGCGAGGCGCTCACCGAAACCGTGAACGTCATCGTCGACGCGGTGCGCGTGGCGCTCGAGCGCACCCCGCCGGAGCTCTCGGCCGACATCGTCGACCGCGGCATCGTGCTCACCGGCGGCGGGTCGATGCTCAAGAATCTCGACAAGCGTCTTCGCGAGGAAACCGGCCTGCCGCTGGCGATGGCCGAAGATCCGTTGTCGTCGGTCGTGCTCGGCGCGGGCAAGATGCTCTCGGATTTCAACCTGCTGCGAAAGATCTCGATCGACTAAAGAAGTACCCCGTGATGGCCCTCCTCGATCTCCGGCAGCGCACAGGCTGGCTCTTCATGGCCGTGACTGTCGGGCACATCCTCCTGATCTCGGCACAGGTGAATTCCCGCCACGGCGTGCCGCTGCTCGAAGAGCTGACCTTCGGCGCATTCGCGGAAGTGCAGCGCGTGGCGACATCGGCGATCGCCTCGGCGAGGGACGGCTGGTCGAACTACTTTGCGCTGCAGGAGATTCGCCGCGAGAACGTCACGCTGCGCGACGAGGTGGCGAAGCTGCGCGTTGGCCTGCAACAAGAGCGCGCGGTCGCGGAGCAGACGCGGACGTTGCAGCAGTTGCTGGATCTGCGTTCGTCGATCAGACTCTCGACGACGGCGGCGGCGGTGATTGCCGGAGGCGCGAGCCCGGAGTTCCGCACGATCACGATCGACAAGGGCACGGGTGACGGCATTGGCTCCGACATGGCGGTGATCTCGCCGGCCGGCGTGGTGGGGCGCGTGGTCCTGCCGACGCGGCGAGCCGCGAAGGTGCAGCTGCTCATCGATCGCGATGCGGCGGCGGGCGCGATTATCGAGCGATCGCGCGCGCAGGGCGTCTTGGTCGGGACCGGCACCGAGCGTCTTCGGATCGAGCACGTGCCGGGCACGGCCGAAATCAAGGTTGGCGATCGCGTGGTGACCTCCGGGATCGAAGGCATCTACCCGAAAGGGTTCGCGATTGGTCAGATAGAATCATTCGAGCGTCGCGCCGGGGAATTCAGTGCCGTTATGATTCGTCCGGCCGTGGAGTTCTCCAATCTCGAAGTGGTGCTGGTGGTGGTCGGTTCGCCGCAAACCGAGCCCGGCGATCGCACGAAGAAGACGGAGACCGCGCCGTCGCGGGCGACCGGGGTTCCGTGAGAGCAGCCGGTGTCCTGATTGCCATCGCGTTGGCGCTGGCGCTGCAGACCACGCTGGCGCGCTTCGTGGTGGGTGGCACCGCGGCCATCGATCTCGTGCTCGTCGCGGTGGTGTACATCGCGCTCACGAGTGGGCCGGTGAGCGGCTTGCTGGCCGGCAGCGTTGCCGGACTGATTCAGGATTCGTTGTCGAGCGGATTGCTCGGCGTGGGCGGGCTCGCCAAGGCGACCGTCGGGTTCATCGTCGGTCTGCTCGGGCAGCAGTTCATCGTCACCGCGGCGCTGCCGCGGCTCGTGATCTTCGTCGGCGCAACGGTGGGGCATCAGGCGTTGTTCATGGGGATCTACGTGCTGTTGCAGCAGCGCAGTTTCCCGTCGCCATGGAAAGCCGTGGTGACACAGGCGCTCGGCAACGCCATCGTCGGCATGATCGCGTTCACGGTGGTGGAATCGTTCCCAGGGGTGATGGAACGCCGCAGAGCGGGGCGAAGGTCGAGGCACTGAGTATGGCCGTAGCAGAAGAACGACGACGAATCGGGACGCGGCTCGTCACCCTGCAGGTGGCGGCCATCGTGGTGTTTGCCACGCTCGGCATCTGTTTCTGGGTGATTCAGATCATTCAGGGCACGAAGTACGAGGAGATGGCCGAGAACAACCACCAGCGCACGCTTGCGCTGCGGGCGCCGCGCGGCGTGCTCTTCGATCGCAACGGCAAAGTGCTCGTCGAGAACCGCAACTCGTTCACGATCTCGATCGTCCGCGAGCACACCAAGGATCTGAATCGCACGGTGACGCTGCTGGCCAAGGTGGCCGGACTCGACGAGAAGCAGGTGAAGCAGATCGTCGATCGTCATCGCGGCGAACCCAGCTATCGCCCGATCGTCGTCGTCGAAGATGCCTCGCTCGCGCAGGTGGCCGCGATTACGGCGCGGCGGCTCGATTTCGAGCTGCCCGACGTGCGTGTGGAGGAAGTGCCGACACGGAAATACCCTGCCGATGCGATGGCCGCGCACTTGTTCGGCTACGTCGGCGAGGCCAGCGATGCACAGGTAGAAGCGGGATCGGCAGAGCAGGGCGCGATCATCGGCCAGCAAGGCGTCGAGCGCGCGTACAACAACCTGCTGATGGGACAGGATGGCGCCAAGCGCGTGGTCGTCAACAGCATGGGGCGCGAGATCAGCACGCTCGAGGAGATCGCGCCGACTGAAGGCCGTCGCGTTCAGCTGACGATCGATGGCGATCTGCAGAAAGCCGCCGAGGATGGATTCCGCCATGCGGGATTCAACGGCGCGGCGCTCATGATGGATCCGCGGACTGGCGAAGTGCTCACCTACGTCAGCCTGCCGTCGTACGATCCGAACGACTTCGCCGCCGGGATCGACCGCACCACGTGGGCATCGCTCAACACCGACAAGCTGAAGCCGCTGCAGAACCGCGTCCTGCAGGGACGCTACTCACCCGGGTCGACGTTCAAGCTCGTGGTCGCCACGGCGGCGCTCGAGGAAGGGCTCGTCACGCCGTCCTACACGGTGAATTGTCCTGGCGGCGCGACGTTCTATGGGCGCTACTACAAGTGCCACCTCAAAGGCGGCCACGGCGTGGTAGACATGCGGCACGCGATCGAGAAGTCGTGCAATGTGTACTTCTACACCCTCGGCAACATGCTGGGTGTCGACAAGATCCACAAGTGGGCCGAACGGCTCGGTCTCGCGGGCAAGACCGGCATCGATCTCCCGAACGAGCAGGAGAGCATCGTGCCGAGCACCGAGTGGAAGCAGAAACGCACCGGTGAACGCTGGTATCCCGGCGAAACGATCTCGGTGTCGATCGGGCAGGGGCAGGTGTCGGTGACGCCGGCCTCGTTGGCCGAGATGATCACGACGATCGCCAACGGCGGTACACGCGTGACGCCGCATGTCATCAAGGCGGTCGACGAAGGGCAGGGGTGGAAGCCCGTGCCGCCAAGGGCAACAGCCGATCGCGTGGCGTTTCGCCCCGACACGCTGGCGGCGCTGCACGACGGCTTGTGGATGGTGGTGAATGGAAACGGCACCGGCGGGCGCGCCAGGATCGACGGTCGCGACGTCGCCGGCAAGACCGGCACCGCGCAGGTCATCTCGAACGAAGGAAAGGCGCGGGCCAAGGGGACGACCGCGGATCTGCGCGATCACGGCTGGTTCATCTTCTTCGCGCCGCGCGACAACCCCGAGATCTCCGGCGTGATTTTCGCGGAGCACGGCGAGCACGGGTTTCTGGGCGCCCCGATTGCCAAGCACGTGATCGAGACGTATTTTGCGAAGAAGGAAGGCAAGCCGCTGCCACAGCTGCCGCTGCTCCCGGGTCAGGCGGCTCCGCATGAGCAGGATCCCGATTCGCCGGGCGTGCTGGATGATTCCGTAGTGACGGTTGCGTTGAGATAAACGTGTTCGAGAAACGCCTGTACTACCACATCGATTGGGCCATGCTGGCCGCGATCCTCGCGCTCTGCACGATCGGTGTGATCCAGATCTACAGTGCGAGCGGCGGCGCCGGTCGTCTGCACGTGACGCAGATCTACGGCATTGCCCTGGGCCTGGTCGCGCTCGTCATCTGCTTGAGCGTCGACTATCGAACGCTCGCCGACAAATCGCATTTCCTCTATCTGGGCATCGTCGCCCTGCTGGTCTTCGTGCTCTTCTTCGGCGTCGTGCGCGGCGGTTCACGGCGCTGGATCGACCTCGGTCCGCTCAACCTCCAACCCTCCGAATTCGCCAAGGCGACGCTCGCCCTGGTGCTCGCCAAGTTCTTCGGCGAGAGCCGGCGAGGCGCCATCATGCGCGGCGATCTGGTGATCGCGGGGGCGATCGCCGCCGTGCCGCTTCTCGTCATCGCCCGGCAGCCGGATCTCGGGACAGCCGTCACGCTGCTCCCGGTGCTCTTCGCCGTGGCCTTCGTCGCGGGTATGCCAATGCGGATCTTCGGCATCCTCGCGCTCGTCGGTCTGCTGGGCGCGCCGAT
>Ga0075425_100006852_pt1 | contig 11993 bp, 4 predicted proteins | sample SoiMethybrSBSTD4_FD_75300 | JGI IMG/M metagenome (GOLD analysis project Ga0075425, IMG submission 75300) | Bulk soil microbial communities from a Populus tree surrounding site in Tennessee, USA - Soil MetaG P. TD hybrid SBSTD4 | ecosystem: Environmental > Terrestrial > Soil > Tree plantation...
TCCGTGAGGCAAGGGTCGATGACAAACAATTCCGGTGAACTGATCGCGATCATCTGCTGCAGTCGCGACTCGTCATAGGTCGGATCGAGTAGCATGAAGGCAGCGCCTGACTTCAGCGTTCCAATCAACGCCATAATCAGCGCCGGTATGTCCTGAGTCATGATCGCCACAACCGATTCTTTGGCGGCGCCAGCGGCCCGCAATTCGTTTGCGAAGCGGTTTGATCCGGCCTCGAGTTCTGCATAAGTCCATTTCTTGCCGGCGCGCTGAATGGCAACGCTATCGAGAAATTTCTTAGCTGTTCGACTGAATAGTTGGAAAATCTGCATGGCCAGTGTGAAAGTAAGAATGGTCGCGGATTATAACACCGCTTTATGAGGACCGCTCGATTTTCTCGACTGAGGAGTAGTGCCCTATCAGTTGAGAAGAATCCGACGCAACACTACGATTATGTAGTAAAATGGTGCGCCGCCAACAACAACGATATCTTAATACAACCTCTCGACACAGTAGCGATGAGCATTCAGCAGCTCCTCGGCGATCAATCGGGCCGGTTTCAAGATCGAATTTGCTCTTGATGAATATCCATCACATCGTTGCCCATGGCTGGTCGCTCGGAGTGCTGCACAGCGAATTAAGCGACTTGTATAAGAGTCACAGCGAAGGCAATGCTTCACCGCTTGCAGAGCTACCCATTCAGTACGCCAACTACGGCTCTGGCAACGATCTCTTCCAACTACTTAGACTTCTCAAATCGGGGTTCAATCATGACCCAAAGAATTAATGCCACAGCGTTCTCGACAGAGCAGCAGCGGGAATTCGAACGGTTGTTGCGGGAAGAGGGCATTGACATCTCAGTCGCACAGCGAATTCCGAGACGGCCTGGCGATGATCACCTACCACTGTCTTTCGCTCAGCAGCGTCTGTGGTTCCTGGATCAGCTCGAAACCGGCACTAGCGTCTACAACATGACCAAGGCTTTCCGCCTGATCGGTGATTTGAAGCAAGCGGCACTGGAAAGCGCACTAACTGAACTGGTGGGGCGGCATGAGTCGTTGCGCACGACGTTCGCCGCGAGTGGGGGAGAGCCGCGACAAATCATCGCGCCGACGGTGAGGTTTCCCCTGGCCGTGACGGATTTGAGCGAGCACGGGGTGGAGGAGCGGGAGCAGAGGTTGCGGCAGTTATTGAAGGAAGAGGAAGAGCGTCCGTTCGACCTGAGCCGTGGACCACTGTTTCGCGCGAGCCTTTGGCGTCTGGGAGCGAGCGAGCACGTTTTCTACGTGAACCTGCACCATATCGTCTGCGATGGCTGGTCGATGATGCTGCTTTTCCGGGAGTTGGGGGCGCTTTACCGGGCGGGGTTACGGCAGCAAGCGGCAGGCTTAGCGGAGTTGCCGATTCAATACGCGGATTATGCATTGTGGCAACGGGAATGGCTGCAGGGAGAGCGGCTGGAAGAGCAACTGGAATACTGGCGGCGGCAGTTAGCGCAGGTGCCGGCGGTGCTGGAGTTGCCGACAGATTATGCGCGGCCGACGCAGCAGAGTTATCACGGCAGGACGTATAAACTGAAGCTGAATGCGGAACTGGTGAGGCGGGTGAAGCAATTCAGCCAGGCCACAGGCTGCACGGCATTCATGACGTTGCTGACGGTCTTCAAAGTGTTGCTGCAGCGCTACACGGGGCAGGGAGACATCGTGGTAGGGACGCCGGTAGCGGGACGGAATCGCGGGGAGTTGGAAGGGTTGATTGGGGTTTTTATCAACACGCTGGTGCTGCGGACCGACCTTTCAGACAATCCGCGATTTAAAGAGTTGCTGCAGCGAGTGCGGGAAGTATGCCTGGGAGCATACGGTCATCAGGATCTGCCGTTTGAGAAGCTGGTGGAGGAGTTGCAGCCTGAGCGCAGTCTCAGCCATACGCCGCTCTGCCAGATTGCCATGAACCTGCAAAATAGCCTCGTACCAGAATTGGGGTTCGAAGGTTTGCAGGAAAGTCCAATGGAACTTGTAAGAGAAACGTCGAAATTCGACCTCACGTTTTCGCTGTCGGAAGACTCGGAGGAGCTACTCAGCACTCTGCAATACAACACAGACTTGTTTGAGCCAGCGACGATCGAAAGCATGGCTGATCATTATTGCCGCTTGCTGGAGTCGGCTATCAGCCAGCCTGACCAGAGGATCTCGGACCTGAAAATGCTTACCCAGGCCGATGAGCGCCAACTGTTAATTGAATGGAATGCGACTCAGTTGGAACGTTCGCCAACAGACTGCATTCATGAGCTTTTTGAAAAGCAAGTTGCCAAAACACCCGAAGCAATCGCTGTCATAAGCGAGACTGGATCGCTGACGTATCTTGAGGTGAACAAACGCGCAAATCAATTGGCCCATTATCTGAGGTCGCTCGGCGTTGGTCCGGAGGAGTTAGTGGGTGTTTGTCTTGAGCGCTCCATGGATTTGATCATAGCGCTTTTGGGCATAATGAAAGCAGGAGGCGCCTACGTTCCCATCGACCCGGCGTACCCGCGGGCGCGTCTGGCGTTCATGCTCGAAGATGCGCAGATCAAAGTACTAATAACCGAGGAAACGTTATTGCAGTTTAGTCAGGATCTGCCCGTGTCCCGCGTATCTGTGGATGGGGATCGAACCAAGATTGCCGAAATGAGCGATCAGGATCCGGCGAACCTCACCTTGCCTGACAACCGCGCATACATCATTTTTACATCCGGATCAACAGGCAAACCGAAGGGTATTGAGATCACGCATCGCAGCGTTGCGACTTTATTTGTGTGGGTCAGGGAATTCTATACGCCTCAGGAGATGGAAGGAGTCTTAGCGTCTGCCTCTATCTGTTTTGATATCTCGGTCTTCGAGATCTTTGCGCCTCTGACTCAGGGAACCAAATGCATTTTGGCAAAAAATGCGCTTGTCCTGCCAGGGCTCCGCGCTGCAAATCAGGTGACGCTGCTCGATGCGGTTCCATCGACGGTGGGCGAACTGGTGAGGATGCAGGGTATTCCTTCTTCGGTACGAATGGTAAACCTTCCCGGGGAGCCATTGTCAGCCACGCTCGTGCAACAGCTCTTCGAGCAGGACTCTGTTGAAAGAGCAGTGAATCTGTATGGACCATCGGAAGATACGACTTTTTCCACTTATGCGTTATTGACCCGAGACGATAAGCTGCCGCCGCCGATTGGACGGCCGGTTGCTAACACGCAGATCTACATTCTCGATAAGCATTTCCAGTTGCTGCCTGCGCGCGTCCCGGGTGAGCTTTATATTGGTGGCGATGGCGTTTCTCGCGGTTATCTCAATCACCCTGCGCAGACAGCCGAGCGTTATCTGCCAAATCCATACGGGCCGCCTGGATCACGCATGTATAAAACTGGCGATCTGGCGCGATATCGTTTGGACGGAAATCTTGAGTATCTGGGACGAATAGATCATCAGGTCAAGATCAGAGGCTTCCGTATCGAGCCGGGTGAGATCGAAGCTGTTCTCGACGGACACGATGAGATCAGCAAGTCGATTGTCACCGCGCGGGAAAATGCGAATGGAGCTAAGCAACTGGTTGCTTACGTCGTAATGAGTCGCGAAACATTCTCGCTTCGCGAGCTTCGCAACTATATCAAGGAGAGATTGCCGGAATACATGATACCGTCAATCTTTGTCCGGCTTGATTCACTGCCGTATCTGCCAAACAGCAAGGTCGATCGCCTCTCCCTGCCCGATCCCGAGGGCGGCAGCGGCATCTCTGAACACACTTATCAGGCGCCACAAACTCCTGTCGCGCAGGTGCTGGCAAGCTTCTGGGCGGGACTACTGGGAGTCAAGCGGGTCGGAGTCAGTGATAACTTCTTCGAGCTTGGAGGGCACTCGCTGTTGGCGGTACAACTAATCTCCCGTATCCGCGAATTGTTTTTGGTCGAGTTGCCTCTGCTGACGATTTTTGAAGCCCCAACGATTAACTTGCTTTCGGCTGTCCTTACGGAGCATGAAAGTCAATCCGGTCGAACGGAGAAGATCGCGAAAATTCTACTGGGCGTGCAACAGAAGCAGGTTGAAGAGACTGGCATTTCGGAATTGTTTGAGGCTCCTACAATTGCGGATCTCACCCGGCTTATTGAACAGTCTCAACCTGGTATCCATCAGCCTGCACAGTTACCTCCAATTCCAACTGTGCCGCGCAACGGTAACCTGCCGGTGTCAATAGCCCAGGAAGCCGGTCTATTGCGAGAACAATGGAATAGTTTTCTGGTTCTCTCCGCAGCTTTGTCTGAGCGAAGCAGATTGTTTCATTGGACCATGTCACAAGTGCTGCGCGGTCTGGCAGCTTTTGGCAAAGCGAAGCGTGCCGGTAACGATCCGACAAACCGAAGGATGTTGATCGCTCGAGTTGCTAGAAGTCGCAGGAAGATCGAAGCAGTGATTGGATGGATCGCTAACGCTTTAATACCCAACGCTAAGAATCTGGTAGGCGACAAGCTTTTTCAGATCTACTTCGTACAACGCTGGAGCGGGCCTCTCAAAATACCTGCTCTGAACGCCGCTCTCAATGAGATTATCAGGCGCCATGAGATTCTGCGAACCAATTTCTCGTTGCAATCGGGTGCGCCGGTGCAAACCATCAAACCGACCATGACTGTAGAAATTCCGGTCATCGAACTTCGATCTACTGAGCTGAAGGTTGACGTTCAGGCAAAACTTCTGGAAGAAGTTGAACGACCATTCGACCTGGAGTCGGGTCCTCTCCTTCGTCTCAGCTTATTTAAACTAACTGATGACGAGCACATCGTCACGGTAGTGGTTCATCACTTTGTCTGTGACGGCTTTTCACTTGATATTCTCAAACAGGAGATCGCTACCCTTTATCATTCTTTCGCCAACAACTCCGAGTCCTCTTTACCGGAACTTCCAATTCAATACGCCGATTTCGCCGTTTGGGAGCGAAAACGACTCCGGGGTGAAGTTCTTGAGACGCTGGTTTCGTTCTGGAAAAACCACCTGACGGGTGCCGGTATAATCCCCGAAATGGAACTACCTTTTGCGCGATCTCGCCCGCTGGTGACCAGTTATCGTGGTCAGACTGAACGGCTGGCTTTGAAGCCAGCCGTTTGCGCCTGCCTGAACAGGTTTGCTCGCGAACTCGGTGTCACCACTTTTATGTTTACCCTTGCCGTGCTGAAAATACTTCTACATCGCTATACCGGCAAAGAATACATTGCGGTTCGGGTACCGTTCGCAAACAGGCTCAAGTCAGAAACGGAAAAGATGATCGGCTGGTTCGCTCACACGCTTTTCATCAACACCAGGATTTCCGGCAATCCACCGTTTTCTGAGTTATTGAATCAAGTTCGCGATGAATGTTTGGGCGCATATGAACATCAGGAGATCTCGTTCACGAGTCTGTTCGCTAGTCTGATGCCCTATTACAAGAGCTACAAGCTCTTGACTAAATTGCCAAGGATTCCCTTTGTCAGTTTTAGCTTGAGGATTGAAACAGACGGGCCACAGATACCCGACATTAAGATCAGGTCACTCGGCGTCACCAACCGAATGGCGAAGCCGGGAATTTCGTTTGCCCTGATTGAAAAGGACGCGGCCTTTCAGCTTATTGTCTTGTATGAAGCCGATGTTTACGACGCTGGTAGTATGAAGCGGATGCTCATACATTTTCAGGAGATTCTCGAAGCCGCCATGAATGATCCTGACACAAACATCATGAATCTTCCGATCTCTGACTTAGGAGATCATCATTTGACATAATCTCGGAGTAATTCCAACCAGGAAAGTTTGAGCCACCACAGATGCAATCGTTTACGGAGGTCGCGTGAACTCATCGCCGATCGAAGGTTTTCGGATAGCTCTGGCGCAGCAACGTCTACTTGCGTGGCAATCGCAAGGCCCTTCTCCTTTTGTTACCCGAGCCTTAGTCCATATCAGCGGTCACTGGGAAAGGACCAATTTAGTCCGCGCGTTGGAGAAGATTCATAGTCGTCACGAAATCCTCCGCACCTCATTCATGCAATTGCCAGGATTCAAAGTCCCTCTCCAGATCATATCTCAGACACGAACCGCGGATCCCATCGAGCATCACGATTTAACGAGATGCTCCGGAATTGAGCAGCACGAGTTTATTGAAACCATACTTCAACAGTCGCGTCTTGTTTCGTTCGATCTCGAGGCCGCTCCTTTTTTAAGGGTCGTGCTGTTCGACCTGTCATCTTCTGAGCAGGCTTTGCTTATCAGCATATCGGCTCTTTGCGCCGATCACCTTACGCTCAGAAATCTGATTCATGAAGTCGCGTCGTTCGTGAATTCCGGGAACGAGTTGTCAGCGCCCGCACAGTTTTTGGACTACTCAGAGTGGCAACATGAGTTGCAGGACGAGGATAAACCGATCCACAGCCTCGCCTACCTTCCGAATCTTGAGTTGCGTTCGGAAAAGAGTCTTTCAAGCGAACAGGCATGGACGACTGAAAGCTTCAACCTGCCTCTTTCGCAAACTGTCCTGGACCAGATAAGAGACGTTTGCGAGCGTTTGCAAACTCCGCTAAAGGCACTCATGTTAGCAATTTGGTGCTTCCTTTTAGTGCGTCTCAGTGACCGCCGAGAGATCGTGATCGGAAGTGTCAGCGACGGTCGACCGAGTCCTGAATTTGCAGACGCCTTTGGTCTTTTCTCCAGGTATGTCCCGGTGGTTTTAAAAGCTGAGCCGAAACAACGTCTCAATGATTTTGTGTCTGTGGTCAACGCTGCGCTTTCAGCGGCTGAGGAATTCCGCGATGTCTGGTTTTGGGGTCTGATTCCAGACAATCATGTTTCCCAGGCAGATTTCTTTTCGGCGTGCTTCGATTTCATCAGCGCTCCACCGAAGATTTCCTTTGGTAAAGATATTCTTACGATAGAACGTGAATTCTCATGCTTCGACAAATACAAGGTTAGATTTGTTTGTCGAGAATTGAATTGTGGCCTGAGCGCAGAATTTCATTACGATTCGAATCTCTTTGCGCTACGGGATGTTCAAACCATGGCGGCACATCTCCACGAACTTCTCGAACGCGCAGTGAGCGAACCCGAACAGCCTATCGGTCGATTGGCTTTCATCAATGAGTCCCGGGAACGATTGCTTCGCGCGGCAAACGGCCAGAACGCTCAATCTCCTGACGAGCTATGTGTTCATGAACTATTCGAACTCCAGGTGATACACAAACCCGAAGCGATTGCAATTGAGTGTGAAGATCAGGAATTGACCTACCGTCAATTGAACCAACGTGCAAATCAGCTCGCGGCTTATCTAAGCCACCTCAGCGTGCATCCGGACCAACCGGTGGGCCTGTGTCTGGAGCAAACTCCGGAAATGGTCGTTGGTCTTCTAGGCGTTCTGAAAGCCGGCGGAGCTTATGCAGTTCTCGACCCAACTCTACCAGCGCAACGACTCGATTTCATGGTCGAAACTGCCGGCGTAAAAGTGCTGCTCACTCAGGACAAACTGCGGGAGAGATTATCATCGCGCAATGTTCAGGTGATCTGCGTCGATGGTGACTGGGATCTCATCAGCCGCGAGAGTGATGAGAATCGCCGAAGCAATGTTGGGCCGGCGAATCTCGCTTATATCATCTACACTTCCGGATCGACTGGAGAACCCAAGGGCGTTGGTATCGAACACCGGCAACTGTCGAATTACATAAATGCCATCAGGGAACGAATTGCTTTTCCTGAAGATGCCCGTTTCGCGCTTATTTCCGGATTCGCGGCGGATCTGGGTTACACCATGCTTTACGGCGCATTGGCAACAGGGGGCCGTCTTCACGTGGTCCCAACGCGAATCGCCTCAGACCCGTTCCTGTTGGCTGAATGTTTACGCCAACGTCCGTCAGACTGTCTCAAGATCGTTCCTTCGCATCTCTCCATGTTGTTGAGCGCAAACAACGCGCGCGACATCCTACCACGACAAAGACTGGTAATGGGCGGTGAGCAATTGTCCTGGGAGCTCATCGAGAAGATCCGCGATGCTTGCGCAGAGAACTGCCAGATTCTCAATCATTATGGTCCAACTGAGACCACAGTGGGGGTCTTAACTCATCAACCACACGATGAATCGATAACTGCGAATTCCTCCAATGTCCCCATTGGTCGGCCTCTCGCTAACACTAGAGCCTATGTGTTGGACTCTGAGCTGAACCCAGTGTCACACGGAATTACTGGGGAGCTATACATTGGCGGCGGTAATCTAGCGCGCGGATATGTCAATCGGCCCGCCCTAACCGCTGAGAGATTTCTTCCAAATCCGTTTTCTGATGAACCCGGATCGAGGTTGTACCGAACCGGTGATATTGTACGTCGCCTGACCGATGGAACTATCGAGTTTTTTGGCCGCCAGGATAATCAGGTGAAAATCCGTGGTTTTCGCGTGGAATTGGAAGAGATTGAGACTGCGCTCAAAGTTCATCCCCATATCGAGCAAGCGAAGGTTATTGTTCGAAGTGATGAGGTTGAAGGCAATCGTATTTTTGCTTACCTGGTAGTGAGTGACCCGGCGCCCAGCGTCAACGAGTTGCGGCGCTACCTTAGAACTCACTTGCCTGATTACATGATTCCGGCAGCGTTCATCCCCATGACAGCATTGCCTCTAACCATTCACGGCAAAGTTGATCATGCGGCATTGCCTGAGCCTTCCGAAAAACACCTCGGCGGCAAGCAACCGTTTGTTGCCCCGCGCACCGCTATGGAAGAGTTACTGGCAGGTGTTTGGGCCGAAGTCTTCAGAATGAACCGGGTCGGAATAAATGATAACTTTTTCGCCTTGGGAGGAAACTCCCTTTTAGTCATTGCCGTGATTGCCCGTGCAGGCACAAGAAACATCAATCTCACTTTCGCAGATCTTTTCCACCATCCAACGATCGCCGAATTGGCGACAGTTGTGCGGTCACAACTTCCGAAGAATCCGTGAGATTTAGTAGCTAGAATTAACCTGAAAAGTCACTCAAGAGCGATTGCAATGTCGCACGAATCGATTCCATCAACAGGTCATGGGCGGATTCGGTAAAGAAGTGGCCACCTGGCAACATTTCTACCGAGAACGAACCGCTGGTCTGCTCCTGCCATGCTTCGAGGTCGGTCCGAGTGATGTAAGGATCGTCCAATCCACCATAAGCTTTAATTGATGCAGCCAGCGGAGGTTCTGCTGAGTAAAGGTAGTTATCATTTATTTCGAAGTCCGCTCTCAGAATCACAGATACCAACCGCATAAGCTCAGGATTTTGCAATAGCTCTTCAGGCGTGCCTTTCAGCATGCGAAGGCGCTCAATAAATTGCGCCTGCGGCAAACTGTAAGAAGGTGGATCGCTATGCTTTCGCTGTGGCGCGTGGCGCGCCGAAATGAATAGATATAACGGTGACAGCCCGCGTTCTCGACGCAGCCGTCGCGCGACTTCGAAGGAAAGGATGGAGCCCATGCTATGTCCGAAGAAGACAAAAGGACGATCCAGGTAGGGATACAACGCCGGCATGATCGCATCTATCAGTGGATTAATCTGAGTAAAGAGAGGCTCTCTGAAACGCGTTCCGCGTCCGGGAAAATTCAACGCACATACCTCGACGGTGAGGGGCAGGTCATGGGCCCATCTGACAAAGGCGCGCGGGTCGCCACCAACAAAAGGAAAGCAAAATAATCTCAGCTTGGCCGCAAAATTGGGATTGTGAACGACAATCCAGCTATTGTCGCCATACGTGTCTGTCATAAAAAGACGGTTGGGTCAAGGACGAAGTTGTTCATCTCTTTCGCGCACATGATTGAAGGTCTCCTGAGGATTGGGGAAACTGGAAAACTGCTAAATACTTTGCTGTGTGATAGTCGCAATGTTAGTATCACTGCCTCAAAAGAATCAAGGATTTCTTCCTGAACCTATAATTTGACTCGTGTCGAAATCTCTCTACATAGTTAATCCTCGCAATGATTTCCCGAGCTTCTACACGCTCGACACGCTAGCATCTCAGGGCCTTCAACTCCAACATTATGGAGACCTCGCCATCACGACGGTCGCTGCGTTAGCCCCGCCCGAGTTTTCCGTGTCGTTATGTGATGAGTCAGTCTCGCCCGTGAACCTGGATACGCCTTGTGACTATGTCGCTCTCACGGGGAAGGCAGGTCAAATCTACCGTATGTTGTCTCTGGGGCGTCAATTCCGTAAGCGCGGCAAAGTAGTAATCATGGGTGGACCGTTTGTGAGTTTGAGTCCGGACTTGTTGCGGCCCTGTTGTGACGTGCTCGTTCGTGGCGAGTTAGAGAACATCGCCCAGGAACTCTTCTCCGACCTCAACCGTTCGACTTGGAAGGACGAGTACTTCGGCGATAAACCAGATTTGGCAAACACCGTAGTTCCTCGTTGGGATCTTTATCCGAACGACAGAACGATAATGGCAACGGTCCAAACCTCGCGCGGCTGCCCATTCGAATGCGAGTTTTGCGACGTGATTGTTTTCCTGGGAAGGAAACAACGTCACAAGCCAATCTCTTTAATCCATCGCGAACTGGATTGTGTTTACAAATACGGTTACCGGACTGTTTTCTTCGCCGACGACAACCTGACAGTTTATAGAACGCATGCCAAGGAATTAGCTGTCGCAATTCGCGAGTGGAACAAGCGCCAGTCCGCGGGCTTACTGAAGTTCAGCACGCAGGTATCTATTGACGCAGCCAAAGACGATGAGCTGCTGAAGCTATGGTCTCGCGCCGGGCTGACGCATTGTTTTGTCGGCATCGAAACGCCAAACGAAGACAGTCTTCGTGAAACTAAGAAAAAGCAGAACGTGGGCGTCAACCTCGTTGGGCAAATCGAAAAAATGCTGGCTCATGGCATTGGTGTTCTGGCGGGAATGATCGTCGGATTTGATTCTGATGGCCCCGACATTTTTGAACGGCAATATGAGTTCGCGATGGCTTCTCCCGTTCCGATCTTTGCTCTCAACACGCTCGTTGCGCCTCCCGGAACGGCACTCTTCGATCGACTCAGAAAGCAAGGTCGGCTGCAGTTGAGTTCAGGGGCTGAATTCATGCTGGGTCGAACGAATTTTGTTTTGGCGCAAATGTCGAGCGAGGAACTCGAACTTGGATTCAAGTGGTTGGCGAACAAACTTTACGAGCCCAAAGCATTTGAGCACCGACTGTTGCGGTTTCTTGACAAGATGGAGCCCGTGCCTGACGGAGTAGATGACTCTGCCTCTAATTTGCAGCCATGCGTCGACTCGCTGACTCTTGCCGGCATTCGCGAGCTGGGGACGTCTGAGGCTGCAATGATAGATAAGGTCTATTCAAGGATCGAGGACAACCCGCGCGTTTCGCACGTCGCGATGGAATGGCTGCGCTATTACCATCAACTTCGCTTCATGTATAAGCAGAGCGGGATCTGGAATCCCGACTTTGCTAAAGCCGAGCTGCCATTTCAAAACTCCCGCCTGAATGCAGTCCACGCGTCCTAACGGAATGAGTGTGGGGCGACCACCAAACCGACATCGTCATGCGTGGAAGCGGAAAGATCGAAGTGTTCGATGGACGGGCAGATGATAAGCATACTGCAACAACAGATGGATTGCGGTAGGACTGCCAGTTACCTAACAGGCCTCCCGTTCAATCGCGCGGATGACCGCGCCCACGCCAAGAACAGATCGCGTCACCGCGGCGGAAACGATGTTTGCGCCTACGACTGCACCTGGCGTAAGATTGCGCCTCCAAGGCTGTTCCGCTTTTTCAGCTTTAAATAGGCGCGTAGCTCAGTTGGTAGAGTATCGCCTTGACACGGCGAGGGTCAGCGGTTCGAGTCCGCTCGCGCCTACCACTATAAATTTCCGACCAATTCAGTGTAGATTCTGAGGACTAAGAGGACTCTGAGGAATGACAATTTTTGTGTCAAGGTAGTGCTCTACCCCTGAGCTACGCGCCTAAAGTCGGAAGAAATTGTCAAAAATGCCGACGCATAATAACACAAAACT
>Ga0075425_100006853_pt1 | contig 11992 bp, 14 predicted proteins | sample SoiMethybrSBSTD4_FD_75300 | JGI IMG/M metagenome (GOLD analysis project Ga0075425, IMG submission 75300) | Bulk soil microbial communities from a Populus tree surrounding site in Tennessee, USA - Soil MetaG P. TD hybrid SBSTD4 | ecosystem: Environmental > Terrestrial > Soil > Tree plantation...
GGCGACGGCGCCAACGGCGTCTTCAGCTCCGATTTCCCGACGGAGGTGAACCCCGAGGCGCTCACGCCGCACGCCCGCGAGCTGGCCCGGGAGTTCGTCAAGCGCTTTCAGGCCAAGAAGGGCACTCGGCCCACCGGCAACGCCTGGCTCGCCTTCGCGGGCTCGATGGTGCTCTTCGAGGAAGTGCTGCCGAAGGCGGGCTCGCTCGATCCCGAGAAGATCCGGGACGCCGCGTTCTCGCTCGATCTCCCCAACGGCAGCATGGCCAACGGCTGCGGCGTCAAGTTCATACCCCACGACCAGTTCGACGGCGGCAAGAACGAGCGCGCCTTCGCGATCGTCGGCCAGTGGCAGGACGGCGTGATGAAGGTCGTCGGCCCCGACAAGCTCGCCGCAGCGAAGCCGATCCTGGTTCCGCTGCCCAAGTGGAGCGACCGCAAGTAGCTCGTTGATCTTCGTCGAGCTCGTCCTGGCGGGGCTGATGCTGGGCGGTGTGTACGCGCTGATCAGCATCGGCCTCACCCTCATCTTCGGCGTGCTGCGCGTGGTGAACTTCGCCCACGGCGAGATGCTGATGCTGGGCATGTTCGCCGCCTACTGGGCGTCCACGCTCGGCGGGCTGCCCCCGTACGTGACGGCCGTCGCCGCGCTGCCGCTCTTCGCGCTGTTCGGCTGGCTCGTCTACCGTCTGATCGTCCGGCGAACGCTCGGCATGGGCGACGTCGTGCAGATCTTCGCCACCGTCGGCGTGGGCGTCGTGCTGCAGAACGCGGCGCTCGTCCTGTGGACGGGCGACTTCCGCACGATCCGGAGCGGCTACGCCGACGCCGTCCTCCGCGTCGGCGGCATCCAGGTGTCGGTACCGCTGCTGGTCGCCTTCGCGGTGGCGATCGGAGTCTCCGGCCTGCTGTTCCTCTTCCTCAACCGCACGCTCGAGGGTCGTGCCGTGCGCGCCGTGGCCCAGGACCCCATCTCGGCGCTGGCGCTGGCCATCGACACCGACCGCGTCTACATGCGCACGTTCGTCCTCGGCGTGTGCTGCGTCGGGCTCGCGGGCGTCCTGCTCGCCCCCAGCTACCCGATCTTTCCCGCCATCGGGCTCAGCTTCGGCCTCGTCTCCTACGTGGTCGTGGTGCTCGGCGGCCTCGGCAGCATGGCGGGCGCGCTGCTCGGCGGCTTCGTCATCGGCCTCATCGAGGTCCTGAGCGGCTACTTCCTCGGGACCGCGCTCAAGCAGGCGATCTACTTCCTGATCTTCGTGCTCGTGCTGCTCGTGCGCCCACAGGGGCTCTTCGGCCAGCGCGGCGCGGAGACGATGGGCTTCGGAAAGATCGCGTGACGTCCACGCGGCCCGCCGTCCTGCTCGTCGTCGTCCTGGGCCTCATGGCCCTGCCGCTCACCACGTCGAACGATTACTACCTCGACATCATCGTGCAGATCTTCCTGTGGGGCGCGGCGGCGACGGCGTGGAACCTGCTCGGCGGCTACGCCGGCCAGTTCTCGCTGGGGCACGCGGCGTTCTTCGGCATCGGCGCCTACACCTCGAGCCTGCTCCTGACGGGCGCCCGCGTCTCGCCCTGGCTCGGCATGCTCGCCGGTGCGCTCCTGGCCGCCCTGTTCGCGCTCGTCATCGGATACCTGTCGATTCGACTGCGCGGGCCGTTCTTCACGCTGTCGACCATCGCGCTGACCGAGGTGCTGCAGATCCTCGCCATCCACTGGCGCGGGTTGACCGGGGGCTCCGAGGGCGTGTCCCTGCCGAACGCGGCCAGCGTGTGGACCATGACGTTCGACGGACGGCGCACGTACGCCTACGTGGGCCTGGGATTCCTGCTCCTGGCCGTGCTCGTGTCGTGGCTGATCGAGCGCTCACGCTGGGGTTACTACCTCGTCGCGATCCGGGAGGAGGAGGACGCCGCGCGCTCCATCGGCGTGCCGGTGCTCGGCGTCAAGCTCGGCGCCGCCGCCCTCAGCGCCTGCCTGACGGCGGTGGTGGGGACGTTCTACGCCCAGTACGTGCTGTGGATCGAGCCCGCGCACACGTTCTCGATCGACATCTCGATCCAGCTCGCGCTGATGGTCATCATCGGCGGGCTCGGCACGCTCCTCGGTCCGCTGATCGGGGCCTCGCTCATCATCCCCCTCAACATGTTCCTGCGCGCGTGGCTGGGCGCGGCGGTCAGCGGCCTCTATCTCGTCATCTACGGCCTCGTGCTGGTGCTCGTGGTGCTCTACGCGCGGGCGGGGATCGTGGCCGAGGTGCAGCGCGTGATGCGCCGGCATCCCGTTCCGCGGCAGAGCCCGGCGTGAGCGGCCTCCTCGAGGTGCAGGGAGTCTCCAAGCGCTTCGGCGGTCTCACGGCGGTGCGTGAGGTGGACTTCACGATGGCCGAGGGCGAGCTGGTGGGCCTCATCGGCCCCAACGGGGCGGGGAAGACCACGCTGTTCTCGCTCCTCAGCGGCTTCCTGCACCCGGACGAAGGGCGGATCCGCTTCGCCGACATCGACCTCGACGGCCTCACGCCCGAGCGCCGATGCCGTCTCGGGCTCACGCGGACGTTCCAGCTGGTCAAGCCGTTCGCGAACATGACGGTCGAGGAGAACGTGATGGTCGGGGCCTTCGTCCGCGTGGGCACGCCGCGCGCCGCGCGAGCCGAGGCCTCCCGCATCCTGGCCCTCACGGGACTGGCTTCCCTCGCCCGCTCACGGGCGGGGACACTGCCCGTGGAGCAGCGCAAGCGGCTGGAGGTCGCGCGCGCGCTCGCCACGCGGCCGCGGTTGCTGCTCCTCGACGAGGTCTTCGCCGGGCTCAACCCGACCGAGATCAACGGCATGGTCGCGTTTCTCGAAACGCTGCACGCCGAGCGGATGACGCTGCTCGTGATCGAGCACGTGATGGCCGTGATCATGCGGGTGTCCGAGCGCATCGTCGTGCTGCACCACGGCGAGAAGATCGCCGAGGGCGCGCCCGCCGAGGTCGTGCGGAACCGCCGGGTCGTCGACGCTTACCTCGGCGAGGAGTTCGCCCTTGCTTGAAGCGACGAGCGTGAACGCCTGGTACGGCGACGTCCACATCCTCCGGGACGTGAGCCTGGAAGTCGCCGCCGGAGAGATCGTCGCCGTGGTGGGCGCCAACGCCGCCGGCAAGAGCACGCTCCTGCTCAGCCTCTCGGGCATCGTGAAGAGCCTCGGCGGACGCATGACCGGCGCCGTCGCCTTCGACGGCCGGCCCGTCACGGGATTGCCCGTCAACGAGATCGTGACGCGCGGTCTCATGCACGTCATGGAGGGCCGTCGCCTGTTTCCCTACATGACCGTCGCCGAGAACCTGGAGCTCGGCGCCTACAACGCGATCGCGCGCCCCCACTACCGGGAGTCGCTCGAGGAGGTGCTCGAAATGCTGCCCGTGCTGCGCGACCGACGTCACCAGACGGCGGGCTCGCTCTCGGGCGGCGAGCAGCAGATGTGCGCGATCGGGCGCGCCCTCGTCGCGCGCCCGAAGATGCTGATGCTGGACGAGCCCACGATCGGCCTGGCCCCGCTCTACGTGGAGCGCATCTTCGAGATCGTGCGCACGATCAACGGGCGCGGCACGACGATCCTGCTCGTGGAGCAGAACGTCCGCCACTCGCTCACGGTCGCCCACCGCGGCTACGTGCTCGAGAACGGCCGGATCGTGCTCTCGGGCCGCGGCCGGGAGCTCCTGGCCGACGCCCGGCTGCGGACGGCATACCTGGGAATGTGAGGACGTCGGCCGCTTGCCGGCATCGCACGGCCGGGGCGATGATCCGAGAGGTGTCGGTATCCAGCGCCGAAGAAAGGGGCCGAGCATGGCCAGCATGACCAGGACGACCCGCCGGGGGCGACCTCACCGGTCTGCGCGTTCCACCGCCGCGCGCTTCGACGTGCTGATCCGGGGAGGTCGCGTCATCGATCCCGCCGCCGGGCGGGACGGGACGTTCGACGTCGCGATCCGGGACGGAAAGATCGCGGCGATCGCACCGTCGCTCGCCGGACGGGCTCGGCGGACGGTGAACGCGCGGGGCCACCTCGTCATTCCGGGGATGATCGACACCCACGCGCACGTCTACGAGCACGTCACCGGCAGCTTCGGCATGAACCCGGATCTCGTGGGGATCCGCTCGGGGGCGACGGCCGTCGTCGACCAGGGCGGGGCGGCCCCGCTCACCGTCCAGGGGTTCAGGAAGTTCATCGCCGAGCCGGCGACGACACGGGTCTACTCGTTCATTTCGAACTACCTCGTCGGCGGTCTCATGGGCCATCGCTACGTCGACCTCTACGGCCCGGCGGGGATCAAGGTCAGCGAGACCGTCAAGGCCATCGAGCGGAACCGGGACCTCATCAAGGGCATCAAGTGCCACGCGGAGCTGGGCGGATACTCGCGCTGGGGTCTCGAGACACTGAAGCTCGCCAAGCAGGCGTCCCGCGAGGCGCGGGTTCCCGTGTACGTGCATCTCGGCCGGCTGTGGGGCGAGGCCGACGGCGCCGTCGTGGATCCCGACCGGATCATCGTGGACGCGCTCCCGCTCCTGGATCCGGGTGACGTCCTCGCCCATCCCTTCACGCGCAACGCCGGCGCCTTCGTGTCCCGCGAGGGAAAGGTGCATCCCCTGGTGCGCGAGGCCATGGCCCGCGGCGTGCGCATCGACGTCGGACGCGGCGGCCACGTGAGCTTCGCGAACGCGCGCATCGCGCTGGACGCCGGGGTGATTCCGTTCACCGTGGGATCGGACGTTCACGGCTATACCATCAACCGCGTCGACACCGACGGCGTGTGGGACGCGGGGGCGTGGGCGGAGGGCGTGCGCCGCCGGCGCAAACCTACGGCGGGAATCGGCGGCGCCTCCGTGTTCAGCCTGGTCCAGGTCATGAACGAGCTGCTGGCGCTGGGCCTGGGAGTCACCGACGTCGTCCGCATGGTCACGGCCAACGCGGCCATCATGCTGGGGCTCGAGGGCGAGATCGGCACCCTGGCTCCCGGACGGGAGGCCGACGTGTCCGTGCTACGTGTCGACCGGGGCACGTGGGTTCTCGAGGATTCCGTCGGGGAGAAGCTTCCGGCGCGCGAACGCCTGCGGCCCGTGCTGGCGGTGCGTCGCGGCAAGATCCATCGCCCGGACTCGCCGCTCCTGTTCGAGTCCGCGTCCAGCCCCGCGCGCGGCCGAGAGGGCCGCCGCGCGGGTTGACATCGGGCCGGGCGGTCTCGCACAGTGGTAGCGGAAGTCCCGATATGCGGACATCAGCGCCCGACAACTCACGCTCGCTCGACCGCGGCTTCGAGATCCTCCGGCTGCTCGCCGAGCGGGCCTTCACGGTGGAGGAGCTGAGCCGCAAGCTCAAGATTCCCCGCAGCACCGCCTATCGAACGCTGAACGCGCTGCGCGCCCGCCATCTCGTCAAGCGCGATCCACACCACCCGCGCTACACGCTCGGGTATGGCATCTTGAAGCTCGCCCGGGCGCTGCTCGGGCGGGTCCCTGTCCGCGAGATCGCGCTCCCCACGATGCGCGAGCTCGCCGCGTCGGTCGAGGAGACCGCGGTGCTCACGTTGCGCGACGGGCGCTGCGGCGTCGCCGTCGAGTCGATCGAGGCCTCGGGGCCCGTGCGGGTGGCGCCGGCGCCGGGCGAGCGGGTGCCGCTCCACGTGGGGGCGCCGATGAAGGCGCTGCTCGCCTTTCTCCCGCCCGAGGAGATCGAGGCCTATGTGAAGGAGCCGCTCGAGAAGCCGACGGCGCGCGCGATTGCCGACCCGCGCAAGCTCCGCGCCCATCTGGCCCAGATCCGCCAGCGCGGCTATGCCGAGAGCTGGGAAGAGGTCTACCCGGGCGCCGTCGGCGTGGCGGTGCCCATCGTCGGGCCGGACGGCGTGCCCGTGGCCAGTCTCGCGATCGCGGGTCCGGTCCACCGCTTCACTCCCGATCGCGTCGTGATGGTCGCGCAGCAACTGATGTCGGCGGGCAAGGAGCTGAGCCGTCGCATCCAGAACGTGCAGGAGGAGAAGATCCGGTGAAGCTCACGCTCGAGACGTTCACGGTGAGAGCTGTGGAGGCCGGCACGCGAACCGCGTTCGCGGGCGGGACGCTGACGATCGACCGCGAAGAGCTGGCCCGACTCGCGGGCGACGGCTCGGTCATCGCCTCGGTGGAGGTCGAGTTGGTCTCGCCTGGCGAGTCGACGCGCATCATCCACGTGATGGACGCGCTCGAGCCGCGCATCAAGGTCGGCGGCGACACCGTGGCGTTTCCGGGATTCCTCGGACCGGCGCGGACGGTCGGCCACGGGCTGACCCGTCGGCTGGGCGGCGTGGCCGTGCTGCAGTCGGCGGAGCTGCCGGAGCCGACCGGCGGCATCCTCGAGTTCAACGAGGGGCTCATCGACATGAGCGGCCCCGGCGCCGACCGCTGCATCGGCTCGACGACCCACAACGTCGTGCTGATCTTCACGGCGGCCGAGGGTGCGACGAACCGCGACTTCGAGGCGGCCGTCCGCCTCGGCGCGCTTCGCGTCAACCGTCGGCTCGCCGAGACCACGTTCGAAGGCGGCGTGCCGGACGCGGTCGAGGAGCTGACGCTCGGGCCCGCGGACCCGGCGCTGCCCCGCGTGGCGTACTCGGATCAGGTGCAGCAGCAGGGGTTTCTCGTCCAGACGTACCTCTACGGCCAGTCCGTCGACGCCCTGGTCCCCACGCTGCTCCATCCCAACGAGTACTTCGACGGCGCCGTGGTGAGCGGCAACTATCGCTCGATGATGAAGACGCCGACCTGGCTGCGTCTGAACCATCCCGTGATCAGCTCGCTGTACCGGCGCCACGGCAGCGAGCTCAACTTCCTCGGCGTGATCTTCGGCCGCGGCCATCACAACGACCATCAGCTCAAGGAGCGCAACGGCTACATGGTCGCCAACGTGGCGCGCCTGATCGGCGCGCAGGGGGTGCTCCAGACGCTCGAGGGCACGGGCAACACCTGGGTCGACTTCATGCAGGCCGTCAAGGCGCTGGAGAAGGCGGGCGTCAAGACCGTCCAGCTCGTCCACGAGCTGGGCGGCGCCGAGGGCCGCGACTGGCCGATCGTCGACTACACGCCGGAGGCCGACGCGATCGTCACGGGCGGGGGCGCGGATCGGCGGTTCGAGATCCCGTCGGTCGAGCGCGTCGTCGGCGGCACCCACGTCGTCTTCAGCAGCAACGAGGGCTGGGGCGCGCGGACGGACGCCGCGTCCGCGATGACCGTGAGCGCCCACGAGATGTACGCGGGTTTCTGGACCATGCAGACGAAGGGCTGGAGCGGACGGGATTACTAGGAGGCGGACGTGGCGACGAAGCTGAAGGTGGTGCACTACGTCAATCAGTTCTTCGCGGGTATCGGTGGGGAGGACAAGGCCGATGTGCCGCCGTCGCACCGTGCCGGACCGGTGGGGCCGGGGCTCGGGCTCGCCAAGGCGTTCGGCGCGGACGCGGAGATCGTCGGCACCCTGATCTGCGGCGACAACTGGTTCGTCGAGCACGAGGCGCAAGCCGTCGCGACGCTCCTCGAGATGGCCGACGGCTATGGCGCCGACGTGCTCGTTGCCGGGCCCGCGTTCAGCTCCGGGCGCTACGGCACGGCCTGCGGGACGCTGGCCGTCGCGTGGGAGCAGCGCGGTAAGCCGGCGGTCGCCGCGATGAACGTCAACAACCCCGGCGTCGAGCTGTTTCGCGAGCGGCTCCTGATCGTCCAAACGGGTCCCACCGCGGCCGCCATGGCGGCCGCGCTGCCCACGCTGGCCGCGCTCGCGCTGAAGCGCGGCCGAAAGCTCGAGGTCGGCCCGGCCGCCGACGAGGGCTATTTCCCGCGCGGCGTGCGCCGACTCGTGCGCCTCGAAGAGAGCGGTGCCGAGCGCGCCACCGAGATGCTGCTCGCCAAGCTCGCGGGCAAGCCATATCGCACCGAAATGCCGATCGAGGGCTTCGGCACGGTGCCGCCGCCCCCACCGGTCCCGGATCTGAGCACGGCGCTCGTGGCGCTGGTCACCGAGTCCGGCCTCGTGCCGCACGGCAATCCCGACCGGCTGGAGACCTGGAACGCCTCGAAGTGGTTCAAGTATCCGATCGCGGCCCGCGCCGACCTCGAGCGTGGCCAGTACGAAGCGTGGCACGGCGGCTGTGACACGGCGGGGACGAACGACGATCCCGACCGCGCGGTGCCGCTCGACGCCGCGCGGATCCTCGAGAAGGAGCGGATCATCGGGCGGCTGTACGACTGGTACTACGTCACGACCGGCAACATGGCCAACATCAAGACGATGGCCCGCCTCGGCGCCGAGATCGCGGCCGATCTGAGACAGCAGGGGATCCAGGCGGTGATCCTCACCGCGACGTGAGGAACGGGCACGCGTAGCGGCGCTACGCTGGCCAAGGAAATCGAACGGGTGGGTATTCCCGTCGTCCTCATCACCGCGCTCATCAGCATCGCCGAGCGCGTCGGCGCCAACCGGATCTTCAAGACCGAGGGCCGCTTCCACCATCCCCTCGGCGATCCCACCCTCGGCCGCGAGGCCGAGCTACGCTGGCGGGCCGACCTCGTGCGGGCCGCGGCCCGGATGCTGACCCAGCCCGTGGACAAGCCGACGGTCAAGGACCTCGCGGCGCTGACGGAGCGCGCATGACGTTTCCCGCGATCACCGCGGTCGCCAACGTGCTGGCCCACGCGCCCGGCCTCGTGCGCTACGGCTCCAAACCGCTGCGGGACATCGCGCAGGACGGGGCGGTGCTCGACGCGATCACGCCGCGCCTGCGCTCCTACGCGGATGCCGTCGCCTATGGTCCGAACCAGGCGTTCATCGGCAACATCGAGCCCGAGGCACTGGCCTCTCTCCCTCGCCCGTGGTGGCAGGCCCTCGACATGACGGCGTCGTCGACCGGCGCCTTCGGCGACGTGATCGACGAGACGGAGCTGCTCGGCCTCTTCAAGCTGTGCGATCGCGCGCGCCTCGTCCACCTCGACGCGGCCACGCTCTCCGCCGCGGGCGCCGCCCTGGCCCGCCGCGGGCTGGTGACCGCCGACGAGATGGCGGCGCTGGCGCCGGCCGAAGCGGCGGCGATCGCCGCACTCTGCCGGAGCGGCGAAGCGCTCCCGCTCATGCTCGGCGGCCGCGTGGTCGGCGCCGTGGCGCGCGGCCACGAGCAAGACGAGGCGCTGACCGCCAACGTGCTGCTGGAGAACCTGGCCGGCAAGGCGACGGGCGTCCTCGCCCTCCGCCGGCTCCTGCGCATGACGGACGGACGCGTCGGCCCAGGCGACGTCGACTTCGTGCTCGCGGGATCCGAGGAGGCGGTGGGCGACCGATACCAGCGCGGAGGCGGCAACCTCGCCAAGGCCATCGCCGAGAGCGCCGGCGTCACCACGGCCACGGGGTTCGACGTGAAAGCGTTCTGCGCCTCGACGCTCTACGCCGTGTTCAACGCGGCCGCGCTGATCCAGTCCGGCGTCTTCTCCCGCGTGGTCGTCGTCGCCGGCGGCTCACTCGCCAAGCTGGGCATGAAATACCGCGCGCACGTGGCCAAGCAGATGCCGGTTCTCGAGGACGTGCTGGCCGGCATCGCCATCCTCGTCGAGCGCCCGGGCGCCGGGGACCCGATGATCCGGCTCGACACGCTCGGCCTGCACACGATCGCCACCGGCTCGGCGCAGCAGGCCGTCGTGGAGGCCCTGGTCATCAAGCCGCTCGACAAGGCGGGCTACCGTCTGCGGGACGTCGATCGCTACGCGACCGAGATGCACAATCCCGAGGTGACGGAGCCATCCGGCAGCGGCGACGTGCCGAAGGGCAACTACCGACTCATCGGGGCCCTCGGCGCGTTGCGGGGCGAGATCCCCCGGAACGGCATCGACGAGTTCATCGCGGCCCACGGCATGCCGGGGTACGCGCCGACCCAGGGGCACATCGCCTCGGCGGTGTGCTACCTCGCCCACGCGTTGCGGGCCATGCGGGCCGGCAAGATGCGGCGCGTGCTGTTCATGGCGAAGGGAAGCTTGTTTCTCGGGAGAATGACTGAAGCGTCCGACGGTGTATCCTTCATCCTCGAAACCTAGGAGGACGGGATGATCGAGCTGAAGGGCAAGCGGGTGCTGGTGATCGGGGAGCGGGACGGCGTCAACGGGCCGGCCATCGAGGCGTGCGTCAGGAGCGCCGGCGCCGAGGTGCTGTACGCGGAGACGCTCTGCTTCGTCTGAACCGCCGCGGGTGCCATGGACCTTGAGGGTCAAGGTCGAATCAAGGTGGTGGTCGAGCAGGCGGGGACGGACGACGTGATCGCCGTGCTGGGGGCGAACTCGCCGACCGCGGTCGAGATGACGGCGCTGACGCTCAAGACCGGCGATCCGAGCTACGCGGGGCCGCTCACCGGCGTGGCGCTCGGCATCCCGTCGTACCATGTGCTGGAGCCGGAGATCGCCGACCAGTTCGATCCCTCGCTGTACGAGCGCGAGCTGGCGCTCCCGGCGCTGGCCATGGACGTCGCCGAGGTGGTGGCGCCGCTCAAGACCATCCGCGATTCGTGAGCGACCCGAGCCCCGTCGGGCCGCTCGGCCTTCACGTCGGCCAGCGCGCCCGACGCACGCAGACGGTGACGCCGAGGCATCTCGAGCTGTACGCGGAGATCACCGGCGACCGCAACCCGCTTCACTTCGACGCCGACTTCGCCGCGCGCACGCGCTTCGGACGGCTCGTGGCCCAGGGCGGCATCACCGCGGGCATGCTGAACGCGCTGGTCGCCATGGACATGCCCGGAGCGGGCACCGTCTTCATGAGCCAGTCGCTCAAGTATCTGGCCCCCGCCTACGTCGGCGACACGCTCACGGCGGAGGCGGAAGTGCTCGGGCTCAAGCCCGACAAGCCGGTGTGTCAGCTGAAGGTCACGATCGTGAACCAGGCCGGAGCGACGCTGGTCGAGGGCGAGTGCTGGACCTACACGCTCCGGCCCGAGACGTAGCTCAGCCGGCCTTCCGCCGCGCGCGCCGCGTTCGTCCCGTTGCGGTCGCGTCGGACGCCGCGGCCGCGCGACGGCCGTCGGCCTTCGCGGGTGGGCGGCGTCCTTCCTTGATGCTGGCCTGCAGCGCTTCCATCAAATCGATGACCTTGGGCGGCTTGCCGGGCGTGGCGACGTGGATCTCGCGGCCCGCGAGCTTCTGCTCGATCGCCCGCTGGAGCGTCTCGGTGTAGGTGTCGCGGTACTTCTCGGGCTGCCACGGCCCGGCGAGCGTGTCGATGAGCTGACCGGCGAGCTTCATCTCGCGCGGATCGAGCTTGATGTCGCGCGGAAGGTCCAGGCCCTCGGCCGGGCGGATCTCGTTGGCGAACCGCATCGTCGTCAGCATCAGCGCGTCACCGGCGGGGCGCACCGCCACCAGGTGCTCTCGTTGACGCATGACGAGCGTGCCGATGCCGACGCGCCCGCTCTCGCGCAGGGCGTCGCGCAGCAGCGCATAGCCTTTCCGGCCCGCCCGGTCGGGCTCGAGCCAATAGGGGCTGTCGAAGTGCGCGAAGTCGATGTCCGCGGCGGGCACGAAGTCCTGGATGTCGATCGTCTGCGTGGCGGGCGTCTTGGCCTTCTCGAAATCGGCGTCCGTCATCACGACGAACTTGCCCTTCTCGTACTCGTAGCCCTTGCCGATGTCGCTCCAGTCGACCTCGACGTTCTCGGCGCTGCAGTAGCGCCGGTAATCGATGGGCGCGACGTCCTTCTTGTGGATCTGCCGGAACCGCACCTCGGCCTGCCGCTCGGTGGCCGAGTAGAGGTTGACCGGGACGGTCACCAGGCCAAACGTGATCGCGCCCTTCCACATCGCCCGGGGCATGACCCTTCCAGCGCGCAATCGCCATGCCATCGAACGCTGCGAATCCCCCATGCTGCGGGGGCGGGGCCGGGCGCTACGCCTCCGGCGTCTCCGCGATCAGGATGCGCGAGCGACCCATCGTCTTGGCGCGGTACAGCG
>Ga0075425_100006856_pt1 | contig 11990 bp, 10 predicted proteins | sample SoiMethybrSBSTD4_FD_75300 | JGI IMG/M metagenome (GOLD analysis project Ga0075425, IMG submission 75300) | Bulk soil microbial communities from a Populus tree surrounding site in Tennessee, USA - Soil MetaG P. TD hybrid SBSTD4 | ecosystem: Environmental > Terrestrial > Soil > Tree plantation...
TGCTGGTTCATCATGGGATGTTTTGGGGTGGCCTCAGGCCATTCGTCGGGCCGGCGTACGCCCGAATCAACGGGCTCATCAAAGGCAACATCGCGCTGTACGCTGCGCACCTTCCACTCGATCGACATCCGGACGTCGGCAACAATCGGGTTCTCGCGCGTCTGCTCGGAATCAAGGTGAAGAGCGAATTCGGCTCGTATCACGGCGCGCCCGCTGGCGTGTGGGGCGAATTCAGCGGGACACGTGATGAGCTGAGTTGGGCCGTCACGAAGACGCTCGGCACCGCACCCCGCGTGCTCGCGTTCGGACCCGAGCGGGTGCAGCGGGTCGGTATCGTCACCGGTGCCGGAGGATCGATGATCCCTCAGGTTGCGGCGGCGGGCCTCGACACATTCGTGACGGGTGAAGGACAGCACTGGACGTTTTTCGATGCCGAGGAGCTGGGTGTCAACGTGTTGTATGCCGGCCACTACGCCACTGAAACGGTCGGTGTAAAGGCGCTCGCTGAACACGTCTCCAAGAAGTTCGATTTGCCCTGGGTGTTCCTGGATCATCCCACGGGTCTGTGAACCCACGACGTGTGCTGGCTATCGTGGCCATCGCTCAGTTGTTGGCGATGGCACCGTGGTTCAGTGCGTCCGCGGTTGCGCCGACGCTCGGTCGCCTGTGGCAGTTGACGCCGAGCGGCACGGCTTGGCTGACCCTGTCGGTGCAGCTTGGCTTCGTCGCGGGTGCGTTGTTGAGCGCAGTTTTCACGTTGGCGGATCGCCTGTCGGCGCGACGGCTCGTCGCGGGATCCGCCATGCTCGCGGCCGCGGCTACACTCGGCGTGACGGCCGCTCCGGGGTTCGCGATTGGCATTGGCTGTCGCCTCCTCACGGGAGCGGCGTTGGCCGGTGTTTACCCGCCAAGCATGAAGATCGCCGCGGGATGGTTCAAAGAAGGAAGAGGACTGGCGATCGGGATCCTGATCGGCGCGCTCACGCTCGGGTCGGCGAGTCCGCATCTCGTGCGCTGGGCCGTTTCACCCGCCGCGTGGCGCATCGTGCTCATTGCCGCGGCAGTCAGCGCGGTAATCGGCGGCCTTCTCATTCTTCTTGTTCCTGGCGACGGGCCATTTGCCGCGCCGTCGCCGCCATTCTCTCTCGCCGCCGCTCCGCGGATTCTCAAAGACCGGGGCGTGTTGCTCGCGAATCTCGGCTACCTGGGACACATGTGGGAGGTCTACGCCATGTGGACGTGGATGGCTGCCTTCGTTGCGGCCAGCGAGCATGCCCGACGCGGCCCGGAAGCCGACGTCACCACATTGGCTGCCCTGGTGACTTTCGGAGTCGTTGGCAGCGGCGCGATTGGTTGCTGGCTTGGAGGGAGATACGCGGACCGTTGGGGACGTACCTACGTTACGAGTGCGGCGATGGTGCTGTCGGGAAGTTGCGCCGCTCTGGTGGGCTTACTCTTCGGAATGCCTCTCATCGCCCTGGTGCCGCTGCTCGTGATTTGGGGCATCACTGTCGTCGCGGATTCGGCGCAGTTTTCGGCAGCGGTCAGTGAGCTCGCGCCGCGCGATTATGTCGGGACCGCACTCACACTCCAGACGAGTCTCGGGTTTCTTCTTACCTGCGCGACGATCTATTTGCTGCCCAAAGTGGCCGCAGCGATTGGCTGGCGCTGGAGCATGAGCGTTCTGGCAATCGGACCGGCGCTCGGTGTGTGGGCGATGCTGGCACTACGACAACGACCGGAGGCGCGGTTGTTGGCGGGCGGCGCGCGCTAAGGGATTGTAAAGAGACCTACCTCGCCGTCGAAATCGTCGGTGCTGCGTGTCGTCCCGCCCGGCGCCACCCATGGCCCGCCGTCGAGACGCACGTTGATGCGATGCATGCCGGACGTCAGGTGCAAGGTCGCTTCCCAAAGATCCGCGCTCCCCGGGCTCCTGGTCAGCGATACCGGTTGCCAATCGGTGAAATCGCCGCTGATCTCCAGTGTCTGAGCGGCCGGCGCGTACAGCCTCAGTCGCACGTCGTCGCCCTGTTGTTTCTGAATGGTCAGCCGAATGTCAGTTGCGCGCGATCCCGGGGGGTCTGATCCGCCGAGATGCGGAGCGGCGGCGGGCTTCACACGCCTCGTGATCGTAGTCTTTCCCAATCGGAGGGAGAGCGATACGTACCGGCCCGCGATGCTACCGCTGACGACGTCTGTCGGATAGCGACCGCCCGATAACACCAGCGCAGCGGCGGGACTGAACGAGTAGATGGCGCTCCCCTCACCAAACACACCGCGTCCGCCACCGGTGCTCCAGAAGCGCGCGCCCAAGATGCCCTCGAGCACGAATTTTTCTTTTTGCCACCGACCGGAGGAGCGCAGGTCACTATAGACCGTATCGCCAACCCGGGTGCGGTCGAGGGAAACGAACATCGTCTTGTTCGTATGCAGAAGCCACGCGCCCATCGCGATAACCGCCGCCGGTCTCGGCTCATTTCCAAACGACGACCGACCGAGCGTCAGACCGGCCCATGCTCCGTGATCGCCCTGGGTGAGGTGGATACGGGACTCACCCACGAGGTGATTGAAGCTTGCGATGTCCGCGTACTGGCTGGCCCCTCCCGCCACGGCGAGCTCGCCGCGCCAACGGCGCGAGCTGCCTAGTGGGACGAACCACGAGCCGTTGGCAGATGCGTCCACGCTGTGTCGCCCGCTTTCGAAACGCAGATAGGTGCCGCGGGCGCTGACGAACCCGCGACCGCCCGGGTGCTCCCAGCGGACATTCGGCGCGAACGACCCGGCGCCTGAGGCTAGAAAGCCATCGTATTTGACTTCGGAGAATCCCGCCTCGACGTGGGCGGCAACCTGCGCGGCTACGAGGTGGACCTGTGGCTCAACCCCGTACGCCAGGACGATGAGCGCAAGTCTCCGCACAAACTAAAACGCAACTACGGCCGGCGAGAAGGAGGAGGAGTATTTCCCGGCGGCCCCGATTGGAGGCTGTTGGGCGTCTCTGCGCCTGCGTTGACGCGAACGGACGTCGCTGCCCCCGGGGGTGCGCCGAGGGCGATGTCGCGCTCGACCGCGCGGCGAAATTCCACGAGATCCGCATCACGCGCTTTTGGCGCAAGTACGAGTATCGCGGCCGCTGCACTATCGGGAGGAACACCGCCGGCGACCAAATCAGCGAGAACCGACAGTGCCATGGTCAGCGGCGGCTTCCGCACATCGCGCAGGTGCGCGAGTAGCTGGGGCGTCGCGCCCGCGCGCAAGGCGGCGACGCCCGCTTCGAGCTCAGGGGTGGAGGCGCTCGTGCCGAGAGCGCCGCGTGCCGTGGCGAGGTCCGAGCTGAGGCGGCGCACCGCAGTGACGATGCGGGTACCAGCCGCTCCCTTCGTGACTCCTTCGAGTGCGCGCTGCACGAGAGGCTCGGACGGCAGCCCGGCGCTGCGTGCCGAATCGATCACGCCGCTGACGGCGATGCGTGTCTCGGGGTCGAGCCGCTCGAGCCGCGGATCCTGAACCGCCACCTGGGTTGCCATGAGCAGCGCCACGATGATCATGATCTCTTCCCTCCCACGGTCACCACCGAGCTCGGCGTCCCAAACTCATCGTCTTTCGCCGAAGGAGCAGCCGGGTCGGCCCGCCATTCGACGCCGTTCACGAGAAACGCATAGCGATAGCGGCCCGGCGCGAGTCGCACCGCGGTCGCCCAGACTCCTTGCGCCGTCCGCATCGGTGACCGAGCGGGATCCCAGTCATTGAAATCGCCGACCAGCGAGACTGAAGCGGCCTGCGGCGCGACGAGCACAAACTGGAGCAGATCCGCGCTCTCTCGCTGGCGTGACCGCGGATGTGCGACGAGCACGATGGCGAGCACGGCGGCCGCGGCGAGCGACGCCCAGTACGGCCAGACGCGCCACCCCCGGGAGCCGCCGGGGGTCTGGGCGATCTCGCGCATCACGCGCGCGTCCAGCCCGGGATCGATTGCCACGGGCCGGCGCAGCTGTTGAATCACCCGCTCGACGACGTCTTCGTGCCGATCAAACATGCTCCGCCTCTTTCAGGATCTGCTGCAACTGCTCGCGGGCCCGCTTCACCCGCATCTTGAGCGCCGAAATGCCGGCGCCGGTCAGCTCTGCGATCTGCTCGTACTCCAGGTCTTCCACGTGCTTCAGCAGGAACGCCTCGCGGTACTCCGGGTTCAGCTTGGCCAGCGCGCGATCGACGGTGTCGCTCCACTCGAGGCGATCGGCTTGGTCGTTGCCCGCGTGCAAACTGCCCTGCAGCGCATCCGCGTCGTGTACGAACATCCGGCGGCGCCGCGCCGCGCGCGCGCCGGTAGTGCGACAGCGGTTGACGAGGATCCCGTACAGCCACGCTCCGAACCGCGCCGCGTCACAGCGCGCCAAGGAGCGGTACGCGCGCACGAAGGTATCTTGCAGCGCTTCTTCCGCGTCCTCACGATTTCCGATCATATGCACGGCGTAGCGCCCCAAGCGATCGCGGTAGCGCGAGACCAGCACGCCGTAGGCGCTGATGTCGCCGGCCCGGACCCGGCGCACCAGCTCTGCGTCGCTTGATTCCACTTTGTCTATACTCATGCGCCACCCAATTGCGTCACAAATGCGTGGCAACGGAGGCGTCGAATCAGAAACGTCGAATCGACGGCGTCGAAAGAAGGCGTCATACAAAGTGGTCGTGTGACGCGTGCGGCGTGCATACGGGTATTCAAAGCAACCACGCCGTCGGCTGCAACTCCCTGAGGAGGATTTTGACGATGTCCCGACTGTTGCTCGCCTTGCTTGCCGTCACCACGATTGCCGCAGCCTGCTATAAAGACGATACGGCGTCGCCCAGCAGCAATCGCAAACCGATGGCCAAGGTGTTCCTCACCGACGCGCCGTTCCCATTCGATTCCGTTCAGAGTGTGAAAGTCTACATCGTCAGCATCGGCGTCTCGACCCACGCGGACACCGGCACATCGGCCGACAGCATGAACTGGGTCACCGTGGCCGCGCCACATCGCCAGGTCGACCTGCTGACGCTGCAGCAAGGGCTCACCGATTCGCTGGGCATCGGAGAAGTCACGGCGGATCAGTACAAGGCCGTGCTCGTCACGATCGACGTGGATTCCTCAGAAGGCATCCGCTTCAAGAACGGCTCGCCGGCGGTCGTGCGATGGAACGGCTCGGGCCGTGAATCCTATGGGGTGTTCGTCGAGCAGCCGATCAACGTGCCTGACTCGGGCGCCTCCATCGTAATCGACTTCGACGTCGGTCGGAGCTTCGTCTACAACCAGCTCGGCGATGGCGCGTTCGACTTCTTCGCATCGATCCGGGCCGTGAATCGCGCGGCGACGGGCAGCATCGCGGGCACCGTGCAGCACGACACGAGCGGCGGCGGGACCGTCGGACCGGTGGCGGACGCAACAGTGCAAGCGTGGGGCGGCGGGCCGAACAACTGGTACATCCTCTCGACGGGCAAGACGGATGCGGCCGGGCATTACCGTCTCGCTTACCTGCTGCCCGGTACCTACATCGTCGGCGTCGAGCCGCCGTCCGGCAGCAACTATGGGGCGGCGCTCGATTCGACCGTCGCCGTGAATCAAGGCTTTGAGACAACCCACAACGTGATGCTGTCGGCGTTTCGCGGCGATCTCTTCATCCAGGGCGCGACGTCCATGCTGGTGAATCGGACCAACGCGCTCGAGGCCACGGTCGTCAACGCGCAACATCAGCAACAACCGAGTGCCGTGGTGAATTGGGCAAACCTCGACACCGGGATTCTCCAACTTGCGGTCGACAGCAATCGATTCGCGCGCGTGACGTCCAAGGCGGTCGGGACCGGCCGCATCGTGGCAACCAGCGGCACCCTGGCCGACACGCTGACGATCCACGTGTTCCCGGATTCCTCAGCGGGTCCCTCGGCACCTCGATAATCAGACGATGCGTCACGGCGTGCGTATATTGCGCGCCGTGACGTCGCATCATCGCCCCGGCGGCGGCTTCCGCAATCCATGGGTTGCACAGGCCGTCCCGGGATTCGGTGGCCTGCTCAAGTGGATGCTGGTGCATCGCACGACCAGGCCGCGGCCCCGCGATCCCGATCCCTCGGTGTTTGTGCGTGTCACTCCCGCGTTCGCGCGCCCGCGCGCGACGCCGGAGCAGCTCACGGTAACGTGGGTTGGCCATGCCACCCTGCTCGTGCAACTCGGCGGACTCAACATTCTCACCGACCCGATGTGGAGTGAGCGCGCGTCACCGGTGCGATTCGCGGGACCGAGGCGCTGGGTTCCGCCAGGTATCGCGTTCGATGAACTGCCGCCACTCGATGTGGTGCTGCAATCGCACAATCATTACGATCACCTCGATGATGCCACCGTGCGACGCCTGGCGCGCGCGCACGCCGCCGCAGCGTGGATCGTGCCACTGGGTCTTGCGCCGTTTGTGCGGAAGCGCGGCGTGCGCAACGCAATCGAGATCGACTGGTGGCAGGAGCATCAGATTTCGTCGCTGCGCGTCGCCGCGACACCAGCGCAGCACTTCAGTGCGCGTGGCTTCGGTGACCGGGGCGACACGCTGTGGTGCGGATTCGCATTGCGCTCTGGAGACGGCCGCAGCGTCTATTTTGCCGGCGATACCGGTTACCATCCCGAATTCGGCAAGATCGGCGAGCGCTACGGACCATTCCATGTCGCGCTGCTGCCGATCGGCGCCTACGAGCCGCGGTGGTTCATGCGTTATCTCCACATGAATCCGGAAGAGGCGGTGGAAGCCTTCCAGAAATTGAACGCGCGCGCGATGGTGCCGATTCACTGGGGCACGTTCAAGCTGACGGATGAAGCGATGGACGAGCCGCCGGTTCGCGCGCGTCGCGCTTGGAAAGTTGCCGGGCTTCCCCCAGACCATTATCGGCAACTGGCTCACGGTGAAACTCTCGTGCTAGACTAGCGCATGACTCGCACCGCTCTGCTGTTGCTGACTGTCGCTACCGCTGCGTGCGCCAAGCGCTCCATGCCGCCACTCGCCGGTCCGTCCAACGCCCCGGTACTCGAGACGCCCGCGCGCGTGGCGCTGATGACCGCGCCCGGGGACGCCGACTGGAAGGCTCTGGGCGATGAAGCGACAGCGCTGCTTTCGCAGTACATCCGAATCAACACCACCAATCCACCCGGCAACGAAATCGTGGCGGCTCGCTGGCTCGCCGAGGTCTTGCGGCGTGACGGGATCGAGGCGCAAGTGTTCGAGCCCGCGCCGGGCAAGGCCAACCTGTACGCGAGACTTTCGGGTGACGGCAGTGCGCGCCCGTTGATTCTCCTGAATCACATGGACGTCGTACTTGCCTCGCCTGAGTACTGGACCGTCGATCCCTTTGGCGGGGTGATCAAGGATGGCGCCGTGTGGGGCCGCGGCGCGCTCGACATGAAGGGCGACGCGATCGCGCAGCTCATGACGCTGCTGGTGCTGAAGCGGGCGCATGTGCCCCTGAAACGGGATGTCATTTTTCTGGCGACGTCCGATGAAGAGATCGGGGCCGGGGTCGGCGCCGCCTGGATCGTGCAGCAGCGGCCCGACCTCGTGCGCGGCGCGGAGTTCCTCCTGAATGAGGGTGGCGAGATTCGCGCGAACGCGCGTGGCGCCGTCGAGTACTACGGCATCGCGACGACGGAAAAATCGCCGTTTTGGCTCGACGTCATCGTCCGCGGAACGGCAGGACACGGCTCTCGCCCGACGCCGGACAATCCCGTCCACCGACTCGTGTGGGCACTCGACCGCATCGCGGCATGGCGCACGCCACTCGTCGTGACGCCGACGGTCGACCGTTACTTCCGGGATCTCTCGACGACCGTGAGCGACACGATGCACCGACGCTGGTTTGCCGACATCGCGACCGCCTTGCGGGATTCGAACGTCGCGCGTGCGATCACATCCAACATCGGCTACAACGCCATCCTCCGAAACACGATCTCGATCACGGGTCTCAAGGGGAGTGAAAAGACCAACGTCATTCCACCGATCGCGACGGCCGCGCTGGACGTGCGGCTCCTGCCTGGACAGGACCCCGCCGCGTTTCTCGCCGATCTGACCCGCGTGGTGGGTGATAGCGCGGTCACGTTCCGCCCACAGGGTCCGAACTGGCCCGCGACCGAGAGCTCCACCGATACCGATCTGTTCCGCGCGCTCGTGGCGGTGGCCCACGCGCGCCATCCCAACGCCCTCGTCACCACGCCGATGCTCTCAGGCTTTACGGACAGCCATCATTTTCGGCGCCTCGGTATCCCGAGCTACGGCATCGGCCCGTTCCCGCTGACGCCCGAAGCCGAAAGCGGCGTACACGGCAACGACGAGCACGTGAGCATCGACGCGCTCCGATTCGGCGTGCGGTTCTACTACGACGTCGTGGCGCGCGTCGCGGCCAAATAATCTCTCAGCGACTGCCCGAGGATACCCCCGGCGCGCGCGGCGGCGCGTTCTTCACATAACGGTCGAACCAGTCGATCATCTCGGCCAGCGTGTGCAGCACGGACTCTCGGGCCACGTATCCATGCGCCTCGTCGGGCAGCATCACCAGACGAGCTGTCCCGCCCAGGCCTTTGATCGCCGCGAACAGCCGCTCCGAGTTGATCGGGAACGTGCCCGAGTTGTTGTCGGCCTCGCCGTGCGTCATGAGGAGCGGCTCATTGATCGAGTCGGCGTACACAAAGGGCGACATCCGCAAGTAGACCTGCCGCGCCTGCCAGAACGTGCGGTCTTCGTTTTGAAATCCGAACGGCGTGAGCGTCCGATTATAGGCGCCCGACCGTGCGATGCCGGCGCGGAAGAGATCCGAATGCGCCAGCAGGTTCGCGGTCATGAAGGCACCGTAACTGTGTCCGCCGATCCCGATGTGGTCCACGTCCCCGACGCCCGCATCCACGACGGCCTTCACCGCGGCGCGCGCGCTCATCACGAGTTGCTCGACATAGTGATCGTTTGCCGTGTCACCGCCGATGATCGGCATTTTCGGGTCGTCGAGGACCGCGTAGCCCTGCGTCAGGAAGAAGAGGTGCGACGGACCCCGGATGATGTTGAAACGGTTTGGCGCGGCCGTCACCTGTCCCGCGGCGCTCGCCGAGGCAAACTCGATCGGGTAAGCCCACATCACTACAGGGAGACGCGTGCCGGGCCGATAACCGGGAGGCAGATAGAGAGTACCTGAAAGGGGCACGCCATCTTCGCGGGTGTAGGTCAACAGCCGCTTCTGGATGCCCGTGAGCTGAGGCGCAGGATCCGGGAAAGCGGTGAGCGCCTGCAGTTTCGTTCCCTGACGGACGAAGTAGTTGGGCGGTTCGGTGCGAGATTCCCGCCGCGTAACAAACCTCTTACCGGCGTCATCGAGCAACGCAATCACGGTCTCGTAATGGACCGTATCGGCGCGCCACAGACGCTCGGTTTTTTTGGTGATCACATTGAGGCGGTCGAGGAACGGCAGTTCACCCTGTGGGGAGGCGCCCGAGCCGCTCAAGTAAATCCAGTCACCGGCTCGGTGCATGGCAAAATCGCCTGAGGGGGTCACTCGCATCAGCGGAAATCCGGGGTCGCCATAGCGATCCTCGGCGCTGCGGTCGTACAGCAACACGGGCTTGGCGCCTGGCTTGGTCGCATCGACGATCCAGGTCCGTGCCCACCGACGCTCGCGGTCATACTCCTGCACCAACCCAGTTCCCTGCATATCCCACGTCATGCCCCGGAAGCGCTTCGCAAGGCGCGCGAGCTCCGTCGGCTCCGCGGTGAACGGCGTCGCGAGCATCACCACATGATCCTGATACTCGGCCTTGCTGCGGGGATCGCCGTTATCGAGGGCCTCCGCCCACACGAGCGTGGCCGGCGTGTCCGGCCGCCACGAGATGAACCGCGGACCGACACGGACTCCGCGGATCGGCACGCCTTCCGAGGAGGGCAGCTTGGCGATGCTCCGCACCAGGTCGCCCTTCAGATTCCAGACCTCGATTTCCTGCGGGAAGGCGCCTGCCGGAACGAGGTAGGAGAAGGGTCGCACGATGCGGGCGACCAGCACGTGCTCGCCGCCGGGCGAGACTTCCACCCTGTCAAAGATCGCCGGCTTGCCGACGGCCACGCGCGTTCCGTTCGCGACGTCGACCAGTCCAAGCTGCGCGGTGAAGTAGTACTCGAAGAGCTGTTCGTCGAAGGCGTTCTTGAGGAGATCTTCGTAGGTCGGCGCGGGCGCGGCGCGGCCATGGGTCTCCTGGATGGTCGGCCCCACGGGTGTCTCGGGGGCGACGGGCTCCGCACCGCGATCGTCAGGAACGAATTCGCAGAGGAGCCCGCTCGACGAGGGCATCCACTGGCACGGGGCACCGTTTGTGGCATTGAGCGTCGCACCCGTAAGCGCGCGAACTTGCCCCGTTGCGACATCGGCGACGTATAAGACGAGCCCGGAATCGCGCGTCTGCGCAAATGCGACGTGGCGACTGTCGGGCGACCACATCACATATGAGAGCGCCGCGGGAGCGGGAACGCTGATGCGGCGCTCGGTGCCGTCAGTGATGCGCTTGAGAACGAGTCCCGTGACGCCGCCCGGAAGTTGCGGCCCAGTGGTTCGGGGATTGATGCGGTTTCCCGCGAGGCGCAGCATCGGCGCCGACAATTCCGCGATCGTCGGCATGCTGCGCTGCTCGAGCAGGAGCAGCCACTGCCGATCGGGCGAGATGCTGGCCGCGGGTAAGGGCGGCGCATCGAGAATATCCACGATCGTCTTGGGTGGTGTTTTGTAGGGAGCCTGCGCGGAGAGCGTACTGCTCAGCCAGGCGAGACAGACCAGCGTCATGCGGCGCATAGCGGTGTCGATCCGATTCGTGGGAACCGGAAACCTGCCCGCGCGGTCCGCCTGCCGTCAACTGCTTACTTCAACAGAGCAGCGCAAGCTCTGTGCCCCGCCCCGAGTCATCCCTTGGATTTATTTGAGCGGAACGACGAAGCGCACGATGAGTTGCTCGGCGGTCTGGGGACTCACGCTGCAGAAGCAGTCTGAGCCGATGATGCGCTTGACGCCGAGCACTTCGGCGTCGGCGATACCGGTGACGTCGCGAAACGTGATCTCGAGCATCTTGCCGTCGATCACGCGGTAGCTCATCGGCCGGCCGAGGAGCCGGTGGTGGGGATCGATCCTGGCGAGCCCGTCGGCGAGCTTGCGCTGCAGCTCGGTGATCGCGTCGGTCGTCGTCATCGGTCGAGGGCCACGCGCGCGTTGCGCCGCATCCCGCGATGGCCGGGCCGGGTGAATGGCGTGCCGGCGTACCGCCGCTCGAACTCCTGCTCGTCCATCGCCGCCAGCGCCACGATATCGGGTTCGGCAACCTCCGCGCGCGCGGCGAAGTCCGGATCGGCGGTCGCTCGAGCGAAGCTCACATTCCAGGGACAGACGTCCTGGCAGACGTCGCACCCAAATACCCACTCGCCGACCTGCGAAGCCTGGAGCACGCTGAAGTCGCCGCGGTGCTCGATGGTGAGATACGAAATGCATGCGCGCGCGTCGAGATCGCGCGGACCGACGAACGCCTGCGTGGGACACGCGTCCAGGCAGCGCCGGCAGGTGCCGCAGCGGTCCGCGTCGAACGGCAGGTCGGGCTCGAGATCCGCGTCTGTCAGCACGACGCCGATGAACGTGAACGACCCGATCTCGGGGTGGATGAGCATCATGTTCTTGCCGATCCAACCGAGGCCCGCGAGCTGCGCGAGCTCGCGCTCGGGCACGGGTCCGGCGTCGACGTAGCAGCGGGTCTGGGAGCCGGGAACGAGAAGGCGGATTTCGGCCGCGAGCTGTTCGAGACGCTCGCCGAGGACTCCGTGGTAGTCCGAGGACCACGCGTACTGCGCGACCTTCCCGGAACCCTGGGCTGACGGCCCGGGGTCAGCCGAGCCGTGGAAATAGTTGGTGAGTGTGACAACCGCGGCTTTGGCGCCCGGCATTATGGTGCGAGGGTCTTTCCGCTTCGCCGCCTGCCG
>Ga0075425_100006858_pt1 | contig 11988 bp, 10 predicted proteins | sample SoiMethybrSBSTD4_FD_75300 | JGI IMG/M metagenome (GOLD analysis project Ga0075425, IMG submission 75300) | Bulk soil microbial communities from a Populus tree surrounding site in Tennessee, USA - Soil MetaG P. TD hybrid SBSTD4 | ecosystem: Environmental > Terrestrial > Soil > Tree plantation...
AGCTCCACGGCCGCCACGGTGAACGTGACGAGCTGCGATTGGTCAGGCAGGTGCTACGCGAGCTTGGGGGCGTCGCGCGCGATCTGACGCCCCGACGTCGCGTGAACCGCTCGCGCAAACGCGCCCTCCAGAAACACCGGCGTCAACGTCGTTGACCAACGGACCACATCATCGCGGGTCGGTTGTGTCGTCTCGGTGTTCGTGAGAAGCACGTCCAGACTGTCATCGAGCGGTACGAATTCCAGCCACGCTTCCCACACACTCTTGCCGAGTGGCTCGGCAGCAACCTGCACGTAGTACCGGTCGCCGTTGGGCGACGTGACGGTTGTGTCGAGGTCAGTAATGATCTCAGCCATGTCTCACACCCCGCAGAGTTGAGTTGCGACACGAGAGTGACTGCAAAAGTCGGGCAATCAGGTATACGACTACGCGCGTTGACGCGATGGAGCGCCGGGCCATACGATTTCAGATTGTTGTTGGTCGATCCCTCGTCAAAAGGAGAATCATGAAGACACTGGCATTTGTATTAGGAGGACTGCTCATGGCGCACGCAGCATCCGCGCTCGAGCTTTCGACGCCCGCCTTCAAGCAGGGCGAAAAGATTCCGTCGAAGTACACCTGCGACGCCCAGGGTGGCGGTGTGAACCCGGCGCTCAATTTCAGCGGTATCCCGGCCAACGCGAAGCAGCTCGTGCTGACGATGCACGATCCCGATGTGCCGAAGAACCTGATGCCAAGCGGCAACTTCGATCACTGGATGGTGTGGGACATCGCGCCGGCCAGCAAGGGGATCGCCGAAGGCGCGGGATCGTCGATGGGCATGAACGGTACCGGCAAGGCCGGGTACATCGGCCCATGCCCGCCGGATCGCGAGCACCGGTATTTCTTCCGCCTGTACGCGGTGGACATTCCGCTCGCGGGCAAGACCTTCAAGGATCGCGCGGCGGTCGAGGAGGCCATCAAGGGCCACATCCTCGCGCAGGCCGAACTTATGGGACGTTACGAGAAGGTCAAGAAATAAGCTCCGAGCTCCAAGCTCCAAGCTCCAAGCTCCAAATCCCAAGACGTTTTGCGGCGAACGTCTTGGGATTCGAAATCCTTGTCGAATGACCTCACATGTTCATTTGCGGCCCTTGTTGCTGCGGCGCGCCGCCGCCGGCGCCGCCTCCTCCTGGGCCGCTCGGTCCCTGAAGGGCCTGGGCCTGCTGCTGAACCTCGGGAAAGTGCTGGTGTTGCAGTGTGGTAATTTCGTTTTCTATCGCCTGCGGTCGCTCGGCCTGAAGTTCCTGCTTTAGTTCGTTCTGGCTCTTCTCGAGGTTGGACGCAAAGTTCTCGAGCTTCTTCTCCCCATTCGGGTCGTTCGCCACCCTCATTCCGTACTGTTGCAGATGCGCCTTGTTCAGTCCGGCGCTGTCTTCGAGCGTCTTCGCGTTGCGCTCGTCCACATTGAGTTCCGCCACGGGCCTACACAGCTCGCGCGTAACCTCGTCGCGCATGCCGATCGTCTCTTTGGCCATCGTTCCGCGGACGTCCTGTTGTCCTACGGCCACGGCAGGGTCCTGGGCGGCGGTGCGTTCCTGAAGTTCCGCCATCTCCTTGTCCTGTTCTTTGAACAGCTGGTTCGTCCTGTTGACGACGGATTCGAATTCACTTCGGACGTCCTTCGGCTGGTCCGACACATCGACCGGCTCTGGTCGCTGGAGCTCGCGTTTGAAATTCTGGGCCAGCGTGTTCAACTCGTCGGCGTGATCGTTGTGCTTGGCGATTTCGTCCTCGATCTTCCGCAATTCGAAATGGTCCGGCGACGGTCCGGCACTATTGAGGACCTCTGTGAACTTCGCTTTGCCCTCGGCGATCAACGCATCCTTCTCATGCAACGCGTGCTTGACCGCCTCGGTGGCGACCTCGGCGGTCACGACGCTCTGCAAGATATCGAGGTTGGGGGCTCCATGGTGCACCTCGTGAAACGTATGCACCGCATGAGCAGCGGTGATCGCAGGCCCCACGGCGCTCTCCGCGATCGCCTTGGCTTTTTCCTTTTCAAAATCTTGAAGCTGACTCGTCGCGGCCGCAACCCCGGCTTCGCGATCGCGAACTTGTTGAGAGAGGTTTTTCAGTTTTTCTGCGCTCTCCGCGACTTGCGGGTCCAATGTTTGACGATCCTGTTCCGTTACAGCACCAGCCCGCTGCGTTGTGAGCTCGTCGTGCCGCTCTTTGACGACTCCGTAGGTATATCGAGCGTCCTGCAACAGGCCCTCGGCTTCCAGTCGACTCTCGACGAGCTTTCCGCGATGCGCTTCGAATTCTTCGTAATTCATCGACGTTCACCGTCCCTACTAGTCGCCCTTCTTCTTGATTTCGCCGAACGGCGTGTCAATCGAACCATCCTTGTTGATGTCCAGCTCGAGGTCCTCGGCCTCTTTCGGATTGTGCAAAACGATCTTCGTGCCCGTCGTCCAGCAGTCCACGACCTCGTCGTCGACCAATGGCCCTTTCAGCGTCGCCTTTCCGGATCTGAATTCGATGGTCAGTCCGCCGAGGCCTGCGGCGGACGAATAACGGCCCTCGATTTTCCCGGCGCAGGACGTCAGGCCCGGGCGCGGAGGCTGTGGTCCGGCCGCGGCAGACGATGTCCCGCCCGCGCGTCCCTGTGCAGCAGCCGTTGCCGGCGCGCACGTTCCACCCGATGCGCGCCTGACGTCGGAGCATTTGCTCCATCCCGTGAATCCGGATCCGGACGAGTCCATCTCGCAATAGGCGCCGTTGGTCTTCAGGATCCTGCCGGATATCACGGTGCCGGCCACATACGGCACCTGCACCGCATCGCCGACGGCACAGGAGGATTTGCCGCCGGTACCGGCTTTCTGCAGCACCTTCATGTTCTCGAGAGCGACCAGCGGAACACGATTGTTCTGGCCGACGTTGAGATCGGCGACAGCTCCAGCCGCGCGGGTGACTTCGCCGATCACCCGAGAACCGTTGACGTCCGTTTCGACCATGTCGCCAACGTCGACCGTTTGTGCACCGGCAGGGAAGGCGCCGAACAAGACTGCCAGCACGGCGAAGGTCGCCGTGCCCACGCTTATGAGAGATCTGCGTCGCATGTATAAAGACCTTTCATCAGTAAAACGCTCGACCTAGGTTGCCGCGGCCTCGCCGCGCAGCTCCGGTTGATACGTGCCCATCTTTCCGCGCACTGCCGGATCGGCATGCGCGTACTTCTTGCGCACCTTTGCCGGCTTGCTGCCGACGCCCATCACAACCTGCAGCTCCTTGAACTCGGCGCCCGCCAGCTGCGTTGCCTCGACCACGAGTGCGTCCTGCTTCAGCTCGCCTTGTTTGCCGCCATGCTCTTCGCCGCTGCGCATGCCGATCTGCTCGGCAATCATCTTCGCCGTCCCGTCCTGAAGACTTGGGTTCATGAACGTGCGCACGGCGCAGCTCCCCATCATCCCTTCGCCATTCGGATAGGCATTCCTCATCTGCCCGACGCTCTGCGCGAACATCCACAGCTTGATGCCGTACTGGCGCCCGACTTCGAGCGCCTCTTCGACCGGCGGCATCTGCCGCAGTCGCGGCAGCTCGTCGAGCACGAACAGGATAGGTGCCGCGCCGCGCGGCGGCAGCTCCGACGTCAAGGCGCGAATGTGCTGCGCGATGACGACGCGCAGCAACGAAAGATACGCCTCGATTTCGTTCGGCTTCACGCAGACGTAGAGCGTGGGATTGGTGCCGTTGCGGAGGTCCAGCGGACTCCAGTCCGATTGGCGTGTGACCATGTTGATCCGCTCGCCAACCCAGGCCGCGAGACTCGCCTTCGCGGTCTGCAGCGCGCCGTCGAGTGTCCGCGGATCCATCGAGGCGAGGTTGGCTCCCTCGTCTCGTATCGTCTGCAGCTCGGGGTTCTTCTTCGAACGGTCGATGAACTCGTTCCACCCATTGCGGTTGATGATGGCGAGCACCTTTGACATCGCGCGGTCGTCGGGCGGATTCCAGAACGCGACGTCGGCGATGATCAACGTCAGGATTTCCTTCGCCTTGTCCTCCCAGAACGGCTCCTTCGCTTTCGGGACGATCATCATGTCCGCGAGGAACCGCGCGTCTTCCCACAGATAGAGCGATTCGCTGCGCACGCCGCTCAACGGATTGAAGCGGGCGCTTCGCTGCGGATCGAGCGGGCTGAACTTGATCACCGGGCCGACATTCGCTGCGCGCCAGGCACTCGTGCCGTCGTAGATCTCGCCTTTCACGTCGAGCACGACGGCAGGCCCGGGCCAGCGCAGGAGGTTTGGAAACACGTTGCACTGCGTCTTTCCTGCGCCCGGCGGGGCGATGGTCATGATCGAACCTTCGCCCGAGAACACCAGCTCGGTGTTGGTGCCGTCGAGGGTTCCCAGCGTGATGACGTACGGGCTGTCGGACGGCGCAAATACCGTGCGCTTCAAGTCGCCCTGCGTCAGCCAGTACGAGCCTTCCACGAACCGCCGCCGCATGTCCTGCCAGAGCGGATCTTCAGGATGCTCGTGCGCGAGCCGCTGCACGGTCGCCAGCGCCTGCGCCTCGATATCGGTGCCGACGTTGTCCGAGGAGTACTGCTTGACTGCTTCGCGCGCCTTGTCGATGTCTCCCTGCTTCGACTTGAAACCGCTGAACCACTTGTTGGTGAGCCCACCGAACTCCCATTCCGCAGGGTCGGTGTGCCCGTCGGCATAAATGGCGGTGAAGCGATACCAGTGAAACTTCTCCTCGTCGATGAGGCCGCGGTTGAACGCGAGATAGCCGAAGCGCATCGCCTCGAGATGGCCGCGACGGAACGACCTGATGTTGCGCAGCAGCACGAACCGCACCCTGTGTGAGCCGTACGTGAATCGGCCAACCGTCCGCCACACGAGGTACGCAACACCGACCAGAATGGCTGCCCGTGTCCCGACGAATTGGTTGACCAGGTAGATGACGATGATGGCTGGCAGCCACGTAATCAAGATCATTAACGCGACGAACGGAAGCGCGACAACGCTGCCGATAAGGCTGCCGATACTCAGACTCGGGGCGAGGCGTCCGCCTAGCGATCCGCCGTAGCTGACTCCTGCATAGCGGAACGTGAAATCGGGGGAATCGAATGCGTCGATGATCGCCTGCTCGCGCGCACTCTGGCTGCCCGTCCCGAAAGCCTCGATCGCTTCCTGGTTGTTCTTGCGAATCAGGTAATAACGCGAGTATCGATATCGGTAGAACAACATCAACCCGAGACCGGCGACGACGAGAGCGATCACGATCAGGTTCGTGACGAACGATAGGATCGTCAGCAGCACTGACGAGACCCGAGATCCCAGACCAGCGCCGCCGCCCACGGCTCCGCCTCCACCACCGCCGGTTACGGAGTTCAGCAGGCCGGAGAGCCGTGAGCTCGCCGACGCATCCGCGCAGTTCTGCGATTCACGAGGTGAGAGGGTGGCCTTCGTTCCTGCGGGCATGGTCACGGCCTGTTGCCAGACCGTTCCGGACGCGGCTGCAAACCTTCTGGCGTACTGGGCCTGCCACTGTGGCGAGAAGTAGTGATCGAGGATCTCGCGGTGAAACGCTGGCGAAAATTCGAACGACGCCGCGCAGCGATTCAGCAGGTACACCTGGCAATTCTCGTCGCCGGGTGCGCACGCGCCCGCTTTGTCCTCCTCGACTTTGAAGACCGTGGCGCTTTGCAGCCGATACAGTGCGATCCGCGCCACCTCGTCCGGCGAGGGCTGCCGACCTGCCTGCGGGCCAGACAGGAGTTGGACGATCCCCGCAAGCTGGTTCAAGGTGACGGCCGCTCGGACCGCCGATTCACGGTCGGACGCAACTTTCATGTCCTGTACGACGCGTTCGGGAGCCGGCATCTCGCTCAGATATGCAGGCGTCTGCGCCCGGAGGGAGGTCGTCGAGAGGAAAAGGAGGACCACAGCGGCAACCAGCCGCGAAAACCAGTTCATGATGTGCCCCTTGTATGTGGAGATGAGTAGCGTGAAGCGGCGGGATCTTATATCGAAACACCTAAATGCGATTAGGGATTCGACTCTCCGCGTACTCCCACGGGGCACTTCCTCGCGCACCGATCCGATGGGTAGGTACGAGAAAGTGAAGACGTGGTTTGGGGAATTGTTTACCCGTCGCTCAGTGAACGTATAGCGCCATCAGCGCGCTGACAAACGCGCAGATGGCCGCCACCAAGGTGCCGACGAGAAGCCCGGAATGCTTATCGATCTTCTCGTCGCCTCGCTGCAAACGCGACTTTATTTGCAGAAATCGCCCATCCATCTGCAGGAACCGGCCGTCAATCTGCATCAGTCTGCCGTCGATCTGCTGAAACCGCCCGTCGATTCGCTGGAGGCGGCCGTCGACCTGCTGAAATCGGGCGTGGATGTCTTCTTTCATGCTGCGAAGTTCATCGAGCAGCCTCGCGGCTTCATTCGTCGGTGTGTCCGCCGGCGTTTTCAGCGCGAGGGGCGGCGCGTCGAGATTCGGCATGCGGCGCCGCTATGCGACGACAATGCCATTGGGATTGGGACCTTGGGATTTGGGATTTTCTCTATTTCGCCTGAACGTGAATGCCGCATTCGAGCTTCTGGCCCTGCCAGCGCCCCGAGCGCGGATTATCGGGATCCAGAGGTGGCGTCGTGCACGGCTCGCACCCGATGCTGGTGTATCCCAGCTCGTAGAGCGGAAGCAGCGGAATCGAGTGCTCTTTCGCGTACTTCCACACATCCCGCGTCGTCCATGACGCCAGCGGGCTGACGCGCTGGATAACCTTTCCGCTGGGGAGGCGGAATGGCTCGACCTCCTGGAGGTTCGCGCGTGACGGCGACTGCTCGCGCCGGAGCGCCGTGAACCACACGTCGTGCTGCTCCAGAGCGGAGAACAGCGGTCCCACTTTGTGAACCGCGCAGCATTTCTCCGTGCTTTGCTGCCAGAGACCGACTTGCGCTTCCGAGGCCCTCAGATTGACGAGGTTCATCTTCCACGCCGCTGCCATCTCGTCGCGGTACTTGTAGGTTTCCGCGAAGTGGTGGAACGTGTCGAGGAAGAGGACCGGAATGCCCGGCGCCGACTCCAGCAGCATGTGCGTCAGCACCATGCATTCGGCCTGGAAGCTCGAGGTGACGCATGGCGCCGAGGCGCGCGCGAGCGCGTCGGCTATGACCTTCATGAGAGAAGTTCCTCGAGCGCCTTCCGGATGGCCTCGATGGCTTCCGCATCCGATCCGGCGTGGCGCGCAAGCAGTGCGAGCCGTTCAGCCGCGCTGATTGGCGCGTTCACCGGCTTCACCGAATGATGGAGCGGATTGGTGATCATGCCTGCCCCCGCGGTGAAATGCGTCGCGGGATCGATGATGATGAAGCTTCCGGTCGCACGATTTTCCGTGTAGCGGTCGAACACCAGCGGTCTCGCGGTCGAGACGTTCACCGTGCCTATCTGGTTCAGCACCAGCCCGTGATGGATTTCAGCCGTCACGGTTCTCGTCGACTGCTTGATCAGGTACACACGCCCCGGGTCGAGCGGCCGCTCGTCCATCCAGACCACCTCCGCCTCGAGCTCCGTGCCGACGGTCGGCGGATCGATCGCGAGCATGTCGCCGCGGCTGATGTCGATCTCCTCGTCCAGCGTCAATGTCACCGACATGGGCGCGAATGCGTAATCCAGCTCGCCGTCATAGGTGACGATGCGGCTGACGCGCGCGGAGCGGCCCGACGGCCACGCGGTGATCCGATCGCCGGCGCGGATGACGCCGGAAACCAACTGGCCGGCGTATCCGCGGAATTCGTGATTCGGCCGCAGCACGACCTGGACGGGGAACCGGAGGGGCAGCGACGTCAGGTCGCGCGTCACCTGTACGGTCTCCAGGTACTGCAGCAGGCTCGGGCCGTCGAACCACGGGGTCCGATCGCTGCGCGTGATGACGTTGTCGCCGTGCAGCGCGCTCAGCGGAATGGCATGCGCCCGCGCCCCCGCGAGAATCGTCTCGAAATCGTCGCGAATACCTTCGTACACGTCGCGATCGAAATCGACCAGATCCATCTTGTTGATGGCGAGCACGAAGTCCTGGATGCCGAGCAGCCGGGCGATGCGCGCGTGGCGCCGCGATTGGACGCGAACGCCGTGTCTGGCGTCCACGAGGAGAATCGCGACGTCCGCCGTCGAAGCGCCGGTCGCCATGTTGCGCGTGTACTGCTCGTGGCCGGGCGTGTCGGCGAGGATGAACTTGCGCCGCGCGGTCGCGAAGTACCGGTACGCGACGTCAATCGTGATGCCCTGCTCGCGCTCGGCGCGCAGGCCGTCGGTGAAGAGCGAGAAGTCAATCGGTCCCGCGTTGCGGTTCTTCGATGCCTTCTCGACCGAGTGCACCTGATCCTCGTAGACCGACTGCGAGTCGTAGAGCAGCCGGCCGATGAGCGTACTCTTCCCGTCGTCCACGCTGCCCGCGGTGCAGATGCGGAGGAGCCCCGACATCAGAAGTACCCTTCGCGCTTCTTCAGCTCCATCGATCCATCCTGGTCGTGATCGATGATGCGCAGCTGCCGTTCTGACTGGCGCGTCGCGATCAGCTCCTCGATGATCTTCGGCACCGTGTCGGCGTCCGATCGAATCGCGCCGGTGCACGGCGAGCAGCCGAGCGATCGCATCCGGCACTTCACCATCTGCGGCCGTTCACCGGGCATCGTCACGACGAACGGCTGTTCCTGGACGATGAGCGAGGCGCCGCGGACGATGACCTGGCGCTCCTTGGCGAAGTACAACGGGACGATGGGAATCTTCTCGACGTGGATGTACTGCCAGACGTCGATCTCGGTCCAGTTCGAGAGCGGGAAGACGCGGATGCTCTCGCCGGGGCGCAGCTTGCCGTTCAGCAGGCTCCACAGCTCTGGACGCTGGCGTTTCGGATCCCACTGCCCGTTCGCGTCGCGCACCGAGAAGACGCGCTCTTTTGCGCGCGACCGCTCCTCGTCGCGCCGGGCGCCGCCGATGGCCGCGTCGAAGTTGCCGGCCTGAAGCGCGTCGAGCAGCGCCTTGGTCTTCAGCAGCCCGCAGCAGCGCTGCGTCCCCACCTTGAACGGCTGCGTCCCTTCACCAATCGCTTCCTCGTTGGTATGGACGATGAGGCGTGCGCCGACACGGTCAGCCATCTCGTCGCGGAACGCGATCATTTCCTGAAACTTGTAGGTCGTGTCGACGTGCAGGAGCGGAAACGGGATCGGGCCGGGATAGAACGCCTTCTGCGCGAGACGCAGCATGCAGGAGGAGTCCTTGCCGATGGAATAGAGCATCACCGGCCGCTCGAACTCGGCCACCACTTCGCGAAGGATCTGGATGCTTTCAGCTTCCAGCGCGCGCAGGTGATCCAGGCGCGGCGTCACGGAGACGACCATGTCAGGCACTGTGAGGGTCGGCATCTATTGTCCCAAAATAAAAAAGCCCGGGATTTTTATTCCCCGGGCTTTCGATCTCTATGCGTTGTCGGGAGGTTACGTGGCCGTTTCTCTCCTACACCGTGACCGATAGCGCGGGGACCAGGAAGGCCCTGCGACAACAGGCGCACGCGCAGCAACAGCAGACGACGGTCACGGAGCCCAAATTCTCGCCGTTTCGACGCGCCGAAGTCAATTCAGCAGGCCTGCCCCGCTGAAACGGCTCTGCCGCGCGCCGGGCCGCGAAGGCGGGTAGAGTGATGGACCGGATGCTCACCCGCAAGTCGAAATACGGCCTGAAAGCGCTGCTGGTGCTGGCCGAGGAAGCCGAAGGCGGGCCGATGGTCATCGCGGAGCTGGCGGACCGGCAGCGTCTCCCGAAGAAGTTTCTTGAAGCGATTCTGCTCGAACTGAAGCGTGCCGGGCTGCTGCACAGCAAGAAAGGGAAGGGCGGCGGCTACGTTCTGGGGCGGAAACCGACGGAGATAACCGTCGGGCAGGTCATTCGGGTGCTCGAGGGGCCGCTGGCGCTCACGCCCTGCGTCAGCGTGACGGCGTATCGAAAGTGCGACGAATGCCTCGATGAAGAAACGTGCGCCGTCCGGCTGGCGATGAAAGAGGTGCGCGACGCGACGGCCGACATTCTGGACAACACGACGCTCGCCGGACTGAATGCCAGGGTTGCACGTTCCGGCACGAGGCCGCGGCGGCGCCGGAAGAAATCAGTAGCCATTTAGTCTACCAACTATGTAGACTATGGCGGTTTTCTCATGACCGCCCTCCCTCTCGCGCGCTGTTGTCGCTGTCGATGCGGATGCCTTTCGCCGACAGCACACGGTTCCGGTTCGAGGAGAAGCGTTCATGAGAGCTCGTAGCGTCGCCAGCCTAATCGCCTTCGTCATCACGTTGCTGCCGGCAACGCTCGTCGCGCAGAGCGGCAACGGCACGATCTCCGGCCTCATCAACGACAGCAGCGGCGCGCCGATCCCGGGAGTCGCGGTGACCGTCCGCAACCTCGACACAGGCGTCGCCGTCGACGCGGTCACCAACGAAGAAGGACTGTATCGCGCGGGCGCGCTCGTGCCCGGCAGCTATCGCGTCGAGGCGGGCATCGACGGCTTCCAACCCGCTGTGCGAACGGTGACGCTCGCGGTCACCCAGACGCTGGCGATCGACATCGTGCTGGAGGTCGCGCGGCAGAGCGAACGAGTGTCGGTCGACGCGACCGTTCCGCTGGTCGACTCGCAGACGTCGAATATCGCGCAGACGGTGACGCGCGAGATGCTGACGGCGCTGCCGCTTCCGAACCGCGCCGCCTCGTCGCTGGTCTCGCTCGCGCCCGGCGTCATCATGATCGACACCGGCAGCGGGACCGCCGAGAACTACCCGGTGTTCTCGGTGGCCGGTGGGCGCGCCCGCAACCAGAACTTCATCCTCGACGGCGGCAACGCGTCGAACGCCGTCGGCCTGACGCGTCCGCAGCAGCTCACGACGCTGCCGATCGACGCGATGCAGGAGTTCAAGGTCATCACGAACAACTACGCCGCGGAGTTCGGCCACTCGACCGGCGGCGTCATCGTGATGTCCACGCGATCGGGGAGCAACGACTTCCGCGGCACTGTCTTCGACTCGTTTCGCAATGACGCGCTCGACGCGAAGAATTTCTTTGCGGCCTCGAAGCCGCCCATCAACCTGAGCCAGTTCGGAGGCACGTTCGGCGGGCCGATCCGGCGCGGCCGGACGTTCTTCTTCGGATCGTGGGAGCGGACGCGGCAGCTCACGAGCGAGACGGTGGTGTCCACTGTGCCGACGCTGCGAAACCGCAACGGCGATTTCTCGGATCTGCGAAGCACCATCGGTGCGCCGGTCGTCATCTACGACCCGGTCATGCGCGAGCCATTTGCGGGAAACATCATTCCTGCGGACCGATTCGATCCGGTCGCGCGGGCGGCGATGGGCTATTTCCCGCTGCCCAATCGCGAGGGGACCGCGGCAAACGCGAACAACTACGTCGGCAACAGCGACTCGAGACTCGATCGCGACATCCTCGTCGGGCGGCTCGATCATCAGCTTCGCATGACGGACCTGCTGACCGCCCGCTACTACATCAACAACAGCGGGACCACCGTTACGGGGTCGTACGGCAATCCGGTGGCTGACCCGCTTGCCGATTCAACCGACGTGCGCGTGCAGAGCCTGCTCGCCGCGCACACCCACATTTTCACGCCGACGCTGGTCAACGAGCTGCGCGTCACCTATCTGCGCCGCAAGTTCGTCGACGCGCGTCCGGGTCTCGGAGCGGACCTCGCCGGCGAAATTGGTTTGCGCGGCGTCACGGCACAGGCATTTCCGGCGTTCAACATTCCCGGCTACGCAGCGCTGAGCAGCGCGGCCGTGGCGCGCCGCCAGACGCCGATTCTCGATCGACAGCTGCTTGACTCGGTTTCATGGACCACGGGACGACACGCGTTCAAGTTCGGCGGTGAGTTCCGCTCCGGCGCGAACGACGAAATCCGCGATCGCGGGTCCTCCGGCAGCCTGACCTTCA
>Ga0075425_100006860_pt1 | contig 11987 bp, 13 predicted proteins | sample SoiMethybrSBSTD4_FD_75300 | JGI IMG/M metagenome (GOLD analysis project Ga0075425, IMG submission 75300) | Bulk soil microbial communities from a Populus tree surrounding site in Tennessee, USA - Soil MetaG P. TD hybrid SBSTD4 | ecosystem: Environmental > Terrestrial > Soil > Tree plantation...
ACGATCAAGGTCGACACGACGACGCCAACCGGAACGGACATCCAAGCCCGAAACAAGACCGGTGGAACAGCGGGGCTGGCGGAGGCAGGCGACTCCATCACGTTCACGTTCAGCGAACAGATGGACCCGAATACGGTGCTCTCGGGTTGGAATGGCTCCTCCACGAACGTCACGGTTTCGTTGGACCGAAGCGGCAACGGTAACGTCGTTCTGAGTGTGACGGGCACCAACCTCGGGTCCGTCAACCTGCAAAGCTCCGGCTACATCGGAGGCACCGGCACGAAGACCACGACCTACAGCAACTCAACGATGGTTCAAAGCGGCGCTGTCATCACCATCACGCTCGGAACGCAGGGCGGATCCGCGCCGGGGACCGTGTCGAGTGCCGGGACGATGGCTTGGACGCCGAACGCCGCCGCAAAGGATCCGGCCGGCAACATCGTGGCCACGAGCCCGTCGACCAGCGAGAGCGGCTCTCCCGCAGACGTCGAGTTCTAGGTCAGTCGACTCGGACTACGGCTGCTCGTACGGGTTCACCGGTGTCATGACCGTGCCCTCGATCGGGGCGATCGCTTGCACGTATTCCTCGCCCGACGAGCGCGGCCCGACGATAAACCCGAAGTGGTACGGCACCGCCAGCTTCGGCCGCAGGTCCTTGGTGGCACCGACCGCTTCCTGGACGTCCATCGTGTACGTCCCGCCGATCGGGATGAAGGCGAGGTCGCTGCGGATGTCCTCCATCTCGGGGATGTGGTCGGTGTCCCCGGCGATGTACGTGCGCGTGCCGCCCAGGTCGAGCACGAATCCCACCCAGTTGTTGTCGCGCGGATGCATCTCGAGGCGCTCGGGCCTGACGTTGTACGCGGGCACCGCCGACACCTGAAGGCCGGCGGCTTCGAGCGTCTCGCCGGGCTTGATCGGACGCACGTCCCCGCGGGTCAGACACTGCTCGGCGACGTCGTGCGGCGCCACGATGATCGTGCCGCTCTTGCACACTCGATCGAGGTCTTGCTCGTCGTAGTGATCGGAGTGCGCATGCGTGATCAGGACCAGATCCGCCTTCTCCTCGCCGTCCGGCACGCCCCACGGATCGATGTGCACCGTCAGTCCGCCGCCGATCCACTTGAGCGCAGCCTGCTTGTACCACGTGAACGCATCGAGCATCGCCGACCTCCTCGTCGTGAACGGCCAAGACTCGCATACCACGAGGCCTGTCGGTCAAACCCGCGATGAAGGCCGGTTGTTGACCCCTACCCCCGCCGGTATGCTCGGAAGCCCTCATGCGGATCCTCATCTTCACGGGCAAAGGTGGCGTCGGGAAGACGACCGTCGCCGCTGCAACCGCCGTGCGCGCGGCGCGCTCGGGCGTCAAAACGCTCGTGATGTCGACCGATCCGGCGCACTCCCTGGCCGATGCGTTCGACGTGGAGCTCGGCGGTGATCCAACGGCCGTCGAGAAGAACCTGTGGGGGCAGCAGATCGATTCACAAGCTCGCTTGGAAGAAGGCTGGCGCGAGATCCAGGATTACGTGCTCGGGATCATGGAGTGGGGCGGCGTCGACGCCATCAACGCGGAAGAGCTCAGCGTCATCCCCGGCCTCGACGAGTTGTTCTCGCTTACGGACGTCAAGCGCGCGTCGGACGACGGCTCTTTCGACCTGTTGGTCGTGGACTGCGCGCCGACCGCCGAGACGCTACGACTGCTCAGCCTGCCGGACGTGCTGAACTGGTACTTCGAGCGCATCTTTCCGATCGAGCGCAAGGTTGCCAAGGTCGTGCGCCCGGTCTTCAACCGCGTGATCGGTCCGCTGATCGCGAACGATCAGGTCTTTCGTGCCGTCGAGCGGGTCCATCACACGCTCGAAGACGTACGCAACCTGCTCACCGATCAGACGGCCTCGACGGTCCGGCTGGTGATGAACGCCGAGAAGATGGTCATCGCCGAGGCCCGGCGGACCTACACCTACCTCAATCTCTTCGGGTACCGGGTGGACGCTGCGATCTGCAACCGGCTCCTGCCCGACGAGGTTCACGATCCCTACTTCGCGAAGTGGAAGTCGGTGCAGGGCGAGCATCTCGCGACGATCCGCGAGTCGTTCTCGCCGGTGCCGATCCTCACGGTGCCGCTGTACGACCGCGAGATGATCGGGGCGAAGCTGCTCGACCGTCTTGGCAAAGATCTCTACGAAGGCCACGACCCGACCGCAGTGCTCTATCAAGACGAGCCCGTGCAGGTTCGCAAGCAGGGCCAGGGGTACGTATTGTCCCTGCGGCTTCCGTTCAGCGCGAAGGGCGATCTGGATCTGATGCGCAAGGGCGACGACATCCACGTCAAGGTCGGGCCGTACCGGCGCGCGTTCATGCTGCCGACGGTGCTGTCGCGGCTGGACATCGCCGACGCGAAGTTCGAGGAGGGTCGTCTCAACATCGCGTTCGTGCGCCGAGAACGAGCGGCCGACGCTGCCAAAGGGGGAGCTTGATGCCGGCGAAGAAGAAGGCGGCGACGTCGGCGACGAAGCGTGCGTCGCGCGCGACCGGCTCCCGCGCCCGCGCCTCGGCGCCGCCCCGCGCGTCTGCGCGCCCTCGGACGTCTGCGCGCCCCCGGACGTCTACCCGGCCGCGGGCGTCGGCCGAACCGCCGCGTGAACCCACCCCGCCGCGTGGATCTGTCCCACCGTTCGACGATGAACCGGCCGCCTCGCCATTCACGGAATCGCGGTTCACGCCGGGCATGTCGCCCGACTGCATGATGTGCCCGTTCGGCTTGTTCTTCTACACGATGCGCAACACGCGCCCGGAGACGATGGAACACCTCACCGCGGCCGGCCACGAGCTGTTCCTCGCCTTCCGCTCGCTCGTCGAGCAGGCGGGCGAACGGTGGGAGCAATCGCAGTCGCTGCAGCGCATCACGGTCCAGTAACGCGTCGTGTCCACCTCGCGCAACGTCGATCGAGTCGAGAAGCAGGGGAGCGGCCGGCCGACGATCGGCCTCGATGTCGGCGGGACGAAGATCGCCGGCGGTGTGATCGACGCGGCGGGCGCGATCGTGGAACGCACCCAGGTTCCGACCGCTGCCGATCATCCCGAAACGATCGTCGCCGACATGATCAAGGTCGCCCGTGACCTGTCCGCGAAGATCCCGGACGTCGCGGCGGTCGGCGTGGGAGCGGCGGGGCTGGTCGATTCCGCGCGCGGGGTGATCCTCGGTGCACCGAACCTCGCCTACCGCGACGTCGCGGTGGGGGAGACGATCACCAAGGAGCTGGGCCTTCCGGCGATCGTGGACAACGACGCGAATGTCGCGGCGCTCGCGGAGGCCATCCACGGCGCCGGGCGCGAGGCGGGCGATCAGATCATGGTGACCGTCGGCACCGGCATCGGCGGCGGCATCATCATCGACCGCCGCATCTACCGCGGACATTACGGCGTCGGCGCGGAGCTCGGACACATGATCGTGGATCCCGACGGACCCGTATGCGGCTGCGGGAACCGCGGATGCTGGGAGGCGGTCGCTTCCGGCAACGCGATCGGCAAACTCGCGCGCCAACGGGTGGAAGGGGGTGCCGGCCCAGACGTGCTCGCTCGCGCCGGCGGCGATATCGCGGCGATCACCGGGGAGCTCGTGGGCGAGGCTGCCCAGGACGGCGATCCCTTCGCACGCGACGTGCTCGCCGAGATCGGACGGCTGCTCGGCATCGGGTTCGCGAGCATCGTCAACATCTTCGATCCGGAGATCATCGTCGTCGGGGGCGGCGCGGCGGCGGGCAACGGCGAGCTGTTGCTCGCTCCGGCTCGCGAATCGATGACGGCACACATCCTGGGGACCGCGTGGCGGCGGCCGGTCCGGGTCGTGACGGCTGAGCTCGGCAACGACGCCGGGATCGTGGGCGCCGCCGTTCTGGCGCGCGAGACCGAAGCCGGCGACTCCGCCGCGCCGGGATCGTGACGATCCGGGCATAGGACCTCCGACCGGCCTGGAACGCGCTCGGCGGTCCGTACAATGGGCCGATGACCCAGCAGGCGGAAGGGAGCCGCCGCCGCGTCGTGATCATGGGCGCAGCGGGCCGCGACTTCCATAACTTCAACACCGTGTACCGCGATGACCCCGCGGTCCAGGTCGTTGCGTTCACCGCCACACAGATCCCGTACATCGCCGGTCGCCGCTATCCGGGAACACTCGCCGGGCCGCTGTACCCGAAGGGGATCCCGATCCTCGACGAGTCTGAGCTCACCGGTGTCGTAAAGAGCGAGCAGGTGGACGAGATCGTCTTCGCGTACTCCGACGTGACCCACGAGTACGTGATGCACGCCGCGTCGCTCGCGTTGTCGCTCGGTGCCGACTTCCGTTTGCTCGGCCCGCGGTCGACGATGCTCGAGCCGCTCGTCCCCGTCGTCGCCGTGTGCGCGGTGCGCACCGGCGCCGGGAAATCGCAGACCACGCGGCGCGTACTCGAGGTGCTGCGCGAAGCGGGCAAGCGCGCGGTGAGCGTCCGACACCCGATGCCGTACGGGGACCTCGACGCGCAACGCTGCCAGCGCTTCGCGGAGCTGGAGGACCTCGATATCGCGCACGTCACCATCGAAGAGCGCGAGGAGTACGAACCGACGATCCGCGCAGGGCACGTCGTATACGCCGGGGTCGACTACGCCGAGATCATGGCCAAAGCCGAGCCGGAAGCCGATGTGATCGTGTGGGACGGCGGCAACAACGACCTCCCCTTCTACATGCCGACGGTGCACATCGTCGTCGTCGATCCGCTGCGCGCCGGGCACGAGCGTCGTTACCACCCGGGCGAGGCGAACGTCCGGATGGCCGACGCGCTGGTGATCAACAAGGTCGACTCCGCGACGCCCGAGCAGATCGCCGAGGTCGAAGCCTCGATCGCAGACCTCAACCCCGAGGCTGCGGTCGTGCACGCGCGCTCGCCGATCGTGATCGAAGACGGCGCCGACGTGAAGGGCAAGCGCGTGCTCGTGGTCGAGGACGGCCCGACGCTCACGCACGGCGACATGCGCTACGGCGCCGGCGTGCTCGCAGCGAAAGGAGCCGGTGCCGCGGAGATCATCGACCCGCGTCCGTTCGCCGTCGGGTCCATCCGCGAGACGTACGAGAAGTACCCGAACGTCGGCGCGCTGTTGCCCGCGATGGGCTACAACGACATCCAGCGCGCGGAGCTCGCGAAGACGATCAACGCGGCGAAGGCAGACGCGGTGCTCATCGCGACACCGATCGATCTGCGCAAGGTCGTCGACATCCACGCGTCCGCGTACCGTGTCACCTACGAGCTCGAAGAGGTCGGAACGCCGACGATCGCCGACGTCCTGCGACCCGTCATCGGGTAGGGCGCCGTGCGGCTCGTCGTCGCGCTGGGCGGCAATGCCATCCTCCGCCGGGACGAGCGCGGAACGGTTGACGAGCAGCGCGCTGCCATACGCGATGCCTGCGAAGGCCTCGCGGCGCTTGCGGCGGCCGGCCACGAGCTGGTCGTCGTGCACGGCAACGGGCCACAGGTCGGCGCGCTTCTGATCCAGAACCTCGCCGCCCGCGACACCATTCCGCCGATGCCGCTGGACGTGCTCGTCGCCGGGACGCAAGGCGATCTCGGCTATCTGATCCAGCAGGAGCTTGCCGCCGCCTTCGCGAGGAACCACGTCGAGAGGCCGGTCGCGACACTGGTGACGCAGGTGGTCGTCGATCCCGAAGATCCGGCGTTCCGACGCCCCACGAAGCCGATCGGGCCGTACCTTTCACAGGCCGACGCCGGAGCGCTGCGTCGCACGGGCGTGCGTGTGGTCGAGCTGCCCGGCGGCGCGTGGCGTCGCGTCGTCGCGTCCCCGCGCCCCACCGCGCTTGTGGAAGCCGATGCGCTCCGCGCGCTGCTCGACGCCGGCGTCGTCCCGATCGCCGCAGGCGGCGGGGGAGTGCCGGTCGTCCCGACGAGCGACGGCTACAAGGGCGTCGAGGGAGTGGTCGACAAAGATCTCGCCGCGAGCCTCGTCGCCGACGTCGCCGGAGCCGACGCGCTCGTGATCCTTACCGACGTCGAACGGGTGCTTCTCGACCGCGGCACGCGATCCGAGCGCGAGGCCGCGAAGCTGACGCTCGAAGAAGCGCAAGCGGCTTTGGACGGTGGTCAGTTTCCGTCCGGCTCGATGGGCCCGAAGATCGAAGCGGCGATGGCCGCCGTCCGCGGCGGCCGCCGTGCGGTGATCACGTCGTTGGCGCGCGCGGCGAAGGCCCTCGAGGGGGCCGGGACCGAGATCGTTCCGTAGACCTAGGACGCGCCGAGCGCGTCGGCGAGCTGCCGCAGGAACAGCCCGACGTCGGTGACCATGCCGACCGATTGGATCGAGCCCCGATCCACGAGCTTCGTTACCGCCGCCGGATTGATGTCGACGCACACGATCGGAACCGAGGCGGGAAGGATGTTCCCGGTCGCGATCGAGTGCAGCATGGTCGAGACCATCACCGCCATGCCCAGGCCCGGCACGCGCTTGCGCATCTCGCGCTGCGTCTCGAGGACGTCGGTGATCACGCCGGGCATCGGCCCGTCGTCGCGCACCGACCCACCGAGCACGTAGTCCACGCCGTGCGTGACGAGGTGGTACATCACGCCGTTCGTGAGCAACCCGGTCGCGACCGCTTGCTCGAACGACCCCGCGCGGCGCACCGCGTTGATCGCGCGGATGTGATGCTCGTGACCGTGCTCGGTCGGGATGCCTTGATCGAGCGACACGCCCAGCGAGGTCCCGAAGATCGCGGCCTCGCTGTCGTGAGTGGCGATCGCGTTCCCGGCGAAGACGACGTCCACCCAGCCGGCGCGGATCAGGGCGCAGAAAGCGTCCACCGATCCGGTGTGCACGACGGCCGGGCCGAGCACCCACAACACCTTCTTGCCTTCGGACTTCACCGAACGCATCGTCTCGGCGATGCGCTGCACCATCAACCCTTGCGGCTTCTCCGACGACACGTCGCTCGACATGAACGAGAAGGTCTGACCGCTGCCGGTCCGCGGACGCTCGAGCGGATGTACCTTCACGCCCTCATAACCGCACACGATGCGATCGCCGGTGGTGATCTCGCTCATCGGCACCGTGCGCGCGTGCCCGTCGGCAACGACGATCGCACAGTCCATCTCGGGGTTCTCGACCCAGAGCCACGCGCCGTCGGAACGAAGCTGCGTCGGCAGATTGGTGGTCGAGTAGAAGCCTTCGGGGAACACGCCGTCGCGATCGGCCGGGATCAGCCGCGCGTCGCCGGCGTCCGGTAGATCGGCGCCGAGGTCCGCGAGGCGGCCGAGCAGCCGGTCGAGGACGTCGCGTTCGGCGCTGATCTCGATGCGCGCGAACGAGGGATCGTCATGGCTCTTGCCGACCTCGAACTGCTCGATGCGGTAATCGGCGCCGGCCTCGACGATCTCGTCCAGCACCCGCGGCAGGATCAGCGAATCGATGATGTGGCCGCGGATCTCGACGGCTTCGGTCTCCACCGGGCCATTCTAGGTGCGGTTTCGCCGCCTCCCGGGCAACCCGCGGGTAACCCGGGAAAGCGTTTGACGGGTTAGCGCAACCAGCGTAACCTAATAACTAGTTACAGAGCCAGAGGCTCACAACCGTCGTTGCCGCAACGTTGGATACACCGGCAGTTCGAGGGGGAGGAGGCGCCGTCCATGATGTTGCACACGTTCCTCGCCGACGACGTGGCGCGGGCGAAGATCCAAGAGGGAGTGCGCCGGGCCGAGCGCTCGGCCGAGGTGGCCCGCGCGACCGTCGAGACCAGTACTGCCGGGCCCAGCGCTTCCGATCCGAAGCGGGGTCTCCGCGCGGCCGTCGGACGGCGCCTGGTACGAGCGGGTCTCCGTCTGTCTGGGGCGGACCTCTCCGCGTTCACCCAGCCCGCGCCGGCCGATCCGTGCCTGTGACCGAAACTGCGGCGCCCGCTCCGTCGCCGATCACGAAGAAACCCGCGCCGGGCGAGCTGGAACTCGTCCGGAACTTCGTCAACAGCCTGGACGTCGAAACCGGCGAAGAGAAGCTGTCCTCGCCGGCGGCGATGGATGCGTGGTTCGGCGAACGCGGCTTGATAACCGGGATGCCGGCGTCTTCCCCCGCCGACCTCCGACGGGCGATCGAGCTGCGCGAAGCTCTTCGAGCGATGCTCGCCTTCAACAACGGCGACGAGCCGGAGCCGCGCGCGATCGAAGTGCTCGATGCCGCTGCTGCGCGCGCCAAGCTCGGCCCCCGGTTCGCGGCGGGAGCGCCACCCATTCTGGAGGCGGCGGTCGGGGGCGTAGACGGTGCACTCGGCCGCATCCTCGCGGTCGTGTTCGCCGCGATGAGCGACGGTTCTTGGGAGCGGCTCAAGGTGTGCCGCGCCCACACATGTCAATGGGCTTTCTACGACTGGACGAAGAATCACTCAGGATCGTGGTGCGTGATGCGGGTGTGCGGTAACCGCGAGAAGGTCAGGACGTTCCGTTCTCGAGCGCGCGCCCAAGCTCGCGCATCGAGCTGATCACCACGTCGGCGTCCGCCTCCTCGCCGTCGTCGTTGTAAACGCCGTTGAAGCGCACCGACCGCATCCCGATCGCTCGCGCGCCGGCCACATCGGTTCGTTTGAGATCTCCGACGTGCGCCGCCGCGCCGGGCGCGACGCCCAAACCGTCGAGCGCGTGACGGAACATCCGCTCGTGTGGTTTCGGGACGCCCACCTCATCCGAAAACGACAGGATCTCCAAGAGATCCAGCACGCCCTTCTCGCCGAGGATCCTCCGGACGACCCGGCCCGGCGAAAAGCCGGTGTCGCAGATCAACGCGGTCCGGCGGCCGGCGCTGCGCATCTCCGCGATCGCTTCCGGCGCTCCTTCAACCACCTCGACGCCGTTCGCGTCCGACGCTTCCTCGAAAACCTCCGTCAGCTCGGCGAGCCGCGCGTCGCCGTCGAGCTTCGCCGCGTCGAGGCAGAACTTCGCCATCCCCGGCGAGCCGAACGACTCCAACGCGCGCCAGCGCTCGAAGTGATACGTCCACGCGTCGCTGAGCAGCGCACGGGCGCGCTCATCGTCCAGCTCGCAGATGCGCGCGACCGCCGCGACGCGCAGGTCGAGCGACGTGACGCCGTCGGGGTTCGGACGATCGAAGATCAGCGTCCCCCAACAGTCGAACGTGACCGCGTCGAGCTTCATCCTTGCCGGGTTCCGTTCATCCGTTCGAACGCTTGACGATGAACTCGGTGGAGCGCTCGAAGATAAGAGGCGCGTCGTAGTCGAGCGTCGCGACGTGGTACGAGCGCTCGAGCCACACGACGTCCACGTCGGTCGAGCCGATGTGCTCGGCGATGTAGCTGGTGTTGCCCGTCGGGACGACGTGGTCCTGGCGCGACACCATCAGAAGAGCCGGTGCCTGCACCTGCGGCAACCGCTGCTGCACCCGGCTCTGGTAGGCGAGCAGCGCGGCCGCCGCCCGCAGCGGTACGCGGGCGTATCCGAGCTCGTGGTTGTCCGGGTCTGCGATGTCGCTGGCGATGCCCTTGACCGAGAACGGCAGCTTGCCGAGGACCGGCGCGAACCGCGCGCGCGGGTCCTCCGAGTAGATCGTGCCGTTGACTATGACCAGTCCGGCGACGCGATCCGGATGTCGTGCGGCGAGATCGAGCGCGACCGTTCCACCCATCGACAACGCGCACACGAACACCGACGAGCAACGTTCCGCGAGTCCGACGAGCGCCATCTCCGCTTCGCCGTACCAATCGTCGCCGGTTGTCGCGGCGAGATCCTTGATCGACGTGCCGTGGCCCGGCAGCCGCGGGCAGAGCACCGTCCATCCTTGCGCCGCGAGATGTTCGCCCCACGGACGCAGCGATTGCGGCGTGCCCGTGAATCCGTGCACGAGCAGCACGCCGGTCTCGGATCCTGCTCCTTCGAAGCCGAATGGCTCCGCGCCGGGCATGATCGACGTCATCGTTCGCTCCTGCGTACCCGATATCGGCGATTTCACGGAATCGCAACGTGTGTGTAACTCGCGACTGGTACGCTACCAGCGTAAGTGCGAAGTCGCTGGTCAGCATGGTTGTCCGTCGCAGTCTCGCGCAGTAACCTGGCGCAGGTGCATCGGCGGCTCGGTCGCGGCGCCAGTCGGTGGGGAGTTGGGTGATCCAGTGTTCTATTGGTTCTTGAAAAACATCGTTCTCGGACCGTTGGTCAAATTGTTGTGGCGACCCTGGGTCGAGGGGCTCGAGAACGTTCCCACCGAGGGCCCGATCATCCTCTCGCCCAACCACCTCAGCTTTATGGACAGCCTGTTCATGCCGTTGATGCTTTCGCGTCGCGTCGTGTTCCTCGGCAAATCCGATTACTTCGACAAGTGGTACATCAGCTGGTTCTTCAAGGGCGTCGGCGTGATCCCGGTTCGCCGCGAAGGCGGCGAGGCCGGCGAGGCTTCGTTGCGCGCCGGAGTCGAGCAACTCGGCAAGGGTCTCGCCGTCGCGTTGTATCCGGAAGGGACGCGCTCCCCGGACGGCAAGCTCTACCGCGGGAAGACCGGCGCCGCGCGGATGGCGATCCGCGCCGGAGTGCCTGTGATCCCCGTCGGCATCATCGGTTCCTACGACGTGCAGCCGCACAACAAGAAGATCCCGCGTGTGCGCGGCGTTCGTGTCGGCGTCCGCTTCGGGCGTCCGCTCGACTTCACCCGCTACGAGGGCAAGGAGGACGATCGTTTCGTCCTCCGCTCGGTCACCGACGAGATCATGTACGAGCTCATGCTCCTCACCGGCCAGGAATACGTGGACGAGTACGCCGCGAAGGTGAAGGACCAGATGAAGAAAGCCGCCGCGCCGCCGCCAGAACGGCGTGACGAGCCGCTCGTCAAAGCCGGCTAGCGCTCCTCGTCGAACACCGCTTCCGCCATCTCGAGATAGCGTTCCCGCACGTTCTCGCGCCCGACCATCCCCGCGAACATCGCCGAATAGAGCGGGTACATCTGTGCGTAGGTTTCGAGGCGACCTTGAGCCCCGTCGTCGGGGAGGGGACCATAGGTTGCGAGTGTCGCGTCGAATGAAGTGCGCGGAAGCTCCACGAGTATCGCGGTGAAGTCGAACGCCGGATCTCCGATCTCAGCGTCGCCCCAGTCGAGGATCGCTGTGACCGACGAGGTGGCCGGATCAACCAGGATGTTCCATCCACCGAGATCGCCGTGGACGAGTGTCGGATGGAAAGACCCCAGCCGGGCGTCCAGCTCCGACGAGAAGAACGCTCGCGCAGCGTCCCGCGCGCCGCTGCTCAGCATGGGGAGAACGTCCGCTTCGATGCGTCCGGCGAGGGTGCGCCAGCGTTCCGCCCAGTGAACCGGATCGCCGGGCTCGAGCCCGGTTCGCACGAGGACATCGCGGGAGAGCGTGTGGAGTTGCTTCAGGAACGCGCCGAGCTGAGCGCCGATCGCCGCCGCATCAACGCTGGCCTCGACTCCGTGCATCAGCATCTCTCCAGGAAGCTTGTCGTACATCTGGAGGAGCGGATCGCCTTCGATCAATCGCGGGCGTGGCACCGGTGTGTCGAGGAGTGGGCCGACGACCGTCAGCAAGCGTTGCTCGCGACGGTATTTCTCCGCCGCCCAATCTGCACGCGGGATCTTGACGATCAGCTCGTCGTTCACGTCCAGGACGAGCGATTCCCAACCTTCGTCCATCGGCGCGACGGAGCGGATCGTCAGTTCGGGGAGCGCAAAAGACAGGAGCCTGAGCGCCTGTTCGAGATCCACGCCTACGGCCGGGCCCACTCTCGTGAACGTTCCACGGCACGTTTCCACTGTGTGTAGCGTGCGTCGGCGGCGGCGCGGTCCGCGGCCGGTTCGAACTCAGCGTCGAGCTGCCAGGTCTTCGCGATCTCCTCGGTCGACGACCACACCCCTTCTTCGAGCCCCGCGAGGAACGCGGCACCGAGGCCGGTTGTTTCGGGGAACAGCGGCCGTCGCACCGTCACGCCGAGCTG
>Ga0075425_100006861_pt1 | contig 11984 bp, 12 predicted proteins | sample SoiMethybrSBSTD4_FD_75300 | JGI IMG/M metagenome (GOLD analysis project Ga0075425, IMG submission 75300) | Bulk soil microbial communities from a Populus tree surrounding site in Tennessee, USA - Soil MetaG P. TD hybrid SBSTD4 | ecosystem: Environmental > Terrestrial > Soil > Tree plantation...
TACTTGATCGTGATTTGCGGGCCGTACGCGCAGCTGCGCGCCGTCGCCCAATTGGCTGTTGTGAATCGCGCCCATGCCGACCAGTAACGGCAGCGGGCCCTGGTGCGGCGGCGCCGCACCGGGCGCGGGGGTCGGATGCGTCTCGCCCCGCGCTGGTCCGGCAGGCAGCTCGGTTCGCGCGATCAGCAGCTGCTGCCTTGCCCGCTGCAGTCCGGCGTCGGCGCGGTCGAGAACGATCCGGTAGCCGTAATAGTCAAGCAGCGTATCCACCACCGCGACCTTGGCAGCTTCGGGCAGGTGCCGGTAGGGCTGGATCTCGAGATCGGGCGCGCCGCCGGCCAGTGCCTGCACCACCGCGCGCTCTTCGTCCGGCATGTCCAGGTAGCCCTCGCGAAACCGGTTCAGGCGCGACGGGATGCGATGCACCGAGTCCACCAGCGGAGCGCCGTGGTGCTCGAGCACGGCGATGCGCTCGAACAGGCTGGCCGGCAGCGCGTAGGGCAGGTCGGGCAACAGCGGCTGGTCGACGACCAGCTCCAGCAACTGCGCCATGCGCAGTGCGCAGTTCTCCTTGAGAAAAAAATAGGCGTACCGGCGGCCGAGCAGCTCCCAGGAATGCGCGACGACCTGGTCGACTTCGTCCGCCGACAGTCGCAGCGCGTACTCCCACATGTCGCGCAGGTCGAGCTCGGCGTAGGCATGGTTGAAGCTGTAGAACTGCTGGTGCGAGAAAACGCCGTCGTAGCCGCCGAACAGCCCCTTCAGCACGTAGGCGGCGGGATTGTCGTTGCGCGGGATAGCCGCGCCGAAGCTCACGCTGTGGTCGAGCAGGTCGCTCGCGACCACGCTGCGGCGGAAATTGAATTTCAGCAGCAGGTGGCCGAACGACGAGCCGGGATTGCTGAAATAGCCGCTGGCGAACACCAGGCTCAGCGATTCGACCTGCTGGTTCATCGTGTAGGCGCGATAGCGGGCGCAATCGACGGCAGGAGGCTGCCGCCCCTCCCAGTCGAGCGCCCTGCGCAGCCAGTTGAAGCGCGCGACGAACCGGCATTGGGCGTGCTCGTCCGGCCGTACTCCGGGTGCGGCGAACAGCGCAGCCAGCGTCGCCGCGAGTTCGGCCGCCGGATCGGTGCGGCCGGTCGGCGCCAGGAAAAAATCGGGAGAAAGGATTTCGCTCGCCGACGATCCGAAAACGACCGACGTCCGGCGCGGGTACTGCAGCAGCGCCAGCCAGTAAGGATGCGCGGCAAGCTGGCGCGCATCGGCTTGCCGTATCAGCGCACCGGCATCGTCCGCGGCGGAGGACCCGGTCGCCAGCAAGGCGAGCTGGACGCAGGCGAGGAAGGCTCGTGCGGCACGCCGCATGGCGAAAAAAAACCTGTTGAGCGGGTCAACAGGTTTTGGTCAACGACCCGGAAATCAGTGGGTCAGGTGGCGCCGCATTGACCCGCTGGCGCGGCGGCAACGGCCGCTTGCACCAGGTCGTAGAAGCCTTCCGCCTTCGCATTCGACGTTCGCACCGCGTAGCCGGGCTGGCGCAGGTACGGGCCGAACTCCGCGCGTACCGAGGCGACAATCCGCTCGTGCGCCGCGGCGTCGCAGCCCAGGATCTCGAGCATCGCCAGCAGGTGCCTGCCGCCGCCCCTGGAGGTCTCGTCCGCAAGCACCGGATAGTTCGCGCCGATGAAGTGCGCGGTCCGCTCGTTCTTGCCGTTGCAGGTTTGTTCCGAGGATACAGCGGACGTCGTCGCCGTAATGCCAAAGTCCCAGATGATGTTGGAAATGGCGGCTGCCCAGCCGGCGTGATCGAAGATCAATGCGCCGATGCCGCAGTCGATCCATGGATTGAGCTGCTTCTTGGGCTTCCCGGACGCGTCTACCGGCGCCGGCTTGGCGGGTTCCGTCTGCGGCCCCGCGCCTCCCGGCGGGCCCGATCCCTGGCCAAATGCCAGCATGGGCACGGCGGTCAGCGCACAAACGACCACTACTGTCCGAATGAATGCCATTGCTTGTCCCCTCCCCAGTGGACTGCGTGAATGATGCAGCCTAACTTCCCCCTTGACGCAGCAATGGATGCTACTCCTCGGACGCGACATTCTCCAGTTGGCGCTTTTGCAGCACGAAATACCAATTTTGCGAGATGGCTGCGAGCATGAAGCCCAGCGCGTCGTCCATCGCGTCGATGAACGCGCAGAACATGGGCGCATTACGCAACCCCGGAAGCAGGCCGAGTGTGGCGCGCGGCAGGACGTGGTAGCGGCCCGCCTCGACGGCCTCGAAGGGCAATCCTGAAAGAAGCTGCAGGAAGCCAGCCCGGGTGAACCTTCGCACGTGCTCGCGTGTCTGAGTGAGGCCGAGGCGCCAGGTGCACCACTTGGCGAGTTCGATCCAGGACCAGCGGTTGGGCAGGTGGAAGACGAGCAGCAGCCCGCCGGGCTTCAGGACGCGGGCGAGTTCGGCCAGCGAGCCCGTTTCGCTGCCGCCGTGCTCGGCGACATGCTCGATCACCCCCAGGGCGAATACGGCGTCGAAGGTCGACGCGGGGTAGGGAAGGCTGGTTCGGTTTTCGCCTTTGGTAAAAGAAACTCTTTTTTCCCGATGGAGAAGCGGCGGCACGTCGCTCAACGCATAGGAGTCCGGGTGATAACCCTGTTCGGCAAGAAAGTACGAAAAATGGCCGTTGCCGCAGCCCCAGTCGAGCACGCGCGAGCGCGGCGCGACCCGCTCGAGCGCCTTGGCGTAGGCCAGGCGCTCCTGCGAGCAGGTGACGAGCGAGGACCACTGGTGCGCCTGCGCCGCGAGGCCGCGCGCCTTCACCGTCGAATAAAATTCCGCCATGTCCACGCGCATGAAGTGTAAAGCAGCGCTGTTCGCCGCCGTGCTGGCGCTCTCCGCCGGGCCGGCCGCGGCCCAGGTTTCCGGCATCGCCACGCGCGACGGCATGCCGACGCTCGCGCCGATGCTCGCCAAGGTCATGCCGGCGGTGGTCAACATCGCCGTGCTGCAGCGCAGCCCCGAGGAGCAGAACCCGCTGCTGCGCGACCCGTTCTTCCGCCGCTTCTTCAACCTGCCCGACCAGATCAAGCCGCAGATCTCGGCGGGCTCGGGCGTGATCATCGACGCGAAGAACGGCTACGTGGTGACCAACGCGCACGTGGTGCACGAGGCGCGCGAGATCGCCGTCACGCTCAAGGACAACCGCCGCCTGCCCGGCAAGCTGGTCGGCACCGACCCCGGCACCGACATCGCGCTGGTGAAGATCGACCCGAAGAACCTCGCCGAGCTCGGCTGGGGGGATTCGGATGCGCTGCAGGTCGGCGATTTCGTGCTCGCCATCGGCAATCCCTTCGGCATCGGCCAGACCGCGACCTCGGGCATCGTCTCGGCGCTCGGCCGCAGCGGCCTCAACATCGAGGGCTACGAGCATTTCATCCAGACCGACGCGCCGATCAATCCCGGCAACTCGGGCGGCGCGCTGGTGAACCTCAAGGGCGAGCTGATCGGCATCAACTCCGCGATCATCGGGCCCTCGGGCGGCAACGTCGGCATCGGCTTTGCCGTGCCGAGCGTCATCGCGAAGGCGGTGATCGAGCAGCTGGCGCGCTTCGGCAAGGTGAACCGCGGGCGCCTCGGCGTCGGCATGCAGGACGTCGCCGGCGCCGTGGGCGCCACGGTGACCGAGCTGCAGGCGGATTCGCCGGCGGCGCGCGCCGGCCTGCGCAAGGGCGACCTGATCGTCGCCTTCAACGGCCGCACGGTGCGCGGCGCCGCCGAGCTGCGCGCGCGCCTGAGCGTGGTGCCGGTGGGCGAGCGCATCGAGCTCGGCGTGCAGCGCGGCGGCCAGCCGGTCGTGATTCACGCCGTGATCGGCCCGGCGCCGGTCCGCGCCCGCTAGGCGCGGCCGCCGCTACTCGCGCACGCGCGCGAGCTTCTTGACGTCGGGAAGGCGCCGCAGCGCGCGCATCACGCGCGCCAGGTGGCGGCGGTTGGCGACCTCGATGACGAAGTGCATGGTGGTGAACATCGCGCGGTCCTCGTCCATGCTGATCGAGTCGATGTTGGAGCCGGCCTCGGCGAATTCCGAGGCCACCTTGGCGAGCACGCCGCGGCGGTTTTCGACCGTGACGTTGATGCCGACGTGGAACAGGCGCGTGGTGCGCGGATCCCAGTCGACGTCGATCCACTGGCCGGGCTCGTTCCTGCGCGAGCGCACGATCAGGCGGCAGTCGGCGGTGTGCACCACCAGGCCCTGGCCCTTCTTGATCGAGCCGACGATGTCGTCGCCCGGGATCGGCCGGCAGCAGGTAGCGAGCTGCACCGCCATGCCTTCGGTGCCGCGGATGGTGACGGCGCCGGTGGCCACATCCTCGCGCGTCGGGTCGGCGTGCTGCAGCAGCCGCCGCGCCACCACCGCCGGCAGGCGCTTGCCCAGGCCGATGTCGGCGAGCAGCTCCTCGCGCGTGCGCGCGCCGCCGTCGCGGATCACCCGCTCCCAGCTTGCGTCGTCCACCGTGTCGAGCGAGCCCTTGAGGTTCTTCACCGCCTGCTCGAGCAGGTGCTCGCCGAGGCTGGCCGATTCCTCGTACTGCATGGTCTTGAGGAAGTGGCGGATGTTGGAGCGCGCCTTGCCGGTGCGCACGTACTGCAGCCAGCCGGGGTTGGGCTTGGCGTGGCTGGCGGTGATGATCTCGACGCGGTCGCCGTTGCGCAGCTCGGTGCGCAGCGCCGCCAGCTCGCCGTTGACCTTGGCCGCGACGCAGCGGTTGCCGATGTCGGTGTGCACCGCGTAGGCGAAATCCACCGCGGTGGCGCCGCGCGGCAGCGACAGGATCTTGCCCTTGGGCGTGAAGACGTAGACCTCGTCGGGAAACAGGTCCACCTTGACGTGCTCGAGGAATTCCTGCGGGTCGCCCGACTGGTTCTGGATCTCGAGCAGCGACTGCAGCCACTTGTGGGTCTGCTTCTGCAGCTCGGAGAGCTTGTCGGTGTCGTCCTTGTACATCCAGTGCGAGGCGACGCCCGATTCGGCGAGGCGGTGCATCTGCTCGGTGCGGATCTGCACGTCGAGCGGCACGCCGAAGGGGCCGATCAGGTCGGTGTGCAGCGACTGGTAGCCGTTCGCCTTGGGGATGGCGATGTAGTCCTTGAACTTGCCCGGGATCGGCTTGTACAGCGCGTGCAGCGTGCCGAGCGCGAGGTAGCAGGACGGCACGTCGCCGACGATGACGCGGCAGCCGAAGATGTCGTGCACCTCGGAAAACGTCAGGTGCTTCTCGATCATCTTGCGGTAGGTGGAGTAGATGTGCTTCTCGCGCCCCTGCACCACGGCCTCGATGTTGGCCTCGGCGAGCTTGCGCTTGGCGGCGTCCAGCGTCTTGCCGATCATCTCGCGGCGGTTGCCGCGCGCCGAGGCCGTGGCCTTGACCAGCACGCGGTAGCGCATCGGGAACATGTGCGAGAAGGCGAGCTCCTGCAGCTCGTGGAACAGGGTGTTGAGGCCGAGGCGGTTGGCGATCGGCGCGTAGATCTCCATCGTCTCGCGCGCCACGCGCCGGCGCTTGGCGGGCGACACGGCGCCCAGGGTGCGCATGTTGTGCAGCCGGTCGGCGAGCTTGATCAGGATGACGCGCACGTCGCGCGCCATCGCCAGCAGCATCTTGCGGAAATTCTCGGCCTGGGCGTCGGCGGCGGTCTGGAACTCGATCTTGTCGAGCTTGGAGACGCCGTCCACCAGCTCGGCGACCGGTTTGCCGAAGGTGTCGGAGATCTCGTCCTTGGTCACCTTGGTGTCCTCGGTGACGTCGTGCAGCAGCGCCGCCATCAGCGTCTGGCCGTCGAGGTGCCAGCCGGCGAGGATCTCGGCCACCGCCAGCGGGTGGGAGATATACGGGTCGCCCGACTGGCGCGTCTGCCCGGCGTGCGCCGCCTCGGAGAAGCGGTAGGCCTCGGTCAGCCGCGCGACGTCCTTCGGCTTCAGGTAGCCGAAGCGGGCCGGATCGGGAAGAGTGACTGCGGCGGCCATGGGGTCAGATTACCGGACCCCACCCGGTTTACAAGCCTTAGAGGCTGGGCGTGTTGAGCGGCGTCTGGCTGCGCTTGAGCACTTCGGTGCCGACCTTGCCGCTGGCGATCTCGCGCAGCGCGATCACGGTGACCTTGTCGCGGTTCGCCTCGACCTGCGCCGTGGCCCCGGCGCTGAGCTGGCGCGCGCGGTAGGTCGCCGCCAGCGTCAGCTGGAAGCGGTTGGGAATTCTCTTCAGGCAATCGTCAACGGTGATGCGTGCCATCGGGCTTTGCTCTTTCCTTTCGGATGATTTCCGCCAGCTCGTGCTGGGCGGCGTCGAAGTCTTTGTTAATTATAGCGTATTTGAACTCGCCGGCGTGCTCCAATTCCTGGCGCGCGTTGGCGACGCGGCGGCGGATCACGGCGTCGGAATCCTGGCCGCGCGAGCGCATGCGCCGCTCGAGCTCCTCCACCGAGGGCGGCAGGATGAAGATGCCGACGCAGTCGGGATAGAGCCTGCGCACCTGCTGCGCGCCCTGCCAGTCGATCTCGAGGATCAGGACCTCGCCGCGCTGCACCGCTTCGACGATCACCTGGCGCGCGGTGCCGTAGCGGTTGCCGTGCACCTCGGCGCTCTCCAGGAACTCGCCGCGGGTGCGCATGGCGAGGAAGGTCGGCTCGTCGACGAAGTGGTAGTCGACGCCGTTCTTCTCGCCGGGGCGCGGCGCGCGCGTGGTGTAGGAGACCGAGATCTTCAGGCTCGGGTCCCCGCGCATCACCGCCTCGATCAGCGAGGTCTTGCCGGCGCCGGAGGGCGCGCTGATCACGAACAGCTTTCCGCTCATTCGATATTCTGCACCTGCTCGCGGATCTGCTCGACCAGCACTTTCAATTCCAGCGCCGCATCCGCGATCCTGCCGCTGGCGGCCTTGGAGGCGAGCGTATTCGCCTCGCGGTTGAGCTCCTGCGCGATGAAATCGAGGCGCTTGCCGACGGCGCCGCCCTTTTCGAGCGAGCGCTCCATTTCATCGAGGTGGGCGCGCAGGCGCGTCAGCTCCTCGTCGACGTCGGACTTCGCCGCGAACAGCGCCACCTCGGCGCGCACGCGCTCGTCGTCGGCGCTGCCGATCGCTTCGCGCAGGCGTTCGGCGATTTTCTGCTGATAGGCCTGCATCGCGGCCGGCAGCTGCGGCGCGATGGCGTCGACCTGGCGGCGCATGGCCGCAAGCCGCTCGCCCACCGCCGTGGCGAGCTTCGCGCCCTCGCGGCCGCGCGCCGCGACCAGCTCGTCGAGCGCCTGCCGGCACAGCTTGACCGCGGCGGCGCGCAGCGGCGCCTCGCCCGCCGGCGGCTCGCCGGCGATGCCGGGCCAGCGCAGCACGTCGGCAAGGCGCAAGGGCGGCGCCTTGGGGAAGGCCCTGGCCGCCTCGCGCGCGAGCGACTTGAGCCGCGCCACCGCGTCCGCATTCAGGCGTGCCGGACGCGCCGCCGCGGCCGCTTCGTTCCAGTTGAAGCGGCAGTCCACTTTGCCGCGCGCCACCCGGGCGACGATCATCTCGCGCAGCATCGGCTCGAGCGCGCGCAGCTCGTCGCTGACGCGGAACTGCAGGTCGAGATAGCGCGAATTCACCGCGCGCAGCTCGAGCTGCAGCGCGCCGCCGCCGGCTTCGTGCGCCGCGACGGCGTAGCCCGTCATGCTGGAGATCATTCGCTAGGATAATAGGAGAGATGCCTTCCCAAGCCAATCCGCAGGGCACGCCGGGGAATGCGCCCCTGGCCGAAGGCACGCCGCTCGAGAACTACCGCATCCTCAAGCCGATCGCGGTCGGCGGCTTCTCCATCGTCTACCTCGCGCACGACGAGAAGGACGCGCCGGTGGTGATCAAGGAGTACCTGCCGGCGACGCTCGCCACGCGCGCGCCGGGCGAGACCGTGCCGCAGATCGGCGAGGCGGAGCAGGCGGCCTTCAAGGCCGGCGTCAAGTCGTTCTTCGAGGAAGGCCGCGCGCTCGCGCACCTCGAGCACAGCAACGTGGTGCGCGTGCTCAATTTCTTCCGCGCCAACGAGACGGTCTACATGGTGATGCGCTACGAGCGCGGCCGCTCGCTCGAAGAGCACATCCGCAGCCGCCGCGGGCCGCTCGAGGAAGGTTGGATCCGCAGCACCTTCGCCCAGCTGCTGAACGGGCTGCGCGAGGTGCACACCAGCAAGCTGCTGCACCTCGACATCAAGCCCGGCAACGTCTACCTGAGGAACGACGGCTCGCCGCTGCTGATCGACTTCGGCGCCGCGCGCCAGGCGCTGTCGGAGGAGGACATGAAGCGGCTGCCGACCTACACGCCCGGCTTCGCCGCGCCCGAGCAGCACGTGCACCGCGAGCTGGGGCCCTGGAGCGATATCTACGCGGTGGGGGCGACGCTCTACGCCTGCCTGGCGGCGGCGGCGCCGCCGCCAGCCGACCGGCGGCTGGAAAAGGACGCCCTGGTGCCGGCGAGCCGCGCCTGGGTGGGCGCTTATTCGAAGGACCTGCTCGGCATCATCGACTGGTGCCTCAAGCTCGACCCGCTGCAGCGGCCGCAAAGCGTGTTTGCGCTGCAAAAGGCGCTGGTCGGCGAGCGCCGCACGCGCCCGCGCGATGCGAAGGAGCCGTTGCTCGGCAAGCTGCGGGGTATGCTGCGCAGGATCACATGAAGTTTTCCCTCGCCAAAGACAGCCGCATCGGCGCGCGCCAGATCAACCAGGACCGCCTCGGCCACTGGCAATCGAAGGAGGCGCTGCTGCTGGCGGTCGCCGACGGCCTGGGCGGGCACGCGCGCGGCGAGGTCGCGGCGCAGATCGCGGTCGATTTGCTCGGCGCCGCCTTCCAGCGCGAGGCCAGGCCGCGCCTCGCCGATCCCGACGATTTCCTGGTGCGCGCGCTGGGCGCCGGCCACGCCGCGATCCTGCGCGAAGGCCAGCGCCTCGGCCTGCCGGAGACGCCGCGCACCGTGCTGGTCGCCTGCGTCATCCAGGACGGCTACGTGCACTGGAACCACATCGGCGACGCGCGCCTGTACCTGTTCCGCAACGGCCGCGTGGTGCTGCGCACGCGCGACCACACGCTGGTGCAGCAGCTGGTCGACAGCGGGCGCATCCGCGAGGAGGCGGCCTCCTCGCACCCGGAGCGCAATCGCCTGCTGCAGGCGCTGGGCGGCTACCAGTCGCCGCGTCCCGAGGCGGCGGCGAGCACGCGGCTGGAGAAGGGCGACATCCTGCTGCTGTGTTCCGACGGCTTCTGGGGCCCGCTGACCCAGCGCCAGATGCTGCACGCGCTGATGGCGCGGCCGCTGACCGAGGCGATTCCCGAGCTGATGGCGCTGGCCGAAGTCCGCGGCGGGCCGCAGTGCGATAATGTCACCGTCCTCGCGCTCGCGTGGACGCAGGACCGCGTCGCCGAGACCCAGCCGATGCCGGTGATCCAGCCGGCGGCGGCGCCGGTGGCGACCGAGATCCGCGATTTCACCGCCACCGACGTGGATTTCGTGCACATGAGCGACGAGGAAATCGAAAAGGCGATCGAGGAGCTGAAGCAGGCCCTGCGCCGCGACGCCGAACGCAAATGAGGACGGCATGAGACCCTCGGGCAGGGCGCCCGGCTCGCTGCGCCCGATCCGGCTGCAGCGCGGCTTCACCAAGCACGCCGAAGGCTCGGTGCTGGTGGAGTTCGGCGACACGCGCGTGCTGTGCACCGCCTCGGTCGAGGAGCGCGTGCCGCCGTTCCTGCGCGACAGCGGGCGCGGCTGGGTGACGGCGGAATACGGCATGCTGCCGCGCTCGACGCACACGCGCTCGGACCGCGAGGCGGCGCGCGGCAAGCAGTCGGGGCGCACGCAGGAGATCCAGCGCCTGGTCGGCCGCGCGCTGCGCTCGGTGACCGACCTCGCCGCTCTCGGCACGCGCACCATCCAGCTCGACTGCGACGTGCTGCAGGCCGACGGCGGCACGCGCACCGCGGCGATCACGGGGTCGTTCGTGGCGCTTCACGACGCCATTTCCCACCTGAAAGCAAAAGGCCAGCTGGCAAAAAATCCCATCAAGGATTTCGTCGCCGCGGTTTCCGTCGGCGTCTTCCAGGGCACGCCGGTGCTGGATCTCGACTACGCCGAGGACTCGAACTGCGGCTGCGATATGAACGTGGTGATGACCGGCGCCGGCAACTTCGTCGAAGTGCAGGGCACCGCCGAGGGCGAGACCTTCGGCCGCGCCGAGCTCGACGCGCTGCTCGAGCTGGCGCGGCGCGGCATCGCCGAGCTGGTGGCGCATCAGCGCAGGGCGCTCGGCGTTGGCTGACCTGGTCGAGTATTACCGGCGCCGCGCCGGCGAGTACGAAGCGATCTACGCCAAGCCCGAGCGGCAGGCGGACCTGGCCGTTCTGCAGGCGACGATTCCCGGGCGCCTGCGCGGCCGCCGGGTGCTGGAAGTCGCCTGCGGCACCGGCTACTGGACGACCGGCATCGCCGCCGCCGCTGCGAGCGTGGTCGCCACCGACATGGCCGAGGAAACGATGGAACTCGCGCGGCGCAAGCCTTATCCGCGCAGGAATGTGACGTTTCGCAAGGAGGATGCGTACCGGCTTCCTGCCGATCTCGGTTCCTTCGACGGCGCCTTCGCCGGCTTCCTCTGGTCGCACATCCCGCGCGAGAGGCTGCGCGAGTTCCTCGGCTCGCTGCATGCGCGGCTCGAGCCGGGCGCACGGGTACTGATCGTGGACAACACCTACGTCGCGGGCGCGAGCACGCCGCTCTCGGCGCCCGACGCCGCCGGCGATACGTGGCAGGACCGCACGCTGGCCGACGGCAGCCGGCACCGCGTGCTCAAGAATTTCCCCGCGGCCGGCGAACTCGAAGGGCTGCTGCCGCCCTCGCTCGCCGTCACCACGCTGCAGTACTACTGGCTTGCCGAATACCAGCGGCCGTGAAGCAGGTGGTCCTCGCCTCGAGCAACCCGGGCAAGATCCGCGAGATCGAGTCGCTGCTCGCGCCGCTCGGCATCGAAGTCGTGCCGCAAGCCGCCCTGGGGATCGGCGAGGCCGAGGAGCCGCACGCCTCGTTCCTGGAAAACGCATTGGCCAAAGCGCGGCATGCCTCGCGCGCCTCGGGACTGCCGGCGCTCGCCGACGATTCGGGCCTGTGCGTCGAGGCGCTCGGCGGCGAGCCGGGCGTGCACTCGGCCTACTATGCCGGTCGCGATGGCGACCGCGCACACCGCGATGCCCGGAATAACGAAAAGCTGTTAAAAAATATTTTTGAAGATCGAAAAGCCTATTACTGCTGCGTCATGGTGCTGCTGAGGCAAGCCGCCGATCCCCGGCCGATCGTCGCCGAGGGCCTGTGGCACGGCGAGATCGCGCGCGCGCCGCGCGGCGCGAACGGCTTCGGCTACGACCCGCTGTTCTACATTCCCAGGCTCAACAAGACGGCGGCCGAGCTCGATCCGGCGGAAAAGAACCGGATCAGCCACCGTGGAAAAGCACTGACGAAACTGCTTGAAAATCTCCGTTGAAAAGCGCGACGCAGTCCGGCTTGCGGTGTTGCCGCCGCTCGCGCTGTACGTCCACATTCCCTGGTGCGTGCGCAAGTGCCCGTATTGCGACTTCAATTCCCACGAGCGCGGCGGCATCCTCCCCGAGGCCGCGTACGTTGAAAAGCTGGTGTCCGATCTGGAAGGCCTTCTGCCCTCGGTCTGGGGACGGCGGATCATCAGCGTGTTCATCGGCGGCGGCACGCCGAGCCTGTTCTCGCCCGACTCGATCGACGCGTTGCTCGCGGCGGTGCGCGCGCGCCTGACCCTCGAGCCCGGCGCGGAGATCACGCTGGAGGCCAATCCCGGCACGGTGGAGGCGGGACGGTTCCGCGGCTTTCGCGAGGCGGGGGTGAACCGCATTTCCGTCGGGGTGCAGAGCTTCGACGATCGCATGCTCGGCGCGCTGGGGCGCATC
>Ga0075425_100006862_pt1 | contig 11983 bp, 8 predicted proteins | sample SoiMethybrSBSTD4_FD_75300 | JGI IMG/M metagenome (GOLD analysis project Ga0075425, IMG submission 75300) | Bulk soil microbial communities from a Populus tree surrounding site in Tennessee, USA - Soil MetaG P. TD hybrid SBSTD4 | ecosystem: Environmental > Terrestrial > Soil > Tree plantation...
GCGCGCGTGGGAACGGTCGGGGGCGACCGGCTGGTGCTCGTCTCCGGCGGCACCACGCTGATCGACGCGGGCGTGGCCGAGCTCCACCAGGCCTGGATGAGCCTGGAGCGTCTGCTGCAGTCGCGAGGATGACGGTCATGCTTGGCGGTGCGTCGAGACGGCGCCTCGTCTGGACGCCGCCACGCAGCGCGATGGTGGCGGCAGTGCTGGCCCTGGTGGCGTGTGCGACCGCGGCCGGCGCGAAGACGGTCGCCGCTCGGGGTCTCGTTCCCGCCACCTCGCGGCCGGCGCGCGACCCCGCCTCGGCGGCGATCCTCATCGGCGGCATCGACGATTCCTGGACGCGCCTGGCCGGCTGGGAGCCCCTCCAATCCACCCCTGCCCAACGTGTGCTCGGGTTCGCCTACGACCAGAAGCGGACCGACCTCGCGACCAACGCGCAGAGACTCGAGGTCGAGCTGCTCGGCCTGCGCCGCGACGGCGTGCGCCGGCTCTCCATCACCGCCTACAGCATGGGGGGATGGATCGCCAAGGCCGCCCTGGACCGGATGACCGCGGACGGGACCATCGCCGAGTTCGAATCCGTCCAGCTCGTGGCCCTGGCCACGCCGTGGGGCGGCTTCGAGCGGGCGAACATCGCGTGGCATCTGCGTTTCTTTCCGACTCCGAGCCTGGCCCGCATTCTCGCGCGCGTGATGGAGCGGCCGATGGGCTTCGAGGTCGGCTCGGCCACGCCCTTCATCCACGCCCTGCGCGCGCCGCTGCCCGCCCACGTGGCCTTCTACATTTGCGAGGGCGGCGCGGACGAAGTCGCGACCCCCCGCACGCGGCAGGAGTGGGAGAACTACGAGGCGGTGGTGGCCCTGGCCCGGCGGCGCATCCGCATTCCGGGCGCGACCCACCGCGACATGTCCGTGCCCCGCCCCCTGGACCTCGGCCGCGGCCACACCGGCCTGAACGCGTCGATCCAGCCCTAGGGATCGGGCGCCAACTCGGCTATCATCATGGTTCCGAAGCCTTCGACCATGGCTGGCGCCACCCCCGTTCTCGACGACCACTTCCGCGATCAATGTGGCTTGTTCGGAATCTACGGCCACCCGGAAGCGGCGCGCCTCACCTACCTCGGCCTCTACGCCCTCCAGCACCGGGGCCAGGAATCCGCGGGCATCGTCGCTTCCGACGGCGTGAAGCTGCGCCTCGAGAAGGCGATGGGCCTCGTCAACGACGTCTTCACGGACGAGCGCCTGGACGCCCTGGTCGGCGACAAGGCGATGGGGCACGTGCGCTACTCCACCGCCGGCGACACCGTCACCGCCAACGCGCAGCCCATCCTGATCGAGTGCCACCGCGGACCGATCGCGCTCGGGCACAACGGGAACATCGTCAACGCGCAGCTGCTGCGCCAGGGGCTGGAGGCGGCGGGATCGATCTTCCAGTCCACGTCCGACACCGAGGTCGTCCTCCATCTCTACGCGCGCAGCCACCGCGAGACGCTGGAGGACGCCATCGCGGCCAGCCTCTCGAAGGTGATGGGCGCCTTCTCGCTCCTGTTCCTGACCAAGGACGCGCTGGTGGCCGCGCGCGACCCCTGGGGCTTCCGGCCGCTGGTGATCGGGAAGCTCGAGGGCGCGACCATCGTGGCCTCCGAGACGTGCGCCCTGGACCTCATCGACGCCGAATACGTGCGCGAGGTCGCGCCCGGAGAGCTGATCGTGATCGACCGCAACGGCCTGCGGTCGTTCCATCCCTTTCCCCCCGAGCCCGTCCGGCAGTGCGTGTTCGAGCACATCTACTTCGCGCGGCCGGACAGCGAGGTGTTCGGACGCAACGTCCTCGGGACCCGGCAACGCCTGGGGCGGCAGCTCGCGCGCGAGTCGCCGGCGGACGCGGACATGGTCGTACCCGTTCCGGACAGCGGCATGGGCGCGGCCCTCGGCTACTCCGAGGAGAGCGGGCTTCCCTTCCAGTGGGGCCTCATCCGCAACCACTACGTGGGGCGCACGTTCATCGAGCCCAAGCAGTCGATCCGGTCCTTCGGGGTCAAGATCAAGCTCAACCCGGTGCGGAGCATCCTGGAGGGCAAGCGCGTCGTGCTCATCGACGACTCGATCGTCCGGGGCACCACCTCGCGCAAGATCGTGGGCATGGTGCGGGAGGCGGGGGCGCGCGAGGTGCACATGCGCATCAGCAGCCCGCCCACCATGGGCCCCTGCTACTACGGCATCGACACCCCGCTGAAGACGGAGCTCATCGCCTCGTCGCACTCGACGGAGGAGATCCGGCAGAGCATCGGGGCGGACAGCCTGGCCTACCTCTCGCACGACGGCATGCTGGCGGCCATCGGAGACGCGGCGGGCCAGCGCCACTGCACGGCCTGCTTCTCGGGCAAGTACCCGGTAGCCGTCTCCCAGGCCGAGGACTGGCAGTTGAAGCTGTTCGAGAAGGTTCGAGCCTAGCCGCCCGCGTGCGCCTCCGCCTCGCCAGCGCGGTCATACTCTTCGTTGCTCTCTCCGCTCCTCTCCGTGCCGCCGAGCCGTCCTCGGCCATCCCCTGGACCGACTGGTCCGATGCCGCCTTCGCGCGCGCACGTGCGGAGAATCGCCTCGTCCTCCTCGACCTCGGCGCCGTCTGGTGTCACTGGTGCCACGTGATGGAGGAGACGACCTACAAGGATCCGGAGGTCGTCTCCCTCCTCCAGACGCGCTTCGTACCGGTGCGCGTGGACCAGGACGCGCGGCCCGACCTGTCGAACCGCTACGAGGACTACGGCTGGCCCGCCACCGTGGTCTTCGATGCGGCGGGCCAGGAGCTGGTCAAGTTCCAGGGCTACATCGAGCCCGAGCGCATGCGCGGGCTCCTGCGCGCCGTGATCGCCGATCCTACGCCGGGTCCTTCGGTCGCGAGCGCGCCCGGCCCCGTCGCCGGCGAAGGGGCCGCCCTCAGCGACGCCGAGCGCCAGGATCTCCAGGCCATCCTCGTGAACCGCTACGACACCAAATACGGCGGCTGGGGGACCTCGCACAAGTACCTGGACTCCGACAGCGTGGAGTGGTGCCTCCTGCGCGCGCGCGAAGGCGACCGCGGCGCCGAGCGCATGGCGCGGGAGACGCTCGACCGCCAGCTCAAGCTGATCGATCCCGTGTGGGGCGGCGTCTACCAGTACTCGGACAGCGGGGACTGGGACCATCCGCATTTCGAGAAGATCATGTCGATGCAGGCGGAGGACCTGCGCCTCTACGCCCAGGCCTATTCGCAGCTGGGCGACGCGCGGTACCTCCAGGCCGCGCGCGACATCCACAAGTTCCTCACCACGTTCCTGCGCGGGCCGGACGGCGCGTTCTACGTGAGCCAGGATGCCGACGTCGTGCTCGGCGAGCACTCCGGGGCGTACTTCAAGCTGGGAGATGCCGAGCGGCGGGCCCGGGGTGTCCCGCGCGTGGACACGCATCTCTACACGCGCGAGACGGCGTGGGCAGCCACGGCGCTCCTCGCGCTTCACGCGGTGACAGGCGAAGAGGCTCTTCTCCGCGACGCCGCGAAGTCTGGAGAGTGGATCCTCGCCAACCGCGCGATCGAAGGCGGCGGCTTCCGGCACGATGCGGTGGACGTGGCCGGCCCCTACCTGGGCGACTCCGTGGCCGCGGCCCGCCTGTTCCTCGCGTTGTATGCCGCCACCGGCGAGCGGCCGTGGCTGGAGCGTGCGGAGAAGACCCTCGCTTTCATGGGCGCGCGCTTCCGCAGCGAAGGCGCCTCCGGCCTCGTGACCGCCGCTGCCGCGGGGGCTCACGATCGCCCGACACCGCAGCGCGATGAGAACATCATGGCCGCGCGGATCGCGAACCTCGCGTTCCACTTCACGGCCAACCCCGCCGATCGCGCCCTCGCGGACGAAGCGCTCCGCTACCTGGCCCGTCCGGAGGTCGCGCGCCGCTTCAACACCGGCGGCGTGCTGCTGGCGGACTGGGAGCGCGCGCGCGATCCCCTGCACGTCACCGTCGTGGGTGGGCGTGCCGATCCGGTCACGCGCACCCTGCTCGACACGGCCTTGCGCGAGCCCGCCGGATACAAGCGGGTCGAGCTGTGGGATCCGGCGGAAGGGCCGTTACCGCACGCGGACGTGAGCTTCCCGCCCCGTGCCAAACCCGCCGCCTATCTCTGCACCGCGGGGCGATGCTCCGCCCCCGCGGACACGGCCGAGGCCTTGCGCCTGCGCTTGCGCCGGGCGGGCGACGCCACGCGCGCCGCTCGCTAGGTCGCTCGGCTCAAGGCGCGCTCCGGTCGCCCGCCACGAAGAACGGCTCCATTTCCCCGTACTCGAGGATCTTCACCGCCGGAGCCGCGGGGTCCTTGTCCGTGGCGAGCGCGAGGAACGCCTGCTCCGACTGCGCGACCATGGCGCGCGCCAGGTCGTTCTTGTGAATCGAGTGGTAGCGAGACGGCATCGCCCAGTGGAAGAGCCGCAGGACCAGACCGAGTGCGGAAGGCGTGTTGGAGTTCCCGAGGATCACGGCCGGGCGGTAGAGGCCGAGGAAGTCGAACCCGAGCTCCTCCGCGTTCTTCTCCTTGTCGCCCATGTTGCGGAGGTACTTGGTCTTTGACTGCGGGTCAGCGCCGGCCGCGGTCATCATCGCCAGCACACGAGCGCCGCCCACCTTCGCCGCCGACGCGAAGGCCGTGGGGTAGGTGATCTCGATCTTGCGGACCTCTTCGTCCGCCATCTTCGCGCTGCCCTTGCCGACGCCGAACGCCGCGAGCGCGATGTCGACGCTCCGGGCGTGCGGCGCGATCTCCTCCTCGAGCTTGTCCATGTTCACGACCACCTGCTGCACCTTGGGGTTCGCGAGCTCCGCGACGGGGCGCCGCGTCACGACGACTACCTTGTTGCACCGCGGGCTCTGCACGAGCAGGTGCAGGATGCGCCCGCCCACGTTGCCCGTGGCGCCCAGCACCATCGCCGTGTACTCGACCTTGGCCTTCATGGATTTGTTGAGTGGTTGAAGGAGGAGCGCGCTTGGAAAGCGTGCACCTCGCCGAACCAGGGGAACACGTCCGGGTAGCCGCCGCGCTCCAGGCGGCGCGCGGCACGCTCGAGTGAGTCCGGTGGAGGCGGCCGCACCGGCCACTCCAGCGTGATCCGGCTCAGGCCCGCGGGCGCGCGGAGCTCGAACTCGAACGTCTTCCAGTGCTCCTCCACGGCCAGGCGGATCTCCGGTCCGCCCTCGATGGCGGCGATGACCTCGCCGCGGCCGCCGGGCACGCGGCACGTCAACCGGAAGGAGACCGGTCCCGCCCGCGGCCCGGTCAGGAAGAACGTGCTCGTGGGCGTGAAGGCCTGCACGTAGGCGCGCTCCCCGCCCAGGGCGTGCGCGCCGCGCTCGCGGAACGTGGTCGCGCGCCGCGACGGCCGCAGGAGGTCGATCGGGCTCGATCCGCCCGACTGCGCCATCGCTTGCGCCGCGGCCGCGTGGGCCGGCACGCCCGCCTCCTCGAGGGAGGAGACCATGGCCTCGATGAGCGCGAAGTCGGCGAGCTTCTCCATGAGGCGCGGATCCGAGGCGGACAGGTAACGGCCGATCGCAGGATGGGCGGACAGGACGTCGAAGGACGCGCTCATCCATCGCTCGCCCGGGCCGAGCTGGGAATCGACGTACGCGCGCATGACCTCCGCGAAGGCGGGGGAGAGGGCCAGGGCGCGCGCGCAATGATGGCGGAGGACCTCGGGGGGCTGCCCGTAGTGCGCGTTGTGGATCGCGGCCAGGAAGTGGGCGGCCGCTTCGTCTTCCGGACGAAGGGCGGGACCGGGGTGGCGCGAGGCGGCGGGAGAGCCCGCGCGGCGCAGGCGTGCCGCGACTTCGCGCATGGCCAGGTCGATCCCCGCGCGGGTGAGGTGGCAATAGTCGAGGAACAGCCGGCGGTCGGGGAGCGCGCCGTCCTGGGCGTGCGCGAAGACGCGCGGAAGGTCCACCCGCGCGAAGCCGTGTTCGGCCGACTTGCCACGCAGGACGTCCTGCACTTCGGCCGGACAGCGGGGCGAGTGCGGCGCGAGCAGCCCGAAGGCGGAATCGCGCGCCGCTTCCAGGCGTGCTCGCGCTTCCTCCGTTCGTCCCCGCGCGATCAGGACCGCGGCCAGCAGCTCCTGGCTGGCGCTGCTCGTCCCTTCGTCGAGGTTGATCATGGTGGCGGCCGCGGCCGCCGCCGACTCGAGATCGCCGCGACTCAGCGCCTCCCGGCCCCGTTCGTGCGCGGCCAGCCAGGGGACGTTGTCCTCCCCCGGCAGGATGGGCGCCAGCACCGTGGGCTCGCTCCGCCAGTCGCGCAGGTTGAACTCGGGCACCACCACGACGACCTTCGCGCCCAGGGCGCGCGCGGCCGCGGCCAGGGCGTCGAGCAGGGCGCGGGCGCGCGGCAGCACCATCTCGTCCAGGAACACGCGACGGGCGCCCACGAAGCCGCGTTCCCGCACGGCCGCGGCCAGGCGGGCCACGTCCGGGAGCTCGAACCCGACGTTGTGCCAGTTGTTCCCGGCGAAGAGGACGATGGCGTCCGGCTCGAGGGCAGGCAGCCCGTCGAGCATTCGGCCCAGCTCCATCATGGTGAGATCGGTGCGCGCGAGGTCGACGACCTCGCGGCGGGGCAGCATCGAAGCGAGCACGCCCGCCGGGGTGAGTGCGGGATCGTAGAGGTAGCCGCGCGCCACCGACTCGCCGAGCAGGACCACGCGGGGCTTCCGCTTGGGCGCGATCCTCTCCACGTCCGCCCAGAAGCGCCACTCCGAGGCCTGCGCGGGATTGCGCACGAGCTCGCGGCCACGCCCCTTCACGCGCCGGGGCTTCCATACACCGATGCCGCCGTGGGCGGGGGCGGGCGTACGGCGGGCGGGCAGGCGGGCGGCCAGCGACAACGCCTGCAGCCGTGCGAGGAGCAACGCGCCGTCCTCCGACGCGAATGCCTCGCTGAGCGTGCGCGTGAGCGCGCTCAGCGACTCCGCGGGCCGGGGATCAGAAGAGCGCGTAGACACTGTCGCTCACGCCCGAGGCGTAGGGGACGGTGGACCCGAAGGCGGCGCGCCACGACGGAGGCAGGCCGTCGCGGTCCAGGAGGATGTCCTCGAGCACCAGGCAGTCCAGATCGGAGCGGACGAAGCAGAGCACGGCGTCCGCCGGAGTGCACACGATCGGCTCGCCACGCAGGTTGAACGACGTGTTGAGCAGGATCGGGCATCCCGTGCGCGCCTCGAAGGCCTGGAGCAGGCGGGCGAACCGCGGGCTGCCCTCCCCGTCCACGGTCTGCACGCGCGCGGAACCGTCCACGTGCGTGATCGCGGGCAGCTCGAGGCGTGAGCGGACGGCGCAGGTCTCGAGCATGAACGGCGCGGCATGGTCGAGCGCGAAGTGCGCGGAGGCGCGGCCGGCGAGGACGGCGGGCGCGAAGGGCCGGAAGGCCTCGCGCTTCTTGACCTGGGCGTTGATCCGCTCGCGCATGCCCGGATCGCGCGGATCGGCCAGGATCGAGCGGTGGCCGAGCGCGCGCGGCCCGAACTCCATCCGGCCCTGGAACCATCCGATCACCTTGCCCGCGGCCAGACGGTCGACGGTGGCATGCAGCAGCTCTTCTTCACGGCCGCGGAAGTCCTGGAGGCGGGCCGCGCTCGCGCTCAGCGTGCGCGCGATGTCGTCGGCGGCGAAGGCGGGCCCGAGGAAGACGTGGGGGAGCCGGCGCTCTTCCGGCCGCTGCCCCGTCCGGCGCACGTGCGACAGGGCGGCCGCGCCCAGCGCGCTGCCCGCGTCGCTGGCCGCGGGCTGGACGAACACGTTCCGGAACGGACCCTCCCGGACGATCCTTCCCACGGCGACGCAGTTGAGGGCCACCCCGCCCGCGAGACAGAGGTTCGCGCTGGGCACGCGGCGGTGGAGGTAGGCCACCTTCGCGAGCAGGATCTCCTCCAGCACCACCTGCACGCTGCGCGCGACGTCCTTGGCGAACGGCGAGAGCGCGGACTCCGGCGCCCGCGGCGGCTTGCCGAAGAGCGCGCACAGCTTCTCCGAGAACATCCGGGTGCCGCCGAGGAAGTCGAAGTAACGGAGGTCCAGCCGGAACTGGCCGTCTCCCTGGACCTCGATCAGGCGCCGCACCTTGTCCGCGTAGCGGGGCTGGCCGTAGGGCGCGAGCCCCATGACCTTGTATTCGGCGTCGTTGACGTCGAAGCCGAGGTACGAGGTGATCGCGCTGTAGAGGAGGCCGAGCGAGTCGGGGAAGCGCACCTCTTCGAACAGCTCGATGCGCGCGCCCTCCGCACGGCCGTAGGACGCGGTCGACCATTCGCCGACGGCGTCCACGGTCAGGATGGCGGCCTCCGGGAAGCCGGAGAAGTAGTAGCTGCTGGCGGCGTGGGAGAGGTGGTGGTCGAAGTAGTCGACCGGGCCCTCGAAGCCCAGGATCTCGCGGATCTCGCGCCCGGGCCGCGTGGGATCGAGGCGGAAGAGCGACGCCGGCGTGGCCGGCGGGACCTGCGGCAGTCCCATCCAGAGCTGGCGGTCGAGCTTCTTGACCGGGTCCTCGTAATACGCGATCGCGTCGACGTCGGCGATGGTGAGCCCCGCCGCCTCCAGGCAGTAGCGGAAGGCGGCGCGCGGAATCGACGGATCGTGCTTGATCCGCGAGAACCGCTCTTCCTGTGCCGCCGCCACCAGACGGCCGTCCCGCATCAGGCCGCAGGCGGCGTCGTGGAAGTGGGCGGAGATGCCGGCGATGGTGAGGCCCACGGCGCGGGAACACTAGGGCCTCGACCCCGCGTCGTCAACGCGACCCGGCATAGAATCCGCGCATGCCGCGCCTCCTCGCCATCGGTCACGTCACCTGGGACCGCCTGCAGGGCCAGACCGTGCTCGGCGGGTCCGTCACCTACGCCACCCAGACCGCGCGCAAGCTCGGCTGGGAAGCGGCCGCCCTCACCTCGGCCGGGCCCGACTTCGATCCCGCGCGCGACCTGCCCGGCGTCACCACGTTCCTGGCCCGGGGCGAGGCCACGACGCGCTTCGTCAACAACTACGGCGAAGGCGGGGCGCGCACGCAGGTCCTCTCCTCGCGGGCGGCCGACGTCGTGCTCTCGCTCGTGCCCGAGGAGTGGCGCCATCCCGACGTTCTCCTGCTCGGCGGGGTGGCCGCGGAGATCCACGGCCGTGCGGCCGAGGCCTTCGAGGCGGAAGTCGTGGGTGCCAACGCGCAGGGCTGGGTGCGCGCCTTCGGCCCCGGTGGCGAGGTCGCGCCCTGCGAATGGGAGAGGCCGGACGAGAGCCTGGCCGGCGTGCACGCGCTGTTCCTCTCCGAACACGACATCCCGGGCGCGCTGCGCCGGTCGCGCGACCTGCTGTCGTTCGTGCCCATGATCGCGGTGACGAGCGGATGGCGCGGCCTCTCCCTGGTCACCCGCGGCGGCATCGAGCAGGTCCCGGGCTTCCCGCGCACCGAGGTCGATCCCACCGGCGCCGGTGACGTCTTCGCGGCGGCGTTTCTCATGCGCTACCAGGAGACGGGCAACCCCTCGGAGGCGGCCGTCTTCGCCTGCTGCGCCGCGTCTTGCGTGGTGGAAGGCGTGGCCACCACCACCCTGGGCGACCGGGCCGAGATCATGAAACGCATCGAGATGCGTGACCGCCTGGTCGAGGACGGGGAATGGGAGGAGTAGCGCGCGAGCGGTACGAGCGCATGCGCGAGTCCGTGCGCGCGCTCTACGACCGCAACCGCCAGCGCGGCCACGCCGCCTGGTGCGGGTACGACTACGACTTCGTGTGCCCGTCGATGGGGACCTATCCGTTCCAGTGGTTCTGGGACTCCTGCTTCCACACCGTGGCCCTGTCCCACATCGACGCGGAGCGCGCGCGCAGCGAGGTGCGGTCGCTCCTGAAGAACCAGCAGCCCGACGGCTTCGTCGCCCACGTCACCTTCTGGCAGCGCGAGGCCTTCGAGGAGATGCTGAAGACGTATTCGATCGCCTACCGCACGCCGTACCTCAGCGACTGCATCCAGCCCCCGGTGCTGGCGGAGGCGGTGCAGGCCGCTTCCCGCGGGGAGGGGGGACGCGCGTTCCTGGACGAAGTCCTGCCCAAGGTGCGGAGGTACTACGACTGGCTCGACCGCGTGCGCGATCCCGACCGCGACGGCCTCATCGCCACCCTGCAGCCGGACGAGTCCGGCCTCGATCACACGCCGAAGTACGACGCGTACCTGGGCATCCACGGCACCGACCTCGAGGACTACACGGCGGCCTGGGAGCGCGTGGCCGGACCGTACGCGACGGTCGGCCGCGATCCGGAGAGGATGTTCGCCCTCGACCGCTTCATCTGCGAAGACGTACTCGTCAACACGATCTACGGTGAGAACCAGCGCGTCCTCGGCGAGCTGCTGGAGTCGGTGGGGGATGCCGAGGGGGCTTCGACGATGCGTTCGCGGGCCGCGCATACGACGGAAGGCCTCGTCTCGAAGTGCTACGACGCGGAGGCCGGGCTCTTCTTCGATCTCGCCGGCCAGCGCGAGGAGCGGCTTCGCGTGAACACGGTGTCGTCCCTGCTTCCGCTGGCCCTGCCCGACATCCCGGCGAAGATCGCGGAGCGGATCGTGGGCCACCTCACGGACGAGCGCGAGTACGCGGCGCCATTCCCGGTGCCGTCCGTGGCCATGAACGAGACGAGCTACGCACCGGGCGTCGTGGGGACAAAGCTCGTCTGGCGCGGGCCTAGCTGGATGAATACGAACTGGTACCTGGCGCGAGGGCTAAGACGGCATGGTCGCGCAGATATTGCTCGCCACGTCGAGGACCGCTCGGGCGCGCTGGTGGAGAAGGACGGATTCCGCGAGTACTACCACCCGACGACAGGGCAGGGAAACGGCGCGAGGGACTTTTCGTGGACGGGTGTAGTTGTCGATTTACTGGGAGCGTCCGCGACGGAGTAAAGGCCGACCGACTGATGGCAGGCCGACCCAGCCACAACCTCTTATCGCTAACCGTGTCGATCGATTTTCCGTTACTGCTCTGTCCGTTGCTTCGCCGTTCGTAGTCCTTCCGCGACTCCCTGCTCGATGCCTCCTCGAATCTTGCCCAGCAGGACACCGGACAGCATTCCCGTCGGCGGATCGATCCGCGCGCGGTACAGGTCCACCAGGTAGAACCCGCCCGGCGGCGCCGGCGCGTCCACGAGCGCGGTGAGGTCGAGACCGGCCTGGAAGTAGTGGCTGGCGTAGATCTGCTTCGAGGCCACGGCGGCGCGCGTGGGATCCGCGGGATCGCGCCAGATCGTCAGGTGGTAGATCGCCATCGTCGGCTTGGGCCCGAACTTGTCCTTCGTCCAGTAGAAGACGTTCTCCACGCCCGCGAGCGGTCCCGTCGGATACTCCTCGAGGTACCGCTTCAGCGCGGGGGCGTATTCCACGAGGTAGGGCGACGCGGCCAGGACCTTTCGGAACTCCGCCGATGTCTCCAGCGGAGACGCGTTGTCGACGTACGTCGCCATCTCCGTGGTCCCCCCGCGCAGGTAGGCCGAGACGTATTCCACGAGCATCTGCTTCGTGAGCTGCGTGGCCCGCGCCCGCGCGTCCGGCGCCTTCCAGTCCATCTCCTTCTGGATGCGGTCGAGGGCGGAGCGCGAGAGCTTGAGGTCACAATCGCCCGGCTTGCACTTGCGGGCGGCGTCGAAGTCGCCGTCCTCCAGCGTGAGGGAATCGAGGTCCGCGATCACGGGCGGGGTGTGGAAGCGCCCGATCTGGATCGTCGAGGGTCCCTTGCGGAAGACGGCGACGTCGCGCAGCCGCTCGAGGTAGACGTCCTTCTTCGCGGCCACGCGCACGGCGCCGAAGGCCGCCATCTCCGGTTTGTCCGCGCCCTGCAGCGGGCGGGTCACCACGTGGCCCGACTCGATGTCCGCCAATTGGGCGTCGGTCAGGCCGATCGTGCGGCGAAGGAACGTGCGCACCGCGGTGTCCTCCGCCG
>Ga0075425_100006864_pt1 | contig 11981 bp, 10 predicted proteins | sample SoiMethybrSBSTD4_FD_75300 | JGI IMG/M metagenome (GOLD analysis project Ga0075425, IMG submission 75300) | Bulk soil microbial communities from a Populus tree surrounding site in Tennessee, USA - Soil MetaG P. TD hybrid SBSTD4 | ecosystem: Environmental > Terrestrial > Soil > Tree plantation...
TGTCCGTGTCTGCATTTCTTACTGCGCTTGGGGCCCCACCCCCAGGCGCTCTCGCTCGCGGGCGCCGCTTCGCGTCGCTTCCCTCCAACCTTCGCGCCTTGCCTCGCGAAGGTTGCCCACCGGAGCCTTGGCGAAGGTGGGCCCGGCGCTCCGGCTGGCAAGCCGGCCGCTCGCTCGGGCCGCGGGCGCTTTCCCTTTTGCCTTTTCCCTTGTCCCTTATCAGCGTCAGATCTCCGTAATCGCTCCGTAGGTCTCCGGCCGTCGATCGCGATAGAACTGCCAGGTGTTGCGCACCTGCTGGATCAGGCCGAGATCGAGGTCGGCGACGACGAGTTCGTCCTTGTCGCGGCTGCCCACCGCGATGAGTTGACCTCGCGGATCGCAAAAGTAGCTCTGGCCGTAGAACTCGCCGATGTTCCAGGGTTTCTCGACGCCGACGCGGTTGATCGCGCCGACGAAGTATCCGTTTGCGACAGCGTGCGCGGGCTGTTCCAGCTTCCACAAATACTCGGAGAGCCCGGCGACAGTTGCCGACGGGTTCATGACGATTTCGGCGCCGTTGAGTCCCAGAATTCGGGCGCCTTCGGGGAAATGCCGGTCGTAGCAAATGTAGACGCCCACCATCCCAGCGGCCGTGTTGAACACCGGATAGCCCAGGTTGCCGGGACGAAAATAGAACTTCTCCCAGAAGCCCGGCGCGACGTGCGGGATGTGATGCTTGCGATACTTGCCCAGGTACTTGCCATCCGCGTCGATGACCGCGGCGGCGTTGTAATAGATTCCAGTGATCTCTTCCTCGTAAATCGGGACGACCATCACCATTCCGTGCTTCTTCGCGACCGCCTGCATGGTTTGAATGGTGGGGCCATCGGGGATGCGCTCGACCATGTCGTACCAACGTACTTGCTGCTCGGCGCAAAAGTAGGGACCGTTGAACAGTTCCTGAAGACAGAGAAGGTGAACGCCGCGTCGCGCGGCCTCATCAATGAGCGGCAGATGCTTGTCGAGCATCCGCTGCTTGATCTCGTCGGTCGTGCCGTCGAGAGAAATATCCGCCTTGACCTGGATCAATCCACCGCGTACGACCCGCGCCATGAGATGCTCCTGTTGAGACTCGGTCGGCCACGCTCAGCCAGGGCCGACCCGACACAGTATTTCTGCACGGAAAGTGTGTCAAGGAACGTATAATCCGCGTTTCCGAACCCGGCATATTTTACGGAGGCCCCATGGCAGCCGACCTCTCGGTCACGTTTACCGGGCTGCGGTTTCAGAACCCGTTTCTCTTGTCGTCGGCGCCGCCGACCGAGTCCGACAGCAACATCCTTCGCGCGTTCGATGCGGGCTGGGGTGGCGTCGTCACCAAGACGATAGGCCTCCATCCGGTCGCCAACGTTGCCGGTCCAAAAACCAAATTCCTTCGCGCCGACGTGCATTCGTATCACCTCTCGATGAACAAGCGGCCCGACTCGGCGCTGCACTCGTCATGGAACTGGGAACTGATTTCGGATAAGCCGCTCGACTGGTGGCTGCCACGCATCGACCGGATCAAGCAGGCGCACCCGGACCGGATCCTGATTGCGTCGATCATGGCAGGGTCGGGCAACGATCGCGAGCTGCGCAACTGGCAGACACTCGCAACCGGGTGCCAGGATGCTGGAGCCGACGCCTTCGAATTGAACCTGTCATGCCCCCACATGGACCGCAAGGATATGGGGTCGAACATCGGCAAGGACGAAGGCTTGATTTCGGTGGTGACGCAGGTGGTGAAAGAAGTCGCGAAGGTTCCGGTGTGGTGCAAGATCACACCCTCGACGACCGATATCGTGTCCGAAGCGAGAGCGTCCTTTCTCGGCGGCGCCGATGCCATCACCTCGTCGAACACGTTTCCGTCGATTCCGTTGATCGATCCCGAAACGCTCGAGTTCGAAGTGAATGTGGACGGGCTGGTCTCGAGCGGGGGCCTCGGCGGCCCGGCCATCCTGCCGCAGTCACTGGCGAAAGTCGCGCAGATGACGCAGGCGTTTCCCGATCGCGAATTCTCCGGCATCGGCGGCGTCGGCGAGTTCGCGCATGCGCTGAACTATTTCTTGCTCGGCTGCGGCACGGTGCAGGTCTGCACCGCGGCGATGCTCGATCACGCGATTGGTCCGAACGTCATCAAGCGATTGAATGAGGGGCTTGCGTCTTTTCTCGGTCGTCACAGTGGCGACGGATGGCGATCGGTCGCCGACATTCGCGGGCTGCGCCGCGACCGAATCGTCACCCATTCGAAAATCCGCCGGCCGGATTCAAAGGAGTACTTCGGCGGTCACGAGGCGCCCGAAGGCTACGCCGCGGCCGAGAAGCAGGTCGAGTCATGACCACCACGTCCTCGGCGATGTCCGGCGCAGAAATCGTCGACCTGTGCCGGAAGCACACCTTCTTCGAATGGTCCGCTCAGGGAGCCGTCGATCCGATCCCAATGGCGCGCGCCAAAGGCGTGTACTTCTGGACGCCGGAAGGCAAGAGGTACATCGACTTCAACAGCCAGTTGATGTGCGTCAACATCGGTCACGGCGACGAACGAGTCATCCAGGCGATCAAGGCACAGGCCGACGCGCTTCCGTACGCCAATCCGTTCATGGCGACCGAGCCGCGCGCGAGGCTCGGGGCCAAGCTCGCCGAGTTGGCGCCCGGCGACATCGACGTGTTCTTTTTCACCAACGGCGGCGCGGAAGCGAACGAGAACGCGATGAAAATCGCCCGCGCATACACCGGTCGACACAAGATTCTCGCCCGCTATCGCTCGTACCACGGCGGCACGCACGGTGCCATGGCGTTGACCGGCGATCCCCGCCGCTGGAGCACGGAACCCGGCGTCCCAGGCGTCATTCACGTGCTCGACCCCTATCACGGCGTCGAACGCGGATCGGACTCGACGGAGCAGTCGTTGGCGATGCTCGAAGAAATCATCGAGCTCGAAGGCGCGCACTCGATCGCCGCCTTTTTTCTCGAGACCGTCAGCGGCACCAACGGCGTGCTCATTCCTCCGGACGGCTATCTCGAGGGGGTCCGCGATCTCTGCACGAAGCACGGCATCCTGATGGTGTGCGACGAGGTCATGGCCGGATTCGGGCGCACCGGGGAGTGGTTTGCCGTCAATCACTGGAAGGTCGTCCCCGACCTGATGACGATGGCGAAAGGACTCACCAGCGCGTACCTGCCGCTCGGTGCGGTTGGCATGAGGCGGCCGATCGCCGATCACTTTCGCGACAAAGTGTTTCAGGGAGGGCTGACCTACAACAGTCATCCGATGGCGTGTGCCGCCGCGCTGGCGACGATCGCCGTCTACGAAGAGGACGATCTGATCGGCAATGCCAGCCGGCTCGGTCCGGTGATGACCGATCTCCTGACCGATCTCGCGCGCCGTCATCCACTCGTCGGCGCGCATCGGAACATCGGATTATTCGGGATCGTGGAACTCGTGAGGAATCAGAACACGAAAACACCGCTTGCTCCGTTCGGCGGCACGTCACCTGAGATGAAACGGCTTGGTGGGTTGTTCCGTGAGCTTGGGCTCTACACGTTCGTGCGATGGCACAACTTCTTTACGAATCCGCCGCTGTGTATCACCGAGGGGGAGTTGAGAGAAGGGTTCGGGCTGATTGATTCTGCGTTGGGGCAGCTCGAACGGAGCCTGTAATTAACATCCTTCACGGCACGCGGGATCCTTGTCGAAAGAGAAGGAAAGGAGACTCTTTTCTCCTTTCCATCTCTTGGCAGTGAAGGCTGGTGATTTCGCCTAGTACCCCATTTCCCGTTCGATGCCCCGCACTATGCGCTCGAGTTCATCAACCAGTTTCCCTCCACCCGCCTCCCTGTAGGCGCGAACGAGGGATTGGTAATACGCCATCACATCGTCTGGAGCGGCATTGAATCGTTCCCAGACCGACTCTCCCTCGTTTCTCAGGTCCCGCAGGATCGCGTACGTGTTGTGCACTTTGTCCGCGACAGAAACCCGCAGGCTTGACGCCGGCAGAGTACGCGCGTGCTCGGCGTAGGCCCGTTTGCGTTCGGCCCACGGTTTCTTAGGCGTTTCCCAGGAATCGGTGCAGTCCTCGACGATTTTCGCGACCGCGTCGCCAAAGCGTGAGCGAATGTCTTCCAGACGTGGACGGCCGCCGCGGTCCTCGGCCGCATCGTGTAGCAACGCCGCAATCGCCTCATCCTCGTTGCCGCCGTCATCCAATACGATCGATGCCACGCCGAGAAGGTGCGCAAAGTAGGGAACAGCTCTACCCTTGCGTGTCTGTCCCGCATGGACCTCACGCGCATATCGCACAGCGTCGTCGAAACGGCCCGTCACGTCCGTCATCGCCGTATTGTGACAGAAGTAAAATGACGGCCGTGAGCCAACCAGAGAAGGTGTACGAGGCGCTGGACGGTATGGGAATTCGGTACGAGAAGTACGAGCATCCGCCGGTGTTCACCAGCGAAGAGGCGGCCGAGCACTGGAGCCCGATCAAGGCGACGCAGGTCAAGAACCTGTTCCTGCGAAACAAGAAGGGCAATCGCCAGTATCTGGTAATCCTGGAAATCAGCAAGCAGGCGGATCTTCGTGAGCTCGTGAAAATCATCGGCGACGATCGCTTCAGCTTCGGATCGCCGGAAAGGTTGATGGACACTCTCGGCGTGACGCCAGGGTCAGTCTCGCCCTTCGGATTACTGCACCCCGGCTCGAAGGACGTCCGCGTCATCGTCGATCACGACCTGCGGTCAGCGGAAAAACTGATCTTTCACCCGAACCTCAATACCGCGAGCGTCACGATCTCGGTCGCCGACTTCGAGCGTTTTCTCGCGACCAGGCCGAACGTGGTCAGGTGGATGAAGTTGTAAAAGTGAAATGCATTTCTTACGGCAACACCAAGTGCCGTGGCACCTTGACGACGAGTGTTCCAGCGATCTTGTCGTGCCACATCTGCTTCTCCGGATCGTTGATCATCCAGAAACAGCCAATACCGACAGCGGCGAGCGAGAACACGGCGGTCAGACCGCGGACGAGTGCGTCGGCGAAGCGTAGATCGCCGCCCTGAACTCGTACGACCCGCAGTCCAACGATGATCCCGCCGAGTGTCGTGCCACGCCAGGCCCAGAACGCGATGTGATAGGCAAGCAGCAGCAGCGGAAACGGGCCGGCATGTCGTTCCAGATCCAGCAGGTTGACCGCGATGCCAACAAGGATCGCGTCGATGGCAAACGCCGCCACGCGATCGAGGAAGGTGGCCCTGGGATACACGGCCAGATCACCGGGAACGGACACGGGCGGCGGCGGAATCGTCGCGCCGCTCGCACTGTCTGCCGTCACACTGGCATCCGCGGCGAATGCGACCGCCGGTGCGGCGTAAGCAGGCTCCGGCACGATCGGTCGTGGCGCTTCCATCGCTGCCGCCGGTTCGACCGCGATCGGGGCCCGCACCCGAGCGGGATGCTCACGCCGTAATGCGCCGCGGAACGCGGTCGCCGCCCCTCCGAACCCAATCGCTCCGGTGATCGCCCATGTGATGAAACCAAGCACCGGAATCATGTACGCGATTGTGAGCACGGCGAAGCCAAGGAGGACGGAGCCGAACGTTCGCAGGCGTCCCGAGTCTTCATCTTCAGTAATCACGCTGCGCCCGGTGGCTCGCATGACGCCGGCTTTGCCGACCAGAGCCGCCAGTACGACCCCGCAGAGAACAAAGGGCACGACTAAGATGCCGACGACAGTTGCCGCGAGAATCGCAATCGCCGGCACCATGAGCACGAGGACGAGAAGGCCGAGCAGGAACGAGCTCAGCGGTCTGGCCGCTACCGTGTCGGCGACCGTACCGACGTGTCTGCTGAACAGCGCATTCACCATCAGATAAACGAACAGGAAGACGGCAAGGGTGGGCCACATCCACCAGAGGTCGGGAACGATCGGGCGGCCGAAGAGCAGCCCCCGCGTGACCCACGGAACCAGACCGCGGAGCATGTGTGCGGTTCCGGCGGTGCCAACGACCACTTGCCCACCGCCGGCGTTGAAGTCTGCCGGCGCATCCAGGTTACCGCCGATGACGAGCATGTCGCGTGTGACCGACGCGCCCGCATCGACGGTGAGCGTCCCGCCGATGACGAGAATCGAGCCGCCAACCTTTGCCGTGTTCGTCAAGTGAAGCGAACCGACGATCACCACCACGTCGTCTTCGACCGTGCCTGCGATGGTGATATCCGCAAGTCCACTCTGAATCTCGCGCACCGTCTCGTTCTCGCCGAGAGAAAAATCCTGGCCGACTCGAACAATCGGCCGGCTGAATTGGAATTCCTGCAGGGCGAAACTCTCCTGCGCCAATAGAGCGCCGGTCGCCGGCGCTGTCTGGGCCGCCCGCGCGGGACGCTCGCTGCGCTCGCTGGATGACGGGCGCGCGGGCGCGGCGGCAACCGCATCGAAGGACAACCACGCCACGATCGCCATCGCAGCGAGGGGCGCGGAACGACGGATAGAAATCATCTGGCTCATCTCTGTGACGCCCCTCCAGGGGCAAGGCGCTCGACGGCAGTCCAGAACAGGGCGCAGGCGAGCGCAAGCGAAATTGCGAGAATCGAAACGTATGTGGCGACAGGCTGCAGTAGTACCTCCCACAGCACCCTCACGACAGTGGCGGCATCGTCAGCGCCGCGCGTGAATGCGGCGGCGCGACCGAATCCAACGGCCGGCAGGAGCTCGCTGAGGAACGGCTGCGCGAGTGCGGTCAGCCTCCAGATGCCGACGAGCACCGCCGCCATGACCGCGCCACCGGCGACCTGCCAGGCCCGCGGCCACAACGCCCAGCCTGCCGCTGGTTTCGCGTGCCGTTGCTGGGCCTCGACCGCGGCGAGCACGCGCGGCATCAATGTCCGTGGCGCGCGCGGCCCGGGAAGCCGCTTCAGCTCAGTGTCGACCAGTTGTTCGAGGTCGATGGGATTCATACAACGCCTGTGATCGCCTGCTTCAATGCTCCGCGGCCGCGATGGATGTCGGTCCTGACCTTTGCCACCGAGATTCCCAGCGCTGCCGCGATCTCCTTGTAGGTCATGTCCTCGAAGTGGAAGAGGACAAGCGGCACGCGCTGATGATCCGGAAGCGCGTGCACCGCGCGCTCGAGTCGTTCCTGGCGCGACGCTTCTTCCGTCTCGTCGCGTCCGATCGGTGCCGGCACCGTCGCTTCGTATCGCTCGTCACTGTCCGGGCGATCGAGCTCGCTGAAAAACTGCCACCTCGCCCGATACCGCGCGAGATGGTTGAGGCACAGGTTCGTCGTCACGGTCTTCAGCCACCCGGCGACAGTCGCGCTCGCCTCTATTGAGGCGAAGCGTTCGAATGCGCGGAGGAAGACCGTCTGGGCGATGTCCTCGGCCTCGGCCGGGTTGGCCAGGAGCCGCACCGCCGTGGCAAAGACCATGTCCTGATATTCACGGACGAACGCCTCGAACCGATCGCTATCGGTCATCTCGAATGCGCCCGCCAGCGTCAGTTCCAGGCGCCCTCGCCGAAGCATCGGGCGAAGGCGGGCCGCCACCTGCATTCAGGTGACTAACCCGGCAGGAAACGGAAAGTTTCAGACCGGCGCGTTTATTTTTCGGCGGTGCGTTTGGGCCGCATATTAGCCGCCAAAACGCGTTTTCGCAGCCGGATATTGTGGGGGGTTACCTCGACCAGCTCGTCGTCGTTGATGAACTCTATGGCCTGCTCGAGGCCAAGCTTGCGGGGGGGAATCAATCGCACCGCCTCGTCTGCGGTCGAGGCGCGCATGTTCGTCTGCTTCTTTTCCTTCGTGATGTTGACGTCCATGTCGCTGGCGCGCGCGTTCTCGCCAACGATCATCCCTTCGTAAACGGGCTCGCCCGGTTCGACGAACATCTCGCCGCGTTCCTGGAGGTTCCAAATCGCGAATGCGGTGGCGACGCCGACGCGATCGGCCACCAGCGCTCCGGTCGCGCGGGCAGCAATTGCGCCGTGCCACGGTTCCCAGCCGGCAAACAGGTGGTTCATGATGCCGGTGCCTTTTGTTTCGGTCAGGAACTGCGAACGGAACCCGATGAGGCCGCGCGCCGGAATGCGGAACTCGAGCCGCACGCGGCCGCTCCCGTGATTCACCATCTTCGTCATCGTCCCACGACGGGTTCCGACCTGCGCGATGACCACGCCCTGAAACTCCTCGGCGACGTCGATCACCAGATCCTCAACCGGCTCCATCAATGTGCCGTTGACATTCTTGGTGACGATGTCCGGCCGGGATACCTGAAGCTCGAAGCCTTCACGGCGCATCATTTCGATCAGGATCGACAGCTGCAATTCGCCGCGGCCAAGGACTTTCATCTGCTCCGGTGTGTCGGTTGGTTCGACTTTGATCGACACGTTGCCGAGCAGTTCGCGATCCAGCCGATCCTTGATTTGCCGTGACGTCACGTATTGTCCGTCGCGGCCCGACATTGGCGAGGTGTTGACGCCGAAGATCATCGACACCGTCGGCTCGTCGACGGCGATGACCGGCATCGCCAGCCGGTGCTCGGAGTCGGCGATCGTCTCGCCGATCGTGATGTCTTCGATCCCGGCGAGACAGACGATGTCGCCGGCGGCGGCTTCGTCGATGTCGATCCGCTTCAGTCCCTCGAAGGCGAAGAGCTTGGTGACTTTCGTTTCCTGCACCTGGGCAGTCAGCTTGCACACCGCAATCGGATCGCCGACCTTGACCCGCCCGTTGAAGATCCGGCCGATCGCAATCCGGCCGAGATAGTCACTCGAGTCGAGATTCGCGACCAGCATCTGGAGCGGTGCGTTCACGTCGCCACGAGGCGGCGGCACGTCATCGACGATGGCATCGAACAAGGGGCGGAGATCGGTGCCTGGTTCTTCCGCCGATCGGCTCGACGTTCCCGCGCGCGCGCTCGTGTAGAGGACAGGGAAGTCGAGTTGTTCTTCGGTGGCGTCGAGGTCGATGAACAGGTCGTAGATCTCGTTCAGCACTTCCTGGATGCGCGCGTCGGGGCGATCGATCTTGTTGATGACGACGATCGGCGTCAGCCGGCGCTCGAGCGCTTTGCGGAGCACGAATCGCGTCTGCGGCAGCGGTCCTTCGGATGCGTCGACGAGCAGTAGCACGCCATCGACCATGGCCAACGTCCGTTCGACCTCGCCACCGAAATCGGCGTGCCCCGGCGTGTCGACGATGTTGATCAGGATGTCGCGGTAGTGGACGGCAGTGTTCTTCGCGAGAATCGTGATGCCGCGCTCGCGCTCGAGATCGATGTTGTCCATCGCACGCTCGGCGACGCGCTCGTTCGCGCGGAAGATGCCGCTCTGGTGGAGCAGGGCATCAACGAGGGTGGTCTTGCCGTGATCGACGTGTGCGATGATGGCGACGTTTCGCCGGAGGGCGTTGGCGATGGTAGAGGCGGTCTTCTGGGCCGTGGGCATCCCTTCAGTTTAACAGGTCGGGCCCATTTTCTTGCAGGCTAACGGCGCGTAGCCAGGGAGCACATCTCGCGCCATTCTGCGAAGGTTGGACATCGGGATCGATTTCAATTCGTTCGGCCGCTTACCCGTCACATCACGAAGCGCGCGATAGAAGTTTTTCTCACTTCGGTATCCGACTGAGCGCGCGACCGCTGCCGTCTTGCGCTCGCCCTGGAGAAACAGACTAAGGGCATCTGCGATTCGGCAGCGCGTATGGAAGTCTCGCATCGACATTCCGTATCGATCGCGAAACGCCCGCCTGAGGCGTGTCTGTTCACAGCCCACAGTCCTGGCGATTTCCGCGACATCGATTGGGTAGATTGAACGTTCGTGAATGAGCGCAGCGGCTCGGGACTCTGGCGACTCGAGCAGTGGCGACGGTCTCGCGCTGGTCTCGAGCACCCGCCTGAACACGTTAAACGTACGTTCGTGATGCGAACATGAACGATCGTCGACGCATCCAAGAAGTACGTCAAAGATCATTCCCTGACGCACAATCCGCTCCAGTGGGGTTGCTGGAGGCGGCAGCACGTCGAGTGCGTTGACGACCTCTGCGGCGCCATCACCTCGGGCTCGCGCTTCGCAGAGGATTTGTTGCGACACGCGCGCTGTCTCGTACAACCACTCACCACGTACTGCCGACAATCCCGTGTCTCTCATGGTTCGGTCCAGACTTCCGTTTTCGAGCGATCACAAACAGATTTCCCGAAAGTGGAAGGCGTTTCTTGTTGAGTTGAACCGTGTGGCCGCGGAGAATCTGCGGCGTTCCAAAAGCGACTGCGACGCATCTCGAGCCGGAGAATCCGCCGACGCGAGAGGACGACCCACGATAGAACCATTCTGGATTGGTGTCCAGCGATTCTGCGTGATCGTTCTGGCGCGTTGGTACTTTCGGTCTGGATCAATCACCATGACTACCGTCTGCAGGTCGCTTCGGATAGTCCTCTCGCTTCTTCCAATCAATCCAAGATGCGCGCGATCAGATGCGAGCGCCCGTCCGCAGTGGAGGTCGTTCATGGCAAGGCGTCTTTTGTGGACTGTCGCTATCTGCTTACTGGCAACGGCCATACCTGCGCAGGCGCAGACGTCGACATCGTACTATCTGCGCCCCGAAGATTCCTCAATATGGCCTTTGCTGCAGCTGAACACATCAGGACCCGGTAGTACTGCTGTCGCGGTTCAAACCGCCGATCTTAAGAACCAACCGCCGGGCTCCGCAACGATGCGCTCGTACGACACGCAGGCCGGTGTGCCGAATCTCGTTGGCACTTTTCCAAGTGGAACGACCATCACCGTGACGTTATGGATGAAAAAGACTGCGGCGTTCGGCACGGTCTATCCGCGAGCGACGGTGGGAAAGAACTGGTCGAACCCGGTCCAGTTATGCCAGGCGACCGGGCAGCCGAATCAGACACCAACACAAGTCATCGGCACGACTCTGACGGCCATCACCATCTCTTGTCAGACGAGTTCCGCGATCACGATAACGGAAAGCGATCGCGTGTATGTGAGCGCCGGCTATCAGATGACCGCTGGTCCTGGCAACAAGAGCATGAAGGTGGAGTTGGACTTTGGAGGGTCCTCTGCATCGGTGGCCGTGGTCCCGAACCCGACTCCTCCGACGCCGGTGATCACCAGTCTGAATCCTTCGTCCGCGCCCCTGAACTGGCCGATTACGATCTCCGGCTCCAACTTCGGTCAATCCCAGGGTTCGGCGAAGTTCTACAACCCGGTCACAGGCGCCAGCGACATCGTTGCCACCATCGACAGTTGGAGCAACACCACTATTCAGACGCACGTCCCCGCCAACACATCAACCGGTCCCGTCAAGGTGACCAGCCCCAGCAACGTCACAAGTGCTGGTTCGACGTTTAACCTGCTCGGTCCTCCGACGCTCACATCGCTGTCACTCTCCAGCGCACATGTGAACGAATCGATCACCATCACCGGTACCAACTTCATGAGCACGCAGTCGACCAGCACCGTGAAGTTCAATGGAACGACTGCGGCGCCGACGAGTTGGTCGGCGACGAGCATTCAAGTTCCGGTTCCGGCGGGGACCACGAGTGGCAACGTCGTAGTGACCGTGTCCGGGCAGTCGAGCAATGGATTGCCCTTTACTGTCATCCCGCCACCATCTGTCCTGTCCGCGGTGCCCTCGAGCGCTCAAATCGGAGCGGCGGTCACAATCAGCGGTTCATATTTCGGCGCCACGCAGGGTTCGAGCACGGTCACCTTCAATAACGGTGTCGCAGCTACGCCGACAAGCTGGAGCAATAACAGGATTACGACCACTGTTCCAGCCGGAGCGTCGACGGGCAACATCGTAGTGAATGTCGCCAGCCAGCCGAGTAATGGTCTGCCCTTCACGGTGCTGGTTGCAGGCACGATGAGCGGGACCGTCACTCGCGTGACGGGCGGGACCGGCATTTCCGGCGCGACTGTTCATGCCGTGTTGACTGGTGTGGTTAGAGGCACCGCAACGACG
>Ga0075425_100006865_pt1 | contig 11980 bp, 8 predicted proteins | sample SoiMethybrSBSTD4_FD_75300 | JGI IMG/M metagenome (GOLD analysis project Ga0075425, IMG submission 75300) | Bulk soil microbial communities from a Populus tree surrounding site in Tennessee, USA - Soil MetaG P. TD hybrid SBSTD4 | ecosystem: Environmental > Terrestrial > Soil > Tree plantation...
CGAGCTTCCAGCTCGCCCCGGCGTCGGTGGTCTTGTAGCAGCCCCGTTCGCCCCCCGGGATCCAGAGGTCCCCCGCGGCGGCGACCCAGGCCGTCTTGGGATCGGTAGGGTGGACCACGATGCGGGCAATGGCCTTGCTGGCCTTGAGCCCGACGTTGGTCCACGTCTTCCCGGCGTCGGTCGAGCGATAGACGCCCTCACCCCAGCTCGAGCTGTTACGGTCGTTGGCCTCACCGGTGCCGACCCAGACGACGTTGCTGTCGGACGGAGCGACCGCGATCGCACCGATCGCGGCGACGGCTTCCTTCTCGAAGATCGCCTGGAACGCCTGGCCATTGTCCATCGTCTTCATGATCCCGCCGGTGCCCAGGCCCACGTAGTAGCTCCAGGGATTGGAAGGGTCGAACGCGATCGCCGAAACCCGGCCGCCCATCATGGCGGGGCCGATGCTGCGCGCCTTGTACGCCGTTGGCACCACGAGTGAATCGAGCGCCATCGGTGGCGCCGCCGTGGCGGCGCCCTTGGCCGGCTCCGGTTTCTTCGACTTGGGCTTTTGTGCCGAGAGCGAGGACGCGAGGACCAGGCAGGCGAGAGCGAGCGCGGACGAGCGGAGTGGCATGGGCGCCCCGAATCGCGGGAGACGAAAAAGCGTGAACGTTGAACGGTAAACGGTAAACGGGAACCGCCCGAACAGGGAACGGGGACTCCGCTGGTGGGCGGAGCCCCCGTTCACCGTTTCACCGTTTACCGTTTACGCCTTTACGTGCCCAGCGGGCTGCACCCGCTACCCAGCCCGCGAGACCGGCATTCGTCGTCCGGGATCAAGAGGTGCGCCGGCACGTTGCTGGCCCCAAAGCTGCTGTTCGGCGGCGTGCTGTTGGAGAAACCGGGCGGGATCGGGATCGTGCTCAAGAGCCCGTACCGGCGGGCATCCACCCACGCGGCGCCTTGCTCCCAGAGGAGGGAGTACTTCCGGTTATAGAGCAACTCCGCGATCTGCTGGTCCTTCGTGGCGAAGTCGGCAGGAGCCAGCGCCTGCAACTTGCCAGCGTTGGTCCGGACGGTGTTGATGTCAGCGAGTGCGGCCGCGGTCTGGCCAAGTCCGATTTCCGCCTCGGCCTTGAGCAACAGCAGCTCCTCGCTCCGGAGGATGGGAATCGGAGCTGCGGGGTTCGAGTTCCCGGCCGTGAGATAGTTCGTGAACTTGAGGGTACCGGTTATCGCGATCCCTCCGACTGACTGCGGCGGACTGGACGTCGCAGCCGTCGTCTTGTCCAACACGCGCTGGTCGGCCGCTCCCCCGGATTGCTGCTGTGCCAACGTCTGAAGCAGAGGCAGGGCGAAATAGGTAGGTTGGTCCAGCCCGTCCGACAACGTGTTCTGGGTATCCCCAGCACCCGCGGAATAGTCCATGTAAACGCCCGTCTTGAACTGCGTGGGATCGCCCACTCCGAACCCGGCTGTCGCGGCCGTGATCGCCGCCAGCGCCGCGTTATAGCAGGTTGCGCCGCAGGTCGAGCCGGCGGCAGTAGCCCGGAAGACATAGGCCTTGGCCGCGAGGCCCCGATTGAATGCGAGGAACGTCGCAGGCGAACCGAAGGCGGAGAATCCCGGCGGCAAGGAGAACGGGAACGCGGCCCCTCCGGCCGCCGCGAGGTCGTTCTGCGCGTCATTGAGGACCGCGATGATGTAGCCGTAAACGCTGTCCTCGGTTACGAACGGCGCGGGCGGATCGGTGAGGGGATGGTCCACGTCCACTGGCGCGCCGAGCAACCCGTGCGACGTCACGATGTACAGGAACGCGAGCGCCTTCATCGTCTTCCCGTATCCGAGCGACGCGGAAACCTCGGCATCGGAAAGCTTCTCCGTTCCCGCCGCCTGCACGGCGCCGGGCACGGCCTTGATGTAATTGTTGGCGCTTCGGATGGCCCGGTACAGGTTGCCCCAGATCGCCGCGCCGAAACCAGTGCCCGAAAGTGGCCCGAAATATGGCTCTTGATAGTCGGGCTGGTTGTTACCGGACAGGTTGATCCCTTCCCGTCCCATCGAGCCGAGCCGCCAGATGTAGCTGATGAGATCGAACCGGACGCCGAGCAGGAGGCCCGTCGCCGCAGTCGCCAAGGTCGTCCGGGTTGGATTATTGAGAAGGTCGTTCAGCGGAGGCTGGTTGGGGTTGGTGACATTGAAATCGCCGCAGGCGCCGACACACAGGGCACCCGCTAGAGAGGCCACCATCGAGAGGCGGCGCAGTGCGCGTGTCCGCATGGTCAGAACCCCAGCGAAATGGTGAACAGGAAACTGCGCATCGGCGGATAGGGCCCCAGGTCGATGTTTCGGACGATCGACTGCTGCCCGTAGTTGCTCACCTCGGGATCGTATCCGAAGTAATCGGTGAAGAGCAGCAGGTTGCGCCCGGTCACGCTGACTCTCACGTCATTGGCACCAGCGAAGGCGCGGGCCCAACGGCGCGGCAACGCGATGCCGATCGAGGCCTCGCGCAGCTTCACGAAGCTGGTGGACTGCACGAACGGCCGTGCGTCGCCCGTGTTGTTACAGGCGTCGAACCCATACTGTCCCCGCGGGCGATTGGTGCCATCGGGGTTGAGCACAACCGGACCATTCCAATCCGGCGACAGGCCGTTGCAGTCATAGAGCGACAAGGTCTGGTTCTGCGCCACGCCGCCCTGCTGCCAGTCCCACAGGAACGAGAAGAACAGATTGCCCAGGGTGAAATCATTGGAGAGGGAGAGCCGGAAGTTTGGATTCGCTTGCCCGAGGAACAGGGTCTGGAGATCGCCGTTGGCGTCCGGAACTGATCCGACGATTTGGGTGATGGGCCTACCGGTCTGCACCAGGAACTCGCCGAACGCGAGACCGAACCCCGCGTTCTGAGGCCGGTAGCTTGTGATGCCGGCCGGCAGCTCGTCCACGTTGGTGCGGACCCGGTTGAAGGTGGAGCGGATCAGCCAGCTAAAGTCCCGCCTCTGGACCGGCGCGACGCCGAGCGCGACCTCGAAGCCTGAGTTCCGGAACTGGCCGCCATTGATGAATTGCTGGTTGAATCCGGTCGACGGCGACGGCGTCAGGTTGAGCAGGAGATCGGTGGTGCGACGATGGTACGCGGTGAACTCCAGCGTCGCCCGCCCCTGCCAGAACGAGGCGTCGAACCCTCCCTCGAACTCCTTGATGCGCTCGGGCTTGATGGTGGCGGATCCGGCGGACTGGTTGATCTGGGTTCCAATGACGCCGCCGATCGTTCCGCCGCCTTGCAGGGTGACGAACTTCTGCCCGAAGAGCGGCTGGTTCCCGGTCTCTCCGTACGCCGCGCGGAACTTGAGGTCGTTGCCCTGACCGAACAGGTTCGCGAACCGATAGCCGCCGGAGAATTTGGGGAACAGGTAGTACTTGCTATCGTCGCCGTTCGCGCTGGAACGCTCCGCCCGAACGCCGACCGTCAGCAGCAGCCGGTCGCGCAACAAACCCAGCTCCTCCTGGCCGTAGAACGCGAGCGTACGCTCGGTGGTCTTGAGCTCGAACTGCTGCCCAAGCGTCGAGCCCTGGTCGATGTTGGTCTGGCCGGGAATAAGGCCCAAGGCGACCACGTCGGAGCGACTGAGATTACGATCCTCGTACTGGCTGCCGACCGACGTCGTGGCCCTCAACGAACCGGACGAAGGGCTGTAGGTGTGGATCGCGCTGAGATTCCAGTTCAGGAACCGGCTGTCGCCGTTGGCAAGGGACGAGACGCCAGGCAGGGCATTTGTCTTCTGGAAGAAGAGCTCCGGCGGCGCGACGACCGTCGCCTTCTGATTGAAAAGGTCGGCGCCACCCGCAGCGACCAGCTTGAGACTCGAATGCTCGGTGGTGAAGGCCTGAAACGAAAGGTTCGCCCCACCGGTAAAGCGAATGACCGTTTCGTCGTTGGTTGAAAGCGCCGCCGTCTGCAGCGGGTTGCTCTGGAGATAGGTGACCTCCGGCTGCCGGAAGGTTCCGTCCGGATTGAGCAGCGGAATGAAGCTCGGGATGTACGCCAGGGCGTACGTGGTGCTCCCACCATTGTTGTCGTTGTTCGTGATGCCGCGGTCTGTCTGGGCGCGGGTGAATCCGGTGGAGAACTGGAGATTCCACCGCTTCGCGATCTGCTGCTCCAGGTTCAGGCGAAGGGTTTGCTTCTTGGCAAAAGTGTTGGTGATGATGCCCGGATTGTCGGTCCAGCCGCCCGAGGCGTAATACTTGGTATTCTCGTCCCCGCCGCCGACGTCCGCTGCAGTCTCCCAGGTAAAGGGCTTGTTGCCGGCGAGCTCCTGGAGATGGTCGTAGAACGGCAGCTGGCCGTTGACCGCGTAGGACAGCACCGTCGCCGAATCGATCTTGGGAGTGTCGCCGGGGGCATGCTCGCTGAAAGTCGCAAAGGCACTGTCCAAGCTGAAGCCGCGTGCGCCCGGTCCGCGCAGCAGCTCGGTGAACCCCAAACGCTGAGTAATGTTGACTCTGGGCCTGCCGACGCGACCCTTGTTGGTGGTGATGATCACCACCCCGTTCGCCGCCTTGGATCCGTAGATCGAGGAGGCCGCGGCACCCTTCAGGACCTCGACCGACGCGATGTCGTTCGGGTTGAGGTCGGCGAGACGGTTCACCGCGTCGTCCTGAAGCTCGCCACGACCGCGGTTTGCGCTGCTGCCGGTTACGGTAAACAGGCCGGAAGGCAGCGTCGCATTGCTGTACATGACTCCGTCCACCACGAAGAGCGGATCGCTCGAGCCGATGGCGGTATTCGCGCCGCGCACTCGGATCTGGAGTCCGCCGCCCGGACCGCCCGAGTTCTGCTCGATGTTGGCGCCGGCAATCTTGCCCTGCAGCGCCTGGTCGAGCGACGCCGACTGGACCTGCTTGATGTCCTCGCTGGTCACGATCGCAGTTGACGTGGTGGCGTTCCGTCGCTCGACGCCGGTCTGCTGGCCAGAGACGACCACCTCCTCCAGCTTGAAGACGTCTTCAGTCAGGGCCGCGTCGGCGACCTCCTGGCCCTCCGGCACGATGACATCCGCGCTCCGGTAGCCGATCGCCCGGAAGGTGAGCGTGGCGGCCCCGGCCGGGACCGTGACCGAGTACCGCCCCTGTTCATTGGTTCTGGCAGCAGCGCGGGGTCCGCCGCCCGCGAACGAAATCGTCGCCTCGGCGATCGGCTGGCCGCCGTTGGCGCGCGTCACGGTGCCCGTGATCTGCCGCTCCTGCGCCGGCGCCGATCCTGCCGCGCCGACCAGAGCCGCCAGCACCGCAGTCCAAACAAACGGTGTGCGCACTGGTTTACCTCCTGGGATTCAGCTGAGTTACAACCTGTCCGGCATGAAGCTGGGCCGGATCGAGCGCTGCGATCGAGACACGCTCAGGGTCGGCGGCGGCCTGGCAGCGGTGCTACCGGGCCGAGCAATGGATGCGATTCCGCACCGCTGGGGTTGGTGAGTGGGCGTAGAGCGCTTTCGAGTTTTGTCGCGTCAGAAACTGCAGGTTGGCATATTATAGGGGCCCGAGGGGGAGACGGCCAGTCCGGGGTGTCGCATAGCGTGCCGGGGGTGTGCGAAATGGGACAGCTTGGCCGGCAAAGCCGACCGTCTGGCCGGATTTGATTCGATTCGAGACAGACGGAGAGGTTCAGGCTTTTCCGAACGTAACGCCGCGACGCTCCCGGCCGGCCGCCGCAACCAGTGCCGCGAACCCGAAGACCGTCACCGCGGTCAAGGCCATCGACCAGGCGTAGCTGGTCCGGGCCGCGAAGAGCGCCTCGACGTACACCACCGAGCTCGCCACCAGCACCCCGCACTGATAAGCAAATCCGGGCAGAAAGCCCCGCACCGAGTCAGGGGAGAGCTCGGTGATATGGGCGGGGATGACCCCCCAGGCGCCCTGCACCATGAACTGCATGAGAAACGCACCCGCGACGAGAAGGGGCAACGCGGGAGCGAACGCCCACAACGGGATCACCAGGATCGCCAAGCCGAGCGCCAGCACGATTGCCTTCCGGCGACCGATCCGATCGGACCAGAGCCCGAACGCGATGCCGCCGCTGATCGCGCCGATCATCGAGAACGCCGTGAGCGCGGCGCGCGACTGCGGGCCGAAGCCCCAATCACGCTCGAGGAACGTGGGGTACATGTCCTGGGTGCCGTGGGACGCGAAGTTCATTCCGGCCATGAGCAGCGTGAGATACAGGAAGAGCCGCCAGTTCGCCGCGATCGTCCGCCCGAGCTCTCCCCAGCTGTGATGTCGGGTCCGCTGCCAGACCTCGGATTCCTTGACCCGGAATCGCACGAACAACGCGAGCAGCGCCGGCAGGCCGCCGACGAAGAACATCGGTCGCCAGCCGAAGCGCGGGTAAATCAGGAAGAAGCACACCGCGGCCAGCAGGTATCCGACCGCATATCCCTCCTGAAGCAGGCCGGACAGAACACCCCGCAATCGGGCCGGCGCTTTCTCCATCGCCAGCGACGCGCCCACACCCCATTCCCCGCCCATGCCGATGCCGAAGACGGCGCGCAGGATCAGGAAGGTGGTGTAATTGGGCGCGAGCCCCGACAGGACCTCGACCACCGAGTAGAACACGAGGTCGAGCATGAGGGGCAGCCGCCGGCCGTAGCGATCCGCCAGGAGGCCGAAGATGAGCGCTCCCACCGGCCGGAACGCGAGCGTCACCGTGATGGTCAGCGCAATCGCCGCGTCTGGCGTCCCGAATTCACGGGCGATAGCGGTGAGCGCGAACACAACGAGAAAGAAATCGAAGGCGTCGAGCGTCCAACCCAGAAAGGCGGCGAGCACGGCGGCGCCGTGATCGCCGGTGCCGGTTCCCGGGCCGGAGGTCGCGGGAGGAGATGCGGGTACTGAATGCGGTGCGGGCGGCCGTGCCATCCGTCGCCTCCGGGTCCGCGCGATTCCGAGATAGTTAGCCAAGCATCTAAGTGCGCCTAACCGCGCCGGCCCCAGTGCCGGTTCCCGGCCTCAGCGCCGGCGGCGGGCCCGGGTCCGCCCCGGCAACCGCCGGCCGATGGTCGCCAGATAGGCCGCCATGGTTTCCGGCCGATACCGAAGGAACTTCTGTTGCGCCTCCTGCCGGACCTCGATCAGGCCGGCGGTGACCAACTCTTTCAGGTGATGGGAGATGGTGGCTTGCGAGATGGGGAAGGTCGCCACCAACCGCTTGCGTGCCACCTCCCCGTCGGTCGCGGCGACCATTTCGAGAATGGCGAACCGGCGGCCATCGGCGAGGGCTTTGGCGATGCGGGCAGGCTGGGCGTCGGTCACCCGGCTAGATTGGCCGGCCTCTGGCACCGCGTCAAGCCGAGGCGGTCGCATCCCCTTAGACTTCCGCCATGGCGACACCCCGTCACCGGTTCGGGTTCGAGACCCGGATGCTCCACGCGGGCCATGTGCCCGACACCGAGGTCGGCGCGAGGGCCGTCCCCATCTACCAGACGACGTCCTTCGTCTTCGACGACCCGGAGACCGCGGCACAGCTGTTCGAGCTCAAGCAGTACGGCAACATCTACACCCGCATTGCCAATCCCACGACGGCCGTGTTCGAGGAGCGGGTGGCCTCGCTGGAAAACGCGACCGGCGCCGTGGCGACTGCGAGTGGCATGGCGGCCCAGTTCGTCACCTTCATGACGCTGCTCCAGCCGGGCGATGAGATGGTGGCGTCCGCCCATCTCTACGGCGGCTCGATCACGCAGCTCACCCACACGCTCAAGAAGCTGTCGATCGACGTCCGCTTCGTAGACCCGACCCTGCTGGACCAATGGGAGAGCGCCATCGGGCCGCGCACCCGCGCGCTCTACGGCGAGACCATCGGGAACCCGCGCGGCAGCATTCTCGACCTGGAGCCGCTGGCGCAGCTGGCCGAGAGCCGCCGCATCCCGCTGATCGTGGACAACACGTTCGCGACGCCCTGGCTCTGCCGTCCGCTCGACTGGGGCGCTACCATCACCTTGCACTCGGCCACCAAGTTCCTGGGCGGCCACGGCACCAGCATCGGCGGCGTGCTCGCGGAAGCAGGCCGGTTCGACTACTCCCACTTCCCCACCATCGCCGAGCCGTCGCCAGCATATCACGGCCTCAACTTCTACGAAACCTTCGGCCACTACGGGTTCCTGATGAAGGCCCGGGCCGAGACGGTGCGGGACACCGGCGCGTGCATCTCGCCCACCAATGCGTTCCTGCTGCTTCAAGGCGTCGAGACATTATCGGTCCGCATGGAACGCCACGTAACCAACGCCATGGCGGTGGCCCGGTTTCTTGCGGAGCACGCGGCGGTCGCCTGGGTAGAGTATGCCGGGCTCCCCGAGCATCCGCAGCATGAGCTGGCCCAGAAGTACGTGGGCGGGCGGCCGGGCGCCGTGTTCGCCTTCGGCATCGCGGCGTCGAGCGGCGACGAGCGGGCGGCCGGCTCCCGGTTCATCCGGGCGCTGCAGATCTTCTCCCATCTCGCGAACGTGGGCGATGCGCGCAGCCTGGTGATTCACCCGGCCTCCACCACGCATCAGCAGCTGAGTGACGACGAGCTCGTTCGATGTGGCGTTCCACCGGAGATGATTCGGCTTTCGGTGGGACTCGAAACCCTGGAGGACCTGCTGTGGGATCTGGATCAGGCCCTGCATGCGACATCCGACTGAACACTCGGCTGACCGAGGACCAGCGGCGTCGCTTTCAGAACGTGGATACGATCCGCCGGTTGCTGCGGGAGAGTCGGACCATCGCGATGGTCGGCCTGAGCAGCGACCCGGCGAAGGCCAGTCAATTCGTCGCCACCTACCTCCAGCACGAGGGATACCGGGTGGTTCCGGTCAATCCGAGCGGCGGCGAAATCCTGGGTGAGCGGGCCTGGCCCGATGTCGCCAGCGTTCCGTTCCCGGTCGACCTGGTGGATGTCTTCCGGCCCGGGCGCGAATGCGTGGCGGTCGCCGAGCAGGCGATCGCGGCCGGGGTCCCGGCCATCTGGTTTCAGCTCCGGATCGACGCCCTGAAGGCGGCGGAGCTGGCAGAGCGCGCGGGCCTCGCGGTGGTGCTGGATCGCTGTGTAAAGATGGAACATGGTCGGTGGGCGGGCAGCCTGCACTGGGCCGGCATGAACACCGAGATCGTCACCGCCCGAAAGCGTCAGCGCGGCTTGGTGTAGCGCGGGCCGAAATAGAAGGTGTCGGCGACGTACTCGCCGATCTTCGTTCGCAGGCCCCAGAACTCGAAGTACAACGGCTGCTTGGCGAGTCGGCCCGCGGTGTAGGCATGATAAAGGTCCCGGATGAGCGGATTCCGATATTTGGTCGGCTCCACAAAGAACGGACGACCCACCACATAGCGGATCAGGTTGGGCGTGGTCTCTTTCACCTCGTATACGATCCCCTTCCGAAGCACGACATCCAGCGCGGTCCGCTGCCGCTGGCCGGCCGAGAGCGCGGCCAGTGCGCTGTCGAGCGGGCCCTCGTTCGACACAACCTCGCTTGCCTCGTCGTCGGCGGACGCCGTATCGGCCGGGGCGGTGTCGGGCCGGAGTGCCACGGGGTTGGTGCCGGGCAACCCGGCGACCGTCGCAGTATCGGCGGGGGGGAGCGCATCAATCGGGGCGCTGGCGCCCTGGCGAACGGCCGCCCGCGACACGATGAAGAACGAGAAGAGTGCCAACACGATGACGCCGCCCGTCAGGCCGGCTATCCAGACCAGAATCCGCTGTTGCATCGGAGGACCTCCCGCCTTGATTGAAACTTGCCCTATATTGGCAGTCTCGTCGATAGCCGGCTTCTTGTCGAAAACCCGGAGCCCGCCATGAACACCCCTTTGGTTTCCACTCTGCTCGCCGTTAGCCTGGCTGCATCCGCGCTTCACGCACAGACCAGCGACACGGTCGCCGCGCCGACCAACGAGACGGATCCGCCGAGTGCGGCGCCTGATAGTCAGGTGAAGACTCCCGCGGTGGAGAGCGCCGCTGCCAGCCCCGCGAGCGACGATTCGGCCGGCCAGGGCACCGATGCCGATGCCCGGGCCGTGATCGCCAAGTTCAAGGAGAAGAATCCCGGGCTGGGCAAGTTCTTCGACCACGCGCAGGGATACGCCGTGTTTCCCACCGTCGGCAAAGGCGGGATCGGAATCGGCGGCGCCCGCGGGAAGGGGTACGTGTACCAGCACAGAAAGCTGATCGGTCGATCGACTCTGACCCAGGTCACGGTCGGTCTCCAGCTCGGCGGCCAGGCCTACAGCGAGATCGTGTTCCTGGAAGACGCAAAGGCAATGGAGAGCTTCAAACATGGCCGGCTCAAGCTGGACGCCCAAGCCTCGGCCATCGCCATCACCGCCCGGGCCGCCATCGACCTGGGGTACCGAAACGGCGTGGCGATCGTAACGATGGCAAAGGGCGGCCTGATGTACGAGGCCTCGGTCGGTGGGCAGAAATTTTCGTTCCGGCCGCTGTGAGAGTGGCACCCACTTTCACCCGAGCAGAGCCAGGAGGTGGCGGGGCTTCGATCCGACCAATGGCTGCCTGGCGGGGGAAGACCACGTACGGGTGGCCTGCGGCCGCAACTATCGCGACGCGGCCCCGACCAGCGGGACGATCTTCGCGGGCGGTAGTGAGGAGACCCTGCGGGTGGCCGTGCGGGTGGAAGAGGTGCCGCTCGAGATCCGGGGCGCGGCCGTGGCGGACGCCTTGCGCTGACTCACCTCCAGCACGTCCTTGGCACCCCCCTTCGCCAGCGCCGCGGTCAGGGTCTGACGGTCGGCCTTGCGGCCGAGCACCCAGGTCGTGGCAGCGATCCCGTCCTTGTCGGTCATCACCCGCGCCGCCCGCACCGAGCCGAGTGAGGCCGCGAATGCTACCGGCGCGCCCGACACAGGATTGCCGTAGCCATCGGTCACCCGCACGCGCGCCGGCCGCGACTGCCCCTTCGGCGCCGGCGAAGCCGATCCCACGAATGCGAGATTGGCCGGCGCCCCCGCCCGAGCCCGCGCGCTGAAGTGCACGGGAGCCACGCCATCCACCGCGAGCGTGAGCGACTGCGCTCCCGCCTTCTCACCCAACGTCCAGCGAATCGCGGCCCTCCCGGTCGAGTCAGACGCCACCAGTGAGTCATCGACCGAACCTGAGCCCGCGGCGACGATCGCGACGCCCGGCACCGGGTTCCCTACCGAGTCTGTGACCCGGACGAGCAGCGGCTTCGAGAGCGCGCTGCCGACCATTCCATCGACTGTCGCGGCGCTCACGGTCGCCAGCTTGGCGGGCGCACCGGGAAATCCCGCCGCCACGACTGTGATCGCGGGAACGTTGCGGCCGGAGCCCACCAGCACCCGGGCCCGTTGGATACCGGCGCGGGGGCCGAGGCGCCAGTCGGCGTGACCTTCACCGGCCGAGTCCGACCGAGCCTCGCGCGGAACGATGGTGCCGCCGTCCAGCGGCTTCCAGGCAACCGGCAGACCGGCGAGTACCCGGCCGGACGAGTCGGTGAGCTGCACGGCAACGACTATGGGCTGCGCCCCGGCTGCGAGGCCGCTCGGCGGGTCGCCCAGCTGAACGACCCGGGTGTTGGCGCGGGTCGGCTCTACCTCGGCAAGCGCGACCGCCGCACTGTCGACCCCCGATACGGTCGCGACCAGGCGCACGAGCCCCGGCCGGTCGCCGGTGGTCCACGCGGTTGCGGCGAGCCCGTCGGATCCGGTCAGCACGGAATCGGGGCGCGCCGTGCCGGCGCCTTCGGCTGGGGCGAAGCGTACAATCACACCGCTCATGGGGTGGCCGGTGCGCGAATCCACCCGGACCACGACGGGCTCGGCGAGCCGGCTCTCGACGGCGACGTGCTGTCCGGCCCCCTTGACCACTACGATGCGGCCCGGGACCGGCACGACCTCGACCGTGATGCTGTCGCGCGCTCCACCCAGCTCGGCCACGAGCGCGCTCCGACCGGCCACCCGGCCGGCCACCTGGGCGCCGGCGACGACCGCCAGC
>Ga0075425_100006866_pt1 | contig 11979 bp, 10 predicted proteins | sample SoiMethybrSBSTD4_FD_75300 | JGI IMG/M metagenome (GOLD analysis project Ga0075425, IMG submission 75300) | Bulk soil microbial communities from a Populus tree surrounding site in Tennessee, USA - Soil MetaG P. TD hybrid SBSTD4 | ecosystem: Environmental > Terrestrial > Soil > Tree plantation...
CTATCCAATTTACGTCCCCGGAAAGGAGCCGCCCGGTTATCTCGAGAGACTCCGCAATCTGCAACCGCAAGTTACTTTTGATGCGTCGAAACTCCAGACCGAGCAAGACTGGATCGAAGCAGGCGAAGGCGTTTTTGATGCTCCCATCGAGTTCGAGGCGTCTGGAACACTGTTCAACGAAGTGAGAGACCCGGGCTGGTATCAGAGCAATCCAATCCAGATTACAAAAGATGGAATCTTTCCGAATATGCGCTACGTCGTCCGAGAAAAGGGCAAGGTTGAGATCGGACTTCTATCCTGTGCGCATTGTCACACACGGGTTATGCCCGACGGCAGCGTAATAAAAGGTGCGCAGGGAAACTTCCCGGACGACCGATCATTCGGATATGAGACAAGAGTCGAAGCGCGAGAAGCAAAGGATAAAGCGAAGGTTCTGACAGGATTGAGGAACTTCATGCGTCGCAGTTATGCCGCTCCGTGGGTGACAGACGATCCGAATTCAAAACCGGAGAAAATGTCGATCGATGAAATAGCGTCAGTTATGGAATCGATCGTTCCTGGAGTCTGTGCGCGACAAGGATCCAGCGCGTTCTATCCCGCTCGAATTCCCGATTTGATTGGAGTCAAGGAACGACATTATCTCGACGCAAGCGGCTTGGTGCGTCATCGGAGCGTCGTTGATCTCATGCGGTACGCGGCATTGAACCAAGGCGCGGATTTGCTTTCTTCGTATGGGAGTTTCAGACCAAAAGGGAACTTGCCCGACGCGGCAACGCAGAGCCGTTACAGCGATGAGCAGCTCTTCGCTCTGGCATTGTACGTGTACTCGCTCAAGCCGCCGCCAAACCCCAACAAGCTCGACGCGGTGGCTGGCGAAGGGAAAAAGGTATTCGATCGTGAGGGCTGCGCCGGCTGCCACACACCACCGCTTTATACAAATAATAAGCTGACTCCAGCGACCGGTTTCTCCGTGCCGCAAGAGCACCGTAAGAAATACGATATCCTCGGTATGTCGGTAGACACCGATTCAGATTTGACGTTGAAGAGCCGACGCGGGACGGGTTACTACAAGGTGCCGTCGCTGAAAGGCCTTTGGTATCGAGGGCCGTTCGGGCACGGCGGCTGGGTTGCTAGGCTCGAGGATTGGTTTGATGCCAAGCGCTTAAGAGATGACTATGTACCAACGGGCTTCAAGGGTTACGGGATAGAGACGCGTGCAGTTAAGGGGCACGAGTTCGGATTGGAGCTTTCGGATGCGGATCGAAAGGCGCTCATTGCGTTCTTGAAGACGCTTTGAGACCGAAGATCATTTTCTGAGCTTCAACGGGCGCCGCAGAACCGTCCGTGGTAAACGACCACCAACTGAAGTTGGTGGTCTTCTGGCGATTCGCCGGTAGTTGTTTGTATTTTGCGCCATCGACGCTCGGAGATGGCCGGAGGTGAGATATGAAACTGAGACGCTTTGTTGTCCCGTTACTTTTTGTGGTGATGTTGCTAGCTGAAACGATCGGCGCCCGACAATCGGGCCGGAGCTGGATGAACGGGTTTATCTTCGATGAATCAGCTACCAAGGGTCTCAAGGACGCGAAGGTCGAGTTGATTGGCGACCCTAATTCCCCGCGGCTTCAATCGGTAAAGCTAACCACTGAAGCCGACGAAAGCGGAAAGTATTCGCTTAAGGAAATTCCGTATGGTGATTATGCATTCCGAGTGTCGGCGCCGGGATATTCGACCTATGAAATCAAGATCTACATTGCACCGGACATGTTGACCGCTGTTCACGTAATGCTTCGAAAAACGAAGTAAGCATTTTCCATTTTTCATTTTGACATCGGTTTTGACATTTGGCTTTGTTCACATACTGATCGCTCAACTCAGTGACACATAAGGATGAAAAATGAAAAAATGGAGAGCAACTATCGGCTGACCAATGATCAAATTAGCGATGGAAAGCGGAAGCATGCTCTGGCCATGTTATGATTAGAACAGTTCGGGTTGGCGATATCATAGGGTTCAGGACCTTTACCAGCGTGATCCGCTACGGCGAGGTCGTCGACATCCTGCTGCGTGGCAAGGAAGGGAAGCCAAACCGACGAGATGAAATCAGCGTGAGATTGAAGCCCGATGGTCACGTGGTAATGGTTCAGCGTTGGCGCCTCGCTGAACGCTACGATCATCGAAAGATCTAGAATGAGAAGCGAATCATCGATCGGCTGGGCGGAAGTACAGAACGAAGTGGTGAATGCGTCACCAAGCTCTTTAGGCCTTATCGCTGCCCGCTATAGACGAATCATTTGCTTAGCAATTGTTGTTTCTCTGTTGGCGATCGCTCCTGAGAGTGTGGTAGCCCAGAAACGAAAAAAGAAGTCTCCGAAGAAAACCGAGCCGACTCTCTCTGATCGAGTGGCGAAAGCCAAAGCGGATGTGGCCGCGGCTGCAAACGAATACAAAGCAAGTCTGCAGAAGCTCCTGGCTCTTCAGGAAGATGACGTCAAGTCCGCTACCCAAACAGTCGAAAAGCGAAAGGGGCTGCTGGCACAGGCGATCATCTCAAAACGAGAACTCGAGGAGAGCGAGCGAGCGCTGAGCGTTGCGCAGGACAAGGTCGCCGACACTAAAAAGCAGATCGGAGATGCCGACAATCTCATTGCTGAAGCAAGCGCCGAAGAGCAGCTTTCCAAGCTCGGACCTGGGACATATCAGGCTACCGCAGCGTTGATACGCTACAACGGACCCGCTACATGGGTTTTGTCCGATGCGGCAAAAGTTCAGAGCTTCTTCGCAATGAAGTTCAACCACGCTCTGCCGATCAGTGCGTTCGGACAAACGCCTGTTCACGACCATCTGGGGTTCGATCATCGAAATTCCATCGACGTAGCCCTGAGCCCAGACAGCAGCGAAGGGCAGGCGCTTATGACTTATCTTCGAAGCGCGGGAATTCCATTTATTGCGTTTCGTTATGCGGTCCCGGGTTCTGCAACCGGCGCACACATCCACATCGGATATCCGTCGAGACGAATTGCTAAGTAGGGATCATTTTCCATTTTGTCATTGGTCAGTTGTCATTGATCTCAAATGACAGAGTCATAAACTGAAAAATGACAAATGAAAAATAAATGAAAAATGGAAAATGGAAAATGAACGCCGACCCACTTGAAGCACCCTTGCACCCCGCAACAGCTGCCTGTAACCTGTCACCGTTCGGCGCAGAGTCGATGCCTCTCAGTCGGTTCTGCGGCGGACTCACCTTTCTCCCAGAGCAACCAGAATGACTGTTGGTACCGAATGGATCATTGACGCCGAAGGCTGTCCGGCAGATGTCCTACGCGATCTCCAGGCTGTTCGAAGTGTCTGCGAACAGGTTATTTCGGATCTGAATCTGCGGGTTGTCGGCGAGCCGATGTGGCATCGCTTTCCACAGCCGGGCGGCGTAACCGGTCTCTACTTGCTGACTGAATCTCATCTGGCGTGTCACACGTTCCCCGAACATGGTCTCGCAACATTCAATCTCTACTGTTGCCGTCCGCGGCCGCTGTTCGCCTGGGAAGTGCGACTCGGCGAGCTTATCTATGCATCGCGAATTACTCTGCGATCGATTACTCGCGGGGCAGCAGTCTTCAACTCTGATTCAATCGAACACCACGACCGACCTACACCTGAAGCGGCAATTCAGGAACCAGTTTCGACGCACGAGGTAACCAGCCTGTGAGCGTTGAAGTCTCCTGTCCGGGGTGCGGAGCGCCGATCGCCTTCAAAACCGGTTCATCGATAGTAGTCGTCTGCGCGTTTTGCAACTCGGTGGTGGCTCGCGGCGATCGCAAGCTCGAAGACCTTGGAAAAATTGCGGATTTGGTCGAGACCGGATCCCCGCTTGACATAGGACTTCACGGCGCTTACCAGGGCGTTCCATTTGAGCTGACCGGCAGGGCGCAGCTTGGGCATCAGGCAGGCGGAGTCTGGGACGAATGGTATGCTGCGTTCCAAAACGGCGCCTGGGGCTGGCTGGCGGAGGCGCAGGGTCGCTTCTATCTCACTTTCGAGCAGTCGCTGCCGGAACAAACGCTGATTCCGCCATTCGACGCACTTCAACCCGGCTCAGCGGTAGCAGCGTTGCCAACATCGGTCCCATTGACGGTCGCGGAGACGGGAGTTGCGACTCAACTCGGCGCCAAAGGTGAGATACCTTACAAACTAATCCCGGGCGAAGAGTACGAGTATGCCGATCTCTCGGGTTCGCACGGCATGTTCGCTACCTTCGACTACAGTGAAACACCGACCCGAGTGTTTGTTGGACGCGAAGTCAGTCTTGGGGACATCGGGCTTGCGAACGCCATGGCACCCGAGCGCGAGGCGCGTCGCGTTGCGGGCCGGCAACTGAACTGCACTCAGTGCGGAGGTCCGCTGGAATTGCGGGCCCCCGATCAGAGCTTGAGGGTCACGTGTCCGAACTGTGGCGCGCTGCTGGATGTGAGTCAGGGACGGCTCGAATTCATGCAGGCGCTACAGCCGCCAAAGACCCCGCCGATAATTCCGATCGGATCAGTCGGCGAATTCGAAGGCGTCAAACTGATGGTCATCGGCTTCGTTGTGCGAAGCGTCGAGTTCGACGGCGTTCGCTATTACTGGGAAGAGTTTCTGCTATACAACCCACAGGTTGGGTTCCGATGGCTCGTCCGAAGCGATGACAACTGGAACTACGTGCAGTCGGTTCCGCCCGGTGATGTATTTCACAAGAGCGGAGCGTTTGGCGGGAAGGGAGATACGGTACAGTTCCAGGGCGAGAGCTTCAAGATCTATCAGGACACGATGGCAAGATGCGAGTACGTGATCGGAGAGTTTTACTGGAAGGTCACGGTAGGCGAGCAGGTGAGAGCCATCGACTACGTTCGTCCGCCTCGCATGCTGTCGCTGGAAATTTCCATGGTGCAGCTGGGAGTCGAGCAAGCCACCGATTCGGCGACTAGTAAGAAGAGCAAGAAAGTCCGTTCAGCTCCGACCGGCGAGATCAACTGGTCTCTCGGGACATTTCTCAAGCACGCAGAAGTAGAGAAAGCTTTTGGCATAAAAGGTATCCCGCGTACATCGAAGATCGCGCCCAATCAATTGTTCCCGCACAAGAAAATCTACAAGATCTGGGGACTGTTGCTATTGGTCACTTTTGTCCTTGGAATGATTTTTCTTGCGACCGGATCGAGGACGAAAGTATTCGATCAGACTTACGCGCTGCAGCCGGTAGCGAATTCCGAAGGCACACAGGTGATCTTTAGTGAGCCATTCCAATTAAAAGGTCGGCAAAACATCAGGATTACCGCAAATTCTAATGTCGACAATTCGTGGCTTTACATCGAGGGAGACTTGATTGAGGAGTCCACGGGCGACGTTCAATCATTCTCGATGCCGGTGGAGTACTACCACGGCGTCGACGACGGCGAGTCGTGGAGCGAAGGCTCTCAAACGCCAGCGACTCATATTTCAGCGATGCCGGCGGGTCAGTACACGTTGAGGCTCGAAGCGCAATGGGAGAAGTGGCAGCAGCCGGCGTCAGTAAGCGTCCGAATCGATCAAGGCGTGCCGCGAGTCCTGCACGTCTTTCTGACGCTCCTGTTCATTTCGATCATTCCGTTTTTTGTGATGATTGCACATTTCAGTTTTGAAAAACGCAGATGGTCGGACAGCGATTACAGTCCGTTCGGTAGTTAAAGGTTCCGAGTTCCGGATTCAGATTTCGGGTACGGTTTATAGGTCAAAGGTCAAATAGGTCCTATTTTCTGATTTCGAAACCAGGAGATTTCAATGCTTACAAAGTTCTATCTGGTTCTTAGCCTTCTCATTATCGGGGGATATGCATTCGTCGCGTTCACAGGCAAAGAATTTGGGGACCCTGAGCGCCAGCGAGTGCCCGCCGATGTACGCCAGTCGCCCGGCGGTTATCGCTCTTTCCACTTTTGGCATTCAGGTTACCGAGGAGGAAAATAATGCCCGCACACCTGTTAAAGATGTTCGATGCCTCACGCTCGGCTGCTTTGATGGTTCCAATGAACCAGATGCTCGATCTGATTGTTGAAACGCTTGCGTTCACGTTGATCGGACTCGTTCTGTTCGCGCTCGCGTTTTGGATCATCGTTAAGGTCTCGCCGTTCTCCATCCGCAAGGAGCTGGAGGAAGATCAAAATATCGCCTTAGGGATCGTAATCGCCGCGGTGATAATCGGGATCGCTTTGATTGTATCTGCCGCCGTACACGGGTAGTTGATGAACCGCACGCCTGTTCTGTTCCTGAACGTGCTGATCATAGCCACGTGCGGGCTGGTATATGAGCTGCTCGCCGGAACTCTTGCCAGTTATGTGCTCGGAGATTCAGTAACTCAATTCTCGCTGATAATTGGAATCTATCTGTTTGCCCTCGGCGTAGGCGCCTGGCTATCGCGCTTCATCGAGACCGGTCTCGCCCGGCGATTTATCGAAGTCGAGCTAGGCGTGGCATTGCTCGGTGGGGCCTCGGCTCCCTTGTTGTTTCTCAGCTTTGGTCGTCTCAGCTACTTTCACGTAGTTCTTTACGCCGTAGTATTCGCGGTAGGAGTGCTTGTTGGGCTCGAGCTGCCGCTGCTAATGCGAATCCTTAAAGACGTTCTCGATTTCAAAGAGCTCGTCTCCCGCGTATTGACCTTCGACTACGTCGGCGCACTGATTGCGTCGCTCCTGTTCCCGCTGTTTCTTGTTCCGAAGCTCGGATTGGTAAGAACATCTTTGGTTTTTGGCTTGCTCAACGCTGGAGTCGGTTTGTGGGCAACATGGTTCATGCGGCCGCTGATAAAAGGTGAGGTCGCCGGGCTACGGGCTCGGGCGGCAATCGTGATAGCGCTGCTTGCGATCGGAGTGATCAAAGCCAATGCGCTCACCACTCTCTCAGAAGACGAATTATTCGCTGATGAGATCATCTATTCTCGGACCACTCACTACCAGCGAATCGTGGTGACGAGAGGCCGCGCAGGGTTTCAGCTGTTTCTGAATGGACACCTGCAATTCAGTTCGACCGACGAGTACAGATATCACGAAGCTCTGGTTCATCCTGCGATGTCCCTGGCCGGTTCACCGCGAAGTGTGCTGGTGCTTGGAGGCGGCGACGGGTTGGCTCTCAGAGAAGTGCTTCGATACGGATCTGTTGAATCCGTGACATTGGTTGACCTCGACCCGGCGATGACAAATCTGTCAGATACCTTCCCAAAGCTGGGTGAGCTGAATCAGCACTCGTTTTCGGATCCGCGAGTGCAGGTCGTCAATCAGGATGCGATGATTTGGCTCGAAGAACCGCGTGGGCCTTTTGACGCGGTGATCGTGGACTTTCCAGATCCCAACACCTTCGCGTTAGGAAAGCTGTACACCACACGATTTTATCGGCTGTTGAAGTCGAGTCTTGCTCCGGGCGGGTCGATTTCGATTCAGTCCACATCTCCCTTATTCGCGCGAAACTCCTATTGGTGCATCGTAAAGACGGTCGAAGCCGCCGGGTTCGCGGTGAGGCCATATCAAACGGCGGTGCCGTCATTTGGAGTCTGGGGTTTTGTGCTGGCACGCCAAGAGCCGTTTGATCCGCCTTCGCATGCACCACCAGGTCTGCGTTTCCTCGATGATCAGGCCATGGCGGCGTTGTTTGTGCTGCCAACGGACCTGAGTCCGATATCGGTAGAGATCAACAGGCTGGACAACCAGGCGCTGGTTCGGTACTACGAATCGGAATGGAAACGGTATGAATAATTACAAATCGATTTGTTGATGCGAATCAGTGTCGGTTGTCGTTGGTTTCTCATGTCTCATTTCACAAGACGCGAAGTTCTGGCGGCATTTCTTGGGCTCCCTGCTGCACTCGCGGCTTGCAATCGAAGTCAGCCTGTTCCGGCGCTCCCTCCCGGAGAAATTGTTGGTGCTTCCGATGTGTTTGGCCATCGGATTCGCGATGGCCTGCGAGTGAACCCTTCGCAGGATCGGTGGGTACGGGTAAGTCTGGTGATCGTCGGTGGTGGTGTGGCCGGACTTTCCGCTGCGTGGCAACTGTTACGCGCCGGCTTTGAAGACTTCGTGTTGATCGAATTGGAACGTGAGCCGGGTGGCACGGCGCGCAGCGGGACTTCGCCGCTCGTCAGTTTCCCGTGGGGAGCGCACTACCTGCCGGCTCCGATGAAAGAAAATGAGTTGTTGTTATCGCTCCTCGATGAGATGGGCGTAATCGACGGGCGTGATCACGACGGCGAGCCGATCATCGCTGAGCAGTTTCTTTGTCGAGATCCCGAAGAACGACTGTTTTTTCGAGGGCGCTGGTACGAGGGGCTCTACCTGCAAGCCGGCGCGAGCGCTGAAGACCTCGCACAATTTAAGGCTTTCAACACCGAAGTGAGTCGTCTTGCGGGTTGGCGCGACGGAAAGGGCCGACGCGCGTTTGCGATCCCGGTTTCCAGCGGTACCGACGATAGCGAAATCACCGACCTCGATAAGATTACAATTGCCGATTGGCTCGATCAGCGTGGTTGGCAATCGGAGCGTCTTCGCTGGCTCGTCGACTACGCCTGTCGCGACGACTACGGCATGAAGATCGATCAGACCAGCGCGTGGGCCGGTCTCTTTTATTTTTGCTCACGCGTGACTGCGCCGGGTGCTGACTCCCGACCATTGATGACCTGGCCGGAAGGCAATGGCAGGTTTGTTTCGCACCTTTTTGAAAAAGCCAAATCGAAAGTCAGATTGGGGCTTGCAGCAACGGAGGTCAACCCGGTCGGTGACACTCAAGACGTCGATGTGATCACTGTCGATCAGGGTGGTTCCGCGTTCGGATTTCACTCATCGCGGGTGATTTTCGCGGCGCCGCATTTTCTAACTCCATACATCATTCGTCCTTATCGTGAAAACCCGCCGCCTCACACAAAAGAGTTTGAGTACGGCGCGTGGATGGTTGCCAATCTCTTTTTGAAAGATCGGCCGAGCGCTCGCGGGTTTCCGCTGGCATGGGACAATGTTTTGTATGAAAGCCCGTCTCTTGGATACGTCGTCGCTACGCATCAACAAGGAATCGACCGAGGCCCGAGCGTCTTCACTTACTATTATCCGCTCTGCGATCAGAGCCCAAAGGATGCGCGGTCGAGGCTGCTGTCCACGGGACGAGAGGAGTGGGCAGATATCGCGTTGGCTGACTTGTCGCGCGCTCACCCAGAGATACGGTCGCTGACGGAGCGGCTTGATGTGATGCGATGGGGGCACGCGATGATACGGCCACGACCGGGGTTTGTGTGGGGTGAGGCTCGTAGAAATGCGTCCAAGCCTTATCGAGGGATTCATTTTGCTCACACCGATTTGAGCGGGGTGCCGTTATTTGAGGAGGCGTTTTATCATGGCACTCGCGCGGCTAATGAAGTGATTGCCGCGCTGAGGAGAAAAGGGGAGCGGGCGAGTGGGTGAAGGGGGTGAGTGGGGGACGCGGAGACTGGGGGACGGGGTGAGTGAGGAAACAGATGAGCCGATGAGTTGAGGAGCTAACGTTGGCAGATTCGAAGTCAGAACAATTACGCATCCAGCAGTTCGGGCCGACATTCGAACTGAGTCGTCCCATCGCCCCGTCCTCTTCGCGCTGGCTTTTTTCTCCTGGAATTGATTTGACAGTATTTTTAGGCAGCGCCGCTGTCTCGCTGCTGGCCCTGTGGGTTGGCGCGCGAGCAGGAGTCCTCTACGGAGACACTCCGGACTGGGCGTGGGTTCCTGCTGTCTTGTTTATCGATGTCGCGCACGTCTGGTCGACGAGCTTTCGAGTCTATCTCGACAAAGATGAACTTCAGCGAAGACCTTTGCTTTATGCAATGGTGCCGGTGCTGGGTCTTGCCTTAGGCATCGCATTGTATTCCGAGGGTGAGCTCGTATTCTGGCGATCGCTCGCATATCTGGCCGTCTTCCATTTTATCCGCCAGCAATATGGTTGGGTCGCTCTGTACCGAGCAAAGGCCGGCGAAACAAGTCGATTTGGGAAATGGATCGATGCGTTTGCGGTATACGCCGCTACTCTTTATCCGCTGATCTACTGGCACACTCACCTTCCGAGACGGTTCTGGTGGTTCTTGACGAACGATTTCGCGACGGTCCCGCCGTTCATTGACCGGGTAGCTTCGCCGATCTATTGGAGTGCGATGGTACTCTATGGTTGTCGATCGCTTTACGGTTGGTTGGTGCAAAGAAAGGGAACACCCGGCAAGGATATTGTGGTAGTGACTACAGCGCTTTGCTGGTATATCGGTATCGTAAGTTACAATTCCGATTACGCCTTTACGGTCACTAATGTAGTGATTCACGGTGTACCATATTTCGCGTTAATTTACTGGTACGGTCGCAACCGAGTGCGGCAGACAAATGGTCGGGGCGTTTTCAGAATCTTCGCGCACGGACCGGCCTTTTTTCTGATCTCTCTTTGGGCGATTGCTTACATCGAAGAAATGTTTTGGGACCGAGGAGTGTGGCAGGATCGGAGCTGGCTTTTCGGGTCTCCCTGGGAGGTTGGAACGCTCAAAGTCGTCCTTGTTCCGTTATTGGCATTGCCCCAGCTTGTACACTATGTCCTCGATGGATTCATCTGGCGTCGCAAAAGCAATCCCGGCTTGTCAATGATGACGTCAGAGCCTCGCTCTTAGCTCGGTCAGCAGTATCAACCCGATTTGTTAAGTTAATTAACCCCGTAGGAAGCGTCACCGCGTAGCGGTGTCCTATCGGTAGTTTGCGTGATTGCGAGATCCCATTGGCCGTGTAGCGGTTACCTATTGACCTCGTAACCGACTGCCGACGCAACGAGGTAACAGCTACGCGGCCAACACGATCAACAACCACGCAAACTACCGATAGGACACTGCTACGCGGTTACTACTTGGGAAGCTCTGAAACTCTCAATCACGACGCCACTGTCTTTAAGACAAATCCCCTCCGCTTGCGAAGCGGCTAATTCCCAAAGGATAATCAAATTATTAACAACCGAGGTAAGTTGAAAATGAAAGTTCTCAAAATATCCCTTCTCCTCTTGAGTATGGTTATGCCACTAACAACACAGGGTCAAAACAAGATATTCCCCTTCAAATACTACAGCGACGATCTTCCAAACGGTCTGCGATTAGTAACCGTTCCTACTGACTTCCCGAACATCGTCGCGTTGTACATTGTCGTCAATACCGGCTCGCGAAATGAGGTCGAGCAGGGGAAATCGGGCTTTGCTCATTTGTTCGAGCATCTGATGTTTCGCGGGACTGAGAAGTTCTCCGCGGCCGCCTACAATGAAGCGCTAAAGAACGCCGGCGCCGACTCGAATGCCTATACCAGCGACGATCGAACCGTCTATCACACGGTGTTTTCCAAAGAGGATCTCGATCAAATCATGATGCTGGAAGCGGATCGATTTCAGAATCTGAAGGTGCCGATCGATCTATTCAAAACCGAGACTCGTGCCGTTCTTGGCGAATACAACAAGAATGCTTCAAGCCCGGTGCGCAAGATCTATGAGTCACTTCGTGAAACGGCCTTCAAGTCTCACACCTATCAGCACACGACGATGGGCTTTCTGCGAGACGTTGAAAACATGCCCAACATGTATGACTACAGTCTCGAGTTCTTCAGTCGCTACTATCGCCCGGAGTATGTAACCATCATCGTAGTTGGTGATGTAAAACACGAAAACGTTTTGCAGATGGTGAACAAGTACTGGGCGGGTTGGAAGCGAGGGAGCTACAAGCCTGAAATTCCCAACGAACCCGAACAGACCGCGCCGTTGTCATCCGAGGTAGCCTGGCCGACTCCGACGTTGCCGTGGGTCGCCGTTTCTTTCAAAGGCCCGGCGTATTCTGACACCGAAAAAGACAAGCCTGCCCTCGATCTAATAAGCAGCCTGGGTTTTTCGCAAACGTCGGAACTGTATCAGAAACTTGTGATCAAAGAGCAAAAGATAGATACGCTCGCTGCCGAT
>Ga0075425_100006869_pt1 | contig 11977 bp, 11 predicted proteins | sample SoiMethybrSBSTD4_FD_75300 | JGI IMG/M metagenome (GOLD analysis project Ga0075425, IMG submission 75300) | Bulk soil microbial communities from a Populus tree surrounding site in Tennessee, USA - Soil MetaG P. TD hybrid SBSTD4 | ecosystem: Environmental > Terrestrial > Soil > Tree plantation...
AGCACGCGGACATCATCGTGGCGAACGACGTCTCGCGCACCGACGCAGGGTTCGACGTCGACACCAACGCGGTCACGATCGTTGGCGCCGATGGCGCCGAAACGCTGCCGCTCCAGCCGAAGTCGCGGGTGGCGGTCGAGATCCTGAATCGAGTCGAGAAGCTGCTGGCCGAGCGCAAGGTCGGCGCGAGGTGATCGCTTATGTTCCGGCGACGGTCCGGCTAAAGCCGGACACTACGTAATGGATCGCGATCAACTCACCGAGCATCTCCGGTTTGCCGCCGAGCTCGGCGTCGCCGGCGTCAGCCGCGACCCGGCCTGGCGTGGGGTCGGGAAGGGTTTTTCGCGCGACCCGCAAAATCCCGAACAAAACGACCCGGCCCGTGTCGCCGAACAGGTCAAAAAAACCCTTCCCGACCCCGTGACGGTGTTCCGCGGCGCGGCAGCCGCGCTCGCCGCAGTGCGCGGCGATATCGGCGACTGCACGCGGTGCAAACTGCACACACTCGGGCGCCGTCAGATCGTGTTCGGCGTCGGCAACCCGGAGGCCGACTTGATGTTCGTCGGCGAGGCGCCGGGCGCCGACGAAGATGTGCAGGGCGAGCCGTTCGTCGGACGCGCCGGTCAACTGCTCACGAAAATCATCGAAGCGATCGGTCTCAAGCGCGAGGACGTCTACATCGCCAACGTGATCAAGTGCCGTCCGCCCGGCAACCGCAACCCTGAACCTGACGAAGTCGCACAGTGCGAGCCGTTTCTATTCAGGCAGATCGAGATCATCAAGCCGAAGGTGATTGTCGCGCTCGGGAAATTCGCTGCGCAGACGCTGCTGCGGACCCTCGATCCGATCTCGCGGCTGCGCGGCCGCGTTTTCGACTACCGCGGCGCGAAACTGATTCCCACGTTCCATCCCGCCTACCTCCTGCGCAACCCCTCGTCGAAGCGTGAGGTGTGGGAAGATATGAAAGTTGTCCGCAGTCTCCTCCAGTCCGACAACTGAGATTCGCTCCGAAGCGCTCGTCGAGGTCGCGGTCCCGGTTCCAAATCTCGATCTCCTCACCTACGCCGTTCCCGAGGGGGCTCCCGTCCCGCCAATCGGGGCTCGAGTTGTCGTCCCCCTCGGTGCGCGAATCGTTACCGGCATCGTCGTCGAGAACCAGAGAACCGAGAACCAAAGAACCCAGAACGAGAACCCGGAACGCCGAACGCCGAACGCCGAACGCGGCTCGCGCTTCAAGCCTGTGCGCACTGTCCTCGACTCGCAACCCTTCGTGCCCTCTGAAGTCGTGGACCTGGCGAAATGGACGGCGGAATACTATGCCGCCGGCGTCGGCGACACCATCCCGTTGCTGCTGCCACCGATGGCTCGCGGCGCCCGCGCGGACGCTCACAAGACCGCGCGGATCGCATCGATCACGCCGGCGGGTCTAGACGCGCTGAACGCAGATTTGACCGACAAGCAGCGCGACCTCCTTGCCCTGCTGGCCGGTACACCAACAGGAATTGCGACGACGATGCTCGCTGCGCGCGGGTTCGCAGCCGATGCAATCTCCCGGCTCGTCCGCCGCGGGTACATCAGCATCCGTAACGACCGTATCGACCGCAGTCCCTGGTCGGCGGGCGAAGCCACGGCCTCGGAAACACCACCTGTGCCGCGCGAGGCCGACCGAATGCTGACGGCGGAGCAGGAAGCGGCCCTCGGGCGGTTGACGCGGCTCGCAGCGCAACCCGCGTTCAAGGTGGCGCTCCTGCATGGTGTGACCGGCAGCGGCAAGACCGAGATCTACATCCGCCTGTCGGCCGCAGTCCGCGGCACCGGCCGCCGCGTCCTGATGCTCGTACCCGAGATCGCGTTGACCCCGGCCGTCGCGGCGCTGTTCCGCGACGCCTTCGGCGAACGCGTCGCGATCCAGCACAGCGGCCTGAGCGACGGCGAGCGCCACGATCAGTGGCAGCGCATCCGCCGCGGCGACGTCGACGTCGTCGTCGGCACGCGATCGGCGGTGTTCGCGCCGATCGAGCGCCTCGGCCTGATCGTCGTCGACGAGGAACACGACGGCTCGTACAAGCAGGAGGAGATCCCGCGCTACAACGGCCGCGACGTTGCGATCGTGCGCGCGCAGCGCGCCGGCGCGCTGATCGTCCTCGGCTCGGCGACGCCGTCGATGGAGACCTATTACAACGCGCTGGCCGGCAAGTACGAGCGCATCGTGCTCGAGCGCCGTGTGCTCGATCGGCCGCTGGCGACGGTGCGGATCGTCGACATGCGCGAGGAGTACGCCGCCGCGGGGCCCGACGTGATCCTCAGCGCGCCGCTGCGCGCCGCGATCGCCGACCGGCTCGCGCGACGCGAACAGTCGCTGATCCTGTTGAACCGCCGTGGCTTCGCGACCGCCGTGTTCTGCCGCCAGTGCGCCGGCACGATCGATTGTCCGAACTGCAGCGTCTCGCTGGTCGTGCACGGCGAGGGGACAGCGAGGCGCGCGCGCTGTCACTACTGCAACTACACGCAGCGCGTCCCGCCGGCGTGCCCGCTGTGCGCCGGCCCGTACCTCGATCAGCAGGGCTTTGGCACCGAACGCGTCGAGGCCGAACTGAAGGGGGTCTGTCCCGGCGCGCGCGTCGCCCGGCTCGACCGCGACGCGATTCGCCGCAAAGGCGCGCTCAACGCGCTGCTCGCACGGTTTCGCGACGGTGAGATCGACGTCCTCGTCGGCACGCAGATGATTGCGAAAGGGCACGACTTCCCGCGCGTCACGCTCGTCGGCGTCGTCTCGGCCGACGTCGGCCTCGGCCTCGCCGACTTTCGCGCCTCCGAGCGGACCTTTCAACTCCTGACCCAGGTCGCCGGACGGGCCGGCCGCGGTGAGCAGCCCGGCGAGGCGATCGTCCAGACGATTTACCCGGATCACTACAGCATCCAGCTCGCCTGTCGGCAGGATTACCCGGCGTTTTTCGAGCGTGAGCTGCGCTTCAGGAAGGCGATGCGCTATCCGCCGCTCGTGTCGCTCGTGAATACGGTCGTGCGCGGCCGCACCTTCAGCGGTGCGATGGACGATGCAGCGGACCTCGTGGAGAAGGTGCGGCGCAGCGATACGGCCAACGATCTGCGGGTGCTCGGGCCGGCGCCGCCGCCGCTCGGCAAACTGCGCGGCGAATTCCGCGCGCAGCTGCTGATCAAAGGCGCCAATCGCCGGAAGATGCGTGACACGCTGCAGGCCGCGATCGCGTCGCGTCCCGATCTGCAGCGGCGCGTCGTCGTCGACGTCGATCCGTTGAGCGTGCTGTGAGCGCGGCCTACGATAGCGCAGGCCTTTCAGGCCTGCGAACGGCCGCGCGGGCAGCCCTGAAGGGCTGCGCTACGGTAATTTTGAAGACGGGAATCAGTGTCAGCGGGCGATGAGGTCCATCGGCCGAATCGGCGCCGGCGTAAAGCAGAGGATGAACATCAGCAGCGCGAACAGCGCGAGCAAGAGGCGCGACCGATCCAGCGGCACCTCTTCGTCGAACACGCGCGGATGGCGCGGTCCGAAGACGATCAGCATCAGTACGGTCAGCGCCGTCCACATGATCCAGCTGCTTGCGAACCACGCCAGCAGCATGGCAACGGCGACGGTGGTGAACGTCACGTAGGTCGAGACACGCGACCCGAGCACGGCGTACGAGATGTGGCCGCCGTCGAGCTGACCGATCGGAAACAGATTGAGCGCCGTCGCGAGCAAGCCAAACCACGCGGCGAACGCCATCGGGTGCAGGTTCAGCGAGTAGCCGTCGGCCTGCGTTCCCCAGAGCAGCCAGCTGGCCAGCTTGAAGAGCAGCGGCTCGCCGAGCTCGTAACCGGTGAAGGTGTCTGGCAACCGCGCGACGTGCGACATCGCGATGCCGAGGAACAGCGCCGGCACGGCGACGACGAACCCCGCGATCGGCCCGGCGATCCCGATGTCGAACAGCATCCGCTTCTGCGGAATCGGCTCGCGGATGCGGATGAACGCGCCCATCGTGCCGGTCAGTAGAATGGGGACCGGGATGAAGAAGGGCAGCGATGCGTCGACGTTGTAATACCGGCAGGCGAAGTAGTGCCCGAGCTCGTGCGATCCGAGGATCGCGAGAATGGTGCCGCTATACCAGAAGCCGCGGATGAGCAGCGCCGTGAACGACATCGGCAGCGATGTCGACCCGCGAAAATCGTCGAGGAAGGCGGCATACCAGTTCGCGCCCACGAACGTGGTGGTCGCGATGGTCAGGGCGAACAACAGAACGTGCAGTCCAACCCGATCTTGAAACTTCGGGCGAGGCTGCCAGACGGCGGCCGGCGTCGGGTCCAAGTTAACCGATATTCTGCAGGTCTTTGCCCGGCTTGAAGCGGATGGTGCGTCCCGGCGGAATGCGGACTTCCTTGCCGGTCCGTGGGTTGCGGCCGATGCCGCGCTTGCGCGGCTTGACCTGGAAGACGCCGAAGCCGCGGAGCTCGATGCGCTCGCCCCGCTGCATGGAGGTCCGCATCGCGTCGAACACCGCATCGACCGCCACCTCAGCTTTCACCTTGGTGATGTCGGCGATCTTCGACACTTCGTTGACGATGTCGACCTTGATCATGCTTAGGGTCTCCCGAGGGGTTGTAAATACTATAGATTGTGAGACTTACGCTGTCAAGGCAGAGGCTAAGTGAAGTTTTGACAACCCCTCGAAATGGCCCGTAAAACGCCCTCTGTCGTGCTTGTCGGCCGTCCGAACGTCGGCAAATCGACCCTTTTCAACCGCATGACCGGCAGCCGCCGTGCGATCGTGGCGCCGATCGCCGGCACAACGCGCGACGCGCTCACGCGGCCCGTCGTCTGGCGCGGCGCGACGTTCGACCTCTTCGACACAGGCGGACTATACGGCGCCAGCGAGGATCCGCTGCACGACCTCGTCGTCGAGCAGGGCCAACGCGCGATCGCCGGTGCCGATCTCCTTGTCTTTCTAGTCGATGGCCGCGAGGGGTTGATCCCCGGCGACGAACGCATCGCCCGTGAGCTGCGAGAGACCGGGTGTCCGGTGCTTCTCGCCGTGAACAAGACCGACGATAAGCGCTCCCAGAAATCGGTCGTCGATTTCTACCAGCTCGGATTCGATCCGCTGCTGGAGATCTCCGCGGAGCATGGGACCGGAGTCGCCGAACTGCTCGACGAGATCGTGAAGGGACTTGGGGACTTGGGGACCAGGGGACTACGAAAGTCGGAGGGTTCACAATCCGTTAGCCCCCTGGTCCCCGAGTCCCCCAATCCCGACAGTGCGGCCAGCGACGAAGTCCGCATTGCAATCGTCGGCCGCCCGAACGTCGGCAAGTCGTCGCTCGTCAACCGGTTGCTGCGCGAGGAGCGCGTGCTGGTCAGCGACATGCCGGGCACGACGCGCGACGCGATCGACGCGCCGCTCATCTGGCATCGTCGCCGCTTCCGCATCATCGACACAGCCGGCATGCGGCGTCCCGGACGCGTCCGCACCGGCGGCAAAGTCGAGCTGGTCAGTGTCTCGCTCGCGAAGGCGTCGATTGCCGACGCAGATGTCGTCGCGCTCATCATCGACGCGAACAGCGGCGCCACCGATCTCGACGCCGCCATCGGCGGCGAAGCCGATCGCGCCGGCCGCGGCATCGTCATCGTCGCCAATAAGTGGGACCTGGTGAAGAGCCAGGATCAGAACTTCGTCAAGCTGTTCGACGACAAACTGCGCCACGGCATGCGCTTCCTCGACTACGCGCCGATCCTCCACATCTCGGCGCTCACCGGCGAGCGCGCCGGCAAGGTGCTCGAGACGATCGATAAGATCGCCGCCGCGCGGCGCGTCCGCGTGCCGACGCCGGCGCTCAACAAATTCATCGAGTCGATCACGGCGGCGCACCCGCCGGTAAGCCCCGCGCGCAGGCACGTCCGAATCCTCTACGCGGCGCAGATCGGCGTGGCCCCGCCGTCGTTCGTGTTTTTCACCAACATCGTGACGACGCTGCACTTCTCGTACGAGCGATTCCTCGTGAATCAGCTGCGCCAGAAATTCGGGTTCGCCGGTTCGCCGATCCGGGTGCAGGTGCGACGGCGGGAGAAGCGACACTCCGCAAGAACGTAGCGCGAAGGCTTCAGCCGAGCGATCAGCCGCTCGCCTGAAGGCTTCGCGCTCCAACGTGCCTATTTCGTGAGATGGAACGGCACGCTGGTGACGACGGTGTTCGGGCGGAAAAGCAGCGCGCCTTTGATGAGCAGCGCGCGTTGATTGTGCAGCAGGTGTTGCCACCAGCGCGCGGGGACGAACTCCGGAAGGATGATCGTCACGTAATCGTCGGGACGGTCTTCCTCGACCTGCCCGATGTACTCGAGCAGCGGTTCCATCAGCGATTGGAAAGGCGACGGCAGAACGATCAGCTGCGCGCTGCCGCCCCATGTCTGCCACTCCCGCTGGATCTGCGCGGTTGCCGTGGGGTCGGTGTCAACGTAGATCGCCCTCACGTCGTCTGAGAGCGATTCCGCGTAGGGCAGCGCTTCGACCACGGCGCGCTGAATGCCGCCAATCGGAATCAGCACGGTGTTGTGGCGCCGCGCCGGCGGCGCGTAGCCCTTGAGCGTGAGCTGGGCGGCGACGTGCAGGTAGTGGCGCCGCGTCGCCTTGAACACGGTGACGATCAACGGGATCAGCAGCAGGACGATCCACGCGCCTTCGAGCGTCTTCGTCACGGTCACGATGATCAGCACGATGCCGGTCACGATCGCGCCGAAGCCATTGATTGCCGCGCTCGAGCGCCAGCCTGGCGTCTGCGTGCGGCGCCAGTGGATCACCATCCCCGCCTGCGATAGCGTGAACGAGATGAACACGCCGATCATGTACAGCGGCAACAGCGACTGCGTGTCGCCGCGGAAGGCGACGATCAAGATTGCCGCGAACGTCGACAGCACCAGGATGCCGTTCGAGAACGCGAGGCGATCGCCCTGGTTCATGAACTGTCGCGGCAGGTAGCCGTCGCGAGAGACGATCGACGCCAGCCGCGGGAAGTCGGCGTAGGCGGTATTCGCCGCGAGCACGAGGATCAGGGTCGTCGCCGCCTGAATCAGGTAGTACGCCATCGTTCCGGTGCCGAAGATCGCGCGGCCGAGTTGCGACACGCCCGATTCCGTGGTCGTCGGTATCACCGCGTACGCGTGGGCGAGAAACGTGATGCCGATGAACATCACGATCGCGAGCAGCGCCATCGCGGTGAGTGTCGCCGCCGCGTTCTTCGATTCGGGTGGCCGGAAGGCGGGCACGTCGTTCGACACCGCCTCCACGCCGGTCATCGCTGTACATCCGTTGGCGAACGCGGTGAGCAGCAGGAAAGTGGTGAGCGGCGCGTGCCCGGCCTCGGGCGGCAGCGCAACCGGCACCGGCGTGACGCTGCCGGTGAGGTACTGAAAGGCGCCGACTGCCATCAAGATCATGATGCTGACGACGAAGAAATAGGTGGGCACCGCGAAAATCTGTCCGGATTCGCGAATCCCGCGCAGGTTGCCGAGCATCAGCACGAGCAGGAACGCGAGGCAGATTTCGACGCGGTGAGCGTGCAGGCTCGGCGCCGCCCTCGTGATTGCGAGCACCCCGGCCGAGATGCTCACCGACACCGTCAGCGTGTAGTCGACAAGCAGCGATGCCGCCGCAATCAGGCCGGCGGTGGGCCCGATGTTGTCCTTGGCGACGATGTGGGCGCCGCCGCCAGTCGGATACGCGTGAATCGTCTGCCGGTACGAGAACGCGACAATGCCGAGCAGCGCGGCAATGACGATGCTGATCGGCATCGCGTAGGCGAAGGTGCCGACGCCGGCGACGAGAAGTGTTGTCAGGATGAAGTCGGTCGCGTAAGCGACCGACGACAGGGCGTCGGACGACAACACCGCCAGCCCGGTGACGCGCGACAGCCGCTCGTGATGCGCCAGATGTCCGTCAGCGAAGTACTAAAAAGTCCCTAAAAAGGGACCATTGGAGCTGGACGACAATGGATTCAGCCGGCGCGCCTGCGCCTCCGCCGATGCAGCGATCACCGCAGCACGATGCGCGCGACTTCGTTGCCGCCTTCGCCGGCATCACGGCGATCACGGCGATGTACCTGTGGATGCGGCTCGCGAACCCGACGACGGTGGCGCTGACCTACCTGCTCGTCGTGCTCATCGTCGCGGCCGCATCGCGCCTGGCTGTCGCGCTGGTCACCTCCGCGTTGTCGGTGTTGTGTCTGAACTTCTTCTTTCTGCCGCCAGTCGGTCGGTTCACGATCGCCGACCCGCAGAACTGGATCGCGCTGCTGGTGTTCCTCGCCGTCAGCCTGGTCGCCAGCAACCTGTCGTCAGTTGCACGACAGCGAACCATCGAGGCGCTCGACCGCCGCGACGAGATGGCGCGACTGTTCGACCTGAGCCGCGACGTGCTGTTGACCACCGACAGCCGCGAAGCGGTCGAGCAGCTGGCGCGTTTCGTGGCGCGGCGTTTCGATCTCGAGTACGTCGCGATTGCGCTGCCTGGTGGATCGGACTGGGTGGTGGTGACCAACGGGCCGGTGTCGATCGATCTCGATCGGCGTGAGCTGGCGATCGCCGCCGGTGGGATGGAGCGCACGCTGGAGTTCGACGCTCGCGAGCGAACCTACTCGGGACAGCGGACGATTGTCGCCGGCGGCCGGACGGTGCGGCTCGTCCCGCTTCGCCTCGGGCTGAAGCCGATCGGCATCCTTGCCGCTGCGGGCCGGCCCGTCGATCCCGGTTCCCTCGACGCGCTCGGCGGCATTGTCGCGATCGCAGTCGAGCGCGTGCAGTTCCTCGAAGAACGCAAGGCCGCGGAGCTGGCGCGCCAGAGCGAGGAGTTGAAGTCGGCGCTGCTCGCGTCGCTCGGCCACGATCTGCGGACGCCGCTGACCGCCATCCGCGTCGCCGCGACCAACCTGCAGGCGGCCTGGCTCGAAGAGCCGCAGCGTCGCGAGCAGAGCCAGATCGTCCTCGCCGAAGTCGAGCGGCTCACCCGGCTGTTCGACGACATCCTCGAGATGGCCCGCATCGACGCGGGCGCGGTGTCGAGCGAGCTGCACTGGGTCCACCCGGCGCAGATCGTGGAATCGGCACGCGAGCAGGTGTCGCACGCGATCGCGGCGCACGACGTGCGCGTCACGGTGCAGTCCGACACGCTGGTCCGGCTCGATCCTCGGTTGACGGCCGCGGGGCTGTCGCACCTGCTGGACAACGCCGCGAAGTTTTCGCCGTCGGTGCAGCCGATCGACGTGGACGTGTCGATCGCCGACGGCGAGCTGATGATCGCAGTTCGCGACTACGGGCCTGGTCTGTCGTCCGCCGATCTGCCGCGGCTCTTCGATCGATTCTATCGAGGCGCGCAGGCCAGGCGCGTCGCCGGCACCGGCATGGGATTGTCGATCGTCCGCGGGCTGCTCGCGGTGGAACGCGGCCGCGTCTGGGCCGAGAACTGCGCCGGCGGCGGCGCGCGGTTCACGATCGCGGTGCCGGTGGAGCAGAAACCGCTCGAGGTGACCGCCTGATGGCGGCGGCCCGCATTCTCCTCGTTGACGACGAGCTGTCGATTCAGCGGACCCTGTCGCCGCTGCTGCGGTCGCGCGGCTACGACGTCGAAGTCGCCGGCAACGGCGCCGACGCTCTGAGGAGCGCCGTCGAACATCCGCCCGATCTGATCGTGCTCGATCTCGGCCTACCGGATCTCGAAGGCTCCGAAGTCTGCCGCCGCATCCGCCTGTCGGCGACGATGCCGATCATCGTGCTGTCGGCGCGCGCCAACGAAGCCGACAAGGTCTCGGCGCTCGATCTCGGTGCCGACGACTACGTCACCAAGCCGTTTGGACCCGAAGAACTGCTGGCGCGGATCCGCGTGTGGCTGCGCCGCGTCGGCAGCGACGACCACGGCGAGAGCGGCCGCGTCACCGTCGGCGATCTGACCATCGACTACGATCGCCGCCGGCTGCTGCGCGACGACGAGGAGATTCGTCTCACCCCGAAAGAGTTCGAGCTGCTCGCCTTCCTCGCCCACAACGCGAACCGCGTCCTGACGCATCGCGCGATCCTGAAGGCCGTCTGGGGCCCGAACGCCGTCGATCAGCCGGAGCACCTGTGGGTCCTCGTGGCGCAGCTGCGCAAGAAGATCGAGCGGGACCCGGCGCATCCGCGCTACCTGATGAGCGAGCCCTGGGTCGGCTACCGGCTCGCCACCGAATCGCCTTAAGCACTCTTTACGTGATTTTTCGGCGGCCATTAGGCGCCGCCCGTTACCGTGATCAGGACGGTCATGGAGCGGGTGATGGTTTGTATGAGTTCGAATGTGCTCGCGCCGCGAGTGCTGTGGACCGGAGCGGGGATCGCTGGCCGGCTCAACGCGAAGTGGTACGCCGTCTACGTCGAGACGCCGCCGGAACGACCTGGCCGCATCGGTGCAGACGACTCCGAAGCGCTGGACCAGAACATCACGCTCGCTGAAAGCCTTGGCGCCACGGTGGTCGAGGTGCACGCCGAGCGGCCGTCGGAAGGGCTGATCGCATTCGCGCAGCGTGAAGGCATCACGCACGTGATCTTCGGTCAGAGCGCGCGCACGCGGTGGGAGATTCTGTGGCGCGGTTCGACCATCGATCGGTTCCTCGCCGCCGTGCGCGATGCCGCCGTCCAGGTTGTTCGGCTCGATGCGTGAGTTAACATCTCGCGCGTGGCCCACGTTCTCGCCGTTCAAATCCGCCGGATGCCGCACGCCGCCGGCCTCGAGCTGCCGGCGTACCAGACGGCCGGCGCTGCCGGCATGGACCTTCACGCCGCGGTCGAGGACGAGATCACCGTGGATGCGGGTGCGATCGTGCTCGTGCCGACGGGACTGCAGATTGCGGTGCCCGACGGCTTCGAGGCGCAGGTGCGGCCGCGGTCCGGGCTCGCCGTGAAGCACGGCATCAGTCTGCCGAATACGCCGGCGACGATCGACTCGGACTATCGCGGCGAGATTCGTGTGCCGCTCATCAATCTCGGCCGTACCCCGTTTGTCGTCTCGCGCGGGATGCGGATCGCGCAGCTCGTCGTCGCGCCGGTCGTGCGGGTCGCGTGGGAGGAAGTCCCGGAACTGCCGTCCACCGAGCGTGGCGCGCACGGGTTCGGCCACTCGGGCACGTAGCAGGCGCGTGCTGCGAAGACGCAGCCCCCTAGGCGAAGCCTGAAGCATCGTCAACGAAGCAGGTAGCACCGTCAGCGAAGCAGCACCTTAGCGAAGCGCGAAGCACCACCAGCGAAGTCAGGAGCCCCGTCTGGTATACTTCTGCGGCAAATGCCGGAACTCTCGACGCAAGTCGACATTCCGAAGCGGGCGTTGTTCAAGGCCGCCGAGGTGTGCGATCTGGCGAAGGTGCAGCCGTACGTGCTGCGATCGTGGGAGACCGAGTTTCCGGACCTCGGGGTCGCGAAGAGCGCGGGCGCGCCGCGGGTCTACCGCCGGGCGGACGTCGAGCAGGTGCTGCGGATCAAGCATCTGCTGCTGGTCGAAGGACTGACGCTCGCCGGCGCGCGGCGCCGTCTCGAAGAGGAAAGCGCGCCGGTCGCCGCCGACGCGCCGGTAATCGACGAGCTGATCGGGCAGAACGCGCGCGAGCGGCTCACCGCCGTGAAGCGCGGGCTGCAGTCGATTCTCGATCTGCTCGCCTCGCGCGCGCCGAACGTCGACGATTTCCAGCTCGCCCCGCAGGCGGCGTCCCCCACGCCGTCACGCGTGCGCGGGCTGCCGCCGTCGCGCGCCAAGGCGCCGCGCGGCAAACCGTCGCGTGTTGCCAGCGCGCGCCGCAGTCGGTAAGGCGGTTCGATAGCGGTCGCGTCTCTGCCAGTGTCCGGCCGTATGCCGGACTCGCCAACGGAACGGGATGTAGCGCAGCCTGGATAGCGCACCTGACTGGGGGTCAGGGGGTCGCCGGTTCGAATCCGGCCATCCCGACCACTTTTTGA
>Ga0075425_100006872_pt1 | contig 11970 bp, 12 predicted proteins | sample SoiMethybrSBSTD4_FD_75300 | JGI IMG/M metagenome (GOLD analysis project Ga0075425, IMG submission 75300) | Bulk soil microbial communities from a Populus tree surrounding site in Tennessee, USA - Soil MetaG P. TD hybrid SBSTD4 | ecosystem: Environmental > Terrestrial > Soil > Tree plantation...
GTACAACCGGGAACCCCAAGGGTGTCGTTTTCAGCCATCGAGGCGCTTATCTCAACGCTTTGGCCGAGGTCCTCACCTGGAGCATGCCGCGGAACCCTGTGTACCTTTGGACCCTGCCGATGTTCCACTGCAACGGCTGGTGCTTTCCCTGGTCCATAGCGGCGGTTGCCGGTACCAACGTCTGCCTGCGCAAAGTGGATGCTGCGGCGATCTTCCGACTCATCCGGCAACACCGGGTAACGCACTATTGCGGGGCACCTATCGTTCACAACACTTTATTGAATGCTCCGGCTGAGCTGCGGGAAGGCATCAACCATCGCGTGCACGCTATGGTTGCCGGCGCTGCACCTTCGTCGGCTATGATTGCGGCCATGGAGCGTATGGGGTTTGACCTGATTCACGTCTATGGCCTGACCGAAGTCTACGGGCCTGCGACGGTGTGCGTTAAAAAAGATGAGTGGGCGCAACTGGATCTTGAGCAGCGCGCCGTGTTGAACGCGCGCCAGGGCGTGCGGTACATCCTCGAAGAGGATGTCGCCGTGCTGGATCCAATTACCATGCAGCCCGTGCCGCGGGATGGAGAAACCATCGGTGAGATCATGTTCCGCGGAAACATCATGATGAAGGGCTACCTGAAGAACCTGAAGGCGACAGAGGAATGCTTTCACGGGGGATGGTTTCACTCGGGTGATCTCGCGGTGGTATACCCCGACGGCTACTTCAAAATCAAAGACCGTGCCAAGGACGTGATCATCTCAGGTGGTGAAAACATTTCCTCGCTTGAGGTGGAGGACGCAATCTGTCATCACCCCGCGGTTTTGGCGGTGGCCGTCGTTGCCCAACCTGACCCGACCTGGGGCGAGAGCCCGTGTGCATTCGTCGAACTCAAACCCGATACCGAAGCTTCAGAAGCCGAGATTATCGAGCATTGCCGGGCGCGGCTGGCAAAATTCAAGCTGCCAAAGGCAATCATATTTGGACCTCTTCCCAAAACTTCAACCGGAAAGATCCAGAAATACGTACTGCGCGAACGCGCCAGATCGGCGGCGGCAATTGCGTGAGATCCCGGAGGTTAACAGCATTAGCGCGGAAGCGAAATTTGCGGCGGACGATCCATTCACTCTCAGCACGCGTGACAGGGGAGTTGCTACGCTCACTCTTAACCGTCCCGAGCGGTTCAATCCTCTCTCGTCTGCGATGATTAGCGCCCTCCAGGCGGAGCTGAACGCACTAGCTGAAGACAGCTCGGTCCGAGTGGTGGTTCTTGCAGCAAAGGGCAAGGGGTTCTGTGCCGGCCATGATCTTCAGGAGATGCGCGCGCACGCTGGGGACCAGGTCTGGCAGCGCCAACTCTTCGACGAGTGCAGCCGGATAATGGTCGCGCTCACAAAGATGCCGCAGCCGGTGATCGCACGCGTTCACGGCATCGCCACGGCCGCTGGTTGCCAGCTCGTCTCCATGTGCGATCTTGCGGTGGCGGCTGAGAGCGCGAAGTTTGCTATGCCAGGGGTCAACATCGGCGTCTTCTGCTCGACACCCGCCGTTGGCGTCGCGCGGAACATTGGCCGCAAGCGTGCGATGGAGATGCTGATTACCGGCACGCCCATAGACGCCAAGACGGCTCTGGATTGGGGGCTAGTGAATCGAGTGGTTCCTGCCGATTCGCTTGACGCCGAGGTTGAGCGGTTTGTCGAGGCAGTTTTAGCGCGGAGCCCTGCCACGATCCAATTGGGTAAGCAGGCGTTCTACCGCCAAATCGATCGCTCTCTCGAGGCAGCTTACGATATCGCCAGCGAGACGATGGCGTGCAATCTGATGCTGGAGGATGCCGCCGAAGGGATGGACGCGTTTCTCCAGAAGCGGCGAGCGGTCTGGCGCGGCCGGTGAGATGCAGTACAAGCAGCGATTTTGTTGTTTTTGTTCGGAACGCGAGAAAATGCGCACCCGTATGATGATTAAAATTTCGCCTCTTATCCTTGCAGGGTTCGTAGCTTGGACTTTAGTTTCTGCAGCCACACAAAATCAGCCAGTCAGTACATCGAAAATTCTCGCATTCGAGAACAAATGGAATGCTGCGTACAAGCATGGGGATATCGCAGCCATGGAGTCGCTCCTGTCCGAAGACTTCATCATCACCTTAGAAGACGGAAGCACATTCAGTAAATCTGGATACATCGCGCACAACGGGGATACGACCCTGCACGTGGAGATTACAGAAATGTCAGGTGTGAACGTTCGAATGCACGGAAGTGTGGCGGTCGTTACCGGTGCGTATCACGAAAAAGGAGTATTCAGGGGTAAACCCTACGAGTATCACGATCGTTTCACCGATGTTTGGATGAACAAAAACGGCAAGTGGCAAGTTATCGCTTCGCACTACAGCATTCCGTCCAGTGACTAATGCTCACACGGGCTGCTGGGCTGCAGGCAGGTTAGCTATACTAGTGGCTGCATGGACATTGACCGGATAATTGCCGAAATCGAGTGTCTGGAGCGCACCTTTGCGATGCCGGACACGCGACCGCTGGGTCCAAGCGATCTCTCGGCTGCAAATCGACGGCACGATCAGATGCTCGCCGCCAGCCCGTGGTTTCGGCTGTGGCAGCAGTATGGCATCTGTAGCCGTTCCGACTCCTCATCGCCCACCAGGTTCTAAACTCAGTCCCTACAACAAATCGCTGCCGATGCATTACCTCAGTGGTACAGCTTTCGTACGGTGTGGCGTCACATCTATTCGAAATAAACTCTCTCTATGGGACGTGATCGTCGATGCTCTTAAAGCAGAGTGAGAGCGCTCTAGCCCGCGTGAGCCACCAACTTTCACGGCTGGAGAGGCGAGATTGGGAACTTTGGACAATCATATCGCTCACCGGCATTCTGGTGAGTGGGGGTTTACTTTCCATCCTCTTCCGCGCCGCTTTTAAAGATGAGACTGTCCACTTTGAAATCACGGTCTCGCGTCCGCTGGTAATCGGCCTCTTCGTCTTGCTTGCGTTGCTCAACACCTACCTCGTAACTAAGCGCTTCGAAGTTCGCCGCTTGCGCGAGCAATTGATCTCCAGCACTCTGCAAAACCAGGTGACCGAGCAGCAATCGTTCACCGACCCGCTTACGGAGATTTACAACCGCCGTTCCCTGGACGACATCGCTGGGCGATTCATCAGTCAGGCACGACGAAGGCATACAGACCTAACTTTTCTGATGGTCGATGCCGACAACTTCAAAAAGGTCAACACAAGATTTGGCCATCTGACCGGGGATTTTGTCCTGGCGGAGATAGCCGGAGTTCTCAAATCGTCGATACGGGGCTCAGATGCAGCGGTGCGTTACGGCGGCGATGAGTTCCTGATCATTTTGGCGGATACGACTGCGGCGGGAGCGCAAAAGGTCATTGAGCGCGTCAACAGTAAACTCGACGACTGGCATGCTGAGGGTAATCTTGAGGATTTCCGAGTAAGCGTAAGCATCGGCATAGCGGAATGGCACGAGGGCGACACCCTGGACGAGATGCTGGACGCGGCAGATCGTAAAATGTACGACCACAAGGCGACTCGAGGTTAATCCCCGAAGCTAATTCCCCGAGCCAATTCCTAATGTTTCTGTCCAGCGTAAGTAGATGAACACCTTGGTTCAGATCTCATTCGGACGGTGGCATCGTCAGCACAGCGACCTCGGTAATTATTAGCTGCCCCGTCCTGCCCTTTATCATTTGTAGAAGAGATTCACGTAGAAGAAATTCAGTAAAAGTACGGAGTTAGCTATGATCCTTCCCCGGCCGGAAGAGCGAGTACCGGTCGATCTAGACATGCGGGTGTGGGGCATGGGAGCGGATGGACGTGCGTTTTCCCAGCGTGCTCGCGCTCACAATATCAGCGGTGGAGGCGCCCTGCTCTGCCAGATCGAGCATGACCTCAGGATTGGCGACACCATCGGAGTGCAGGCTGGCGAAAAGAAAGCACGATGCAAGGTGGTGTGGGCGACGAACACCCAGTCGGTCCAGAAGATTCAAGTGGGCGTGCAACTTCTGAGCAAATTGGAATGCCCATGGATCGCGTTGCTTCCAAAGACTGATCAGGATGCGCCCCACGCCGCGCCAGGCGCTAGGCGGTGGAACCGGCACAAGATTGCCCTCCCCATCTCGCTGCACGATGAGCGGACACCAATCCCGATGCGCGTCACCGCTACCGATGTCGGCGGCTGTGGCTGTTATGTCGAGACGCTTTCGCCTTTTCCCATTGGAGCCCGTCTGAGCGCAGAGTTGTGGATTGGGGTGGAAAGGGTTACGACCCTCGCCATCGTGCGCACCTGCGATCCCAGAGTTGGCATGGGAATCGAATTCCTAGGTCTGAAAACCGAAGACCAGCGGCGGTTTCAGGAATATCTCCAGGCGAAGTATCCCTTCAGCTGTTCAATCGAACACCAAGGCCCAGGGTCAAGAAGAGTGCCCAGCTAGAGTGCCGCGGGGGATTCGATGGGTCAGTAGATGCTTCCGAAAGTGAGAATTGGTCTCCGCTTTCTTGAAACTACTTCCAGATGCCCGTAATCACCGATGCAGTACCGTCTCCTGAATTTTTGTGAAGTGGCTCGAGGCCGAAATTATCCTCTATTGTTCGCAAAACGCTGTAATGGTTGTAAGCAGCTTGCACTTCCTGTGGCTTGATCATGTCTCCCAAAAATACTGTGTAGATTCTTTCCGGTCTGCCATTGCCCTCCGACTCGTCAAAGGTGACGATCACCAGCGTGCGTTTTAACGCGTCGTCTTTCGGAAGCCATGTCTTGTCGTCGAAATGCAGCCACGTGGTCAGAAACACTCGTAGCCAGTCCGCGGATTTCTTGAGCCCCACTTGCGGATTGAAGGTTGGGTCGTGGCCGTCGTCGTCGAGATTTGGACTGTAAAACATATATTCAGGTAACGGGTGCGTTTGTGGGTCCGCGATAAAGCTGCCGATGTCGCCCACGAAAGTGTTGTCTTTCGCATGCGTATCGACTCCGACCACATTGTGAAAAGTTTTGTTCTGAACGCTTCGGAAACTCAGGAAAGGCACGTGCTTGCGAACATACCTCCCGCTCCGGTCGCCAAGGAATGGTTTGGTTGCGTTCACAGGAGCCGGATAGTCCTCAGCGTAGTTCTTCCAGTTGATCAAGTCACCGATTGTCCTATGCTGGCCGTCGTCGTTGAAATTTCTCTGCTTGTCACTCAGGACCTGCGGGTTGTGTGTACCGAAATCACTGCCTGCTATCATTGCCAGGTAGTTTGGATAGGAGTAATGGTAGAGGTTGCCGAAATTGCTGAAGTTCGCCCCCTTTTGTGCAAGGCTCTTCAAAAGATCGTTCTTAATGGCAGAATCGTAGCTTTGATTTTCGAGGACGACAATGAGCACGTGGTCGAAATGTTTTGGCGTAGGCGCCGGAGCGGGCGTGGTGGAAGTGGTCTGCGCAAAACTGAAAATCGTGATTGCCCAAAAGCACAATACTGTACGGATAAAGCTGCGGCCATACCGGTCAGTGAGCGACATGTATTCTCCAATCTATTGTGGCCTTGAGAGTTAGACGAGTATGATCTTTGAAAGGCTGCCACGGCGATCATTTCTACAAGCCGAAGCGCCTTTCTAAGTCAATGGCTTCAAACGGCTAATGTACATCTTTCGAGGGATTGTCAAAGGAGGCAATGCGAGTAAAGATCGAGGGCACATAAGCCTGTTCAGAGTCTCCCAGCTGAATTCATAGGCGGCTCGGGACAGACCAGGGCTCGGCTTGGCCGAGAGCTGAGGGGAAGAGTCGTATGACAGAGCAGAGCTACCAGCCGCAAGTCAACTTAGCCGCATACGAGACTGCTGCCAAACAGAAGTGGCGCTTCGGTATGCTCGTGGCTTTGGCCGTGCTGGGGGTTTTCGGTCTGGTCTATGTGTATTATCGCTGGTTCGGGGATATCCTGCCCGCGGCATCGAACGAAGCGAGTGTGAGTACGTCCGATACGACTGCAGAAAAACCGCGACACCACAAGTCCACGTCCCGACCAAACAAAGCCAAAGATCACTCCGACATCGTCATAGCCGCCTCTCATGCACAGTTGACATTGACTCCCGGCGTCACCCAATCGGCAATCAGGTCACCACTCGCGCTGCAAGTGATATCTGGTGGTGGCGAGCGACAGATGGTTCGCACGCGGGATGACTCCATTTACCTCGGTGTGCATGACAAAACTCCTGAGGCTCCTGACGCAGTCAATGCGACCCCTGAATATGGGCAAGGCGAGATTAAAGCGGCTGAACAAGTTCATCCTTCGCCCGGGTTCATCGAACTCGAATCGCCTGCGGCAGGATCCGATCCTGTGGTGGCGAAGCAAGGGGCGATTGAAGGGTCGGTGGTGTTGCAGGCCCGAATCGACAAGGATGGCAACATTCATAATCTCCAGGCGGTCAGTGGGCCGGAGATCCTTTTTGCTGCCGCGCGTGAAGCCGTCAAGCAATGGCACTTTAAGCCTTCTTACAAGGACGGACAAGCAGTCGAAACGGACGCGCAAATTACTGTGAAATTCGCCATCTCGGCTCACTGATGCCAGTCCGATAACGGTGGCTTTGGCACCGTGAAGAACGCTGCACCGAAGTAAGCTCCCTCCTGACTCAGGGGACTCAGAAACTCCCAAGTGAGTTTCTCCCCGTATAATCAATGCTTGGACTCTTCCTTCAGGTGATCTCTTGAGTGCGCACATGCCACAACGTCCCGGACAGCCGCCGCCGGGGCCGCAGCCGTTGCCCGGAGTTGATGCAATCGTGGCGGTCGGTTCGGGTAAAGGAGGTGTCGGCAAGACCACGCTGGCCGTCAACCTGGCCCTGGCCTTGGCAAAATTAGGACACAAGACTGGGTTGCTTGATGCTGACGTTTATGGCCCTAACGTCCCCCTGATGCTCGGGACCAGCGCTCAACCAAGGGTGCTTGCCGAGAACCGAATTGAGCCGCTCACCGTGCATGGCCTGAAAACCATTTCCGTCGGCCTGCTCAATCCCGGTGACAAGCCTCTCATATGGCGCGGGCCAATGTTGCACTCTATCATTCGGCAGTTTCTGGGATCGGTCGAGTGGGGAACACTGGACTACCTGATCGTCGACTTGCCACCTGGGACTGGCGACGTGGCGTTGTCGCTCATCCAAACCGTTCCGCTGACTGCCGCGATTGTCGTTTCCACGCCATCGGACGTTTCTTTGCAGGACGCCCGTAAAGCCATCGAAATGTTTCGTCAGATGAAGGTCGATATTGCAGGCATAGTCGAAAACATGAGCTACTTTGTTTGCCCGCACTGCCAACACGAGATCGATATTTTTTCCCGTGGTGGCGTCGAGAAGACCGCCCGGCAATTCGGAGTACATTTCCTGGGAAGCGTCCAGCTCGATCCCGAGATTCGTAAGGCGGGTGACGAAGGAAGACCGGCCGTACTGGAAGGGGAAAGCTCAGGCCATGCCAAGCCGCTGTTCGATTTCGCACGCCAAGTTGCGCAGCGGGTCGAAGAGATCAAGTCCAGCGCACCTGAAGGTGTCATCCAAATCCAATAGGGGTATTGCTCATCCAATCTACTGGTGCCTTTCGGATACTGACACGCGCCTTCAGAGCCGCTAGAATTATCTATGTTGGAATGCAGGGTGTGCCGCCAGGGATTCCGCCGTCGCGACTCCAGGGGAGCTAGATAATTTCTAAGTTATTGTTCTCAAAGCTGTTACTCTGATTCGCGAAATCCCGAGGCACGGGGGACTACAACCAGTATGTCGGCCGGCCAACCGATTGGCAATCGAGAGCGTGAGATCCTGACCGCGATCGTGGAGACCTTTATCTCCACAGGCGAGCCGGTGGGATCGCGTGTGCTCTCGCGAGCCAGCCGCGAAGGCTTGAGCGCTGCAACCATTCGCAACGTAATGGCCGATCTTGCGGACGCGGGATATCTGGAGCAGCCGCACACCTCGGCGGGGCGGGTTCCGAGCGCTTCGGCATATCGCTACTACGTGGAGCAACTCAGCGGGAAGACGCAGCTGTCGCAGGCAGACGAAGGCATCATCAAAGATTCGCTCCACGGTATTACCGACGTGCAGGAGTTCATGGAACGTACTTCTCACGTGCTGTCGTTGATTTCGCGAAACGTCGGAGTTGCCATTGCGGCCACCGGGCCCAAGAATGCTCTGGAGCACGTGTACTTTTCACGGCTGGGCGATCAGAAGGTTCTGGCAGTTGTGGTTACAAAATCTGGTCTGATTCGCGATCGCCTTCTGCGCCTGGATTTACCACAAGCTGATCTGGATGCGGCCGCGCGCTTCATCAACGACAACTTCCACGGCTGGACCCTGGACGCTGTACGCACTGAGCTTGCGCGCAGGATCGAGCAGGAACGCAGCGAATATGATCGGCTGATGGCTTCTGTTCAGCAGCTTTATCAGCAGGGCGTCTTAGCCGCAGACGATTCGCCGCAAGTCGTTTTTATCGAGGGTGCATCGAACCTGGTCGCCAGCGAACAGGATAGGTCACGTCTACAAGGACTCTTACAGGCATTGGAAGAGAAGCAGAAACTTGTGGAGTTGCTCGGGGCATATCTCGATGCCAAGCAGGAAGCAGTTCGCGTGGTAATCGGTCTCGACGAAGCCCAACCCTCGATGCGCAACCTGGTATTGATCGGGACCCCTGCGCGAGTAGGCGGTGAGGTCATGGGATCGCTCGCGGTCCTTGGGCCTACACGCATGGATTATCAGCACACGATTACGGCCGTTTCCTACATTGCGCGGCTGTTTGACAAAGTTTTGAACGAGAATGAGTGAGAGCCATGGCCAGGACAAACGGAAAGACCCGATTTGAAGAACAACAACTTGATGCCGAGCACGAGCTGCCTTCGGCGGAAGCAACGGAGGATCCTCAGGCTTCCAGGAAAGAAGAGCCGCGTCTCGAGCATGTTTCAGAGATAGAGAAGCTCCGCGCCGAGCGCGATGCGCTGGTCGAACGGCTTGCGCGCATGCAGGCGGAGTTCGATAACGCACGGAAACGTGCCGCAAAGGAACAGCAGGACTACCGTGATTATGCGCTTGCCGATGTCCTTAAAGCGCTCATCCCCGTGTTGGACAGCTTCGACCGGGCACTGCAGACCTCGCCCGAAAAATCTGAGTTCCACGCTGGAGTGGAACTTATCCAGAAACAGTTGCAAGACGCGCTGGCAAGAATTGGTGTGAAGCCGATCGATGCCAAGGGTGAGCAGTTCGATCCCCGTTATCATGAGGCGATTGAGATGGTGGATACCGAGAATGCGAAAGATCACGAAGTACTGGAAGAACTCCAGCGCGGGTACAAGTTGAAAGACCGGCTGCTGCGTCCGGCGATGGTCAAAGTGGCACGAAATCCAAGACATTAATTTTTGATTGAGAGGAATTCAACTCTGCCAACTACCGTGAAACGAGACTACTACGAAGTGTTGGGCGTGCAGCGTGGCGCCAGCGAGCAGGAGATCAAGAGCGCATATCGCAAGCTGGCACTGCAATTTCATCCTGACCGCAATCCAAACAATCCCGACGCCGAAGAGAAGTTTAAGGAAGCCAGCGAGGCCTACGCCGTTCTTGCTGATTCTGAAAAGCGTGGCTTGTACGACCGCTTTGGCCATGCAGGGATTGGCGCAGCCGGGGCCGGCTCCGGGTTCGATGCTACCGTATTCCAGGATTTCAGCGACATCTTCGGAGAGTTCTTTGGCTTCGGCGATCTGTTCGGAGCAGGGCGAACTGGACGGCGTACACGCGCGCAGCGTGGCGGCGATCTACGCGAAGACATTACGCTGGAGTTCGAAGAAGCGGTTTTCGGCGCGGAGAAGAAAATCATCTATCGCAGGCACGAGAATTGCGAAGTCTGCGGGGGGTCGGGTAGCGCCCACGGCAAAGCGCCCGCCACTTGCCATACCTGCGCCGGCCGTGGACAGGTGCGATACCAGCAGGGCTTCTTCAGCATTGCGCGCACTTGCCCGACTTGCCAGGGTGCTGGCGCCACCATCAGCGATCCATGCGGCAAATGTAGAGGTGAAGGCCGCGTAGTTCAGCAGAAAACCGTGGAAGCGAAGGTTCCTGCGGGGGTGGAGAATGAAACGCGAATCCGCTTTAGTGGCTTGGGAGAAGCCGGCGTACATGGCGGGCCGCATGGCGATCTATATGTCGTTCTTCATGTGAAAGACCACCCTGTGTTCGATCGACAAGGCAATGATCTCCATTGCGTTGTTCCCGTATCCTTCAGTCAGGCGGCGTTGGGCGCAGAGATTCAGGTGCCGACCCTCGCGGGCGAACACACCTTGAAAATTCCTGAGGGCACGCAGTCGGGCACTAGTCTAAAGATCCGAGGGAGCGGCGTCCCGGTATTAAACGGGAGGGGTAAAGGCGATCTGTTCGTCGAAGTGCGGGTCCAGACACCAAGCAAACTGAGTAAGCGCCAGCGCGAACTGCTGCAGGAGCTTCAAGGCACTGGGTCGGTGGAAAACAAGCCCGAACGTCGCTCGATTCTCGGCAAAGTGAAAGAAATGTTCAACGAGCTGTAGGAGTTCGCTTTTAGAGAGAGGGGCGACTCATGTCAACTCTAACGGTTACTCCGCCTGATTTGTCCGACCGACCTCACCAGTTTGCGATTACGCGCCAGATGAATGCGTCTGCCGCAGCGCTGTTTCGTGCCTGGACGCAGGAGTTCGACCGCTGGTTTGCGGCGCCTGGATCGATTGTAATGAAAGCTGAACTCAACACCCCGTTTTTCTTTGAAACGCAATTCGAGGGGAAGAGACATCCGCATTACGGAAGGTTTCTCGAACTGAAGCGCGATCGACTGGTCCGGATGACGTGGGTGACCGCAGCGACAAGTGGAGTGGAGACTGTCGTGACCGTCGAGCTGGTGTCCAAAGGCGCTGGGACGGAGCTCCAGTTGAGTCACGCGGGCTTCCCAGACGAGGCATCGAGAAAACGCCATTACGACGCCTGGCCTAAGGTGTTGGCGGAGCTTGACCGGTGCCTGTTGGAGCCTCAGCGTGAACGACCTGATACGCGTCGATGACCCGCCGACGCTGGATCGCGGATGAAATCTCCGGAAATCGGGCCGCTCTGACCGGAGAGCATGCTCGGCATCTTTCTCAAGTCCTTCGCGCCCAAGTCGGACAAGAATTCGACATCTCAACGGGAACGGAAGTCCGTTGCGGTCGAGTGGCCCTGATCCAACCCGACCGAGTGGAATTCGAGCTAGGCGAGGTCGTCGTCCACTCTGCGATGCTGCCGATAACCGTCGCGCTCTCGATTTTCAAGTTCGATCGCATGGAGTGGGCAATCGAGAAGTGCACCGAGCTGGGCGTCGCCCGCATTGTGCCGGTTATCGCGGGGCGAACGGATTCGCGTCTTGCCGCAGCTGCCTCGAAGCGAGTCGAGCGGTGGCAACGCATATCGAAGCAGGCCTCCGAACAGGCGCGCCGCATTTCGCCACCTGAAATTTTAGCTCCCATCAAGTTCAAAGACCTGCTTGCAATGCCGGCCTCTCCACGGATTGTATTGTCGGAAACCGAACAGAACGTCTTGCTAAAGGGAGCCGTGCCCGGGGACGCGACTTCGCTTCTGCTCGCCTTCGGCCCAGAAGGCGGGTGGAAGCAAGAGGAGATCACGGCCCTTCGCGAGGCAGGATGGACATCGGCATCTTTGGGAAACACGATCCTGCGCGCGGAGACCGCCACGATTGCCGCGGTTGCAATCGCATTCTCAATGATCCAAGGGTGAATTCAGGAGAAGAATATGAGGATGGATTCCATGCCCACACCGATGATCGTCATAGTTGTAACGGGCTTCATCAGCATGGGCTGCTGGTGGATTGTGGCACTGCGCATGAAGCAGATTCCGCGGCCGAACGGTTACCGCGCTGGAATCCTGAGGAGATATAAGGAAAGTTTTCCAAGGAGTCCGTTGCCGTGGATCATCCGTGCGTGTTCAGGAATAT
>Ga0075425_100006873_pt1 | contig 11969 bp, 7 predicted proteins | sample SoiMethybrSBSTD4_FD_75300 | JGI IMG/M metagenome (GOLD analysis project Ga0075425, IMG submission 75300) | Bulk soil microbial communities from a Populus tree surrounding site in Tennessee, USA - Soil MetaG P. TD hybrid SBSTD4 | ecosystem: Environmental > Terrestrial > Soil > Tree plantation...
CGCGGGGTTGTAGGCGTGCGGAACGTACTTGAGGTCCAGGTCCGCTCCCCATTCGGCCGTGCCGTCGCCGGGGAGGATCTTCCAGGGGGGGTGTCCGGGCGCGCGCACCGGGACGCGAACGCTCTCGGTCCAGCCGAAGTTTCCCTGGTCGTCGCCGATGACCCAGTTCTGGCCGCCGTATTTGAAGTCCCGATCGAGCGCTGCGACCGCTTCCTGCATGCTGGCCGCGGTATCGAGGCCGACCTGAGCGCGTGCGAGCTGCGCCGCTTCGTGGCCGGTGTAGCGGATCGAAAGCTCGGTCGACCCTAGAGGTTCGAGGCCGTCGTGGGTGGCGGTGACCCGGGGGATGATCGGGCCGTGATGGGGGACGTCGTAGAGCGTCAGCATGAGCGTGCTGTTGATCCGGCCGAGCCCCCCGACGTTGAACGTTTCGACGCGCGGCACGAGCTTGACCTTGCCCCCTTTAAACTCGACGCAGGGGCTGACCCCGTCGTCGCACGTCACGATCTTTTCCTGGTAGACGTCGGTCACGTCGATGTTGTTGACCGTGGCGCCCCACGCCACATGGTCGTTCATGCCGAGAATGACGCCCGGAATGCCGGCGAATGCGACCCCCATCACGTTCATCGGAATCGGTCCCGATCGCGCCGAGAGATGCACCAGGTAGAAGATCGGGGGATTGCCGAGATCGAGGTGCGTGTCGTTCGCGACGAGCACGTGCCCGGTGGCCGAGAGTGCGGGACCGACGACCCAGTTGTTCGATCCTCGCGACGGGTAGAGCCGATGATCGTTGCCGAGCCCGGCCACCGCCGCCCGATCCGCCTCGAGGAGCGCGATCAGATTGCCGTCGAGGCGCTGGGGCGCGCCGGGCGCCGAGCTCGCAGTGTGCATCCCCGTAAAGCCGGCGATCGTGTACGTGGGATCGAACGGCGCCAAGATCTGCAGATCGCCGCCGAGCCCTTTTCGAGCAAGAAGGGCCGGATCCGTCGCCTGATCGAACACGGCGGTCGCCTTGGCCTCGAGCAAGCTCGCCGCGATCTCCGAAGCGGCGTCGAATGCCAGGTTGAAAGCCTGAAGCCCGCCGAGCGCCAGCGAGTCGACCTCGGTCCAGGGGGCCGCTTGGGTGAAGTCGTCGATGAAACTGAAATCGCTGGGCACGGTGACTTTGCCGGCCTTGACCTGGTCCAGGTAGGCGTTCACGCCCGCGGCGAACGACGAGATCGCCGCCGCAATGGCTCGATCGCGCGGGTCGGCGGACGCCTTCAAGAGGTCGAAGCCGTCGGCCGCCGTTTTTTTCAAGTGATGGGCCCGGATCGCGATGTCGCCATCGACCGCGCTGGGGGAAAGAGCGCCGGCGAGCTCCGCGACCGTTCCCGCTGCCTGGTGCCGAGCCAGGTCCATCTGCACGAATCGATCGCGTGCGACGATGTAGCCCTGCCCATAGCTCACGTCGGCGAGCGTCGCACCGTAGATGTGTGGAACGCCCCATTCGTCGCGCACGATGTCGAGCGGCGCCGACAGACTGGCCGCGTGCAGCGTTTCGGTCACTGGCACCCCCTCCACCGGAGAGACGCCGGCATCGGCGGCGTCGATCGGCGCGCCGTCCCCCTTCGGGCCGCCGGCATCGACGGGCGCTGGGACTCCGGGTGAATTGTCCGAAGTGCAACCGATTTCGAAGCTAAGAAGGACGAGCGCGAATACGCCAAACCGCTTCGCAGCGTTCATGATCACCTCGAAGGATGGGGACGCAACGTAGCACGGCATCGGCAAGGGGAAACCCGGCCTGGGGACAGGAGCACCCTTTGCGATGGCTCGCGCGCTATGGCCCGATCAAGCTCGTGTCCGGTTGACCGTCTTGAAACACGACCAGGCTGTCCGGCAAAATGGGCGTCCACACTTCGTTGTCCGTGAGAGGCGTCGTGGCGATGACGGCGACCCGATCGCTCGGCGTCGTCAGCTCATTGAAATCGACCGTGACGTCGCGATCGATGAGGTGCGCCGCGGCGAATGGGGCCTGCCGAACGATGTAGTTTAGCCCCGTCGAACAGTGCGCGAAGAAATGCTCGCCGTCGGACAAAAGATAGTTGAACGGCCCGTGACGGCGGAGCTCCTTCGTGGTTTCCGCGAGCGAGCCGTAGAGCTCGGCGAGCGGGGGCTTGTCCGAGGGGTAACGTCGTCGCAAGGTCTCGAGCATCAGGCAAAAAGCGGCCTCGGTGTCCGTTTGGCCGACGGGCCGGTAGACATCCAGATCCGGCGCGACGAAATCGCCGAGGTTGCCGTTGTGCGCAAATACCCAGTACCGCCCCCACAGCTCACGCTGGAACGGGTGGCAGTTTTCGAGCGCGACGGCTCCCCTGGTCGCCTTCCGGATGTGGGCAATCACGTGTTTGGACTTGATGGGGTAGCGCCGCACGAGCTCGGCGATCGGCGACGAGGTCGAAGGGTGCGAATCGAGGAACGTCCGACAGCCGGGCCCTTCGAAAAACGCGATCCCCCAACCGTCGGCATGGTCGGCCGTCTCCCCCCCTCGTGCGCAGAACCCATCGAAGGAAAAGCAGATGTCGGTGGGAACGTTGCAGTTCATGCCGAGCAGCTGGCACATCGACCATCCAGTTTATCAGAACGCGTCGAGGCCTGTCAGTGCTCGCCCCAAAATGAGCGTGTGCACATCGTCCGTACCCTCGTAAGTCGATACGCTTTCGAGGTTCAGCATGTGGCGGATGGCGGGGTAGGCGAGCAGGATGCCGTTGGCGCCGAGGATGCTCCTCGCAGTGCGTGCCGCTTCGAGCGCCGCGGCGGCGTTCACTTTCTTCGCGAGCGAGGGGTGCTGGGGCAGGAGGCGATCCTGGTCTTTGAGGCGGGCGAAGTGGATCGCCATGAGCTTGCCCTGGACGATCGACGAGGCGATGCGGACGAGCTTTTCCTGGACGAGCTGCTTTTTCGCGATGGGTACGCCGAACTGAATGCGCGTACGCGCGTAACCGACGGCGCTCTCGTAGCAAGCTCGCGCGGCGCCGAGGGCGCCGAACGCGATGCCTAGACGCGCGTGGTTCAAGCATCCGAGGGGACCGAGCATCCCTTTCGCGCCGGGCAACACGTTGTGCTCGGGGATGCGACAGTCGCTGAGAACGATCTCGCCCGTCGGGCTCGCCCGAAGCGACATTTTGCCGTGGATCGTAGGCGTCTCGAAACCGGGGCGACCCCGCTCCACGATGAAGCCGCGGATGGTTTCGGGGCCCAGCTCTCCGGTTCCGTCGTCGAGTTTGGCCCACACGATCGCAAGGGCCGCGATCGGGGCGTTCGTGATCCAGGTCTTCGAGCCGTTCAACACGTACGATGCGCCGTCCTTCTTCGCCCGTGTCTTCATCGAACCGGGGTCCGAGCCGCTGTCCGGCTCCGTGAGCCCGAAACATCCGATGACGTCGCCGTCGTGCATCTGTGGGAGCAACGTCGTCTTCTGTTCGTCGGTCCCGTAGCGATGAATGGCGTTCATCGCGAGTGAGCTCTGAACGCTCACGAAGCTCCGGAGGGCGCTGTCTCCATACTCGAGCTCCTCGAGCGCGAGCCCGTACGAGACGGTGTTCATTCCCGCACATCCGTAACCATGGAGGAACCCTCCGAAGAGCCCCAGCTCGGCCAGCCCGGACGCGAGGTCGAGCGGGAAGGTCTCCTTCTCGAAAAATTCGGCCGCCCGCGGCAGGTACTTCTCGCGAACGAAGCGCCGAACGGTGTCCTGGATGAGCCGCTCGTCTTCGGACAAGAGGACGTCGGTTCCGGCGAGTTCGGCCAGGGTCAAGGGCTCTTGCATGTCGATGATCGCCAGGATGTTGGCCGGCAACACTGGCGTTTCCTACGATATTCGCCGGAGGAGACGCCCCATGCCCGACGCCCGATTCTATCGCAACCCCCTGTTTTTCGTGATGTTCTTTTTGGTCGTCGGTTGCGGCAAGAACCCCGAGGAGAGGCTCGCGGGCAAGTGGGTGGGCGATCGCATCGACAACGTGTCGGCCGATCAGGTGGCCCAAGCGACGGGCTGGGTCAAGGGGACGACGTTCGAGTTCTCGGGCGACAAGCTCACGGTGTCGATCCCCGCCGAATCGCCTCGCAAGGGAACGTTCAAGGTGAGCCGGGTCGACGGAGACAGGATGGTCGTCTCGATCGCTCGGCCCAACAGCCCGACCTACGACGAAACGACGCTCACGATGCGCAGCGACAAGAGCATGAGCTGGGACATCGGTCAGGGGCGCGAAGTGTTGCTCGTCCGGATGCAATAGCTTCCCGCGACGGCGCACGCTATTCGAGGTGCACGATCAACCGGCGTGCGTAGTCTCCGTCGGGAATCTTGCCCGCCTCCCCTTTCTGGATGCGACCGGCTGAACCGGGAGCGCGCTCTACGTCGCGCGAAAACAGCCGCTTGACCATCTCGACGATCACGAGCTCCGCCATGTGCTCTCCGAGACACCTGTGGCGCGCCCAGCCGAAAAGAAGCGGCGCGGTCTCCTCGGTCTCGTTCCTGTATGGGTCGAAGACCTCGGGGTTCGGAAAGATGCTCTCGTCGAAGTTGGCCAAGATCGGCAGCGTCACGACCCAGGCGCCCTGCTCGACGCTCTTCTCCCGGTCGGTCCCGGGGCAAAGCAGGTGCGCGCTGGCTGCGTGCCGGTAGAGCGTCGGCGGGTAGGCGCTGAATCGCGCCGCCTCGCGAACGAATCGGCGGACGACTGCGTCGTTTTGTGTGAGCGACGCTTTCTTTAGCTCGTTGCGCAACGGCGCCGGCAAATCGAGGAGACGATCGACGACCTGGACCAGCGTCCCGATGGTCGGAACCGTGGCGCCGGAGATGAGACCAGCGAGACATCGGACCGCGAGGGCTTCGTCGATGGGTTGCCCCTGAGAGGCCGCCTGAAGCCGGAGCACCATCCGGCCGACCACGTCGTCGACGATGGGACGATCGTGCGCCATCTCGGCGACCCGCTCGCGAACGAGCTCGTGGAGGTGCTCGGACAGCTCGCTCCCGGCACGAACGGCTAGCGTGCGATAAGGCCCACCCACCCAGAAGTTGAAGATGAAGAAGCTCATCGTCTCGAGCCAGCCGAGCAAGCGCTCGTCGGACGTGTCGGAAATACCGAAGTACTCCTTGATGAGGTTCAGCTGGACGGCGTGGGCGAACTCGCTGACGACGTCGAGGGTGCGCGTCGGGCGTCCGAGCGCGCCGTTCACGAGCGCCTGGGCCATCCGTCCCACCGATTCCTTCATGTGTGCTTCGTCACGCCCGAGCGCCGCCGCTCCGAGAGCTCGCTCGCGGTCGTAGTCCCCCGTCGGAGCCGCTTCGAGCCGCTGCGGAACACCCGGAGGGGTGGAACACCCGGAGGGGTGGGACTTCCCGGGGTCGTCAGCCGACGCGTCCATGCCGAGGAAAAAGGCGCCCGCCGCGGCGCGCATTCGCTCGTCGTAAAGGTCGACGCGGAATACGTCGTCGCGTGCGAGCACGTCGCGCACGTCCCGGTGGCGCGTCACCACGACGAGCCCGAGGCCCTGATGGGTGAGCGCTTTTGGGAGTGTGAAGATGGGGGCATACTTGTGAAACGCCTTCGCAACGAGCAGCGTCTTGTCGACCTTTCCCTTCGACAGATACGAAAAGCCGAGCGACACGCCGAAGTACAGCCCGAAAAAGGGGGACAGGACGAAGAGAGCGATCCGCTTGACCCACTCGCCGCGAACCACGAGGAGCGCGGGTGCGACGAACGTTCCGACGTAGATGCCGAGCAGTGCTCCCACCGGGACGGCGCAGATTCTCGCGGCCATCCTGGCGGCAGAGATGAATGCAAGCCGAACCCAGCTCTCGCTCGCGACCACACCGCGGTCTCGTGCAAGGACGCGCGCCGCCAACATTTCAGGCGAGCGCTCGTCCTCGGGCGGCGGGATGGACGGCGGAATCGAGCTTACGGCCCTGCGGACGGCCGACGACGCGGAACTCAAACCTTCATCTGATAGCGTCATGGGGATCGAGCCGATCAGCCCCCCTCTTCTTCTACAGATTCCTTCTCTTCTTGCCAACATGTCGATGGAGCTTCACCGCCGCGCTTCGCGATGGTGACAGACTATGTTTACTCGGCGCGGGCCTTCGGCCCCGCCTGCGACCATGTTACTCGGCGCGGGCCTTCGGCCCCGCCTGCGATGATGCAGATGCGAAAAAGTCTTCTCGTGCGGGAATCGATCGTCCGCTCCCAGCGCTGAGTGTGTTATTGATTTCGCTGGTCGTTTTCGCTGGTGGTTCGAGTTTCACCGATTCGGCCGAGAATGCGTCATGACGTGCATTCACCCACTCGCACAGGGAGAGCGGCGCCAGGTGACGATCTGGATGGCCGACCTCTGTGGTTACACCGGACTCAACGAAGTGTTCGATCCGGAACAGGTCGCCGAAGTGATGGACCGCATCGAACGCGAGGCGACCCGCATCGTCAGCGAGCACGATGGCATCGTGAATCAGTTCGTCGGCGACGAGATCGTCGCGCTGTTCGGCGTACCTACGGCGCACGAGGACGACCCGCAACGCGCGGTGAGCAGTGCGCTCGAGCTGCAACGCTACGTACGGCGCCTGGGCGACGAGCTAGGACCCCGGCTGCCCAACGTGCTCCGGTTGCACACGGGCGTTCACTCCGGTCTGATCCTCGCCAAACTGCACGACCCGCGGCACGGTCTTTACAACTTGCGCGGGGACACGATCAACGTCGCCGCGCGGCTCCGCTCGATTGCGCCGCCCGATCACATCGTGATGAGCCAGTCCACCCAGCAGCACGTCGCCCCCTTTTTCTCGAGCGAACGACTCGAGTCATTCGTTCTGCGCGGGCGCGCGGAGCCCGTGGTGGCGTATCGCGTCCTCGCCCCGACGGGCACGACCACCCCCTTCGAGGCCGCCCAGAGAGACGGACTCGCGCGCCTCGCGGGGCGGGCCCGTGAGCTCGATCTCCTCGCCGGTGCACTCCAGAAAGCCAGGAGCGGCCACGGTCAGTTCGTCACCGTGTCCGGTCACGCCGGTGTCGGCAAAAGCAGGCTTCTCTACGAGCTCCGAAAACGCGCTGAAGCAAGCGCGACTGTCTTTTCGACTCGCTGCGAGGCTTACGGCAAGATCACCCCCTACCAGGCCTTCTTGCGCCCGCTGCGCCAGGCTCTCGGTTTGCTCGAGACGCGCGCCGAGCCTCCCGAGGCCGTTCTCGAAGCGAGCGTGCGCGCGCTCGGCCTCGATGAATACCTCGGCGTCTACGCCTCGATGTTGAGCTTCTCCGAGCGGGAAGAGGCGCCGATCTCGGCGCGGGGCGAGGCGCTGCGCGAGCTCATCCTCGACGCGCTCGTGGATCTCTTCTTGGCCGTCGCGAAAAAGGGACCCGTCGTGCTGGTGATGGAGGACTGGCATTCGGCGGACGAGGGTTCGAGCACGGCGGCCGCGCACCTCGCGCAGTCGATTGCGAGCCATCCCATCCTCCTCGCGATCAGCCACCGACCGAGCGACGCGCTCGCGTGGACCATTCCGCCGACCGTCACGATCGAGCTCCGCCCGCTCGACCGCGCCGACACCGCGGAGCTTGCCGGGTCGCTCCTCGGCGCCGGGCTGCCCGATTGGCTCGTCCACTCGATTCACGAGCACACCGGAGGCAACGCGCTGTTCGTGGAGCAAGTGTGCAGGGCGCTCGTCGACGCTCGATGGAAGTGGACGGGGCCCGACATCGACCTCGGAGAACGTCGCGCGCCCTTGCCGATGCCCGACACCGTGCAAGCCGTTCTTCGTGCGCGTATCGATTCGCTCCGGACGAGCGACGCAGAGACCCTGCGTTTCGCGTCCGTGCTCGGGTCGGAGTTCTCGCTCGATCGGTTGAAGCTGCTCCTCGCCGGGTCCGAGAGGAAGGACGTCGACCTCGACGCGTGCATGCAGCGGCTCGTGGCGGCCGATCTGGTCCGGCCGGACGAAGAGCGCGGTGCCGCAGTGTACCGGTTCAAACATTCCATCACGCAGGAGGTCGCCTACGAGACACTGCTACGACAGCGAAGGCGCGCGCTTCACGCGAGCGCGGCTCGCGCGATCGAGCAGTCGGAAGCGTCCCCCGCCGGGGACTTCGCAGCGTCGTCGACGTTCGACGAGCATTGCGAGACGCTCGCTTATCACTACGAGCTCGGCGAAGATTACGAACGCGCGGCGGTCTTCGCCGAGCGGGCTGGCGACAGGGCGGCGCGCACGTTTTCGCTCGAAGAGGCGCGGCAACAATACCGCCGGGCGCTGACCTGCCTCGACCGGCTCGAACCGACCCACGAGCGCGCCAAGCGGCGCGTCGACGTCGGCCTCAAGTGGGCGGCGGCGTGCATGTTCAAGCCGGCCGTGGAAGAGCTCGAGGTCCTCCGCGTGTCGCTCGCGCACGCGCAGCGAACCGGTTACAAGCGGGGCGTCGCTTACACGCTCTGCTGGCTCGGCGGCATCCAGTACGCGCTCGGAGACCAGGAGAGCGCCTCCGCTGCTTTCACCGAATGCATGACGCTCGGCTCCGAGCTCGCCGACGATCGGCTCATTGCCCAGCTCCACGTGAACCTGGGCCAGAGCTATGCCGCCGCGACCGACTACCCGCGCGCCCTCGAGCACCTCGCGGACGGTCTCGACCGCAAAGAGCGAGTCCCGAGCGGCCGGGAACATGAGTCGCGAGGGACGCCGCCCGGTTTCGGTCGCGCATACGGCATCGGTTACCTAGGGCTGGTCTACGGCGATCGCGGAGAGTTCGAGCTCGCTTACGAGCACCTCGACCAGGCGCTGTCGATCGTCCGGTCGGCGCGCAGTCGAGCGCTCGAGGGTTCTATCTTGACTCAGCTGGCGATGGTCCAGCTGTGGCAGGGGGACTGGGGAGCCTGCCGAAAGACCGCCATCCTCATGCGAGGCACGGCCGAGCAGGTGCACGGACCGTACATCCTCGCCATGAGCAAGACCGTCAGCGGCTACGCAAACTTCGCGCTGGGCGAGATAGACGAGGGGATCGAGCTGTTGCGCGCGGCGGTCGCCTGGCTCGAGTCGACGCAGATCGGCCTCACGCTTTCGTGGAACCTATCGTGTCTGGCGGAAGCTCTCGCGTTGTCTTCACACCCGGACGAGGCGAAGGCTTACGCCGAGCGAGCGCTCGCGCGGGCCGAAGCCCGCGACCTTTTGGGCGAGGTCGCCGCTCATCGCGCGCTCGGCCTCGCCGAAACGAGCGGTAAGGGGGGCAGCTGGGCGTCGGCCGAAGCTTGCTTCGAACGTGCGCTCGCCGCTGCGCGGCGAAAGGGGTCGGAGCGCGACGCCGCCATCACCCGGCTCCGGGCCGCGTCGGCAGCTTTTCGTTTCGGCGAGCACGATCGCGCCGCGACCTGGCTCCGAATCGCCACCGGCCAAATCGAGACGATGAAAATGACATCGTACTTGGCCGAAGCCCGTGCCCTTGCCCTGACGCCTGAAGCCGAATCCCCCTCCGCTTAGATCGGTGTGCACTCGCCGACGTCGGGAGGGTCGCGTGTGAAGTGGACGCAGCGGTATTGGGTCGGCGGCGAGCAGGACGGCTCGCCGCCGCCGGCGACGGCCTTGCAAAGCTGTCGGCAAGCGTTGTTCACGCAGGTAAAGCCCCCCTTGCAAGGACAAGCGTCGCCGGCGATGCCGGTGCCTTCCGGGAAACAGGCGGTGGCTCCCGTCGGATCGACGATCTGGCAGACGGTACCGGGCTGGACCCCGGCACAGGAGGAGGGGTCGATCGCGCTGCAGCCGTTCACGGGAAAGCAGAGGTACGCGCCGGTGTCGACGACCTGGCCCGCTATCTGAACCTCGAGCTTGCGCAGGCAATGCTCCCCCTGCGTGCAACCCGTCCAGTCCTTGCCGCAGCAAAGCTTCCGACAGAACCCGCCGGCGCAGATCGAACCGGATGTGCAGTCGGTCCACGATTGACATGGACCCGTCAACACCGTCGCGCCCGCCGTCTGGCAGACTGGCGTCTTGCCGTCCGCGGGGGACGGAGCGCAGGTCATGTTGGCCGCGCATCCTTCACCCGTCTGGTAGTTGCACGCCCCGACAGGGCAGAGCGCCTTGCCGTCCGGTGGCGTGGCCGCTTCGCCGCCGCCGTCGAGAACGGGCTCGGGACGATTGCGCGAATCGGACACCCCCGAGTCGGTGGCCACGTTCTCGCCCGTCGACGGGGAGCATCCCAGGATGCCGATCGCAGGCGGGGCCGCAAGGCCCGCGCCGAGTAACAGCATCGCGGCAACGAGCCCCAGCCAAGTGAAGCCGATCCGTCCGCCAGCCCTCATGTCGCCACTCTACGAGAGGTCGCGCCTACATGCTACATCCCCCGAGCTTTGGAGGCTGTTCCGGTGTCCAGCAGTGCCGCCTTGGGGTCGCCCCTCACATCTCGATTGACACTTCGCCCCCGTCGCAGTCACGATCCGGGCAAGCGGGTACCGCCTTTTGGACCGGGTGCACGCGCCAACTGCAGGCTCCACCCCACCCAATCCGCTCTCGCAAGGTAAGCCGTGGCCGAACCGCTCCGCGTCGAAGTCGCCGGCGAAACGAACGTCGGAAGAAAACGAAACCATAACGAGGACAATCTCGCGATTTTTAGCGAGTTCGGACTCTACGTCGTCGCCGACGGGATGGGCGGGCACGCCTCGGGCGAAGTCGCATCCAAGATGGCGATCGACACCTTGCGCGAATTCTTCTCGGCGACGTCGGACGATCCCGAGCGGACGTGGCCGTACAAGATGGACCGCTCGAAGGGGTACGAGGAAAACCGACTGATCACCGGCATCAAGCTCGCCAACCTGCGCATCTTCGAGTCCGCCCAGCGCGACGCGCGCCAGCGCGGAATGGGCACGACCATCGTCGCTATCTTCGCTGTCGTGGACGGCGTCTACGTCGCGCACGTCGGCGACAGCCGCGTCTACCGAGTTCGCGACGGCAAGCTCGAACAGCTCACCGAAGATCATTCGCTTCTCAACGACTACATCAAGATGAAGCGCCTCACGCCGCAGGAGATCGCGAACTTCCCCCACAAAAATGTCATCGTGCGAGCGCTCGGCATGAAGGACACGGTGAAGGTCGACACGCGCTTCGAAGTGCCCCGCGCCGACGACGTCATTTTGCTCTGCTCCGACGGTCTGTCGGGACCGGTGAGCGACGAGCAGATCCTCGGCATCGTCGACAGCGCGACCGATCTGCGAACGGCCGCGCGACGTCTCGTCGAACGAGCCAACGAGAACGGCGGCCCCGACAACATCACCTGCGTCCTCGCCCGCTGGATCGCGTAGCGACGACCTCGGCGAACTGGATTGAGGGGAACAGGAAGAGGGAAGGCGGGAAGGCCAGCTTCCTGTTCACTCCCCGCAATTGTCTTCAATTGTAATTGAAGCATCTTGTGTGCCGATCCTGGGAACTGCTCGAATTTGCAGTGCGGAGCGACGATTTCGTCGGTTCGGCACGCAATGAGCAGAGGCCGATCGATGCGGGATCGGCTCGCTCATGGAGCTAGGATCGAGGCTCACGCAAGAAACTCGAGCCGAAGCGCTCTCACGTTGTCGTCGCAAGACGAGGCGCGGCGCTAGAGGAAGGAGAGACCGATGCGAAGTAAGGTAATGTTGTTTTGTGCGTTGCTCTGGGGGATGGCAATCGCGACGATTGCCGGGTGCAGTCGAAGTGGGGCGGAGGACTTCAGCGCGGCGCTCGTCGAATTGCGAGACGAGGGGACGATCGCGTGGAACGTCCGCGCGGACGGGACGGTGAAGGCGCTCGTCAAGTCCCGTGACGAGAAACCGATCACCGCGAAGGTCAGCGGAAAGATGACGACCGACGATGCTGCCGTCGAGCTCTCGCAGGTCGAGGGGTCGGGCGTGCTCGAGGGCAAGGGGCTCAAGCTCGGCGCAGACCTCACACGCACCAAGTACGACCTGGTCGTCGACGGCAAGCCGTGGAGCGGGAC
>Ga0075425_100006874_pt1 | contig 11968 bp, 9 predicted proteins | sample SoiMethybrSBSTD4_FD_75300 | JGI IMG/M metagenome (GOLD analysis project Ga0075425, IMG submission 75300) | Bulk soil microbial communities from a Populus tree surrounding site in Tennessee, USA - Soil MetaG P. TD hybrid SBSTD4 | ecosystem: Environmental > Terrestrial > Soil > Tree plantation...
CTCCAGAGCGGCCCGCTGCTCGCTTTCGCCGCGGGGTTGTTTCTCATCGTGATCCTGCGTTACTGGATCCGCCGCCGGCGCAAGTTTGCAAAGTTGGACGACTAGTCGCGCGGCCTGTTATCTTCCACCCACTGTCCAGCCGTCCCGACATTGCATGTCAGGCCGCCTGGATAAACAAGATGAAGTACCGCCTCCTGTTGCTCGCCCTTTCGCTCGCGCTGTCCGGCTGCCACGCATCCCCGCCACCGCCGTCGCCGCCGCTTCCGCCCAACTGCTTTTCCTTCGCCGTATTCGGCGACGGTCCCTATCACTCGTGGGAAGAGGGGCGCTGGAAGCGCGTGATCAAGGACGTCAACGCGTCCGACGTGTCGTTCTTCATCCACGTCGGCGACATCTTCTGGTTCCCGTGCAGCGACGCGCATTACCGCGAGCGCCTGGCGGATTTCAATGCCATCCAGTGCCCCGTGATCTACACGCCGGGCGACAATGAGTGGTCGGATTGCGGCCACGCGGTTTCGGGAAGCTTTGAGCCCGAGGAGCGCCTGGCGTTCCTGCGCTCGACCTTCTTCGCGGCGCCGGGCCGCTCACTGGGCGCGCATCCCATTCGCGTCACCTCGCAGGCGGAAAATCCCGCGTACGCCACCTATGTCGAGAACGTGCGTTTCGTGCGCGGCGGATACGTCTTTGCCACCGTGCACATGGTGTATGCCGATCGCGCCGCCGAGAGCGACACGGTGAGCGTGTACCGCTCGCGCGCCGCCATCAAGTGGATGGACGAAGCGTTCGCGCTGGCCGCGCGCGACAGTCTGCACGGCGTGGTGATCGCAATGCAGGCCGATCCCGGCCTCAATTACTATCGCCGCGTTCCTGACTCGATAGTGAACTTCGTGAACCGTCTGGAATACCGCACGACGCATTTCAAAGGCACGGTGCTCCTCGTCCACGGTGATTCGCACATCCAGCGCTTCGACCAGCCGCTCAAGGACAAGAACAACGTTCCGTACCCCAATTTCTGGCGCCTGGAAGCGTTCGGCTCGCCGCGCATCGGATGGGAGCGTGTCGTGGTGGATTCGTTGTCGGGGAAGATCGTGTCGGTGGAGCCGCGCAAGATGAAGCGCTGGTGGGAGAGGTAGACGCGATTGCGCATAGGGTGCGAGTAGTTCGCGCAGTGCATCGCCTGGCAAGGAATTAAGTCGTTTCTTCAGGTCAGTTCATCAACGAGCGCAAAGATCACGGTAGTTGCTGTGCGGGAGGAAAGGATTGGAGGGCTCCTTTTCTTTCTTCAGGCGATGATCATCAACAGCTTCATAAGGTTTTTACTTGACATCTATTGGGTCGCTAACTAGACTCTTGCTCGCAATCTTCAGTTGCGCTGTCTCAATTTTCCCCCTGAGGTCGCGGTGCAACGACCGGGCTGATCCCACCATCGAGACCGAGCGAGTGCGATATTTGGGAGAAGTCGCGCATGAGATGCCCCCGCTCCGACGTTATTTGGTTCGTTGACGGTTCACCCACGCCGAGCGTGGGAGACCGGGTGCGCCTCGTTCGCTCCCGTGCGATGGGCAGTCCTTCTCGAGCTTCTCAAGCCCACCCTACCCTGCGACGGAACTTGGCTGTGTGCCAGTTGCGCCTTGCTGGGTGGTTATTCGCCGCGATCGCAGTGGTCGTTCCACTCCTTGCTTCTTGCGCCGAGGCTGCTGGTAATGTCCGCGAAGTTAACAACGTCGAAAACCTTCATCCTAGAACGACATTCGACCTGCACGCCGATCTTGAGGTTGGTGAGGCTGCCGGCAAGCAAGGTGCGAACGCCCTGTACGTCTTCAACAGCGTCTATGATATCGGAGTCGATTCTTGCGACAGACTTTACGTCGTGGATAATGGTGCCGCACGGGTTGAAGTGTTTGACAGCCTTGGAACGTACGTGCGTACGATTGGGCAATCGGGCAACCGGCCAGGCGAGTACCGCTATGCCTCGGCGATCGCCTTTGACGCCGATGACAATGCGTACGTCGCGGATCTCGGAAAGATAATCGTATATGGCAGAGACGGGCGGTTTCTGCGCGAACTCAAGAATACCTCGGACTCGTTCGTCAGGCGGCTTCGAGTCGGCCGCGGGAATCTTTATATTGCTAGCCTGAATTTGTTTGACCAGAGGATTATCCACACACTCGACTTGCGGGACGGAAAAGATCGTGGATGGTTCTGTGACTCATATGCCGTTGGTCAACGGATTGACACGCGAGTTGAAACGGCGATAGCGGGTGGAACGTTCGATATCAATAAGGGCGTTATCTATTACAGTCAACTCAATCCCTACGAGATAAGGATGTTCACTCTCGACGGGAATCAAACGACCGTCGTCTACAGAAACAACGATTTCATTGAGGAGCCAATCGTTGAGGTCGAAAAGGATGGCGGCATGCACTTTGAGCCGTTGGCAAGCTCTACTTCCATCGTTGCGCTAAACAACGGACCATTCTTAAACGTCGCCACCGCGCCCGCCGGTAGCGCCGACCGAAAGACAATTATTGACTTATTCGATGCTAGTGGTGCCCTGCTTTCCACTGTGAGGCTTGACGGGATAGTCCTGATCAAGTGTCGAGATCAGCTAAATCGCCTCTATGCAGTCGACCTGCGCGGAATTACAAGAATCGCGAGGTACCGGATCACGATCAAATGAGCGTTGATTGGCGTTGTGCACTGACCTCAGTGAAAGGAGTTTCCGTATGAAATTCTTCATCGTTCTGATGGCTCTTATGTTCTGCGTTTGTGTTTTTGCGGGTGGTGCCAACGCGCAAGCCTGCTATCAGTGCATTCCCACCGACGATCATAGTCCTCCTGCCGGCTGGAAGTGTCTTCCCGGCATGTACATTGGATGGGCAACCTGCCTAGATGGACCCACATGCAATACCCACGACCAATGCGGGGTAGGTGGTGGCGGCTGCTTCTTGGCGGGCACGCAGGTCTCTACACGAGACGGATCAGTCGCAATCGAGGACTTGGGAGTGGGCGATGAAGTTCGCAGCGAATCGGAAGATGGTAGTGTCACGTTCTGTCCAGTGACCAGGACCTACCATACGATCCAGCTCAGTTATTACGTCATCAACGGCGATATCTCGGTGACAGGGACGCATCCTTTCCAGATAGGCGGACGTTGGATCACCGCCGAAGACATCAAGGTTGGGGACAAGATGGAGGGTATGGATGGCGGCGAGATAGTTGTAGCGTCGAAAGAACCGGTGGATTTTGGTGTCCGCGTCTACAACATCGAAGTGGGCGGGGCACATACGTTTTTCGCAGATGGAGTGCTGGTTCATAACAAGGGTCCGGATCCGGAAGGAATCATAGTGAGCACGCCAGATTGGCTGAAGTGGGCTCGCGTGTTGTTTGCACAGTGGTGAGCGGACCGAACACGTTGTGCCGTATTCTACGACCGTGCAACTGAACACGCGCTGGGCGTTCTCGCTCCTCCTGGTGGCATTTGTTCTGGCAACGTTGCTTGGTGGAACGCCGCTCCCTGATCGCTTTGGAATCGGTGCCGTGCTGGTTCAGGGCGGGAACCCGCCGGTAATCGTGAAGGAATGCATTAAGGGAGGTCCGGCCGATAGAGCCGGTCTTGTCCCCGGGGACACTCTTGTGTCATTGGATGAGAAGGACGTGCGTTCGTGGGCGCTGAAAGCCGTGCTCGAGTACATGCTCATAGATCGTCCTTTACCAGTACGCGTAACAGTATGTCGGGGGAGCGATCATTTGAGTGTTCAAATTCTGCGTGCAAGAATCTCGGACATCGCAAGCGGAGCTGGGTTTCGATACGAGCCCAATGCCGATTCAAGCAACTTCGTGGCGGTGCCATTGAAAGAGCTACCGCCAGTTCGGATCGGTGACGTCGTCGGACGACTCAACGTTCAGGACTTGCACTGTCGAACGCAGACACTCGATCCGCCGCGTGCACAAGTAACTGTCTGCTATTTCTGGGCAGCTTGGTGCGCGCCTTGTAAACTGAGCATGCGCGAGATCCGAGATCTGGCGATCGATACAACAAGAACGCGATTCGTGGGAATGAGCGTAGATAATTCCTGCGACGCGTTCAAGCTAGCGGCTGGCTCTCTACATCCTCGCGGTGCTCAGTATTGGGTGGGCGGGTGGTACGGCGATGTTGCGCAGAAATTTCAAGTTCATCGTCGGGGTATTCCGACGGCCGTGTTAATAGATCGCGACGGACGTCTAGTACGGATTGCAACCGGAGTAACTGACGTTTCGAACTTACTTGGTACCCTGGCCAAGTAGATTGGAAAGAGCATATGTCTTGGGTGAGGGCTGTCATTGCGGCGGTGCTCGGCGCTAGTCTCATTACCGGATGTGCAGGTGCTCTCGTTCGTAAGAGCTGTTCTCTTTCGAACGCGGAAGCTACGGCATTAGCGGCGCGACTTGCAAATGCTGAATGCGGAACCCGCTTTGGGCAGACTCCCTTTTCCGGCGAGAGTTTTCCGATTGAATTGCGCAAGAACCGATGGTTCTGGGGCAGCGTTGATCCAGCGGGGATCAACGGATTCTCAGCGGAGGTGTCGTTTGATAAATGCGGGAATGATTCACAAGTCACGGTCTATTACAGTTCCGACGCATTGAAAGCCTTGTACAGATAGTGAGTTTGGCGATTGCACCGGCCAATACATCAGTCCATCGATTAATCTCGCCAGACCTGACACGGATTGGACCGATAACCGGCAACAAGGAGTACTGCGGGGAAGCCACTACTCAAGTGTGGTCAGCCCCTGATTGCTGACGATGAGGGAGATCGGTTTGAAAGATAGGCCGTCTGTTCCGCGATTGAACGCGGATACTCCAGGTTGCCCCTCCACGCGAAAGCAATCGACACGGAAGGCATTTTCACCGCGATCGGGGGATAGCCCTGTGAACGGAACCGCGCAGAGTTCTATTGCAAGACAACAAGAGTTCGTTTCGTGCCGTCGCGTCCTTTTTGCAATTCTGGTGACGGGACTTGTCTCTTCACTCCTGAGCTGCGACTCGCCTGACTCGCCTGTCGAGAGTCCTCCGCCTCCAACCCAGTTTGAGCACCATCTTGTTCTCGATGCCGAGCCGTCGTGGAGCGCCGACGATTCGACAATCGTCTATTACCACGTCGGTATTACCGAGATCCTTTCAAGCGAATCCTTCATCGTAAATCCCGACTCTCAGGGACTGTGGATTGTGCAGACCGTTGGTGACAAGGCGCACCTTGTGCTGAGAGCTGAGGAATCACGAGCAAAGTTTTCACCCATCGACAATAGCGTTGTCGTCCAAGCCAATCTCCAGATATACCGAACCAGCTTGGTGGGTGGTTTTCTCACGAGCCCGACTCAGCTGACAAGCGTCGGAAATAACTTTGACCCGGTGTGGAGCAGGGACAACTCACTGATTGCATTTGAGTCCAATGCCTCGGGACGCTACGCCATTTGGCGAATGCAGGCGACTGGAGAGGACAAACGGAAAATCCCGTTGAAATGGAGTACGAGGGTCAACGATGTCGACTGGTTTCCGTCCGGCGATCAGATCGTGGGCAGCGCATATGACGTCGATAGCCAGAGCTGGGATCTGGTTGTGTTCGACACGGCCGGCACGGTGGTTGGGCACCTCGCCCAGAGCCGAGAGAATGAAACCCGACCGCACGTGTCGCCCGATGGCAACACGGTCGCATTTGAGCGGTCAGGATGGGTATGGCTCGTCGATGCAGACAACAGTGGTGCTCGACGACTCGTACGCGGGATCAATCCCGCTTGGTCGCACTCAGGAAAATGGATCGCGTACATCGCGGCTGATTGGTCGGCTCGCAATGGAGTGGCGACCGTTTGGAAGATCGACGTTGCGAGTGGAGAGGTGAGTATTCTAACCAGGGGCCCCTAAAGATGGAGGTGCGTTGTGATGTTGAGATCCCTTGTTCGCCCACTGCTCGTCTTGGTCCTGTGCGGCTTCGCCTTGCCGGCGAAGGCGTCTGTAAGACTGATCGTGATGTTTGATCACGGTGTCTGCGCGCTCCCCGCGGCGCAAGACTCCGTCTCCGACCTGCAGTCCATTACTCTTCCAAACGACATCTACGCTGTTCTCCAGACTAACGGCGTGTCAAGCGTCGCGACGGCGTTTCCCGATTTTGTGGCCGCTGACACCTTGGTGACAACCAGATCGGGTGACGCTGTGCGGGTCGGAGATATGAGTCGCGTCTTCTATTTGGAGTGCGAGACCGAGGCACAAGCTTCGTCGCTCACCACTGCGTTGAGCGAACTTCCCGGGGTCGTGTATGTTGCCCGACCTGATGAGCAAATCAAACTTGCCTGCGACTATAGTGCCGTTAGTGATCCCTATTACAACGCTCAGAACGGTGATGGAATCATTCAATGGAACTTGAACAATTGTGGATCGCCGAACTACTTGGGCCACGTGCTGACTCAAGATGCCGATATGGATATTCCGGAGGCATGGACGATCACTCATGGTTCCGACGAGAAGGTCTTTGTCTTCGATAACGGGGTTACTGCTGCTGGCGGCTACGACTTAAGCGGTCGTTCCTCAGGTAGCGCGGGATACACTTTCTTTGACCCGACGAATTGGCTGCATGGCACCAACATGGCCGCGATTATTGTAGGCAACCAGAACAATGGAGTGGGAGGAACAGGAATAAACTGGTTGGCGCAGGTTCAGTCGCGAATTGTAAAGGGATACACCTACGACGAGGGCGGCCACGAGGTCCCGGTCGACTACGTTCCGGCGCTTCAGAGCGCCGTCGCGGCAGCGCTCGCCTCCGGGTCCGAGATTATCAACATGAGCTATACAAATGAGAGTCCGAGAACGTCGACGTTGGAACCCGAGCTTCTCGCGCTTCGCGATGCGTACAATGCAGGATTTCTCCTGGTGTCGGCGGCCGGAAACGACGGGCCCCTCGATCCCACACCAAACCCAGCTCGCTGGCCTGCGGCATACGATTTCGTTATGGGTGTCGGATCCAGCAACTTTGAAGATGGAAAGTGGGACTTTTCCTCGGTCGGTAGTTGGGTTGATGTGGTAGCCCCGGGGCAAGCAATACTCGAACTAGCTGAAGGAGCGACGTGGCCTGCAAGTAGCTATGCGGTGTCAACGGCCGGCAACACGTCAGCCTCAACCGCCGAGGTGAGCGGCGTCGCAAGCTTGCTCCTGGCGAAAGATCCGACTCTCGGTGGCGAAGATTTGAGAAGACTCATTCAGCATTCAACGGACAATTTCACCGGTGGATCGTGGACTCCGGAAACTGGTTGGGGCAGGGTGAATGCGTACAAAGCGCTGAAGCTTCTCATGCCGCCGAACAAGTTTTTCAGACGGAGCGGAATTGGCGGCTCTTCGTATGCCACGGTGGTTCGATCTGATCAGGTATTCAAGGACGTCGCGGGCGTGACGAGCAATCAGTACTATCATGTCAAGCGGCATGAGCTCCGAAGGGACGTGACGTATCCGGTCGCTTATAACGCTGTTCCCTACGTGTATGGAAGAGGCGCAGGAACAAACGGGTTCACAGGTAGCAATCCGGAATACGGGGTCGAGTTTTGTGGTGTCGTCTCCGGCTCACAGACTCGATATGGATGCACGCTGTACACCTATGTGTACGAGATTCTCAATCAATTTGGCGCAACCGTAGGATGGATTCCCAAGCAACCCAATGAGGTTCAGTTTTCTTACTCGGTGGTTGGGTTGGATCGCGACCCGCGCATCACGAGTTATGTACGCCCGCAAGGCAGTACTGTGCTCACACACATGACGACATCAGTGACAAGAGCGGCGGCTGGATGCCCCGCCAGGGATGGGGCTGCGATCGTAATCAAGGTCTCTCTGCCGGCGGAAGATTATCCGCTCCCGCTTTCTGCCGATGCGGTGACCATAGCTCAGCCGGTGCACTCTAATGTTGCGTTCTATCCTGACGGGTCGACAATCATCGCCGACACTGCGCCGCAATGGGATGGCTCTGATCCGTTGTATCCGGGCGGCTGCTACAAAACGACGATCACAATTACTTCCTTTGGTGGTTGCGGTATCGATTCTGCACAGGTCAGTGTCCTCGGGAACGGCATCGGGTATGCGTTGCTAAACATCCATAGCCCAGACATCCTCATTGACCCCGCGCTCGGCCCGACCCGAGCGAAGGTCTCAACTGCTGATTTCTCACAGTTCACAGTCGGCTACGCATCGCCTCCAAAGGCTTATCTGCCTTGCTCGGACTACGTCTGGCCTTCGGGAGGCACGTCAAATCTGCCGGATAGTATTAGCAGCACGTCGGACTTTAGCTATTTCTCTTTTCATTACAACCATGGGGATCCTGCCGGCGGCGGCCACCCGACCTCGCTCGCAGATGGCGCAAACTCAAGTAGTGGGCATATTCGATTGGACCTGGGTGAGGAGTACTTTGTCGGCGATGATCGAGTTCTGCCCGCGACCGTGCACTTGGAAGGGCTCGAAGCGTTCAAGGTTGGAATGATCGCTTTCAAGACCGACCATTCCGCTCTTGCATTCAGGGCGTGGACACCGAGCGCGAACTATGACGGCACAACGATGTGCACAGAAGTTGTGCGCGACGGAGTTAGACAGGTCATGCTAGGTGTTGTAGGAGTGAAGGATAACACTGCCTATGATCTGGAGCTTGGCAAGGTGGAGTTTACTGTCCAGTCCGACGGTGCCCTTGAGCTGAACAACGACGACTTGGAGCTGATTCTTGGCGACATTCTTACGATTGACGGCCATTCGCTTCAGGTATCACCGAAGAACTATGGCGTGGAAAGTGGTCCTAGAGTTTACAAGAACGAGTTGCTTCAGAATCACCCGAACCCGTTCAATCCGACAACGACCGTGACTTATTCCCTCAAGGGTGCTAGTCATGTGACGCTGACGATTTACGATGTTACAGGTCGACGTGTTCGCGAACTTGTCAACGAACAGCGCGCTCCTGGTGTTTACAAGGTCGCCTGGGACGGAGCGAATGCGAAAGGGTCAAAGGTCGCGAGCGGCGTCTACTTCTACAAGCTGGTAGCCGGCTCGTTCACCGACACCAAGAAGATGATCATGTTGAAGTAGGGGACCTCTCTTACGCGACTGCTAACCGAGGCCCGGTCAGCAACGCTGGCCGGGTCCTCGGCTCCTAGTGCGCCACTTCCGCGTAACACTCGGGCAGTCGGCGTCACGTGGCGGCTCTTGGTTTATCACACGGTTCACCCTGTACAGGGGGCATGGGCCATCTCCGAACCGTATCCGCTTTGTGGTTCGAAGCCCGCGACGTGCCATGCTACGCAATCAGCGTAGCGGCCGGAGATTCTTCAACAGGTTTTGAAACGCGGAGCCGCGGCTTGTGGTGTTCCACCGCTCGTCCTGAGTTGTGTGATATCCGCTCCATACTGCTTCACGGCGAATCACATTCCCCATTTACCATCGACCCTCAGCAGCTCGTAGCCAGTCGCACCATGCTTTCGGCGCTGGGTTGGAAGATCACTCGGGCCTACATTTGGCGGTCCCCGGGCATCTGGACGGCGCAGCTCCTCCGCGCTATGCTGTCCACCATGGACGAACAATTCCAGGCCCAGCTCGACGCAGCCGCCAAGTTCGAAGAGCATTTTGTTCCCGCGCTGTTCCAGCAGTTCACTGACGTCGTCACGGAGGCCGCGCACGTGCAGCCGGGACAGCGCGTCCTGGATGTCGGCTGCCGCACCGGCTACCTGGCGCGCGAGGCCCGGCTCAAGGTGGAGAAGAGCGGGAGCGTTTTGGGAGTCGATTCCAACGCCGCGATGCTCGCGGTGGCTTCCAGGATCACGCCCGATGTCGAGTTTCGCATGGCATCAGCGGAGGCACTCCCGTTCGAGGATGCCTCGTTCGACGCCGTGATGAACCAGTTCGGCCTCGCGTACCTGAACGATCGCAACGCCGCCGTGCTCGAGATGAAGCGCGTGCTGAAGAAGGGCGGCAGCCTGGCCGTCGCGGCCTGGGAGGGGCTGGAGAACGTTCCGGCCTACATGATCCTCATCGCACTCCTGCAGTACCTGGTAGGGAAGCGCGCCGCCGACGTGCTGCGCCTCCCGTTTTCACTGGGAAACCCCGAGGATCTGCGCCGCCTGTTCACGCAAGCGGGAATGGACGTGGAGATCACCGCGCACCAGGGCACCGCGCGCCATCCGAGCGTGCGCGCGTGGGTGCTGACCGATGTGAAGGCGTGGTTTCCGCTGGTGGACGTGGTGCTCAAGAAGGAAGAGTACGACGCGCTGATCGTGGAAGCGGAGCACGCGCTCCACGCTTTCGTGCAGCCGAACGGGACCGTCGTGTTCCCGATCGGCATTCACGTCGCCACCTGGGTGAAGCCGTAACGAACCTGCCTACTCCGCCTCGCGCGGCAGTCCGATGACGAAGCGCGACGCCATCGCGCCGTCGGTTTCCACTTCGATCTCACCGCCGTGCGCGCGCACGATGTGCTGCGCCACGAACATCCCCAGCCCCAGCCGTATACATTCCGCTTCGACGTCGTCGGAGACGACACTGAAGTCGGCGGTGGGAAGGCCCTGGTGCGCCACTTCCAGGCGCAGAAAACGGGGGTTGGAGCCGTCCGCGCGCATGCGGATGGGCGCGTGGGTCTGGTCGCGGTCGGCCGCGTGCGTGATCAGCGTGGCGAGCAGGAGCTCCATGCGCGCGCGGTCCCAGGTGCCTTCCAGGGAGCCGTTCATATCGAGGTCGATCTCGCGCCGGAGCGACGCGGCGAACGCGTGCGAAATCTTTTCACACACGTCGGTGAGATCGAACTGGGAGCGCCGCAGGGTGAACTCGCGTCCGAGTCGCGCACGCAGGAACTCCACCAGGTGCGCAATCATGAGGTCCATGCGCTCCACGATGGCGAGGATGCGCGTGGTTGGCTCCGACACCTCCGGTGTCACGGCCTGGCTGGCGAGGAGCCCGGCGGTCATGGCAATGGCGGAGAGCGGATTGCGCAGGTCGTGGCCGAGCATTTCCACGAGCCGCTCGCTGAACGGGGGCGGCATGTTGGGTCCGGCCACCGGCTTCTTCCGCGACGGGGTGCGCACGATCCGGGGCGACGGCATGGTCGCGGTGGTTCCTGCTGCGTGTGCGGGAGTGACCCCGGACTCCGGCTCCGCGGACCGGCTCCAGCGCTTCACCACCGCGAGGAGGTTCTCCGGATTGACGGGCTTGAAGAGCGTATCGTCCGCGTGAATCCCGCGCGTGTCGCGATTCGCGGTGATGACAATCACCGGAATTCTGGCGAGATCCGGATCATTGGCCTGCTGTTCGCGGAACTGCCAGCCGTTCATCACCGGCATCATCAGGTCGAGGAGGATGACGTCCGGCTTGTGCGCGTCACTGTGCAGCTGGCGCAGGGCGTCGGCGCCGTCACGCGCGGGAATGACGTCGTACCCCTTGGCACTCAGCCATTCACACACACTCTCGCGCGGGTCCCGTTCGTCGTCCACCACCATCACGGTGATGGGACCGCGGCGTCCCTCGCGCGTCGTCCGCTCCACGGAAACATGGTTGGTCATGCTCATCGGTGCAGCCACATCCTCAAGGTTGCCAGAAGCTGTTCGGTGTTCACGGGCTTGGCAAGATAGTCCGACGCTCCGGCGTCGATGCACTTCTCGCGGTCGCCTTTCATGGCTTTCGCGGTCAGCGCAACGATGGGTAGACGACGCAGCGCGGGATCCTTCCGGATCAGTTTGATGGTTTCGTACCCGTCCATCTCGGGCATCATGATGTCCATCAGGGCCACCGAGATGTCCGGAGAGTTCTTGAGCGTTGCGATGGCCTCGCGCCCATTCTGCGCCGCGATCACTTTCATGTCGTGGCGCTCGAGCACGCTGCCCAGGGCAAAGATATTGCGCACGTCGTCGTCGACGATGAGCACCTTGCGCCCGCGCAGCTCTTCGTCGGAGCGATGGAGCTTCTCCAGCATCTTCTGCTTGTG
>Ga0075425_100006875_pt1 | contig 11967 bp, 9 predicted proteins | sample SoiMethybrSBSTD4_FD_75300 | JGI IMG/M metagenome (GOLD analysis project Ga0075425, IMG submission 75300) | Bulk soil microbial communities from a Populus tree surrounding site in Tennessee, USA - Soil MetaG P. TD hybrid SBSTD4 | ecosystem: Environmental > Terrestrial > Soil > Tree plantation...
CGTTTGGGATTCGACGACGCCGGCCGGCACGATCTGTAAGAGCGAAAAGAGCGGCACCGTGACTTATATTATTTTGCGCTCGGGCGCCGACGGGCTCGACAACTGGATCACCGAGCGACGCAACGTTGTAGAAGACTTCCGCAGGATTTATGGCGAGGCTCCGGACAAACCGACCGCCGTTGCACTCGCGATCGATTCGGATGATACGGGCTCGACTGCGGAGTCATTCATCGGACCGATCGTCTTCAGAACACCGCGACGGGCAGAATGCCCTACGCGCTGCTAAGTTGAGCCGCGCCACGTAGCAACGTAACGGCAACTCCATAGGGGATAGCTATTGTTTTGTCGCCGTTTTTGTCAACGGCCGAAAAACAACAAGCCCCAAGTACGCCGTTTGATACAGCTCTTGGGGCTTATTTGGTCATGCGGCCGCCGCCTCCTCTTTGGTGTACGACGGAAATACCCAAATAGGCTTGCCGTCCTTAATTTCCAAGTCAGGCATGAGATACCCATGGCCGCGCCTAACGAACGGGCAGTATGAGCAGGAAATCCCGGTATCTGCCGCCCGTTTCAAATTTCCACCATGAACCGCTCTGCACGCCCGGCCCGTAGAGCTTCACCGCTTCTTCGGCTTTCACTCTACCTTGAACATTGACCGTTTCCGGCTCAATGGCTCGAAGTCCAGAGGGTAGATTATAATGCTGGCGGTCAACACAGCCTTAATAGTGCTCCTGACTCTTTGCTTAACGGACTCATCGTACTCAACATTGGGTCTTCCCGCGCAAGCTCCAATGGATTGCCGCCATAGCGCTACGTCGCTACGTGTCCATAACAGCTCGTGTCCGAAGTTTTTCCTGTGAGCAATGGGTGGGTTGACAAACCCACTTCGAGTACACACCTTTTGTGAGCGTCCCGTTAAAACTTTTCCAACCACTGTCAGAAGCGGCTGTGGATCCTCCAATCATGTTCTACGACGAGGTCGCTTGTCAGTTGTACCAAGGAGACTGATTCCCATGGCCGTGCTGATCGAAATACCATCCGATCTATATAAACGGTTTTTGAGTCGCTGCGATCCTTCCAGCAGCTAAGACGCAATCCTCACAAACGCAGTCATTGTTCAGCATAACAATGGCGACGAACGTGTGATTGAAATTCTTTGTGAATTATCCGAAGCGGAAAACCTGCTCGCTGTCGCCAATAAATCCTGCCCGGACGCTGTTCCCGCAATTAAGAACATGATCGCCGCACCGCAGTAAACCAGAAACTTCGGCAACTGTTCTCCAAGACATTCAGACAGGCAACAGCGATTTGAGCCGAGCATAGACACGAGCCAATGGTTGTGGTGGATAAACCGACTGGCGCAAGCAACTTCAAGAGATAATACGGTTGGGCAAACGATTAGAGTACGAGAAAGTTAATGAGAGCTTCGGTCTAGGCTCACTTCAGTCGGATCTTTGTCGTCCCGCAACCCCGCAAAGCTCGCGTGCGGTAAGTCCCGCGGCATCGGGGATGAATGGTTTTAAACTCGCATAACGATTCGCACCAGGCAGGAGAGAACGGTTGATTCGCAACCTACGTAGCGTTGGTTGTCGCGCTTGCGGGGTAGAACATTAGCAACCCTTTTTGGGGACTTAGAACCGGCATCAATAAGGGGTAAAGTTTTTTGGCATTACACCTCTGGATGTTTCTCCACTTTTTCTTCTGGATTACTAAGAATGACGCGTTCATGACCTCGATATGAAAGTGGAAAAGGCGCTCGCGAAAATCCGCAGCCGCATCGAACAAAAGGATAAGAGGCAGAGGCGGTTGCTCCAGTGCATCAACTTAGCAATTGAACATATAAGTACCGGCGCAAGTGTCGTGGAGCTGGCAAAGCGGCACGATCTGAGCGCGTATAAAGTGCGCCGATACATCGAGACTGCGGTGTTTTTAGCGCGCAGTCGAATGTTTGAGAGACATAGTGCGATTGAGAGATATCTTCGAGAAAAATAATTGGCCTAAATGAACCTGGCTGCTATATGAGGCGGCAATTATTGTATTTGCAACAAATTCTCGCGGCCTCGTTCCGACATGTACGTTGGATTTAGGTTTTATACCAAGCGTTTACTGCGCATACTTGCGGTCTTTCCACTTTAGCGGCACAACGCTCGGATTCGGGCCGCCTCTTCAAGCGCTACTGCACGCGATTTCACGACTTGAGGAGCTCACCATCGCTGCTTCAAGGCCGAGTTGAATAAGATGTGCGCTTTTCGATCAGTTCGACAAAAATCTTCTGAAACGAAGAAATGGGGCGATCTTCTCTGTATTCCCGACCCGATCTATCCCGATAAACCAGAGTTACGGAAATGGCTCGGTTGTGCAGTTCCACGAGCTCGGCGTTTTTATCGTCGATATATGCGCCGATGGTGCGAAGAATATTGGACGGGTCGCGAAATTGTGGAATTTGCCCTGGGTTCGCACGCTGCGCGCGTCCGCGCTTGGACAATTCCTCGACATCCCGCAATTCAAATCCGTAGGTGACGAAGTCAATGTTCCGATGACCTTCTCGTCGGAGCCGATTCCATATTTTTGAAATAAAAGAGGAGGTCTCCTCTCGCAGATCTCTGACAAAGTAACCGGCTGGAACACTATACAATTCAAAGCCAGCCACCCCTTGGGCAGCCAGCGCTTGACCGATAGCTCTGAGTTCTTCCGCGTATCGCTTTACTGCCGGCATTAAAGCACGACTGCGAGTCCATTGTACTCCGATGCTGTTAACAAGACGAGCGTCAACGGGCTTATCATCTTGGGTTGGTCAACGTCGAGCAGACATCGCTCGGCGCTTGCGGACCAGTTCTACGCGCGGTGTGGGAGATCACATAAGGTTTGTACGCGATGAGTTGCAACCGAACGCCGGGCGCTTGAGGCAGGTACGGTCGTTAAGGATCTTGGTCGAGGGGATTTCCTGATCCCCACCACCAACGATCTCCGCAAACTCGCCGCCGAATGGATGGCCATCGTAAAATTCCGCCAACCGACCTCGATCGAACCGAATGTGACAGATGCTTATCTCAGCGTGAATTCGCCGACGGCGTTATACTGCGCCGTAAACGACCAAAAGGCGGCGTTCTCATCTATGGCGGGAGCTGTGCGCTAACTTCGCTTCGCCCTTTTTGATTTTGTTCGACTCTTCGAAACGAATGCCGGCTTTTCTTCCTCGGGCGCGAGAAACACAAGTGCTGCCGGATCGATCCGAATATCAATGGCGTTGGACTTGAGCGGGGTTCGATCCTTTTCGGTAGGCCATGTCATATCATCAATGTGAATCGGTGAATTCTCCCACTCGATCTGCAAGTGTTGACCGCGGCGAACCGTCAGTATGCCGCGGGTTTTTTTGCCGCTGAGCCGATCGGAAATATGTTTGCGCAATTTGCTGCGGTCGCGCTTTGTGACGAACACAACATCGAGAAAGCCATCATTCATTTGCGCTGCCGACACGAGATCGAGGTTGGGCCCAATGTAACGGGTGTTCAATGCTTCGAGCATCACGTAATCTCCCGAAACATCCTTGCCATCGAGCTGGACCACCATGTTCTTGGCAGGAAAGTGATCGAGTTGGTTATTCAAAATTTTCATGACCGCCGGAATCACTTTCTCCGGCTTCTCGCTGGGGATTTCCATCCCGCCCGACTCATCCAGTTCCAACATAGTTTCGGCGAACAAACCGACGCCGAAACCCTCGATGAAGTTCTCTGACCCCCATGGACCCTTCGCTACGCCAGTGTCGAAGTTGATTGAACGGGCGGTGCTCCAACTCGCGACGAGATCTTGCAATGAAATATCGGCGATCCCCAGCGATTTAGCGATGTTGTTGGCGGTGCCTAACGGGAGAATTGCGATCGGTATGCGCTCTTCTATAAGCTCTCGAGCGACTTTGCCGACGGTTCCGTCACCGCCAGCGACGGCGACGATGTCGCACGGTTTTTTCAACGCCTTCTTCCATTTTTTTTCCTTGCTTGATTGATACTTGACCTTGTGACCCGCATTGCGAATCAATCGAATGATCTCGTCGTCTGAGGAGCGCGAACGATCGCCGGCTTTGGGATTATGAATAAGAGTGACTTTAATTTTCAGCTCCTTCCCGAGCTCACGCGCGGCCGAAAAGCGCTCGGAGGGTAATCGTTGAAGCCGCGACGCAACCTAGGTGCCAATAGAGTCGGCCGAGAATGACCTAGCGCCTTGCAGACGGGTTCGTCGCCGAAAATTTGGTTCTTGAGGGACGGCTAAAAACCGGTCAAATACGGCTGCTTGAGAGATCCTACAGCGTGCGTCTTTAACCGACTCATATCGAAGCGACTCAAGTAAACACCGACGCCTTCCGGATGAAGGTGAGGTGATCAACCTCGCTATGTCTGACAATTCCTGCCATGGGTGAGAGGAGAAATACCGACGCAGGATGCTCCGATCCGCTCGCTGCTCAGTTTTCATTCGACGAACGCACATCATGTTTTAACTAGAAGATTTATTTGTTCGTAGATCGTCACTCTTTCTTCTCAAACGTACGTCAAGTCGGGACGAGGACAGCAAGGTTGATGTTATGACGGCGCTACGCGCATAGTAAAAATCCGAAGAAAAGATCTCTGTGGCCAGATGGCATAAGCCTTGCGCCTGGCCAGGAAGTTCGAGCGCGACGGTCGGAGATTCCATAACGATCAAAAGGAGGCAGGATCTGATGAGTAATTGCAGAATGATCATTACCGCATTCGCTCTCTCGAGCACGCTCGCCTTTGGGTTGCAACCCGGTTGGTCGCAGACCAGCGGTGGCTCCTCGAGCGGAAGCGGTTCGCAAGGATTGGGGACTGGTAGTTCGGGCTCCGGAACCTCGGGTTCGACGGGGAGCTCTGGAAGCACATCAGGACGGAGCGGCAGCAGCAGCACGCGTTCCAGCGCCGACTGCCCGGACGGCAGTATTGCTTCAGGCAAAGGATCGACCGGCAGCGGTAGCTCTAGTTCAAATAGCAAAAGTTCCAGTGGTAGCACCGGAAGCACGAGCAGCTCAGGACGTAGCGCGGGCAGCGCCGGGAGCGGCTCTTTGGCACAGTCCAATATCGATTGTCCACCGATGGGGAGCACGGGGACGGGCAGTGGTAGCAGTGGTAGCAGCGGGCGAAGTGGAAGTTCAAGCGGCAGCGGCCTTGGGGGAAGCAGCAGTGGCAGCGCAGGCAGCAGCGGATCGACTGGTAGCGGTATGGGGGGAAGCAGCAGCGGCATGGGTGGTAGCAGCGGCGGCAGCACGGGGAGCAGCGGGACCGCCCGGTAAACGAAAGGCGATCTTCCGGTCGTCGCGCTCGACTGAAGTTCGCATCCGTCCGATCACGGAATCCGCGTGAGACATAACTACCGCGTACCGAGCAGTATTGATGGTGCGACGAATCTGCCGATGAACCGGAGCAAATATTTTTTGTAGACCCCTTGAACCGCGTTAAATCGCGAGTTCATAATCTGGTCATGCAAAAACGAACACTCAGCTACGCCACCGGGGTTTTCGAATCGCCTCAGTTTGCAGCCGGCTCGGAGTTTATCGGCACACAATGGGATGCCAATTCGGGCCTACAGAACCAACCCGAAAAGCGATTGATGCTGGCGATCCTGTCGGACGCCGTCGAATGCTACCAGAAATACGCGCCGTTGCATCGCCGAAAGCCCGATCGGCTGTTCACGGCTACTGCAGAATGGATTTTTGAGGACGATGATAAATGGCCTTTTTCGTTCCTTAACATATGCGACGCCGTCGGAATAGATCCGAAATATTTACGAAACGGCCTTCAGCAGTGGAACGAAACGCGGTCCGGAAGACTGAGTGGCCTCAAGCATCCCTCGCCACCCATCAAGATCCGACGTTGCGCGTGACTCCTTAGATTTCCACGTGCCAAAAATAGTTGCCACGCGATCGCTGTCATAGCGGGCATGTTGCCGCCGACGGCAATCTCAGAATCCTTCGGCTTCACAGCAGCTCGATTTTAAAGGCTCTGCCACGACCGACTGTTGCTGGAAATGGCTTTCCAGCGATCACGGAATTCACGCCACCAACGTTCGTCCCAGTCTTCCACTATGATCTCGAAGATGATCAGGTCATCGTGAACGACGACTTGCTCGCGTTCCTGCCAAAGCCCGTGCCCAGGTGCACGTGTGTATGCGGTAATTCCGCCAAATCGAAGGGGCTCCTGTGTTGCTGTAGATCGGAAGTAATATTTGGACCAGGCGCATACCGACAGAATCGTTCAAATTGAAGTTAAATTTCACCGGAGGTGTGCAGCGTGCTCGGCGACGTCAGAATTTTATCGGAGCGCTAAACTGGATCGACCTCGATGTTCGCGCGAAATTTCCACAATTCTTCGAGCGAGTGTTTGAACGTGAGAGCTGGCGTCCCGTATTCGAGGCCGCGCTAAAGCAGCAGGGCTTAGATTATTTTCTTGAGGCGCGCTAGTAAGACTCGATCGCAGGCAGAAATTCGAGCACTCAGGCGTGACCGGACCCTGCTCTTCACGAAGAGCAAGGTCCGGGTGAATGGGAGCGACGCCTAATTTAGATTAATTGGTGGCGATTTCTAGCTGGTTATCGATATTTTTCACACCGGCAATCTGTTTGGCCTTGTTTTCTATATCGGTTTTTTCTTTGTCGCTCTTCACCGGGCCGCGCAGCGTCACATTCCCTTCGCTTGTGATCACTTTGACGTTCTTCCCGTCTGTCGAGAGGGAGTCATCATTGGTTAGCGCCTTGCGGACGTTTTGAGTGATCGTCCGATCAGCTTCGTTTTCGGCCTGATCGCCAGGCGTTTTGTTAGCATCGTCACGGTCACGCACATTGCGGCCGGTGTTGTCGGGCGGGACTTGCGTGGATTGGGATACTTGATTGTCGCTCGACTTATTATCGCCGCGATCCCTGGAACAACCGAACACGAGTAACGCCGCCAGTAATCCTAATGCGAATATTTTCATGACTATGGGTCCTCCTTTTTGGAGCAATGCAGCGCAACTAGCATGCCATTCGTGTCCGTCATGAATTACGCCCGATAGGTGAATGCGAGTCTGCTGCCCGGTAGTAAAACCTCCCACGTGTGAGCTTTCTACTTACACTACCTGAGGCATCCATTGTGAGATTTCGGATTGCGATAGAAGGCCGCTGGAAACTGGCGATCGTGTGCGCCGCAGTATTATTGACACTCAGTTAGACTCACGCTAGCGTCTACCTCGGCAATCTAAATGACGGGAGTCTTCTCATGACGAGTATACGAGACATTATTCAAGTAGGTGTCGGGATGCCGGCCCGTGAAACTTTTGAAAAGTTTGCTCGTGATCTGCTCGGATTTCCCACGAGCCGATCGCCAGACGGCAAAATAACCTACCTGAGAACTGATCGTTATCCCTATCGGATTGCGGCATACACGGCGCCGAGTCCGATTTTGCAGTACGTCGGTTTCGACGTGGGCGGCCGAGTGGAACTTTCCGAGTGGGAAAGCAAGCTCACTTCCGCTGGAATACAGTGGCGGCGTGGTACGGAAACAGAATGCGCTGAACGGCAGGTCGCTGAATTCATCGAATTTAAGGATCCGGACAGCCACACTCTTGCATTGACGTACGGATTCAAACCTCTGGGAGATCCGGTGCAGTATACTCGCGAGCTTCGGGTCGCGGGTTTGGGGCACGTGCTGCTCACAGTAGCGGACACGCAGCGAACGCACGATTTTTATACGGGCGTCCTCGGATTCCGCTTAAGCGATTGGGTTAATATCGACGAGCACGTTCGGTTATGCTTTCTACGCTGCAACGAGCGTCACCATAGTTTGGCGTTCGCTCCATGCATGCCCGGCAAAGCCCCACGCTTGCAGCATGTAATGTTCGAAGTGGAATCACTAGATGACGTCATGCGTTCGTATCATTTTTTGCGTCTTCACAACGCGCCGATCGGTATGGGTCCGGGCCGCCATCCTAATTGTCAAACCGTGCACGTCTACGTGCAGACTCCGGGTGGATTCGCGGTGGAACTGGGCTGGGGACATCGACGGCTCGACGAAACGCACGAACCGATAGTCTATCCAGTTGGAACCCCGGTCGACGTTTGGGGCGGCAATATTCAGAGTTCGGAGTTCGAGCTCGGTTAGCAGAGAGCCGTCACCGCGGTGGTACTCAAGGCTTACGATCGCCGGCCGCTGTCGTGATCCGAACAAGCACTCCTTCGTCGGGCCCTAGATGGAGCGCGCCGCGCACGGATTCTCCCGCACGGTCGAGCCCTGTCGAAAGCGTTATGCGCCCCTCGCCAAATCTGTCGGAAATATTCACGACCTGCGCCTCTGACCCCAAGTTGAGTGCCACCAGGAACGCACTCTCGTCAGCCCGACGCACATAGGTGAGCAAATCGCCTTCTCTGGCGATTGGTTCGAGCTCACCGACCTCGAGCGCTGGTTCGCCGCGCCGAACGGTAATCAACTGTGTATACAGCGACAAAAACGAAGAAGGGTCGTCACGCTCACTTTCAACGTTGATCTGAGCGTAATCCTTCGCGACGGGCAGCCAGGGTTCGCCTGCGGTAAAGCCGGCGTTTTTCGCCGCGCTCCACTGCATCGGCGTGCGCTGGGGATCGCGGCCCAAGCCGCGGCCGGGAACATTTTTTTCGAACGGGTCCTGGATTTTGTCAGGCGGGATTTCGACATCCTGCATACCGATCTCGTCACCATAATAAAGGGTGGGAGTGCCGCGCAGGGTGAGAAGCAACATCGCCGCTACGCGCGCCTGTTTCGGTCCGACACGAGATACGATGCGCGGCCGGTCATGATTGCCGAGCACCCAATTCGGCCAGCCGCCCCGAGGCAGCGCCGCTTCATACTGTGCGATGATGCGGACAATATCGCCGGCATGCCATCTCGCCAGCAACAGCTGAAAATTAAAAGGCACATGCACACCGCTAAGATTAACCCCGTAGTACTGCACCAGCCGCTCTACCGGCAAATAGATTTCCCCAATGAGCACGCGATCGTGATACTGATCGACCAGCCGACGCATGCGTGTCACTACGGTGTGCACCTCGGCCTGGTCGGTGCTGTGCAACGCCAGTAGTTTTTGGTAAGGATCGGCGCCCTCGCGCCAATCGGGATTAATCGGGTTGTCACGGAATTGTTCGTCTTTGATCAGATGCCAGAGAACATCGACGCGAAAACCATCGACACCGCGGTCCAGCCAAAAGCGCAGCACGTTGAGCATCGCCTCGACGACTTCAGGGTTGCGCCAGTTCAGGTCGGGCTGCTCGCGCAAAAAGGCGTGGTAGTAGTATTGCTCCGTTTCTGGATCGTACTCCCACGCGCTGCCGCCAAAACAGGACAGCCAGTTATTCGGCGGTCCGCCGCCCGGCGACCGATCACGCCAGAGATACCAATCGCGTTTCGGGTTATCGCGCGATGAGCGCGATTCGATAAACCACGGATGTTGATCGGAAGTATGGTTAGGAACAAAATCCAGGATGAGCTTGATCTCCCGGGCATGCGCCTCTCGAACCAACACATCGAAGTCATCCAGAGTACCGAACAACGGATGAATCCCGGTGTAATCCGCCACATCGTAGCCGAAATCCTTCATCGGCGATGGATAGATCGGGGATAGCCAAACCCCATCGATGCCCAGTCCGCGCAAATAATCGAGGCGTGAGATTAGGCCGCGCAGATCGCCGACGCCATCGCCATTGCTGTCCATGAACGAGCGTGGATAGACCTGATAGATAATACCGCGTTGCCACCACAGATAAGTGGCAGATCTCTTGGCGCGGTCGGCGGTCCCGGAAGTGGCTTCAGCCGTCATTGTCACGTATTGGGATTTGACTTTTGGGCTCGGGAACGAGCAGCACCGCAGCGTGTCCGGGAATGTGCCAGCCTTCTTCGGTCTCAAGGGCCGCCGCTCCAGCGCCTCCGTATTTCGGATTCTCACTCGACCAAAGAATGCTCCAGCATCGTCCCTCCGGCGGTGCGAGGAGCGGCTCGGGAGCTATGGCCAGATGCAAATCGGATCCTAAATTCACGACCAGGAGCCGGTCACCTTCTTGGTCGTCAAACCAGCGAATCAGGAATGCTTCGGAGGCTAGGATGGCGCCGTCCAATGATCCAGCGCGCAGTTTGCTGAACACTTGATCGTGCCGGCGCAGGCGAAGAAGATCGCAATGTAAGGTATAGGCTTGGGAATGAGCTCTACGCTCATTTACATCCAGCTTGCATTTTTCGAAGGTGGCGCGATCTGCGGGATCGGGAAGGAGGCTCTGCATTTCCGGAGTCGCCAAGCTGCGGAATTGCGCCAGGAATTCAACGCGTCCTTTGCGCACCGCCTCGGCAAGCTCATCCGGGTGATCGGCGAAGAATAGAAACGGACTCGATGATGCGAATTCCTGGCCTTGGAACAGCATCGGCGTTGCGGGGCCGAGCAGCAGCAATGCCGTGATCGCGCGATATCGGCCGGGACTCGTCAGCCGATCGACGCGAAATCCGCGGCCGGAGTTTGCCACCTGATCATGGTTTTGAATGTAACTGATGAATGTTGCCGGTGAAACGCCAAATGCAGGTGTGCCGCGTCGCTGTTTTTGCCAGCTGTAGCGCTGGCCCTGATAGAGATAGCCCCATTTGAGCGCCGACACGAGCTCCTGGGGAGTGCCGTGATAGTCCGTATAATAGGCCTCCTTTCGTCCCGTCACCGCGACAATCGCGCTATGGTGGAAGTCATCGTTCCATAAACCATCCATGCCATAGCCGCCCTGCGCGACGGGTCGGACGAGCTTTATATGCTGCGGCTCGTTTTCCGCAATGATGATAATCGCTCGTTCCGGCGCTGCCCGCCGCGCCGAGCGGGTAATCTCGGCCAAGACATGCGGTGAGGTCGAATCGAAAATCTGCTGAGTTGCGTCAAGGCGAAGCCCATCGATGTGAAATTCGGAGATCCAGTAGCCGGCATTGGCGGTAATGAACTCGCGCACCGGCGCGGAGTTCTTACCGTCGAAATTGATCGCCATGCCCCATTCGTTTTCATAACGGTCGGTGAAGTAGTCGCGGGCAAATTCTTTGAAGTAAGCGCCGTCTGGGCCGAAATGGTTGTAGACCACATCGAGCAGCACGGCGAGTCCGATCCCGTGAGCGCGATCCACGAAAGCGCGAAAATCGTCGGGTGTCCCATACAGTCGAGTCGGCGCATAGAGGTCAACGCCGTCGTATCCCCAACCGAAGTCACCGCTGAAATCAGCCACGGGCATGATCTCCAGCGCGGTGACTCCCAACCGGGCAAGATTTTCCAGCTCTCGCATGGCCGCGTTCCAGGTTCCTTCGCGGGTGAAAGTTCCGATATGCAGTTCATAGATGATCTGGCCGGCGAGCTGAATGCCACGCCAGTTCCCGTCCGTCCAATCAAACCCGCCCGGATCGATGATCTGCGAAGAGCCGTGCGGCCCGTCGGGTTGAAACCGAGACGCGGGATCAGGATAAACGTTGCTCCCATCCAGGCGATAGTGATAGAGCATGTTTGGCGCTCCACCCAGTACGAGGCCGGAAAAATACCCCTCGGTATCGCGCTTGAGCTCGTACGCCGCTGGAGGCTCTCGTCTACCGACACTCTCGAGTAGAACCTCGACTCGCTTGCGGTCCGGCGCCCAAACGCGGAAGTGAACACCGCCCGACGGCTGAGGTTCCGCGCCGACGGGCAAACGCCGGATTAACTTGGGTGCATCAGAAGAAAAACTCCCAGTTGTTTCGGCAGAAAAATTTTCCGCACCGCTGTTCATCTAGATACCATAAGTTCTAAAAGGGCTGGCCTCAAGATTATGACGAGGAATTCTCGTTTTACTTCGCGACAAAACGCATCAAAGTACGTTCCATTCGACGGAATTTTTACTATTCTAGAAAGGAGGGGGAATTCAGCTCGTGATCAACGACCTTTGGTACAAGAACGCGGTCATTTATTGTCT
>Ga0075425_100006876_pt1 | contig 11967 bp, 11 predicted proteins | sample SoiMethybrSBSTD4_FD_75300 | JGI IMG/M metagenome (GOLD analysis project Ga0075425, IMG submission 75300) | Bulk soil microbial communities from a Populus tree surrounding site in Tennessee, USA - Soil MetaG P. TD hybrid SBSTD4 | ecosystem: Environmental > Terrestrial > Soil > Tree plantation...
TGAGATTCAGCTCCGCGAGCGCGTCGCGTTCTTCGTCGGTCCACTCGATGCGGCGCAACGGCGTTCCCGCTTCGACGGCGGCTTTCGCTTTCTCGAGTGCTTCCGCTTGTGCGATGTACTCCTTCTGGCCGACGCGCGCGAGACGTCCGACGCGATCGAGCTTCTTCGCGATGGCGTCGAGATCGGCGAGCAGCAGCTCGGTCTCGATCACTTCGATGTCGCGCGCCGGATCGACGGAGCCTTCGACGTGGACGACGTTCGGATCTTCGAAGCAGCGCACGACGTGAAGGATCGCGTCGGTCTCGCGGATGTTGGCGAGGAACTGATTGCCGAGTCCTTCGCCTTTCGACGCGCCGCGCACGAGTCCCGCGATGTCGACGACGCGCAGATCGGTGTAGACGATCTGCTTGCTCTCCGCGAGCTCCGCGAGCTTCGTCAGCCGCGCGTCGATGACCGGCACGATGCCGACATTCGGCTCGATCGTGCAGAACGGATAGTTCGCGCTCTGCGCGCCGGCCGCGGTGAGTGCGTTGAAGATGGTCGACTTGCCGACGTTCGGTAAGCCGACGATGCCTACGGAAAGACCCATAGACGCGCGCTAACCGACTCGCCGACGGCTCGATTCCAAACACTAAAGGACTGAGGACTGAGGACTGAGGTGAAAGAGGGGCTTCCCCCTCAGTCCTCAGTCCTCAGTCCTCGTCTCGCCATCTCAACCGCGCCAATGAGCCCGACGGCTGGATTCACGATGACGTCGACCGGAATCGTTTCGAGCAGCGAGGCGAATCGGCCTTTCCGCATGAATGCGGAAACGAATTTTCCGTTCGTGAAGTGGCGCGTGTTTTTTGCGGCGACGCCGCCGGCGAGGAAGACGCCGCCGCGCGAGAGGAGGCGAAGGGCCATGTTGCCGGCTTCGGCGCCGTAGACGTCGACGAAGATCTCGAACGTATGTTGTGCGGTGACGTCGCCGGCATCGGTCGCTGCGGCGATCTCCATCGGAATCTTCTCGTCGTACTCGCGATCGACGCCGCTGAGGAAATTGTGAATGGCGACGAGTCCCTGTCCGCTGAGCACGCGCTCCCACGAGACGTGTCCGAGCTTCGCGTGCAATTGCGAGAAGAGCGCGGCTTGCTCTTCATCTTGCGGCGCGAAGTCGGCGTGTCCTCCTTCGCTCGGGACGACGTTCCACTTCGCGCCGTCGAAGACGAGCGCTGCTTCGCCGAGGCCGGTGCCGGCGCCGAGGATGGCGATCGGCGCGTGCTCGACGCGCGTGCCGGCGTTGAGCGAGAGGAGATCGGCGGAGGTGAGCAGCGGGACGCCGAGGGCGACGGCGTAGAAGTCATTGATGAGCGAGACGCGTTGGATGGCGAAGTCGCGCGCGAGATCGTTCGCGACCATCGTCCATTGGAGATTCGTCACGTGCGCTTTATTGCCGATGACGGGACCGGCAACGGCAAAACATGCCGCGTCGATCGTCTGCGCGTCCGTGTGTGAAACGAAGTCGCGCAGCATGGCGTCGAAGGTAACGTAAGCGCCGCTCTCGTAGCGCGTTTCCAGCGCGACAGCGCGGCCGTCGCCTTCGAAGTCGACGAGTTGCAGGAGCGTCTTCGTCCCGCCGATGTCGCCCGCGAGGATGCGAGTCATGCGGGGATTGTAGTGAAGTTGAGCCGGCCCACGGCGTGCGGACGGGACCCGCCGGGACCGGCTCGAGGACGAATGGTGACGCCGCCAGTACAACAGCCCGGAAAGCCTGCTGACGGCACTTTGCATGTGATGCAAATCGAGCGCCACGAATTTTGCATAGGGGGCGGCATGGCGTATCATGCCGAAAGAGTTTCGGAGGAAAAAATGATCGGGGATCGGCTTCGCGAAGCGAGAGCGGCTCGGCAGTTTTCGCTTTCCGATGTCGCCGAAAAGGCGAAGATCAGCGCAGCCACCCTGTCGCGGATCGAAAACGGGAAGCAGAGTCTCGACGTCGGACTTTTTCTCACGTTGTTGAAGATTTTGCGCATCGTGCCGTCGGACGTTCTCGAGAGCGACGGCAACGTCTCGTCGGGCGATCGTCTGGTCGATCAGATCGTGCGTCTCGATGGCGACGCGCGCACGAAACTCTGGAAGGACCTGACCACCGAGCGCCGCACGCAGCGCGGACGCCGGCCGTCGAAGCGCGAGATCAGCCAACGCGTCGAAGAGCTCGTGGCCCAGGTCGACTACCTTCGGGAACAGATCGAAGCCGTTCGGGCCCGCCAGAGAAAATAGCGCGGCTCACTTCTTCGCGTCGACGTCGACCATCACCAGAACGGCCCCTTCGATCTTGTTCTCCGTCGTCTTGTACGGACGGATGCGCAGCGAATACCACTGCCCGTTCTGATGCTGCACGCGCGTCTCGCGCACTTCCAGCGTTTCGATGACGTTGCGGATCAGCGGCTCGATGTCGGCGTCCTTCAGCGTCATCTTCAGATCGCGGATCGGGCGGCCGACGTCGTTCGGAATCAGATTGAGCGTCCGCTGCGCGCCGGGGTTCATCCGGCGGATGCGTATCTCGCCGTCGAGCATCACGATCGGGATCTCCACTGACGCCAGCAGATTGATCAGATCGTTGTTCGCCTCCGCCAGCTCGGCGTTGCGGTTCTCGAGCTCCTCGTTGAGCGTGGTCAGCTCTTCGTTCGAGGACTGCAGTTCTTCTTTCGCCGTCTCCAGTTCTTCGTTCGTGCTCTGCAGCTCTTCATTCGAGGATTGGATCTCCTCGTTCGCCGAGCGGAGCTCCTCGTTCATCGCTTCCTGCTCCTCGATGATCGACTGCAGGTACTCGCGCGTCGAGTCGAGCTCGCGCTTCAGACGCTGCATCCGCCGCGACTCCGGCTCGGGCTTGACCGGTTTCGGTTTCGCCTTCTTCGAAGGCGGCTCCGGCGGCGCCTGCTCGAAGAGGATGACGTAGCACTGCTCGCCGTTGGTGGCCTTGAACGGCAGGACTTCGATGTTGGCGACGATCGAATTCTGGTCCATGGTGACGCGAATGCCTTCGCGCCGCACCGCTTCTTCCTTCTTGCGCGCCGCCTGAATGGCCGCGCGCAGTTCGGCGAGCAAGCCTTCGCGCGCCATCTTGAAGAGGTTGAGCGTGGCCGCGCCCGGCGCGGGCTCGAGGAACGCGCTGGTGCGTCCGCGGAACTGCAGGATGTCCATGTTTTCGTTGATGAGAACTCCCGGCGGCGTGTAGCGGGTCAGCAGGACGTGGTCGGCCTCGCGGAACACATTGGGAGCTGTGGCCGTGCTGTCGTCTTCCATGCGGACCTTCTCACTGGTGTTTCGCTGCACCGGCGTGTCGAATCCGAGCGGGAGAGGCGCCGGAGCAGTGCGTTTCATGTAGATCTTGTGCTTGCGGTCGACGCTGACGAACAGCTCGCCGAAGCTTCCGATGGTCTCGGAGCTGCCGAGAATGAGAAATCCGTTCGGACGCAGCGCGTAGTTGAAGATCGACATCACGCGGTGCTGCAAAACGGTGCCGAGGTAGATCATGACGTTGCGGCAACTGATCAGATCGAGCCGCGAGAACGGAGGATCTTTGGTGAGGTTCTGTCGCGCGAAGATGCAGCAGTCGCGCAGCGCCTGCGTGACACGAAAGCCGCCGTCGGCGCGGACGAAGAACCGCCGCAGCCGTTCCGCCGTGATCTCCGGTTCGATGTCCGACGTGTAAAAGCCGGCGCGCGCGCGATCGATGGCCTGGTCGTTGATGTCGGTGCCGAAGATCTGCACCGGACAATGGAAGCCGCCTTCGCTGACCGCTTCCAGCACGCAGATAGCCAGCGAGTAGACCTCTTCGCCTGTCGCACATCCCGGCACCCAGATGCGAACCGGATCGCTCGGGCTGCGGTCGCGAAGAAGCTGCGGGATCACGTCGGCGCAGAGCACGTCGAAGACTTCCGGATCGCGGAAAAAGCCGGTCACGCGGATGAGGATGTCGTTGTAGAGCGCTTCGATCTCCGACGGCTTGTCTTTGAGATAAGCGACGTACTCGTCGATGGTGTCGATGCGATGCAGCGTCATGCGCCGGCGGATGCGGCGCTCCAGCGTCGACTTCTTGTAGTGCGTGAAGTCGACTTCGTGCGTCATGTGCAGCAGATCGAAGACGTGCGAAAGGTCGGTCTCGGCGAAGCCGGCTACGCGCTCCGCGGTCATGTACGGATGCTTCACGATGTGCACGAGCTCGCGCGCGATGTCCGGCGGCGACATGACGAAGTCGACGGCGCCGGTGAGCACCGCGTTGTGCGGCATGTCGGTGCTCTGCGCCGTGACTTCGTCCTGCGCGAACGTGATGCCGCCTTCGGTCTTGATCGCCTTCGTGCCGAGAGCGCCGTCGGACGCAGTCCCCGACAGCACCACCGCCATGGCCCGATTCCCGTGATCCTCGGCGAGGGAACCGAAGCACGCATCGATCGGAAGCACGCTGGCCGTGCGGTCGCGCTTCTGCAGCCGGAAGCGGTCGTTCTCGAAGAGAAGGAAGTGTCCGGGCGGCGGAATGTAGAGCCGGTTGATGACGACCGGCGCGTGGTCTTCGGCTATTTCGACGGGAAGTTTCGACTTGCGCGCCAGAACGTCGCGAAGCGACGTCGCGTCGCGCCCGTCGGTGTGCAGGACGAAGACGATGGCCAGGCCGGGGTTCTCCGGCATCGCCGTGAGGAAGTCGATGAATGCCTGAAGGCCGCCCGCGGAAGCGCCGACGGCGACGATCGGGAATGAAGACTGCTCGACGACGTCGGCAGGTGCGAGCGGCCGCAGCGCTCTCGGCGTCTTTTTCTGTTTGGTCTTGCGCGCTGTGTTGCTCGCCATCAAGAGTCTTCGGCAGTCCTCTCGCACTATACGGCAACGCGGAGCCCTATTTGTCGGACCAGCGCGTCGTCGCCATCGGAGCTCCGATCCTTCTCGTCATCCACATCCCTTCGCAAAGGGAGAGTCTCATCGCGCAGATCCTTTCGCGCGAGACGATGCTTCCGGCGAAGCAGGTCGTGGACGGCGAGAGAGCGCGCAACGGCGTCATCTACGTCGCCGCGCCCGACAAGCATCTGCTCATCGAGGAAGACGGAACGTTGCGCAGCGTGCACGGTCCGCGTGAGAACCGCCATCGTCCGCGCGCTGGCGCACGTCGGTGTCGACTACGTGCTCCCGGCAAGCGAGATCGCGGAGCAACTCGTCGCCCTCACGGCGCGGCGCGGCCGCGATTTCGACGTCGACGCCGTGTTGGAGCGCGAAGTCATGGCATCTGAAGGTGAAATCGTGAAAGACGACGAGCGGCCGGGCCGTTCCGCAAAGCAGCGGATGAGAGGACTTAGCGGCGGCCGAAGACGCGCTTTGCCACGCTCTCGATCTGCTTTCCCATGCGCGAGTAATCGCGCAGCACACGGCGGCGGCACTCGATGATCGCGCGGCGTTCTCTCCCGAGCGCGCGCGTTTCGGCGATGAGCTTCCGGCTTTCGCCGGCGACGACGTTCCAGTAGTCGCTCATCTGTTCATCGGTCAAGTGAGCGCATCATATCCTTCATTCCGGCGTAAGTCCTGTTGCAATCAATTTGCGTCGGGCGCAAAATCGATTCAATCCCAATGGATGCTCCACTAGCCGACGTGCTCATCGTCGAAGACGACGAGCCGACGCAGACGTTCCTTCACGCCATCTGCAAGCGACTCGGCTTCACCTCATTCAGCGCAAACGACGGAGAAGCGGCGAAAAAGCATCTCAACGGGACCGTCGATTGGAAGATCGTGCTCCTCGATCTCTATCTGCCGAAGTGCAACGGCTTCGAGGTGATCGATTTCACGAAGGAGCGCGCGCCTCATCTGCTTTCGCGCACGATCGTCGTTACCGCCGCGAGCGAAGCGGACGTGAAGCGCGCGAGAGAGCTCGGTCTGGTGCACGCCGTGCTTCGAAAACCGATTGATATCAACGAATTAGGCGCGAGAATGAAGGCGTGCTCGAGCGCCAAAGCGCCTCACCGGAAGCAGACCGCCGCGCGCTGAGACCATGGCCGCCAGTTTGCACTGGAACGCTGTCGCATGCGTTGTCCGGAATGTCACACCGCGAACGAGCACGGCGCAGCCGCTTGCACCACCTGCGGACTGATTCTCATCAACGCCTCGCCGAAGCGCCGCTCGGCGGATCTCGTCACGCAGGGCCGCCGCGAGACGGACGCCGACTCGACCGTCTGTCCTTACTGTGAAGGAACGATCGCCAGCCGCGCCGTCCGCTGCCGCCACTGCTCCGAGGTCGTCAATGAAGACTTCTATCGGGAGCGCGCCCGCCGCACGCGCGCGCGCCTGAACTATTCGAGCTGGATCGCGTACATCTTCGGCCTCGCCGCCCTGCTGCTCTTCCGCCCGGTCGGGCTGCTCTCGATCGCGGTCGGACTGCTGCTCTCCATCATCTATTACATGATCCCGGTCGAGCCGCCGCCGAGCCGCGCCGCCGGCCGCGGGAAATCGCGCTTCGGCACGTTCCTGCGCCGGCAGTTGAAGCTCGAGCGCGTTGCCATCTCCATTCCGAAGCTGCGCAACAAGAAGCTCGTCTTCGTCGGCACGCCGCTCATCGCCGCGCTTGTCGGCTACTCCGCGAATCTCTTCCTGCTGCAGGAGCCGATGGACGACATCCTGAAGGAAAGCTCGGCGCTGCGCGGGATGAGAGTCTCGGTGCACTTCCAGTATTGGGTCGTGCCGAACGTCGTCGTCTACGACCTGCAGTCGGTCGGCGGCAAGCAGACGCCGATGGACGTGCACACGGCGCTGCTGGAGTTCGCGAAGCGAATCCGCGACAAGCGCTACTCGCGCGTCGATCTCGATTTTCGCGGCGTCAACAAGTTCTCGATCGACGGCCAGGCGTTCAGCGTCATCGGCGAGCAGTACGCGAAGAAGAATTTCGACTTCGTGCTGTACAAGCTGCCGCGGCTCGTGCATCCGCACGTCGATTCACCGAACGACGACCGCAACGCGCTGATCGAGTTCCATCGCCATTGGTACGGTGATGACGCGATGGTCCAAAATCTTCGTTAGCTGGAGACCCGCAGCAGCCCCTCCGCCTCCAGTTCTCCCGTGAGCGACAGGCTGTCGCGGAACTGAAAGGCGCGCATGCCGATGCCGCGCGCGGCCCAGACGTTCTCGACGAGATCGTCGATGAACACGGTGTGATGCGGCAGCGCGCCGAGGATTTCGAGCGCGCGCCGGAACATCTCCGGATCGGGCTTCGCCACTTTGAAGCGATGCGAGAAGATGAAGCGGTCATCCTTCTCGAACAACCCCGCAAACACCCGCGGGATCACCTCGGCGTGCACTTCGTTCGAGTTCGAGAGGAAGGCCACGCGATACTGCTTGCGCACGCGCTCGAGCAGCTCTTCGATTCCCGGCATCGGACCGTCGAAGAAATCGCTCCAGATCGTGTGAAAGTCGCGGATGCTGCCGCGGTAGTCGGCTTTGTCGGTGAGGAACTCGTAGAACTCCCAGAACGAGACCGCGCCGCGCTCCATGTCGCGATATCCGCCCGGCTCCTCGAGAAGATCGACCAGCTCGTCGCGTGTGACCGATGCCTCCGCGCAAATCGCGCGCAGCACGCGCTCGTACGCGAGCTTGATGACGGTGTTGCCGAGGTCGAAGAGGAACCACTGTTGTTCAGGCATGCGCGCCGCACATTCTATAAATTCATCGCGGGCAGCAGCCGCCGGCCTTGCGCAGCTTCTTCGCGCGCCCGGCGTCCCGCTTGAGCTCGGGCACCTCCGCGAAGCAGGCGCCGAGACACTCGAGAAGCTTGCGATGCAGCGCGGAGGTCGCCGGCGCGAGCGAGTAGTAGATCCAGAGACCGTCCTTGCGCGCCTCGACCAGATCGGCGCGGCGGAGGTACGCGAGATGGCGCGAGATCGTCGGCTGCGGCAGCGCCAGGATGGAGACGAGATCGCCGACGCACACCTCGGCGTCGCGGATGAGATGGAGGATGCGGAGGCGCGTCGGATCCGAGAAAGCCGCGAACTTGTCACCGGCCGCCTTCGACGCCGCGCGCTTCGCCATGTCCATTCATTATAGTGGCCTCACTACATTCGCCTATGCGAATATAGTCGCGTGAACGTCTTCGAGCGCTATCTCTCGCTCTGGGTCGCGCTCTGCATGGCCGCCGGCGTGATCGCCGGCAAAGCCTTCCCCTCGTCGGTTCGCGCGCTGCAGCGGCTCGAGCTCGGAAGCGGAAGCCACATCAGCGTCCCGATCGCGGTCCTGATCTGGCTGATGATCTATCCGATGATGCTCAAGATCGACTTCGGGTCGGTCGTGCGCGCCGGACAGCGGCCGAAAGGACTGTTGATCACCGTCATCGTCAACTGGCTCGTCAAGCCGTTCTCCATGGCCTTCCTCGGCTGGCTGTTCTTTCAGCACCTCTTTCTGCCGCTGATCGGACGGGAGCTCGCCGGCCAATACATCGCCGGCGTGATCATCCTCGCCGCGGCGCCGTGCACCGCGATGGTGTTCGTCTGGTCGTATCTCTCCGGCGGCGATGCCGCGTACACGCTCGTGCAGGTCTCGCTCAACGACCTGATCATGTTGGTGGCCTTTGCGCCGATCGTGAAGTTCCTCGTCTCCGGCGCGGCCGGATTGGAAGTTCCATTTCGCGTGCTCCTCGCCTCCGTCGCCGTCTTCGTCGTCATTCCGCTCGCCCTCGGCGCGATCAGCCGCGTCGTGCTGATCCGGCGCAAAGGAACGGTGTGGTTCGAAGCGTTCCTGTCGAAGTTCCATCCGGTGACGATCGTCGCGCTGCTGGCGACGCTCGTTCTCATCTTCGCGTTCCAGGCCGAGAACCTCACCGCGCGCTGGTTTCACGTGCTGCTGATCGCCGTTCCGATTCTGGTGCAGGTCTACTTCAACTCGTCGCTGGCGTATGGGTTGATGAAGCTGTTCAACGTTCCGTACGCGGTCGCGGCGCCCGGCGCGTTGATCGGCGCATCGAACTTCTTCGAGCTCGCCGTCGCCACTGCGATCGCGCTCTACGGCCCGGCGTCGGGAGCCGCGCTCGCAACGGTCGTCGGCGTGCTCGTCGAAGTCCCGGTGATGCTCTCCGTCTGCCGCTTCTGCATCTCGACGCGGGAGTGGTTTCCGGCGTGAAGAAGTGTGACTGCGTCAAGCGCTCGCGCTGCTGCAACCACAGGCCGGTTCAACCGCCCGCGTCGAGCAGCAGGCAGCGGCGCCGGCGACTTCGGGCAGGTTGTCCTTCAACACGACGAACGCTTCCCACTCGTTGCCGTCGGGATCGTGCACCCACGTCCTGTCCTGCGTGGCGTAGCAGCAGTCTGTCTGCATCTCATCGCGCGTGACGAGGCCTGCCTCCGCCCAGCGCTGCCGGATGGCCAGCACGTCATCGGTCGACTTCACCTGCAGGCCGAGGTGCGAGAGGGCGCCGGCACCGGCGAGGTCGGGCACTTCGTTGAGCGCGAGATTGAGGGGCGGACTCTGCACGTCGAATTTCGCGTAGCCTGTACGGACTTTCGACGGCTCGATGCCGAGCATCTTCCGGTAGAAGTCGACGCTGCGCTCGACGTTGCGGACGTTGATCGAGATGTGAGCCTTGAGCACTTCGGTTTCCATGACGTTCTCCTTCATATTCGCAACGACGAATATGAGTCCGAACTTCACATCTGTCAAGACGAATATGTTTTACATGCGGAAAACGCCGAAGCGCGGCTCCTCGATCGGCGCGTTGTAGGCGATCGACAGTCCCAGTCCGAGCACTTTGCGCGTGTCCGCGGGATCGATCACGCCGTCGTCCCACAAACGCGCGGTGGAGTAGTAAGGACTCCCCTCCGTCTCGTACTTTGCGAGAACGGGATCGGCGATGGCGCGCTCTTCCTCGCGCGTGAATTCTTTTCCCGCGCGCGCGAGCTGATCGCGCTTGACGGTGGTGAGCACGCCGGCGGCCTGCTCGCCGCCCATCACGCTGATGCGCGCGTTCGGCCACATCCACAAAAATCGCGGCGAGTACGCGCGGCCGCACATGCCGTAGTTTCCGGCGCCGAACGAGCCGCCGATGATGATGGTGAACTTCGGCACGGTGGAGTTGGCGACGGCGTGCACCATCTTCGCGCCGTCTTTGGCGATGCCGCCACGCTCGTACTGCTTGCCCACCATGAAGCCGGTGATGTTCTGCAGAAAGACGAGCGGGATGCGCCGCTGATTGCAAAGCTCGATGAAGTGCGTCGCTTTCAGCGCCGACTCGGAGAAGAGCACGCCGTTATTCGCGAGGATGCCGACGCGATATCCGAACACGCGCGCAAAGCCGGTGACGATCGTCGGCGCGTAGCGCTCCTTGAACTCCTGGAACTTCGATCCGTCGACGATGCGGGCGATCACTTCGCGCACGTCGTACGGACGACGGATGTCGCGCGGAATGACGCCGTACAGTTCTTTCGGATCGAACTGCGGATCCTCGGGCTCGACGCGTGTCGGCGGCTCGCGCTTTTCGAAGCGCAGGTTCTCGACGATGTTGCGCACGATGGCGATCGCCTCGTGATCGTCGTCGGCGAAAAAGTCGGCGACGCCGCTGATGCGCGTGTGTACATCGGCGCCGCCTAATTCTTCTGCTGTGACCTCTTCGCCGGTCGCCGCTTTCACCAGCGGAGGACCGCCGAGGAAGATGGTGCCGGTGCCTTTGACGATGACGGCTTCGTCGGACATCGCGGGAACGTACGCGCCGCCCGCGGTGCACGATCCCATCACCGCGGAGATCTGCGGAATCTCGCGCGCCGACATCACGGCCTGGTTGTAGAAGATGCGGCCGAAGTGCTCGCGATCGGGAAAGACCTCCGCCTGCAGCGGAAGGAAAGCGCCGCCGGAGTCGACGAGATAGATGCACGGCAGGTTGTTCTGCAGCGCGATCTCCTGCGCGCGCAGATGCTTCTTCACCGTCATCGGAAAGTAGGTGCCGCCTTTGACCGTCGCATCGTTCGCCACGATGAGACACTCGCGATCCTGCACGCGTCCGATGCCGGTGACGATCCCCGCGCCCGGCGCTTCGTCGTCGTACATCCCGTTCGCCGCGAGTGCCGACAGCTCGAGGAACGGCGTGTTCGGATCGAGCATCTCGTTGATGCGGTCGCGAACGAAGACTTTCCCCTGCTCGCGATGCCGCGCGAGGTACTTCTCTCCCCCGCCCTGCCGCGCATCGGCGAGCCTCGCGTTCAGCTCGTCGACGAGCGACTGCAGCCGCGCCGCGTTGTCTTTGAAGTCGGAGGAAGCGGTGTCGAGATGTGTTTCGAGTGAGTCCATGCGTGGCGCGCGATTCTACTTCGTGACCGTTGCCGGCCAGTTCGTCACGACGTGCAGCGTCGGATTCCACACCGCCGGCTTGGCGATGAACCAGTGCTGGTGGTCGGAGCTGAGGTTGACGGTGCTCGGCAGCGGGATGTCGAAGACCGGTTGCGGCGTCCCGAAGCTCACCGTCGTCGCCGTCGTCGTCACGGGGACGGCGAATCCTTTTCCGTCTTCGCGGTAGTAGATGATCTCGCGCGCGTCGCGGCTCCAGTCGGCGCCGCCACCGCCGCTGTTCGAGAGCTGCCATTTCCGCCGATGCTGCGGAAAATCGGTGACGTAAATCTCGACCCGTCCTGATTCATCCGATGAATAGACGAGCCACTTGCCGTCGGGCGAAAGCACGGCTCCCTCTTCTGCTGCTGGCGTCTGCAACAACGGAAAGGCCTTCCCTCCCTCGCTCGGCACGGCGAAGACGTCCGACCGCGTATTGCCGTTGAAGGCGACGGCGGAAAAGAGCACGAACTTTCCGTCCGGCGTGAACGTGATCGGATGTTTGAGCGTCCCGTCGTCAGGCGAAATGACGCGATCGCCTCCACTTCCATCAACATCCTTCACGCGAATCTCAGGCGGACCTTTCGACGCGACCGCCGAGTACGCGAGCTTCGTTCCGTCATACGACCAGGTGGGCTCGCTGCAATCGGA
>Ga0075425_100006877_pt1 | contig 11966 bp, 13 predicted proteins | sample SoiMethybrSBSTD4_FD_75300 | JGI IMG/M metagenome (GOLD analysis project Ga0075425, IMG submission 75300) | Bulk soil microbial communities from a Populus tree surrounding site in Tennessee, USA - Soil MetaG P. TD hybrid SBSTD4 | ecosystem: Environmental > Terrestrial > Soil > Tree plantation...
GCAGCCGACAAAGTTCGAGTTCGTGGTCAACCTCAAGACCGCGAAGGTGCTTGGCGTCACGGTCCCGCCCAGCCTGTTCGCCCGCGCCGACGAGTTGATCGAATGATCGGATTGTCGGGATCAATCCTTGCTACGGTGCACGAGCCCGTAGCTGGCACAAGGGAGACGCCATTTGGCACTGCAACGAGCTGGTCTGTAGCTGGAGGTGCAGCTGCCGTCGTCGCGACAGGCTGGCGACGCGTAAAAATAACCCCTAGTTCGGATGGGGGAGGCCGATTGCAAAGGAGCGCCGGCGCTCAGCTGGCCCTGTTTAGGTTTAAAACCGCCGCGGGGACTTCTTCTGCCTGGGGTGTGTGAGCACAATCGCCATGAGCCAATCCCGCGGCCGTCGCCACCAAAGAGCGTTTGGCGTGGTGGCGGCGGCTTTTGGAATTCGCGGGCTGTCCGTCAATAACGCGTGACTAGGATCACACCGGAGATGCGAGGGGTTTGCCTTTCTCCACGACGTACGTGATCAAAACCCGTGACTTCGTGCTGCTGGGCTTTCCGCCAGCGTGTGGTGTTACCGGCGGGATCTGGAAACCATCACCGGCTTTCACCATACGGGTCGGCTGACCTTCTATTGGAAGTTCGAAGCCGCCTTCAAGGATATAAGCGGACTCGATACCGGGATGTGTGTGGCGCGCAGCGGCCACCCCCGCCTCAATTTCTGCCTCGACGAGGAGCGTCACATATCCGGGCACCGGGCCGTCCGTCTGCGACAGAATCTTCCGGGTGACACCAGGCGTTGTCGCCGGTGGCGTCCCCTGTGCTGCCGCACCACTGGCCACGAACTCGGCAAGCCCGCATACTGCGCAACCCGCTACGCCCGTAAAACCACGTCGCGTAAGCATGAGTACCTCCGCATTTCATCGGATCAAGTGTCCAAACTTCAGTTCGACACCCCAGACCAATGGCGCGACGGCATGGCGCAGTTAAGGCGCTTGCAATTGGCGTCCTACCCAAGCTGCTCGCCGGCGCCGACGAGGTGACCGAATGAGGCGGCGAGAGTTCCTTACTCTAATCAGTGGCGCGGTGGCTTGGCCGCTCGCCGGGCGCGGAGAGCAGTCGGGGAGACTTCCGAGGATCGGCGTGCTCTGGCACGCCGGCAACGAGCAAGAGGAAGCGCCCTATCTGGGCGCCTTTCGCCAAGGCTTGAACGATCTCGGCTACGTCGAATCCAAGAACTTCATTCTGGAGAACCGGTTTGCCGCCGAGCGATACGATTGAGGCGCACGAGGTCGGCTGCAAGCTCTTTGAACCGCTCGGGGGTCAACTGACGGTCAGCGGACGTCCTCGCGAGGACGACCCTTGACCCGAAGATGTTCATTTCATTAACATGGCGCGTCGATAGGGCACCCACTAATCGGACTTAGCTACTTGTGGGCGCGCGGGTATTTCCATTTGGAACGTCGAGCCCTTGCCCAGCGTCGATTCCACCCAGATGCGCCCCCCGTGCATCTCCACGATCTGCTTGGCGATGGCGAGCCCGAGACCAGTGCCGCCCTTGGCCTTGGTGTTGGAACTGTCGACCTGATGGAACTGCTCGAAGATGCGGGCTTGGTGCTCTTCGGGGATGCCGGGGCCCGTGTCAGACACCCTGACATTGAAATGGCCGTTGACCGCGGTTGCGGCGATCAGTACCTCGCCGGCGTCGGTGAACTTGATGGCGTTGCCGACAAGATTGAGCAACACCTGAGTGAGGCGCTGCTCGTCTCCGAGACCGACTGGCAGGGACATCGCCACCTCGGTCTTGAGGACGAGCTTCTTGTTCTGGGCAAGCGATTCCGTGGCCGCGCGCACAGTCTCGACCATGCTCTCGATGGCGTATTCGGTCATGTGCAGAGTGAATTGGCCGGACTCGATCTTGGCGATGTCCAGCACCGTATTGATGAGGCCTAGCAAGTGCTTGCCATTGGAGCCGATCCGGGTCAGGGCATCGAGAGATTTCTCTGGCAACGCGCCGTAGAAGCCCTCCTGGATGAGTTCGGCATACCCGAGAATGGCCGCGAGCGGGGTTCTGAGCTCGTGGCTCATGTTGGCGACGAACTGGTTCTTATGCTGGCTTGCGATTTCAAGATCCTCGACCGTCTGGGCAAGCTCACGCGTCCGCGCCTGTACCTCCTCGAACAGTCTCGTGTTCTCGATCGCGATCACGGCCTGGTCCGCAAAGGTATTGACAAGCTCGATCTGGCGCTCGGTAAACGGACGCACTTCGGTGCGCCGAATGAAGATTACCCCTATTGCCTCGCCCGCGTGGAGTAGTGGGACAACGAGCGCGTGCGATAACCAAGTTGCCGCGCACGCTGCCGGCTCTCGGGGTACTCATCCGCTTCGGCCAGGACGTCTGCGACGTGAACTGTTCGCCGATCGATGACGGCCCGCGCTCCAATGGACCCACGCGCAAGAGGTATCGTGAGCTGTCCAACCGGACCTACGAGGGATATCTGTCCATGGTGCGCCACGAGGCGCAGACCATCGCCAAACACCTGAAAGATCAAGGCGTCATGCGCATTGCACAGGCGCGCTGCTGACTCGACCAGCGCATCGAGTACTTTTTGCACGTCAAGCGCCGACCGGCTGATGACCTTCAGAACTTCGGCGGTGGCCGTCTGCTGTTCCAGGCTTTCTGTCAGCTCGCGCTTGCTCGCTTGCTCCGCCTCGAACAGACGAGTGTTCTCGATGGCGATGGTGGCTTGGTTCGCGAAGGTTTCCACCAGCTCTATCTGGCGCTCGCTAAAGGCCTGCGGAATGTCCCTGAACAACATGATGATGCCCACCACGTCCCCTTGTTTGAGAAGTGGCACGCCGAGTACCGTGCGCGCCGCAATGCGCCTATTCAATGCATAGGCTCCTCCGGTCGGGTCCGCGTGGACATCGGGGATGTGAATTGTGGTGCGTTCGAGCGTCACCCTTCCGACGACCGAGTCATGTCCCGGGCGAAGCGGAATGTGGCGCTCGGGTGGATCCGGATCGTGGCTGAGCCGAGCCACGACGTGGTAAGCACCCTCGCGCAGGAGCCGGAAGCGGGCGTAGTCCGCTTGGCAGAGGCGAGCCGCGGTCTCTATGATGGTGTCCAGCACAGGCTGGAGGGCATGGGGGGATTTACTGATGACGGACAGCACTTCAGCGGTCGCGGTTTGATATTCGAGCGACCCCTGCAGCTCGCACTTGCTCGCCTGCTCGGCCGCGAACAGCCGCGTGTTCTCGATGGCGATGACGGCCTGGTCGGCGAAGGTCTTTACGAACTTGATCTGCGCCTCTGAAAAGGATCTCACTTCACGCCGGCCACAACCAATTACTCCGATTGGCACGCCGTCCCGTACAATCGGGATGCCGAGGTAGGTTCGATAGGGTGCCGCGGCTCTCAGAACAGCCAGCGTACGCGGGTCGTATTCGGGATCTGCCTCAATATCCTCGACATGGACAGGTCGGCCATCAACAAACGCTCGACCCATGATGAAGCTGCGGTTCGGTCGCCTTGGAAATATCGTGTGGTACGCCGCTTTTTCTTGAGGCGTCATCTCGCTGACAGCAACGAGATGCAGCAGCTCACCGTCGAATTGGGCAACAGCACTGAATGTCGCGTTACAGAGGCGAGCTGCGGCGCTAACGATGGCCTCAAACACCGGCTGAACTGATGCGGGCGACCTGGAGATGATACTCAAAACTTCGCCGGTCGCAGTCTGGTGATCACGAGCCTCAGCCAGCTCTCGCTTCAATTCTTCGACCGTGGGTTCGCGGTCGTGCCCTGCGGCACTCAACGAAACTTCGGACGGCATGGGTCCTACCACATCTCATGAATGCTCAGGCGAGATCGTATCGCGATGACGCCGAGCCCACGCCCATCCTACGCTAGGCACTGGCCATACGAAACGGTTCGCCCCGCGTCGGGTTGGGTCCCTAAGGTCTTGAGTAGAAATCATAAAATCCCGAAATCCCATCCACCGTCGGCGCTCAGCCGCCGGTGGAACGACGTCGTTGCCAACTCAAAGGCTTTGATTGCACGTGCACTTACTAGGGGTGGGACCCTGACGATCAACTTGGCAAATGCCAATGACGACCAGATCACAGTTCCAAGGCGAGCGGACAAGTTATCGATCCTTCAGGCATCGAAGCGATTGAGGAACCTTGCCCGTCGTTCGTCCGCTTTGAAGCATCCTAGTCGGTCGATTGCTGCACGTGCTCACGACAGTAAGTGGCACGAAGGGTGATGCCGGTGCCATCTTATATCCGGGCAAGCTGGCGCGCTCGATCGCCTGCTGCACAATCCTAAAGATCTTACCTTGTTCTATGTATTCACTGATGTACGCGCGGCTTGACCCTTCCAAACCACCATGCCGACGAGGTTGGCCCCGTAAGGCTCGTCTAGCACGCGCGAACCGGGAAGCTTTGCTGAATACTCCAGCAACACGCCGCGGATCGAGGCAAACGCGTCCGCTTGTCTGGTACGCAGGAGCTCGAAAGCGGGGCCCGGAGTCGCGGCGTATACCAGTTGGGCGTGTTTGAGTATTCGGCCCAAGGTCAAGGTCGAAGCGTGATCACTCGCGGCCGCGATGCGAATGCCCGTCGAAGACGCTGCCGGCACCAGAAAGGTGTAGTCCAATTGAAGAATTGGAGGGGAGAAGTCGACGCCGGTCCGAGACGGGTCGGGCCCCATGAATCCCGTGTCGCACGCGCCGGTCGTCAGACACGTCAACATCTCAGGCATCGTCGGATGTCCGACCGGCACGACCTCAGCCCCTATCCGCGCCGAATGCACGAGCCATATCGAGAAGAATGATTCCCACCAGCCTTCAGCTCACCCGACTGAGCATCATTTGCATACATAACGCAGTGTACCCCGACGCGGATTTTGCCGGCCTACACGAGACCAGCGACCCGAGGGTCAGGGGTCTGCTGCGCCTCTGCGAGGCTTGCCAGCATGGCGATGAGCGTGACGGTGAGAACCAGCTTTGTCATAGACGCCTCCACGGATTCCGATCTGCACCGCAAGCGAACGCCGGCGGTAATGAGGGATTGGCGCTGCATCACTTCTATCGCGCCATGGCTTGGGTTGGGCAGGAGCTCGAGGAGAAACCGCTGGTGTAATCCTGCACGGTCTGGCCTATATGGTCCGGCCCATACGGTCTGGGTCGAGCGATTGGCGACCAAGGAGGAAATCTTGAAGATCATCGATGAACTCAATGATGGAGCCAAGCATTCCGACCGGAAAATGCTCTCAGGCCCTTCATGACGATTGAGGCGACATAACACCTGGAGGTCGGCGTGCTGAGACCCGTGTTGACAGCGGTCGCGACCCTGCCGCTGCTCCTTGCCAATACCTCTGCAGTCGCCGACGGCATCACCGGCGTTTGGATCGACCACACCGGTCGCGGCGGCGTCGAGATCTCCGAGTGCGGCGCCAACCTGTGCGGGCGCATCGTTTGGCTCAAGGATGCGGGCAACAAACAGGGCTGCGGCATCCAAGTCATCGGCAATGCCAAATCAGTCGGCAGGGATACCTGGGACGGTGGTTGGATCTATGATCCAGAGAAAAATGCCAGGTACAGCGTCGAGCTCAAGCCCGTCGGTGCGGACAGATTGCGCGTCATCGGCTATATGGGATCGAAGCTTTTCAGCGAAACCATGATCTGGAAGCGGGCTCCCCCTGACCTTGTAAGGTGCGATGGCGCGGCCCCCAAGCCAGAGCGCGCGCGGACGGATGCCCCCGAGGACGCGCAATCAACCCCTGCCGCCAAGGACCCAGCTGCCCCTCTGGCGGGCTGCACGCAATATGTCCCGCAGCTCGGGACGACCGTGCCGGTCCCGTGTCCCCACTAGCATGCCCGTAGGTGGCGCGGCTGCCCGACACCCCCCGCCACCACCTTTGAGGAGCAAGTCCGCTCTCAAGGCAAGTTGGCGACCGGCGCCCAAGTTCAAATGGCTACCGCACCTCCAAAGGAAGCGCCGCGCTAGCGGCGGCTACCCCTCCGAGGATCTGTAGTTCGGATAAGACCGCTGCCTCAGCTGCTGGTGTGAAGCGAGCATGGGTGCTTAGCGTGATCGTGGTGGCCGCGAGCGCTCGCGCGTGCGGTGTTGCCCTGTCGAGGACGAGCCCACGCAGAGCCGGATAGTCACCAATCGATCGCGAGAACATCTTGGCGACGCCAAGCCGAGACGCCCATAGTCGCCGGATCGTCGCTTCTGTGCCAGGAGCCGCAGGCAGCGTCACAAACACAAAGGTCGCCGTGGGTCGGGTGCTGGGTACGGGAAGATGGACTTTGAGCCCCGCGACCGTGGCCAAGCGTTGGCACAAGTGGGCAAATCGATCGCGCGATCGGGCCAAATGAGCCGGCAAGCGAGCGAGCGCGGCACGGCCGACCGCCTTGCGCCACGAACCGACGCGAGGAATGGCGACGGTGAAGGGTACATCGTCCCCCGCTGCCCGTATCTCGTTGTCGCGCGCGAGCCAAAATCGCTTGCGAGCTCCATAGCATGCGCGCATCCCCAGCGGATTATAGAGCGCATGATACCCGGCAAGTTGCAGAGCGCGCCATGCTTCGACCACGGCGGAATGCGACGTCAACTCCGCTGCAATCGCACGCAGGCCAGCCATGACCTGTGGGTCTTTGGCGATAAGTGCGCCACCTTGGTAGATCGTAAAGCCCTTTCCGACACCAAAGCTGAACACGCCGATGTCACCGATGCATCCGACGCTTTGGCCGTTCTGAGTGGCGCCGAACGCTTGAGCTGCATCCTCGACAATGCTAACGCCCGAGGAGGTCGCGGGCAGGGTGGTGCGCAGACGCGCAACATCGGTGAGAAGGCCGCCGTAATGCGTCGGCATCACCGCGAGCGTGTCCCTATCGACGAGCCGGGCCAGATCTTCCAAATCGAGATCGAAACCACCAGCCATCGTATCGCAAGCAACTGCCTGCAACCCAGTGGCCGCTATCATTCTCACCACCAGCGGGCACGTGTAGGCAGGTATGATGACCTTGTTTCGTCCCGGCGACTGCCGTTTCAGGTACATCAACGCGATATAGAGGGCCGCGGTCCCCGTTTCGACAATCTCGACGTCGGCAAGGCCGAGTTGAGCGCAAATCGCTCCTTCCAGCGTCTGCCCGCCTCGCGGAGCGAAGAGATCGCGCGCACGCGGCGCCAAACCCGCCGTGGGCGCGATCTCACCGATGCCGAGGGGCGTCATGACAGGCCTCCGTGGCGGCCAGTATAAGTCCCCGCAACGGTTGGCGCAGCACTCTCGCCCTCTCGCACGTTATGGGCGATTGAGGGATTGGCACGCGCAAGGCCCGAGAGCCGTGGCCGGCAACCGAACGCTCCGCAGCGCCCGGCAGCTTGCGAGAACCTCAGGGCTGAAGGCGGAGGCACGTCTCGTCGGGGTGCAGCGGCGGGGGGCGCAGTTTCACTGGGCTTGGCTGGTGCTTCGCCGCTTGCTCTATATATGTCGAAGGGATGCCCTTGCAGCAGCCAGCCAGAATTCGCCCGCCTTTGGGATCGTGGCTCCCCAGGCCGCCGCCACAATGTCAGCGTGAGCGTCTGCCAGTGAAGTCTGCCGAGAAACCGGGGGTTCCAATGTTACGCGTTCGCAATTGCGCACATCTCCTTGCGGGAATTCTGTGCGTCTCGCTGGGCTTGGCACGGGCGGAAGATGATCCACGCTCGCGCACGGACATCGATAAGGCCTTGGCCGAGCGCTTGTACCGCGAATCGCAAGAACGGCAGGGCTGTAAGGTGGCGATCTGCGATGCCGCGCGCAGCAAGGAGGCCCAGGGCGGCAACATCGCTTGCAAGGTCGTCAAGACTTGGCCGGCCATCGACCTCAAGGAAAAGATCCTCAAGGGGAAGCTCGACTGGCCTTGGGGCAATGCGCAATGCGAGGCAAACTTGAGCCTTGCGAAGGACCTGATCATCTCCGCAATGGCACAGCCCAAATTTGAGGCCAAAGTCGGCAAGCATCACGTTCAATGCCAACTTGAGGCAAAGGACGGAAAAGAGGCCCAAACCCTGGAGTTCACCATCGATCCCGTCGTGACTTTTGAAAACGGCAAGGCCGTAAAGGCAGCATTGCAGTGGGGAGAAGTGAGCGGATCGAAGGCGGCCAAGAGTGCGCTGTGGTCAGCGAGCGCCGTCGACAATACGCTCAATGTTCTTCAGGGCGTCCTGCTGGAGCAGATCAACGAGTTTTTCGGTCCCAAATGTGAGGCCGCAGCGAGCAAGCCTTGATGGGTCCAGGGCCTGCTATCGTGACGGGTCATGCACCGGGCGCTTGCGGGCTCTTGAGGCGCCACAGAAATATTGCCGGCCGCGCCGGTGGTCTTGCCGCAACGCAAGCTTGGAGCGTGCCGACCCCCTCGAGGTCATGCCGTCATACCGTCAAGTACCGCGCGCGAACCTGCGCCTCCTCGGCGCGAAACCGGTCCCTCTCCGCCGAGTAGACGACGCGGCCTTTGACCATGATGTGCAGCTCGTCGGCGACCGCCTCCGCGAGCTTCATGTTCTGCTCGATCAGCAATATGGTGACCCCCTCCTCGCGCAGGTGCCGGATGACCCGTGCCAGCTCGCGCACAACGAGCGGCGCCAGCCCCTGACTGGGTTCGTCGAGCAGCAATACCTTGGGATCGCTGATGAGTGCGCGGGCGACGGCGAGCATCTGCTGTTCGCCACCTGAAAGCTCCGACCCACGATTGGTCTGGCGCTCGCGCAGCGACGGGAACAGTTCAAAGAGCCTCGACAATGGCCAGGCCTTGGCGGGACTGCGCTCTGCAACCTTGATGTTCTCAACGACGCTCAGGTCCGGAAAAATCAATCGACCCTCCGGCACGTAAGCCACGCCGGCCCGCGCAATCCGGTGCGCTGGCCAGCTCGTGATAGGCCTGCCATCGAGCACCACCGAGCCTCCGCTCGGTGGCACCAGCCCCATGATGGTCTTGACGGTCGTCGTTTTGCCGACACCGTTGCGCCCAAGAAGGCCAGCAATGCGTCCCCTCGGCAAATCGAGATCGACGCCCTGTAGGATATGGCTGGCTCCGTAATGCGTATTGAGATCAGCGAGGGTGAGCATCACTCTATCCCCCCAAGATAGGCCTCCTGCACACGGGCATTGACCTTGACCGCCGTCGGTGTGTCGTCGGCGATCACGCCACCACGGTGCAGCACCGTAATCCTGTGCGCGAGCCGGAATACCACCTCCATGTCGTGCTCGACCAGCAAGACCGTAAGGCGCGCTTTGTCGAGGAGCCCGGCAAGCGTTTCAACGGCCTGCGCCGTCTCCTCAACCGATAGGCCCTGCGTCGGCTCGTCGAGCAAGAGCACCTCGGGGTCCTGCGCCATCGCCATGGCCACCTCCAGCAGTCGCTGATCACCATGGCTCAGCAATCCGGCGGGCCGATCGGCGACGTGCGATAGCCCAAGCTGCTCGAGGGCTCCTTCGCCTTGAGCCCGAGCGCGAGCGAAGACACCGCTCCCGCCGAAGGGCGCCCACCGCCGGGGGTAGCGGGCTTGAGCGGCGAGCATCGCGTTGTCGCGTGCCGACATGCGCGGAAAAAGCGAGGTCAGCTGGAACGTGCGCGACAGCCCGCGCTGACAGATGGCATGGGGTGGTAGCCGGGTAAGCTCGCTGCCTCTAAAGCGCACCGTGCCAGAGGTGGGAGACACCACACCCGTGATGAGGTGGAAGAGCGTCGTCTTGCCGGCGCCGTTGGGACCGATGATGGCACGTACCTCCCCCTTGCGCACCTGCATAGACACATTGTCGACCGCGACGAGCGCACCGTAGCGCTTGGTCAAACCGTCAACCTGGAGCAGCGCCTCACCCATGGCGCGTCTCGGTCAGGGACGCGCGCGAAAACGCGCGGCGCGCCAAGCCCCAGATCCCCTCCGGCGCAAACAGGACGAAGGCGATGAAGATGAGCCCGAAGAAAAGCGCCCAGGCCTCGGTGTAGGACGACAGTTGGTGCTCGAGCAGCATGAAGAAGGCCGCGCCCAAAATCGGCCCGATCAACGTTCCCTGTCCGCCGACGATGACCATAATCAGCACCTGGCCCGACAGAAGCCAGAACAGCAACTCGGTGTTGGCAAAGCCCGCAAAAGGTGCATAAAGCGCACCCGCGAGACCGCCGAGCCCGTAGGCGATGGCGACGGCCGCAATCTTATAGAGGCGCGTATTGTATCCGAGCACCGACGTCTTGGGCTCGTTCTCACGGATGCCGCGCAGCACCGCGCCAAACGGGGAGCTGACCAGTTGGCGGCACGCGAAATAAGCGCCAAGCAACGAGGCAAGCGCGAAATAGTAAAACCCCGTCTTGGTCGTAAGGACCGTCATGCCAAAGGGACCCGGTCGCCGCGGAATTCCCGCAAGCCCGTCGCTGCCTCCGGTCACGGCCGTCCATTTGAACGCGATGGCGTACATGAGCTGGGCGAAGGCAAGCGTCAGCATGGAGAACGACACCCCCGTCGCCAGCGTGCACACCCACCCGACCCCGATGGCAACGAAACCCGTCAACAGGCCCGCGAGCAGCACCACGAGTGGCAACGGCAACGACGAGTTGAGAGCCAAGTAGCCCGAGGCGTAGGCGCCAAGTCCGTAGGCCGCGGCGTGGCCGAACGAGACGAGATTGGTGTAGCCCACCATGAGATCGAGGCTCATGGCGAAGAGCCCTAAAATGAGGAGCTCGGTCAACAGGGTCATCGCAAAGGCAGGCAGCCCGAGCGGCGCAGCGATGAGCAAGCCGATGACGGCAAGTCCACCCAGAGCAGGTAGCAAGCTCGTCTGGCGCATGCCTCATGCCTCCTTGCCGAGGAGGCCGCCGGGGCGAACCACCAACACCAGCAGCATCACCAGGTACATGAACGCGAGCGCAAAGTCCGGCAGGTAGTAGTTGCCGAATACCTGGACGAACGCCACCAGCAGCGCACCGATGAGCGAGCCCAAAAAGCTGCCCATGCCGCCAATGATCACGATGACGAATGCATCGATCACCGCGGTCGCCGCCATGCCATTTGATGCCGTGACAAGCGGCGCCGCGAGCACGCCGCCCAATGCCGCCAGCCCGCAGCCGATGCCGAACACGCCCGACCGCACCAGGTTCACGTCGATCCCAAGCGCGCGGACCATCTCGGCATTTTGCGAAGTTGCGCGAATGAGCAACCCGGCCCGCGTGCGCTCGAGCAGCTGCCAGATCCCGAGCGCCACCACGATGCCGAAGCCCACCAGAAACAGCCGATAGGTGGGGAACGGTTCATCGAGCAAGAACACAACACCAGAGAGGAGCGCTGGCGGCGGCACCTGCAGGGCGTCCGATCCCCAAATCAGGCGCACGACCTCGCCCGTCACTAAGGCCAATCCGAAGGTCACCATCAGGAAGGCGTGTGCATCGCGCTTGTAGAGGCGGCGCAAGATGGAGAGCTCGAAGCCCGTGCCAATGGCACCCACAGCAAGGGGTGCCAGGGCCAAAGCGACCCAAAAGCTTCCCGTGGACCGCACGAGCGAGTAGCCGATGAACGCGCCCAGCATATAGAGCGTGCCATGCGCGAAATTGACGATGCGCATGATGCCAAAGATCAGCGTCAGACCGACGCCGAGAAAGAACAGCAGAGCTGCTTGCGATAGCGCGTTGACCCCTTGGGTGAGGAGGAATGCGAGCGTGGACATGCGGCCTGCATTGCTTGGGTCACGAACCCGCCCATGACCCCTATCGGCGCCACAAGGAGCAAGATGCCATGCCCTCAGTCGTCGTACGTCATCTTATTGCAGGGCGGCGTGGTGCGCTCACCTGACAGGGTGGCAATGATTTCGGGCACTGGATAGGAAAACCCCTCCTTGTGGGCAGCCTTGAAGATGAAGCCTTGCTGGACACCCTGGTGGTCGCACTTGCGCATGTGGACTTGGCCCTTGATGTCGTCGATCGTCAGGTCCTCGAGTGCCG
>Ga0075425_100006879_pt1 | contig 11966 bp, 9 predicted proteins | sample SoiMethybrSBSTD4_FD_75300 | JGI IMG/M metagenome (GOLD analysis project Ga0075425, IMG submission 75300) | Bulk soil microbial communities from a Populus tree surrounding site in Tennessee, USA - Soil MetaG P. TD hybrid SBSTD4 | ecosystem: Environmental > Terrestrial > Soil > Tree plantation...
CAATGACGGCTTCGCCGTCGCGCAGCGCGGCGAGGCCGGCGCGCTGCACGAAGATCGGCGTGCAGGAGGTGTTGTACTCGATCAGCTTGCCGAGATCGGCGACCAGGCTGGGCGGGACCACCAGCCAGCCGAGGCGCCAGCCGGTCATGAGCCAGGCCTTGGAGAAGGTGTTGGTGCTGATGACGCGGTCACCGTCGTCCATCAGGTCGAGGAACGACGGTGCCACGCCGCCGCCGAAATACAGGCGCTCGTACGCGTCGTCGGCAAAGATCCAGATGCCGTGGCGCCGGCAATGCGCGAGCAGCGTCTCCTGCTCGGCAGGCGAGATGGTCCAGCCGGTGGGATTATTGGGCGAATTTAGGTAGAGCACGCGCGTGCCAGGGGTGAGCGCGGCGAGCAGCCGATCCAGGTCGAGCGTCCAGCCCTCGGGGGAAAACTCGAGCGCCACGGTGACGACCTCGGCGCCGAGGATCTTCGGGATCTCCTGCAGGTTCGGCCAGAGCGGCACCACCTCGACCACGCGGTCGCCGGGATCGACGAGCAGCTGCGACGCGAGCATGAGGGCGTTGACGCCCGCGCTGGTGACGGCGATCTGCTCCGGGGACGTCGGCCGGTGCAGCCGCGAGATGTAGGCGGCGAGCGCCTCGCGCAGCGCCGGGATGCCGAGGTTGTGCGTATAGAAGAGCTCGCCCGCCGCGATCGACTCGGTCGCGGCCTGGCGGATGAACTGCGGCGTCGGCTCGTCGGGCTCGCCCACCCAGAAGCCGAGCACATCGCGCCGGCCGAGGCCTTCGTTGTAGAGCTCGCGGATCTTCGAGGCGGCGAGCGAGCGCACCGCGGCGCGTGCGGACAAGGGGGTCAGGGCAATTTTCCGGTTACAGTTGGACCTCGCCGAGTGTAACCAATAAGGAGGATAGCGATGTCGGCGGGACATGGGCACGGTGCTGATCAGCACGGCGGCAACAAGGGGGTGGCGCTAATCATCTCGGTGCTGGCACTGATCCTCGCCTTCGCCGAGACGCTCGGCAAGGGCGCGCAGACCGGGGCGCTGGCCTACAACATCGAGGCCTCGAACCTCTGGGCCTTCTTCCAGGCGAAGACCATCCGCCAGACGGTGCTGCGCACCGCGGCGGAGGAAGCCGAGGCGGCCGGCGCGAGCGAGGCGCAGAAGAAGCAGGCGGCGAAGTGGAAGGACACCGCGCAGCGCTACCAGTCGGAGCCCGAGACCGGCGAAGGCCGCGAGCAGCTCGCCGCGCGCGCCAAAGTGGCGGAGAAAAAGCGCGACCAGTCGATGGCCGCCTACCACCACTACGAAGTGGCCTCGGCGGCGGTGCAGATCGCGATCGTGCTCGCCTCGGCCTCGATCATCGCCGAGATCGCGGCGCTTGCCTGGGCCGGCGCGCTGCTCGGCGTGGTGGGGGTGGTGTTCTGCGTGATCGGGTTTTTCTTCCCGACCGCGGTGCACCTCTTCTAGACCGACAGGATCCTGAGCAGCGCCGGCTGGCCGTTGGCGAGGATGAAGCGCGCCTCGTGCGCCGGGTAGCGCGCGAGCTCGGCGGCGCTGCGCCCCTGGAAGGCGGCGCGGAACTCGCGGTTGCCGAGCAGCACCTCGTCGCGCTGCAGGTCGATGACGTAGGCCGGCGCGTCCAGCTTCTCCAGAACGGCGAAAGAGAGCTCGTGCGCGCGCAGCGCCTCGCGCAGCTTCGAGGTCAACAGCACGACGACTGCGAAGGTGACGAAGAGCACGCCGCCCTCCCAGTAGAAGTAGAAGCTCATGCTGTAGTGATGCGCGCCGCTGAAGATGCCGATCCAGAGGGCCGCCGTGCCGAGCGACAGCGCGAGGCCCCAGCCCAGCCCGGCGCTCCAGGTGACCATGGTGATCGGCAGGAGGTAGAGCACGCCGAGGTGCAGGTCGTAACCGGTGAGCTTGTCGATCACGGCAATCGCCAGCACCAGGATCACGCCGGCGGCGCAGGTGACCGCCGGGCTGTAGTCACCGAAGAAGTCCGCTCCGGCGGGCGCCGGCCGTGCCGCTTCGGAATCGCGCATGGCGAGGGTCATTGTCCGCAAAAGCGCCGCCGCCGCAAGCGCGGCGGCCGCTGGCACGGGCATTGCGTCATGCGCCGGGCGAAGGCCGCTCGAGGCACGAAAGCCTGCGGTCGTGCGCATTGCCGGGGCAGTGCGCGCGCGGGCGGCACCGATGGAGGGCGTTTATCGCCATGTCGCGCCGCCAGCTGCTCGCCGCCCGGATCTCGGTCAGCTCGCTCGCACTCAGCTGCGCCGTCGCTGCCTGGGCGCTGGTGAGCGAGCTGCTCAGCCGGCTGTAGCTAACGCTTGGTGAGGACGATGCGGGTATAGGCGCCAACGCGCGTGATGCTGAGCTCGCGCCGGCGGGGGAAGACGCCGAAGGACTGGTTCGCTGCCACCGTGAGCGGCGGCGCGACGATCGTGGGAGCCCAGTGGCGCATGCGCGCATCGTGCGCAACCCAGGTGACGTACGTAAGAAGCGAAAGGCGAGAAACTGTGAGCCGCCCGTAAAAATTTTCTGCCCGGGCGGCACTAGTTCACTAAATCTGGACGCGCGACCCGAGCTCGATCACCCGGTTGGTGGGGATGTTGAAGTAGTCGGTGACGTTGCCGGCGTTGCGCGCCATCGCCGCGAAGATGCGGTCGCGCCAGAACGCCATGCCGATGCCACCGCCGGTCGGCACGATCTTCTGCCGCGAGAGGAAGAACGAGGTCTCCATCAGGTCGAATTCCAGCCCGAGCGCCGCGCACAGCTCGAGCGCGCGCGTCACGTCGGGGCGGTTCATGAAGCCGTAGCGCACGCGGATGCGCCAGCAGCCGTGGCCGAGCGACTCGCAGGTGACGCGGTCGGCGAACGAGATCCACGGCACGTCGCGCACCTCCACGGTGAGGAACACCACGCGCTCGTGCAGCACCTTGTTGTGGCTCAGGTTGTGCAGCAGCGCATGCGGCACCGCGTCGGGCGTCGCGGTGAGGAAGATGGCGGTGCCGGGCACGCGGTGCGGCGGATCCTTGAACAGGCTCTGCAGGAACCCCTTCAGCGGCACCGCGCCCTCCTCCAGGCGCCGGAACAGGATCTCGCGCCCGCGCCGCCACGTCGTCATGGTGACGAACACGCAGGCGCCGATCACCAGCGGGAACCAGCCGCCGTCGGCGATCTTGAGCAGCGTGGCGCTGAAGAACGCCAGGTCGATGATGGCGAAGAAGCCGGTGGCGAAGATGCACAGGATGAGCGGATAGCCCCAGCCGAAGCGGATGACGAAGAACGTGAGCAGCGTATCCACCAGCATGGTGGCGGTGACGGCCACGCCATACGCGCCGGCGAGGCGCGACGAGGAGCCGAAGCCGATCACCGCGCCGATCACCACCGCGCACAGCAGCCAGTTGATCGACGGGATGTAGATCTGGCCGACCTCCTTGGCGGAGGTATGGACGACCGTCATGCGCGGCAGGAACCCGAGCTGCACCGCCTGGCGGGTGAGCGAATAGGCGCCCGAGATCACCGCCTGCGACGCGATCACGGAAGCAGCGGTAGCGAGCGCGACCATCGGGTAGAGCGCCCAGCCGGGCAGCAGCAAATAGAAGGGGTTCTCTGCCGCCTTGGGCGCGACCATGAGGAGCGCGCCCTGGCCGAAGTAGTTGAGCACGAGCGAAGGCGCCACCAGGCTGAACCAGGCGACGCGCACCGCGCCTTTGCCGACATGGCCCATGTCGGCGTACAGCGCCTCGGCGCCCGTGACCGCGAGCACCACGGAGCCCAGCACGACGAAGGAGGCGGCGCCGTGGCTCGTGAGGAAGCCGAGCGCGTGCAGCGGATTCAGCGCGGCGAGGATCGCCGGCGCCTGGACGATGCCATAGACTCCGGCCGCGCCGATGGCGATGAACCAGGCCATGGTCACCGGCCCGAAAAGCTTGCCGACCGCCGCCGTGCCGCGTGCCTGGACTGTGAACAGCCCTAGCAGCACGCACACGGCGACCGGAACGACGTAGGGCTTGAGCGCGCGCGTGCCGACCTCGAGGCCTTCGACAGCGGAGAGCACCGTCACGGCGGGCGTGAGTACCGCGTCGCCGTAGAAGAGCGAAGCGCCGAACACGCCGATGAGGAGCAGCGGGATGCGCCACTCCTGGTGCTTCTTGATCGCCTTCTGCGCGAGCGCGATCAGCGCCATGATGCCGCCCTCGCCGCGGTTGTCGGCGCGCATGATGAGCACCACGTACTTCAGCGACACGACGATCATCAGCGACCAGAAGATGGTCGAGAGGCCGCCGAGGATGTTGGCGTGGCTCAGCGGGATGCCGTGATCGGGAGAGAAAGTCTCTTTCACGGCATACAGCGGGCTCGTGCCGATGTCGCCGAACACGATGCCGAGCGCGGCGAGCGTCAGCGCGGCAAGTGAGGACTTGCGGGGGCGTTGGTCGCGATCCAAAGGCAGGGGCGCAAGCTACTCGTGCACTGCACAAAAAGCAAACCGGCGGCCTAGGGCCGCGGCACGGCGAGCGAGCGCTCGAGCTTGAGCTTCAGCGGCTCATCAAGCGCCGCCGGGCGCTGCGGCTGCAAGCCCCACAGATAGCCGACAAGCGCGGCCGCGATGATCGCCGCCGGCAGCCACAGCCAATGACGGCGCGGCGTGCGCGCGCGCAGCTCCGCGAGGCGCTCGGCCGCCCCGCTCGCCGCCTGCGACGCATCGCGCGCCGCGCCGGCTTCGCGTTCGAGCGACTCCTCGGCGGCGAGGCGCGCCTGCAGCGCGTCCGCCGCGGCGCCGTCGGCCTGCGCGCGCGCGCTGGCGCGCGCCGCCGCCTTGGCCGCGGCGCGCGCCTGGCCCTTTGCCTCGTGCGCCGCCGCGCTTTCCGCTCGCGCGCGCTCGGCCGCAGCGAGGCGCAGCCGCTTGTCGTTCTCGGCGCGCTCGCGCGCGGCAGTAGCGGCGCGCTGCTCGGCAGCCTCGGCATCACGCGCCTTTTGCGCGAGCGCTTCCTCGGCGGCAAGCCGCGACTGCAGCATCGCGGTGGCGCGCGACTCGGCTTCTGCGCGCTCGGCGGCGAGCGCCTCGCTGCGGCGCTCGGCCTCGAGCCGCCCCTGCAGCTGGGCGGCGGCGGCAGCCTCGGCATTTTCACGATCGCGTGCGCCCTTCAGCGCCTGGGTGTCGGCCTGGGCACGCGCCTGCGCGCCGCGGCGCAGGTCGGCATCGAGCATGGCGCGCTCGTGCGCGGCTTCGGTAGCACGCTTCTCGGCCTGTGCCGAGTGCTCGGCCTCGCTTTTCAGCGCGTTCTCGGCCGCGATGCGCGTTTGCAGCTCCGCTGCGGCCGCCGCCTCGGCGGCCGCCAGTTCCTCGGCAGCGCGCCGGCGGCGTTCCTCGGCAGCGAGGCGTGCGGCGAGCTCCGCCGCGGCCTTGGCCTGCGTCTCTTCGCGGCCGCGCTCGGCGAGCGCCGCTTTCTCGTCCGCCGCGGCGTTGGCGGCGGCCGCGAGGCGCAGCATCTCGTCCGCCGCGCGGCGCTCTTCTGCGCCGCGCGCCGCCGCAAGGTCCGCCGCCTCGGCCGCGCGGGCGCGCTCGGCCGCCGCTTCCTCGGCCTTGGCGCGTTCCTCGGCTTTGCGCGCGGCCGCCTTGTCTGCGGCGACCCGCGCGCGAGCTTCGCTCTGCGCCGTGGCGCGCGCCTGCGCCGCGGCCTGCGCCGCTTCGGCCGCGGCGGTCTCGGCGGCGAGCCGTTCCTGCGCGGCGCGCTTCAGCGTCGCCTCGGCGGCGCTGCGCTCGCGCGCGGTGTGCTCCGCCTCGCGCTCGGCCTGGGTACGCGCTTCGGCCGCTGCGCGCGCCGCCTGCTCGGCCGCTGCCGCCGCCTGCGCGCGCTCGGCAAGCGCCCGCTCGGCTGCCTGGCGCTCGGCCGCCGCGGCGGCGGCCGCGTTCTCGGCGTCTGCCCGCGCCGCGGCCTCGCGCCCGGCGGCGGCAGCCGCTTCGGCCGCTTCGTGCGCCGCTGCGCTCGCTCGGGCATCGGCCTGCAGCCGCGCTTGCGCGGTACGCCTCAGCTCGTCGTCCGCCTCGGCGCGCTCGCGCGCGAGGCGGCTTGCTTCGCCGTCCGCCACCGCTCGCGCCTCGGCGGTGCGCGTAAGGTTGTGCTCTTCGGCCTGGCGCTCCTGCGCCACCGCGAGCGCCTGCGCCTCGGCGCGCGCGCGCTCGGCGGCAAGCGCGGCCGCCTGCGCCTCCACCGCGGCACGCTCCTGCGCCAGCGCCTGCGCCTTCGCTTCGGCCTCGGAGCGCAGGCGCGCCTGCTCGAGCGCCGCACGCTCCGTCTCGGCGCGCTCGCGCGCCAGGCGCGAGGCTTCGGCCTGCGCCGCCACCTTGTCCTCGCCTTCGCGGCGCAGCTTCTCTTCGGCCGACTTCTTCTCGCGCGCCGCTTCCAGCGCGCGCGCTTCCGCCTGCACGCGCTCGCGCACCGCGCGGCGCGCCTGCTCCTCCGCCGCCGCACGCTCGCGCATCGCGGCCGCGGCCTGCGCCTGCGCCTCGGCACGCGCACGGGCGTGGCCCGCCGCTTCCTCTTCCTTCGCGCGCCGCTCGGTGGCAAGGGCGGCGGCTTTCTTCTCGGCCTCCTCGCGGGTGCGGGCATCCGCGGCCGCCTGGGCCTCGGCGCGCTCGCGCTCCGCGACCAGCCGTGCCGCCTTGGCCTCGGCCTCGGCACGCGCGTGCGCCAGGCGGCGCAGCTCGACCTCCGCGGCCTGGCGCTCGCGCGCGAGGTCGAGGCCGCGCTTCTCTTCGGTGACGCGCGCGCTCGCCTCCTGCTCCGCGGCCCTTTCGCGCTCGACGCGCTCGCGCTCCGCGCCCTGCAGCCGGTCGATGAGCTTGCTCACTGGTCTTTCACCGCCTTCCTTGCCGCGGCGCGCGCGAGGGCCGCCGCGTCGAGCGCAGGCCTCTTCGGCGGCGGTGGCTTGGCCGGTGGCGCAGCCGGGGCGGCAGCCGGCTTGGCGGGTGCCGGAGCGGCGGCCGGCTTGGCGGGTGCGACCGCGCCCTTCGGCCCGAAATCGAGGTTGATCATGTCGCCGAGCTGGTCGGCGAACGTCTCGCGCACCTTCTCGAGCGCCGGCAGCGCCTTGACGAACGCCTCGACGATCTTCGGATCGTAGCGCTTGCCCGAGTTCTTCTCGATCTCGAAGACCGCGTCGTCCAGGCTCTTCGGCTCGCGGTGGTACTGCGTCGCGGTCATCGCCTCGAAGCTGTCGACGACCGCCATCACCCGCCCCGGCCAGGGAATCGCTTCGCCTTTCAGCCCATCGGGGTAGCCCGAGCCATCCCAGTTCTCGTGATGCGTGAGCGCGATCTGCCGCGCGAGCTTCACGATCGGATCGTCGTGCTCGCCGATGATCTCGGCGCCGAGCTTCGGATGGCGCTTGATCCTCTCCCAGTCGGGCACCGAGAGCTTCTCTTTCTTCTGCAGGATTTCGGCAGGCACGCCGAGCTTGCCGACATCGTGCAGCGGCGCCGCGACGAACATCATCTCGCAGACCTGCGGCTTGGCGCCCGCCGCCTGCGAGATGAGCTTTGCATAGTGCGAAAGGCGGATGACGCGGTTGCCGACCGCCGAGCTCTCGTGCATCTGCATGGCGCGCCCCAGGCGCTGGATCAGCTCGGTGCGCGTGCGCTCGAGCTGCTCGGTCCTCTCCTTCACCATGCGCTCGAGCTCCTGGCGCCGGTCGATCAGCGCGAGATGCAGCCGCACGCGCGCCTTGAGCACCTTGGCGTTGATCGGCTTGGCGACGTAGTCCACCGCGCCGGCCTCGAAGCCCTCGACCTGCGCCTCCGCCTCGGTCCTGCTGGTGAGGAAGATGATCGGGATGTGCGCGGTAGCGGCCTCGCCCTTGAGCGCGCGGCACACCTCGAAGCCCGAGACATCGGGCATCTCGACGTCGCACAGGACGAGGTCGGGCTGCGGGCTGGCAAATGCCCTTTCGATCGCCGCGCCGGCGTCCGATGCGGTGTCGACGTCGTAATCGGCCGCGAGCGCCCGGGCCATCAGCGCGAGGAGGTCCGTGTCGTCGTCCACCGCAAGGATGCGCGCGCGCTTGGCGGTGCTCATTCGGGCGCCGTGTAGCCGGCCTGCGCAAGTCGCGCGCGCGCCTGCGGGCCGCTGAGATGGTCGATGAAGTCGAGCACCAGGCGCGACTGCGCGAGCGGCGCCGCGACATAGGTGGTGTACTTCTGCAGCTCGGGCGGCAGCGGCCCGGCGAGCTTCACGCCCTTGACCGGGAGGATCTCGCTGATCTGGTGGAGGCCGAGCTCGATCTCCCCGCGCCCGACCGGCTCGACGATGTAGCCGCCCTGCGCGAGCCGCGCCTTGGCGTTCACTTCGTTCGCGATCCCCAGGCGCTCCAGCACCTCGGCGACATGCTTGCCGCTGGTGCCGACCTTCGGGTCGATGTAGACCACCGATTTCGCCGCGAGCAGCGTGCGCCGGAAGGCATCCACCGTGGAGATGTCGGGCGTCGGCGCCCGTTCGTTCACCGCGACGCCGATGCCGACGCGCGCGATCGGCTTCGCGCCGCGCTTCAGCAGATTCTGGCGCTCGAGCCGCGGCAGCGTCTCCTCGGTGACGACCACCAGATCGACCTGGGCGCCGCCCTGGCCGGATGCGGCGAGCGACTCCACGAGCGGCCCCATCGGCTGATAGCGCACCTCGACCCTGGCATGCGGGAACGACCGCGCGAGCGGCTCGACCAGCGACTTCGCCGCGCCGCCGGAAAGCACGCGCAGCTCCTGCGCAGCCGCCGTCGTTGCGAGCAGTGCAAGCACGACGGCGAGCGCGAGCCTCATGCGCGCTTCCCTTTGCGCCGCTCGCGCTGCAGGAGCTCGGCGAACTGCTCCGGCGCCACCGGCTCGCCGTAGAGGAAGCCCTGCACCTGGTCGCAGCCGTGGCGCTTGAGGAAGTGCAGCTGCGCATCGGTCTCCACGCCTTCGGCGATCACCTGCAGGTGCAGCGCATGGCCGAGCGAGATGATCGCGGCCGCGAGGATGCCGTCTTCCGCCTCCGACCCCGTGCCGATGTCGCGCACGAACGAGCGGTCGATCTTCAGCGCGTCGATCGGCAGGCCCTTGAGGTACGAGAGGCTCGAGTAGCCGGTGCCGAAATCGTCCACCGACAGGCGCAGGCCGAGCGACTTCAGGCCCTGCAGCGTAGCGATCGCGGTCTCGACGTTGTGCATCACCATGCTCTCCGTGAGCTCCATCTCCAGGCTCGCGGGATCGAGCCCTGTCTCCTGCAGGATACGTGACACGGCGCGCACCAGCCCCTCTGCCCGGAACTGCCGCGCCGAGAGGTTGACCGAGACGATGCCCGGCTCGAGCCCCGCCTGCAGCCAGGCGCGCGTCTGGCGGCAGGCCTCGTGGATCACCCATTCGCCGAGCTGCACGATGAGCCCGGTTTCCTCGGCGATCGGGATGAAGCGCGCCGGGCGCACCAGCCCCCATTCCGGGTTCAGCCAGCGTACCAGCGCCTCGGCGCCGATGAGCTGCCCCGAACGCAATTCAACCTTTTGCTGGTAGTGCAGCGTGAATTCCTGCCGCTCGAGCGCGCGCCGCAGCGCGTGCTCGAGCGCCAGGCGGTCGTTCACGCGCTCGTTCATTTCGGAGGTATAGAACTGGAAATTCGAGCGCCCGTGCTCCTTGGCGCGGTACATCGCGGCGTCGGCGTTCTTCAGCAGGGTATCGACGTCGCGCCCGTCCTGCGGGTAAAGGCTGATGCCCGCGCTCGCGCTCACGTAGAGCTCCTTGCCGTCGAGCGTCAGCGGCTCGGCGACCTTGGCGCTGATGCGCTGCATGGCGCGGAAGATGACCTCCTCGTTCGACTGATCGTTCAGGATCAGCACGAACTCGTCGCCGCCCACGCGCCCGACGGTGTCGCCTTCGCGCAGCACCGAGCGCAGCCGCTCGCCCATGGCCTTCAGCAGCTTGTCGCCCACCGAATGGCCGAGCGAGTCGTTCACGAACTTGAAGTGATCCAGGTCCATGAAGACGACCGCGATGTTGCGCGGAGTGCGCTGCGAATGCACCGCCTGGCGCAGCCGGTCGTGCAGCAGGTTGCGGTTCGGCAGCCCGGTGAGCGCGTCGTAGTTCGCCTGCCGCTCGAGCTGCACCTGGTAGCGCTTGCGCTCGATCGAATAGTGCATCGACCTGAGCAGCAGCTCGCGGTCCAGCCGGCTTTTCACCAGATAGTCCTGCGCGCCGCCCTTCACCGCCGAGAGCGCGAGCGAGTCGTCGTCGTTGCCGGTGAGCACGATGATCGGCACCGCGGGCGAATGCGCGTACACCTTGGTGAAGGTGTCGAGGCCGAAGCTGTCGGGCAGCGAAAGATCCAGGATCACGAGCGCCGTCTCGCCCGCCGTGAGGTGCTCGAGCCCCTTCGCCAGGCGATCGGCGCAATGCACGCTGAAGGTGGCGTGCGGGTCTTCGCCAATCATCTCCCGGATGAGCCGCTCGTCACCCGGGTTGTCCTCGATGAGGAGGACGCTGTGCATGTCAGCTAACTTTACTGTCCATTGGGCGGCAGGGTGACCACCGTCAGCCAGAAGATGTCGATCGACTTCACGACCACGATGAACTTCTCGAGGTCCACGGGCTTGGCGACGTAGCAGTTGGCGTGCAGGTTGTAGCTCTTCAGCACGTCCTCCTCCGCCTTGGAGGTGGTGAGCACCACCACCGGGATGCGGCGCAGGTGCTCGTCGGACTTGATCTCCTGCAGCACTTCGCGGCCGTCCTTCTTCGGCAGGTTGAGGTCGAGCAGGATGATGTCCGGGCGCGGCGCGTCCTTGTACTTGCCGCGGCGCTGCAGGAATTCCATCGCCTCCACGCCGTCCTTCGCCCAGTGCAGCTTGTGGTAGACCTTGCCTTCCTTCAGCGCCTCGCGCGTCAGGCGCTCGTCGCCCGGGTTGTCCTCGACGAGCAGGATCTCAATGGGCGAGCCGCCATCGGTCATGGAAACTCCTTCTTCGGTAGCGTGAAATGGAACGTGCTGCCGGCGCCGGGCGTTGACGTGACCCAGATGCGCCCGCCGTGGCGCTCGGCCACCTTCTTGCAGATGGCGAGCCCGATGCCGGTTCCCGGGTACTCGCCCATCGCATGCAGGCGCTGGAACAGCATGAAGATGCGCTCGAAGTACTGCGGCTCGATGCCGATGCCGTTGTCGGCGATGCTGAGGTGCCACTCGCCCGCCTCTTCCGCCGCGCCGACATGGATGCGGGGCACTTCCTTGCCGCGGAACTTGAGCGCGTTGCCGATGAGGTTCTGGAACACCTGGGCGAGCTGCACCTCGTCCGCGTCCACCGTGGGCAGCGCGTCTGCGGTGACCTCCGCGCCCGACTCCTGGAGCGCGGCGCGCAGATTGGTGAGCGCGCGCTTGAGCGATGCCTCGAGCGGCACGGGCACGAGCTCCTTGCCTTTGGTGCCGACGCGCGAATAGGCGAGCAGGTCCTCGATCAGCTGCTTCATGCGCGCGGCGCCGTCGACCGTGAAATGCATGAACTCCTGCGCATCGGCGGGCAGCTGGTCCTTGTAGCGCTTGGCAAGGAGCTGCGTATAGGACGACACCATGCGCAGCGGCTCCTGCAGGTCGTGGGAGGCGACGTAGGCGAACTGCTCGAGCTCGGCGTTGGAGCGCTGCAGCTCCTCGGCCTTTTTCGCGACCTCGTCGTGCGCGCGGTGCAGCGCCGCTTCCGCCTGCTTGCGCTCCGTGATGTCCGAGCCGACGCCGCGGTAGCCGCGGAACCGGCCGTTCTCGTCGTACACCGGCTCGCCGGTCACCGACACCCAGCGCGTGCCGCCCGCGGGGTTGGGGCGCTCCATCTCGAGGTCGCGGAACGGCTCGTGGCGCTCGAGCTGCGCGCGGTGCCGCGCCCAGTCCTCGTCCGTGAGGTTGAGCGCCGGCTGGTCCCAGCGCTTGCGCCCGATGAAGGCGGCGGCGGCGAG
>Ga0075425_100006881_pt1 | contig 11964 bp, 13 predicted proteins | sample SoiMethybrSBSTD4_FD_75300 | JGI IMG/M metagenome (GOLD analysis project Ga0075425, IMG submission 75300) | Bulk soil microbial communities from a Populus tree surrounding site in Tennessee, USA - Soil MetaG P. TD hybrid SBSTD4 | ecosystem: Environmental > Terrestrial > Soil > Tree plantation...
AAGCAATAGACACACAGCCATCGCGATGACGTAGCTCGCGAATGCGTGGGGCCTACCATGGCCTGACTTGTCCTCTTGCGATCCATTTGTGCCAGCGGAACGTCAGCTCAGCACCAGAAGACAGATGTTGATCCGTACGCTGGCCACCGGCGCGACCATTGCCGGCGGCGCGGCGCTCGCCGCTTGCACGCCAACGAGTGGCGCGGCATCTGGCGGAGCTAAGGAGCTACCACAACCGGAGACGACCTCGGTCCGCATCGCGAATCCGCCGACGTGCGATCCGGGGATGTGGCTCGCAAGCGGTTACCTCCGTGAAGAAGGATTCACCGACGTTCAGTTCATCGATGCACCGTTCTACGACCGAGCGTGGCTGACGAAGGGCCTCGCCGACGTCGCGCCAGCGCACCCGCAGCTCCTCACGGCGGCCATCGACGCCGGTCTGCCGATCACGGTCCTCGCGGGCTTACACACCGGATGCTTCGAGCTGTGGGTCGATCAGAGCATCCGGAACGTTGGCGATCTCCGTGGCAGGCGGATCGCGGTGCGCGCAGCCGACATGACGGACGAGTTCTATGTCTTCTTCGCGGCGATCCTCGGCTACCAGGGCATCGCGCTGAGGGACGTTCACTTCGTCGAGGCCGGAGATGCCGAGGACTACAACGGCATGCGAACCGCCTATCTGGAGGGCCGCGCTGACGCCTTCTTCGCCGGCGGTGCTCAGGGGCCGTTCCTGCGGCGGGCTAAGGCCCCCGGCCATGTTGTCCTCGACACGATGATGGACAAGCCCTGGTCCACGTATTTCTGTTGCCATCTCGCCGCAAATCGCGACTGGGCGCGCCAGTATCCGATCGCGACCAAGCGACTCACACGGGCGGTCCTGCGAGCCACCGATGCCGCCGCGAGAGACCGCGCGCGCGCCGTGAGCGACTCCGTGGCGCTGGCCGCGTCGATGTCACTTGCGAACGGCAAACCCAATACGAACTTCCGCGACGGGCCGATCGTCACAGAGACGATGGCGATGTGCACATACAACTGGCGCGATGTGGAGCCGGCTGAGACGTTGCGTTTCTTCGGGCTGCGCCTCGCCGACGCCAAGCTCATCAAGAGCACGCCGCAACAGCTCATCGATCGTGGCACGGACTTCGCCTATGTGCGCCAACTTCGCACCGAACTCAGGCCGTGAGACCGCTCGATCCGCTCGTGCGCGGTCTCGCGCGTTTACCGGCGCCGATCCAGACGAAGCTCCTCGCCGCCCTGAGCGTTCTCGCGGTGCTGCTCATCACGCTCGGCGTCATCGGACTGGTCGTTCTGCGCCAGGCGAACACGCATAACGAGCGCCTCGTGGACCTGCAACGCCGCACTGCCACATACAGCGAGCTGAAGCTGGGGACGACGACGGAGCTCTACGCACTTTCGAAGGCGCTCACCGCACCCGAGCCGCGCGTCATCGACGCAGCCGTCCGCCAGCTGGCGCAGACTCGCGACAGCATCGACCGGCTCAAATTCGTTTCCACCGGCGAGACCGATCAGGATCTGGTCGAGCGCGTGACGAGCGCCCACGCCGCCTTTGCCACAGCGACGGCGCGTGTGCTCGACCTCCTGAGCGCAGGCCGCGTCGCTGACGCGCAGCAAGCCCAGGCGAACGAGGTGACCCCGCTCGCAAACCAGCTCGAGCGGCTCACCGACGAGCTCGTGAATCGCGCCGCAGCGGACGTCGCCCAAAGCGCTGCCGACACGGAGGACGAATACGGCCGATCACAGCTCATCGTCCTCGCCTTCGCCGGCACGAGCCTGGTACTCGCGCTCGTGCTCGGGCTCGTCGTCGCCCTTTCGATCATCGGACCGCTTCGCGTGATCGGCGCCCGTGTCGAGCGCATCGCGCAAGGGGACTTTGTCGGCCACCTCCGTGTGGAGAACCGCGACGAGCTCGGGGCGCTCGCGGGGAACATCGACCGGATGAGCGACCAGCTTGGGCTCTTGTATGAGCAGCTCGCCGCCGCGAACCAGCACAAGTCTGAATTCCTCTCGCACATGTCGCACGAGCTTCGCACGCCGCTGAACGCGATCATCGGCTTCTCGGAAGTCCTGCTCCAGCGGCTGTTCGGCGACCTCAACGAGAAGCAGACCGATTACCTGCAAGACATCCTCTCGTCGGGGAAGCATCAGCTCGCGCTGGTCAACGACATCCTCGACCTCGCAAAAGTCGAGGCGGGACGGATGGAGCTCGAGCTCTCGTCGTTCTCGCTGCGGGCGGTCATCGACAGCGGTGTGACGATGCTGGGCGAGCGAGCGACACGGCGGGGCATCGCTCTCGAGGTCGAAGGCGATCCGAGCGTCGATGCCATCGAGGCCGACGAGCGAAAGGTGAAGCAGGTGCTGTTCAACCTGCTCTCGAACGCGGTCAAGTTCACACCCGAGGGCGGCACGATCACCGTGCGCACGCGAGGAGAGGTCGCCGCGGTCGAGGTGTCGGTGTCCGACACGGGCGTCGGCATCGCGCCGGAGGATCAGGCGCGCATCTTCGAGGAGTTCCTCCAGGCGAAGTCGGCCAAGAGCACGGAAGCGAGCACCGGGCTGGGGTTGGCGCTCGCGAAACGTTTCGTCGAGCTGCACGGCGGCGTGTTGAGCGTTCGGAGCGCCGTCGGCGCGGGAAGCACGTTCACGTTCTCGCTACCACGCGATGTCAGCGCGGCGGCACACGCCGCTCTCTGATCAGTTCGCGCCAGGGAACTGGCGCTTGAGCTCCTTCAGGTAGCCGAAACTGGATGCCTGCGCGACGAGCTGCTGCGGAGTGCCCTTCACCAGCTTCTGGTCTGAGAGCTGTACGGCGTTGAATCGAATGCTGGCCTCCGCGTCGAGCTCGCGCCATTCGAACGTGCAGTTCTTGAGTGTCGCGAGGACGGTGTCGTACATCGCTCCCGTGAACATACCGGCGTTCACACCCGCCATCACCGCGGCCGCCGGGTCCTTCGCGACGCGGTCGTTCGCCCGGAGCAGCGCCCGTGTCGCGCGCTTCGTGGCGATCGGATTCTGCCGTGCCCAGTCGCGGTTCGCGACGAGCTGGCAGCAGTAGTACCGCGACCACGTCCCGTCCGAATGCATGTCGATGAGCAGCTTCCCAGGATTGTTTGGCGAGGCGCGGAGCACGGGCACCTGATTGGAGAGAGCGAGGATCGCGTCAGACCGGCCCTGAATGAACCGCTCGACGGTGTTCGCGTTCGGATCGGCGACGAAGTTGACGTCCTTACGCGGGTCGATCCCCACATGGCCGAGCAGCGCTGCCCACACGCCGTACCACGCGTCGATGACGGCGTCCGTCGACAGCACGTCGATCGTCTTGCCCTTGAGGTCACTGATCGACGAGATCCCCGGCCGCGTCCACACCTCGCCGCAACCGGTGTGCAGTCCGGCGAGCGCCACGACAGGCTTGCCCGCGTCGACGTTCGTGACGATCCATTGGGTGTATCCGACGCCGATGTCACCGTCGCCGCGGGCGACCGCCCCGACCGCGAGCGGCAGGATCCGCGCGTCGCTGAACCCTTCCTCTTTCAGGTAATCGTCCGCGCTCCAGAGCGCGGGGTCGCACGCGACGGACACGATCCGGACGGTCGTGCTCTCCGGCGGACCGAGCGCGACATTTGACACACCGCCGGCAGAGGCTGGAGCGCACGCCGCGGCGACGCCCGCACCGATCGCGCTGCCACCGAGCGCGAGGCCGGCGCGGAGGAGCGCGCGTCTACGCACGGACGAAGCCTAGTCGGCCGTACTAACGCGCACCGACCACGCCAACGCGCGGGCAGATGTCGCTCAACGGACACCGCGAGCACAGCGGGCGGCGAGCGAAGCAGATCTCGCGGCCGTGACGGATGAGCAGCATGTGCAGGTCGTAGACGTCCTTGCGCGGGACCGCCTCCTGGATCAGCGCCTGTGCACGCACCGCGTCGGCGTTCTCGGGCACGAGGCCGAGGCGACGGGTCACGCGGTGGACATGTGTGTCGACGGGAAAGTAAGGACGTCCGAGGGAGAAGAGGAGCACGCAGGCCGCGGTCTTCGGTCCGACACCCTTGAGTCCGACGAGGAGATCCCACAGCGCCTGCGAGCGCATCCGCGCGAACGCACGATCGTCGAGCGGCATGCCGCGGTCGCGCAGCGAGCGCAGGATCTCGCGCAGCCGCACGGACTTGGTCGGCCCGAGGCCGCCCTTACGTATGGCGCGCGCGATCGCCGGTAGCGGCGCGTCGGCCACGTCGTCCCAGGTCGGGAATTTCGCGCGCAGGTCGGCGTAGGCGCGGTCGCGATTCACGTCGTTCGTGTTCTGCGAGAGCACGGTCAGGACGAGCTCGTCGAGCGGGGCTAGACGCCGCGGGCCGGGCGGATCGCCGTAGGCGCGGCGAAGCCGACGGAGGATCGCGACGATACGGCGGCGCACCCGCCGAGTATCCGCGCCTTAGGCTCATGCGATCTTTCGCGTGTGATGGAGGGGAGCGGCTATGCGTTTTCAACGTGACGTTCTCATCGCGATCCTCGCGTTCGCGCTTGGGAGCACGACGGTCATCGCGGCGGCTGGGCTCGTCGGCGCCGACGGCGTGATCCGCGCCTGCGCGAACGGTGCCGGCGTTCTCCGCGTGCTCGGGCCAGGAGAGTCCTGCCGCGGGAGTGAGACAGCGCTGTCGTGGAACCAGAGCGAAGGTCAGGGCAGCACTGGCGCGACCGGACCGACGGGCGCGACCGGACCGACCGGCGCGACTGGAGCGACCGGGCCGGCGGGCACGTTCCCGCTCACCAGCCCGAACGGTCAGTACTCGATCCAGCTCACCGACGCGGGGATCGTGCTGCGCGGACCGAACGAGGCAATCACGCTCGCGAACGGCGTGGTCAGTATCCATGCGACGCGTATCGACAATCGGGCGGACAACGACTTCGTCGTGAACGCGGGTGGTACGTTCGACGCGCAAGCGAACAGCCACGTGAATATCCGAGCGTCGGCCAGCGCGACGCTGCAGTCGGGCGGCAACACGACGCTGCAGGCGGGAGGCCTCGCGACGATCAGCGGCGGTCAGACGATCATCGGCGCGACGGCGTGCGGGCCGGCGTTCCGGCAGTCCGACCAGGCGCTGGTCAGCGTGCCGAGCGTTCCGGGTACGTTCCCGGTGCAACTCATCACCGGCTCGACCGACGTCCTGATCTGCTAGCGACCGCGTGGGGAGCACCGTGCTGGTGCTCCCCACTCCGGGAATGGCGGGGGTGCCGTAGCGCGTTGGGTAAAGTGGGCAGGTGTCCAAGGACCCGTTCGAGGCTCAAGCGCTGTCCTTCCTCGACGCGCTCTACCGCACCGCCCTGCGGATGACCCGATCAGAGGCGGACGCGGAGGACCTCGTGCAGGAGACCTACATCAAGGCGTTCCGGTTCCGGGAGCAGTTCACACCCGGGACGAACCTCAAGGCCTGGCTTTTCCGCATCCTCACGAACACGTTCATCAACTCGTACCGGCGCCGCCAGGCGCAGCCCGAGACGACCGAACTCGACGACGTGAGCGAGTTCGATCTCTACCGGAAGATGTCCGATGCGAAAGGCGCCGGCTCGGGCAATCCGGAGTCAGAATTCCTCGAACGGATCGTCGACAGCGAGGTCAAGGACGCCTTGAGCGCCCTGCCCGAGAAGTTCCGGACCGTCGTCCTGCTCGACGTCGAGGGTCTCTCCTATAAGGAGATCGCGGAGATGCTCGAGATCCCGATCGGCACGGTGATGTCCCGTCTTCACCGCGGCCGGAAGTTCCTCCAGAAGCGGCTGTACGACCACGCTCAAGAGCACGGCATCGCGGCGGTCCGGACCGCGCCGCAGAAGGGGTAGCCGATGGACTGCAACGATTGCGTGGAGAAGCTCTACCAGTTCCTCGACACGGAGCTGACCGAAGCGGAGACGACGGCGATCCGCTCACACCTCAAAGGCTGCGATGACTGCGACGACAACTTCGTCTTCGAAGCGCGCTTCCTCCAGCAACTGCGCGACTGCGTGACGTCCGACGTCGCTCCGGTGGAGCTCCGGCAGCGCGTCATCGTCAAGCTCCGAGGTGAGTCGCCTCCGTCGCCGACGCGTTGACTAGTACCACGTCCGCACCACCAAGTGTTGACATTCATGACGTGAGTGTGTCTATATAACCGACAACGCGTGGCCAGAAGGAGGTGATCCTGGTGCCGGCGAAGAAGAAGAAGAGCTCGAAGAAGAAGCACTAAGGCCCGCGACGCTATCGCGTCGCTGTTTGAACTCGCAGCGTTCGACACCTTTCGCGAACCCACCGATCCGCGTAGGCCTCGCGGATCGGTTTCTTTTTGAGCGACCGATGTGGTGCGCTCACCTACTCTCCTCATCCATCGAGCGACGAGCCCTCCCACCACTCCGCTGGCGCGCGGTCATCGCCGGACTCGCTGTGGCGATCACCGTGGTGGTCCTCGCGCGTCTGTTCGTCGCGTCCATCCCTGGCATCGTCGCCACCATCCTCGGTGTCGCGCTCGGCGGCTATGTGGCCGGAAAATGGGCCGATTCTGGCGGTATTTACCACGGTGCGGTCGTCGGCGTGGCCTGGGTCGTGCTCGAGGCGCTCGTGCCGGCGCCCGGCGGACTCTACTCGAGCGACGTGCTCACCGACACGGCCATCGTCATCGCGGTCGACGCGGCGACGCTGCTCGCGGGCGCGATCGGCGGATGGCTCGCTCGGCCGGATCCTTCGTCTTCTTCGGGTAAGGGCACAGGGTGATGACCGGGCACTCGTAGCACCTCGGACGCGGCTGGCAGATGCGCCGCCCGTGCAGGACGAGACACCACGTCGCCTTCACCCAGTCCTTCCGCGGAAAGATCGCACGCAGGTCCATCTCCGTCGCGTCCTCTCCCTTGTTCCCCGCCTTGAGGCGAAGACGGTCGGCGACCCGGTAGACGTGGCGGTCGACGGCGATCGCCGGCACGCCGAAGGCGTTCCCGAGGACGATCGATGCCGTCTTGCGACCGACGCCGTGGAGGCTGGTGAGGCCCTCCATCGTCCCGGGCACCTCGCCGCCGAAGCCATCGAGGATGCCCTGCGAGGCCGCGCGGATCGCCTTCGCCTTCTGCCTGAAGAAGCCCGTCGCGTGGACGTCGTTCTGCAGCTCGGTCTCGGGCACGCGCAGGTAGTCGGCCGGCCCGCGGTACTTCTGAAAGAGGTCGCGCGTGACGAGGTTGATGCGCTCGTCCTGCGCCTGGGCCGCGAGGATCGTCGCGACGAGGAGCTCGAACGGGTTCGTGAACTCGAGCGTGGGCCCCCAGTCCGGATAGGCCTTCGCGAGGATCCGCAGGATCGTGCGCGCGCGTGCGCGGACCTGCGGGAGGGTCTCCTTGGGCACAGCCGGAGCCTAGTGCGGCGCCGCGGCGCTCGCGTTGACGCTGGGCTGGCCGCTCCTTACGCTCCGGACCGACGCGGGCGCATGCCCGTACGGGGGGCAGAAAGTCCCGCCAACCCAACTCGGAGGGAGGTCTCCTTTGTCTAAGCGACTCATCCGAAGCGCCTCGCTCCTGCTCGCTGGCGCCTTCCTCGCCGCCGCCTGTGGTCAGGGTGGTGGAGGGGCCGGCGGCGACAAGGGCGAGATCATCATCGCGACGAACTTCCCGGTCTCCGGCGCCGACCGCGCGAGCGGCCGTCCGGCGGAGGCGGGCGCGACCTACGCCATCCAGCAGTCCACGACGGTCAAGGGCTTCAAGCTCACGGTCAAGAACTACGACGACGCGGTGAACGGCGTCCACGACCCGCAGAAGGGCGCGCAGAACTTCACCGACATGGTGAACAACGCCAAGATCCTCGGCGTCGTCGGTCCGTTCAACTCGAACGTGGCGCGGGCGACGATCCCGGTCGCACAGAAGGCCGAGCTCGTCATGATCAGCCCGTCGAACACGAACGAGTGCCTCACGCAGGACTTCGCGTACTGCGACCCGAAGCCGGCGGCGCTCCGTCCGGACTCGGGCAAGCCGAACAACTACTTCCGCATCGCCGCCCCGGACACCGTCCAGGGACCCGCGATGGCGGACTTCGCGTACGACACGCTGAAGATCACGAAGATCGCGGTGTGGTCGGACAACGAGACGTTCGGTAAGGGCGTGGCGGACAACTTCGCGAAGCGGTTCCAGTCCAAGGGCGGCACGGTCGTCGTCCGTCAGGACTTCGACACGAAGACCACCTCGGACTTCAAGCCGTTCCTCCAGCGGGCCAAGGACGCGGGCGCGGCGGGCATCTACGCCGGCGCGACGTCCGCGACCAAGGGCTGCATCCCGAGGGCGCAGAGCAAGGGCATCCTGGACGTCCCGTACCTCGGTCCGGACGGCATCGGTGACACCCAGTGCATCAAGGACGCGGGCGACCAGGCCACGGACAAGCTCTACTTCACGAACGCGGCCGCTGAGGCGGCGCAGGACCCGGCGAACAAGGACCTCATCGACGCCTTCAAGAAGGCGATGCCGCAGAAGGACGACATCGGCGCCTACACCTTCCCGGCATACGACTGCGCGAAGATCCTCATCGACGCGATCGGACGCGCGATCGACGCCGCCGGCGGCAACATGCCGACCCGGCGCCAGGTGCTCGACGCGGTGCAGAACACCAAGAGCCTCAAGCTCTCGACCGGCACGTACAGCTTCGACAAGAACGGCGACCCGACGTCGGCCACAATGGCGTTCTATCAGTACAAGGGTGGCGACTGGACGTTCGTGAAGCAGTTCTCGGTCGGCGGGTAGCCGTCTCGCTTCGCAGTTCGTGAGAGAGGGCGCGCAAGCGCCCTCTCTTTCTTTACCACTCGAGCCGGACTCGCGCCTCCTGGCGAACCCGTTCGGCGCTCGACTCTGTATAAAGGTGACCGTGGGGGCCGTCGGGGAAGCGATCCGCCGTCGTCGGAGCGATCTGCGCGCGGGCCTCACCGGTCGCGCCCTCGATGTCGGCCTCTACGTCCTCATCATCGCCTTCCTCTACGTACTGGCGACGAAGGTCCTCGACCACGGGGCGGATTACCTCGTGCAGATCCTCTTCTTCGCCCTCGCGAACGGGGCGATCTACGCGCTCATCGCGCTCGGGTACACGATGGTCTACGGCATCATCGAGCTCATCAACTTCGCCCACGGCGATGTCTTCGCGTTCGGCGCGTTCCTCTCCGCCAGCCTCATCCCGGTCTTCGGTCTCACCGAGGGCCAGGTCTGGGGCCCGCTCACGATCTTCCAGCTCCTCGGCGTGTTCGTCGTCACGATGCTCGTCTGCGCGCTGCTCAACGTCTCGATCGAGCGGATCGCCTACCGCCCGCTGCGGCACGCTCCGCGACTCGCGCCGCTCATCACCGCGATCGGCGTCTCGTTCTTCCTCGAGGGGGCGATGTTCCTCTGGAAGGGGCCCTCGAGCGTGCACTACCCCGACGTGCTGCCCGACGTGAGCATCAGCATCCTCGGGGCGCGTCTGGGCGTGAAGGAGATCACCGTCTGGATCGTCACCGCCACGCTCGTCGTGGCGCTCGCGCTCTTCATCGACCGGTCCAAGCTCGGCAAGGCGATGCGCGCGACGGCCCAGGACCGCGACGCGGCCCAGCTCATGGGCATCGACATCGACCGGACCATCGCCGCGACGTTCTTCATCGGCGCCGTCCTCGCCGGCGCCGGCGGGATCATGTACGGCCTCTCGTACAACACCGCGGTGTTCGACCTCGGGTTCTCGGCGGGGCTCGTCGCGTTCACGGCGGCGGTCTTCGGCGGTATCGGCAACATCTACGGCGCGGCGATCGGCGGTATGGTGCTCGGCCTCATCCGGACGTTCTGGGACGGCTACTTCGACTCGGCCTGGTCCGACGTCGTGATCTTCGCGATCCTCATCATGGTCCTCGTCTTCCGTCCCACCGGGATCCTCGGCATGCGGGTGCCGGAGAAATGAGGTGATCGGGTGGTTCCGCCGCGTCTGGGAGACGGACCCCCGCAAGGATCCGAACTCGGTCGTCTACATCGCGCTTGGGCTGTTCGCGCTGCTCTTCCCGATCATCGCGAACGTCCTCTCCGGCGGGAACCCGAACTTCTTGCTCAGCGTCGCGGGCGACGCGGGCGTGTACCTCCTGCTCACGCTTGGCCTCAACGTCGTTGTCGGCATGGCCGGCCTTCTCGACCTCGGGTATGCGGCGTTCTTCGCGATCGGCGCCTACACCTTCGCGTTCATCGCGAGCGACCACCTGCAGGTGACACCGCTTCACACGTCGCTGCACGTCCCGTTCTGGATCGTGTTGATCGTCGCGCTCTTCGTCGCGGCGTCGTTCGGCGTGATCCTCGGCGCGCCGACGCTGCGACTGCGCGGCGACTACCTGGCCATCGTCACGCTCGGCTTCGGCGAGATCGTGCCGCGCGTGTTCCGCAACGCGTCGGTCTGGACGAGCGGCGTGAACGGGATCAGCGCGCTCGACACGCCTGAGCTGCCGGTCTGGATCCGCGGGCCGTGGTCGGGAGATCCGTTCGGGTTCGTGCAGAACTTCAAGATCTTCGATCCGCTCGCCTACTACGTGATCATGGTGTTCCTCCTCGTCATCTGCGTCGTCCTCGTGCGGAACCTGCAGCACTCGCGCATGGGACGCGCGTGGGCCGCGATCCGCGAGGACGAGGTCGCGGCCGCCGCGATGGGCGTGAACACCGTGCAGGCGAAGCTCCTCGCGTTCGCGATCGGCGCCGCGTTCAGCGGCTTCGCCGGCACGTTCTACGGCGCGAAGCTCTCGCTCGTCTCGCCGGAGAACTTCGGCTTCTCGGTGTCCATCACGGTGCTCGTCATGGTCGTGCTCGGCGGGATGGGCAACATCCCCGGCGTCATGGCCGGGTCACTCCTCGTCTACTACGTGATCTTCATCCTGCTGCCGCAGCTCCCCGACAACGCGACGAGTCTCGCGAACGCGATCGGGCTCTCCGGCCTCACGCAGTCGAGCGGCGACTGGCCGGGCATCGGCGAGATGGCCGCGCGCCTCAAGTTCCTCGTCTTCGGCCTCATCCTCGTGGTCGTAATGCTCGTGAGACCACAGGGTCTCATCCCGAGCCGCGAGCGCCAACAGGAGCTGACGAAGGGCACGCGCGACGACACGATCATCGAGGACGTCCAGGCGGAGACTGGCTAGTGACCGTGACAGCGGCGCCGGCCGCGACGGACGGTGTCGTCCTCCGGCTCAACCACGTGACGAAGCGCTTCGGTGGGCTCGTCGCGGTGAACGACGTGTCGTTCGACGTGCGCAAGGGCGAGGTGTTCGCGCTCATCGGGCCGAACGGCGCGGGGAAGACGACGCTGTTCAACGGCGTGACCGGGCTGATCCCCCCGACAAGCGGCTCGGTCCTCTTCGAGGGTCGCGAGATCGCGGGCACGAAGCCGTTCAAGGTCGCGGAGCTGGGCATCGCGCGCACGTTCCAGAACATCCGGCTCTTCGAGTACATGAGCGCCCTGGAGAACATCCTCGTCGGCGAGCACTGCCGCATGCACGCGAAGCTCTGGGACTCGCTCTTCAAGCTTCCGCGCGAGCGCCGCGAGGAGAAGGAGGTCACCGAGCGTGCCATGGAGCTGCTCCGCTTCGTCGGCATCGACCGCTGGGCGCATTCGTACGCGCGCAACCTCCCCTACGGCGGTCAACGGCGCCTCGAGATCGCGCGGGCGCTCGCGACCCAACCGCGCCTGCTGCTCCTCGACGAGCCGGCGGCGGGGTTCACGCCGCAGGAGAAGGTCGAGCTCATGCGCCTCGTCGGCAAGATCCTCGCGTCAGGCGTGACCGTGTTCCTCATCGAGCATGACATGAAGGTGGTCATGGGCATCAGCAAGCGCATCGTGGTCCTCGACCACGGCGAGATGATCGCCCACGGCACGCCCGAGGAGGTCCGCGCGAACCCGCGCGTGATCGAGGCCTACCTCGGGAAGCAGCAGCACGGATGACGACGACCGCTCCGGCGACGAGC
>Ga0075425_100006882_pt1 | contig 11963 bp, 10 predicted proteins | sample SoiMethybrSBSTD4_FD_75300 | JGI IMG/M metagenome (GOLD analysis project Ga0075425, IMG submission 75300) | Bulk soil microbial communities from a Populus tree surrounding site in Tennessee, USA - Soil MetaG P. TD hybrid SBSTD4 | ecosystem: Environmental > Terrestrial > Soil > Tree plantation...
CTCAGGGTGGCGGCTGGCCTCTCGCAGGCCTTCTCTGTCCAGGCCTCTGAAGTGAGGGATGCGGACGGCGCTGCCCTCGAACTCGGCGCAGAAGCCGGCGGTTGCGCCGAAGAGGCGCTCGGCGGCGTCGAAGACACGCACGAGCACGCTGGCGCCGTCGAGATCGCTGGCAACACCTGCCACCGCATCCAGTACTTCGGTCACCGAGGTGGCTGCCGTCGCCGGGCGTCGGGCCAAGGCCAACGACGCGCAGTGAGCGAAAAGTGGCAGCTGAACGGGGTCGAGGCGTCCCGCTTCACCGCCGATGGAGAGAGCCCCAACGACACGATCGCCGACCCGGAGACATTCGGCGATGGCGCCGCGTTTTCCGTCACGCTCGGTGCGGCGGGCGAGGCGGCCATTGGCGATGGCGGCGTCCGCGGCGTCGACCACCACCCGGGGGACGGCGCCGGTCGAGGCCACGGGTGTGCTCACGCCGTCGACCAGTCCCACGAGCAGGCCCTGCCGCCCACAGGCGGCCTGCACGGCACCCTTGAGGGCCTCGTCGAGCAGGCGCACCGGGTCGGTGCCCGCGACCAGACCCCGAAGGACGCGCTGAAGGTGCTCGGTCTGCTCCTGGACCACGATCCAGATATCGGCCGTTCGGCCGGGGATCCTGAGGCTCAAGGAAGGGCCGGTGGCGGCCGATCAGATGGGTGTTCAGCAGTTGAAGTGTCAACCGAGCCAGAAGGAGAAGCAAGGTCGTGACGACGATTCGGGCCAGCTGCCCGAGCTGCGGAGATGTGGACCTCACGGTGAGGGACGTGTCCGTGCGCGTGTGCGCCAACGACCACAGCGGCTCGTACACCTTCCGGTGCCCAGAGTGCGACCTGGCGGTCGCCAAGCACGCCGAGCCCAACGTTGTCGAGCTCCTCGTGTCCTCGGGCGTGAAGATGGCCGTCTGGCAGCTGCCTGCCGAGCTGTGGGAGCCCCGCGGCGGCGAGCCGATCAGCCACGATGACCTTCTCGACTTCCACGACCTGCTGTCCGATGACAGCTGGTTCGAGCGCCTGACGGCGCTCGTGGATAGCGAGCAGAGCTAAACAGCCGACGCCCGGCGATACGGTGACCCCGTGTCGCTGCTCTGGCTGCTCCCCGCCGCCATCGGCGTGGGCGGTGCCGTCGCTCTGATCGTCGCCTCTCGCAACGCGGTCCGCAGAGCCGAGCGCCTGCGTGTGAGCCTCTCCCGTCTGGGCGAACTGTGTGCACCGGTGCGGCGCCTTGGCGACGATGTCAGGCGCCTCGGCGCCACCTTGGACGAACTCCGTCGCCGCCCATAAGACGGCCGCAGGACCGTAAACTTCCCTCCATGCCGACGTCGTTGGGCCCGGCGGAGATCCTGGTGATCCTTGTGGTCGCCCTGGTCGTCCTCGGCCCGAAGCGGCTCCCCGAAGCCGGCCGCCAGATCGGGAAGTTCGTGCGCGAGGTCCGCCACTGGTCTGAGAGCATCCAGAGCGAGATACGCGACGTGATCGACGCCGAAGGCGAGCCCCAGCCGCCCGCGCCCGCACCAGCGCCGCCGGCATCCCTTCCACCGGCCCAGCCGGCGCCGGTGCCAACACCGGAGGACCTTGGCTCGGCGGGCACACCCGCGTCCACGCCCACGCCGGCCCGCCCGTCAGCGACCGCCGAATGGGGACTGCCTGAGCAGGCGCCCACGGCGCCGCAACCCCCGGCGGCACCGGAGTCGACGAAGCTCCCGCCTGAGTGGGCGACGAAGCCGTCGACAAACGGCGACCACTCCTAGGAGGGCGTCATCGCCGTCGACACCAACGACCCAGGCCTCGACGAGGAGGAATCTGGCGCTGGGCGGATGACCCTGGTCGAGCACCTGACCGAGCTCAGGCGCCGGCTGATCATCTCGGCCATTGCCATCACTGTCGGGGCGATCGTGGGCTTCATCTTGTACAGCCCGATCCTCGGCTTCCTTTCCGGTCCGTACCACTCGATCACCCACGGCCAGAAGCTGATCGTGACCGATCCGCTGGAGGCCTTCGCCACCCGCCTGAAGATCGCCGCGTGGTCAGGGTTGTTCTTCGCTTCCCCGGTTGTCCTGTGGCAGCTGTGGCGGTTCATTACGCCGGGGCTGAACCCCAAGGAGAAGCGCTACGCCATTCCTTTCATCGTGGCGTCAGTCCTCCTCTTCCTCATGGGCGCGGCGGTGGCGTTGCTGACCCTTCAGCCCGCCCTGCAGTTCCTGCAAGCCGTGGGCGGACACAATCTGGCGACCTACTACCGGGCCGGTCCGTACTTGAGCCTGGTCATGCTGATGATCGTCGCCTTCGGCGTGGCCTTCGAGTTCCCGATCCTGCTCGTGTGCCTCGAGTTGGCGGGCGTCGTCCCCAGCGCCAAGCTTCGAAAATGGCGCCGGCCGGCGATTGTCATCATCGTGGCCGTGGCTGCCGTCATCACGCCCAGCCAGGACCCCTATTCGCTGTTCGCCATGGCCATTCCCATGTACATCTTCTATGAGGGGTCGATCCTCGTCGGACGCATCCTGAAGAAGTGACGTAGGCGATGAAGGCGGCGATCGCCGCGGTCGTTGCCGTGGTGGCCCTGGTCGCGGGTCTCATCTGGCTTGCTCGCCCCAAGGACTCCGGTCCCGACCCCAAGGCGTGGGACCAGAAGGCGTCGGCCGCCTTCAAGCCGCTGGTCAACGACGTACCTGACCTCGTGCAGGGAGCACGCGAGTGGCAGGCGGGCCAGCGCAGCACCGACGACTTCACCCAGCAGGTCGACACCGCGGTTGCCGACTTCGAGCGCAGCCGCAAGCAGGTGGCGGGCCTCGGCCCGTCGCCGAAGAACAAGACCGCGGGTGAGTTGTACACACATTCCGCCGAGCTCTACGAACAGGTGGGCAGGATCTACCAGGTGATGGTGGCCACCGATGCCGGCGACGTCCGAGGCCAGCTCGACCTGCTCGCCCGCCGCGTGCGCGAGCTCGCCGACCGGGTCTTCGACCGCGGGCACGCGGCCCTCGCCCCCTACCTGGGCGAGCAGCAGTCCCCAGACATCGAGGTGAAGGCGCCCGAAGAGGTGCCGCTGTGGCCCGAGGAGGGCCTGGCCGCCGGCCCGCCCCTCGACGCCGTCCCGCCGCCGCCGGCCGGGTCGCCCCCCCTGCGGCAGCCGAGTCGACCCCAGGAGACCGCAGCCGCGTGGGCGAAGGACGTGCGGGCGGCTGGGATCCCGGCGCCCCGCGCGCTGGTCCATGCAATCGGATCGCCCGCCGCAGACAGCCTCGGAGAGCTGGCCCGCCGCTTCGTTGCCGCCGCCGAGACCCTGCGCAGCCGGCCCGATCCCAAGGGCCAGCGGGACAGGAGCGCCGTGCTCCGCCTCGGGTTGCTCGTCGACGCCGATGCGGCGCGCGCCGCCCAAGCAGCGACGTTGCTCTCCGGCGCGGCGCGCTCACAGCTCGTCCGCGTTGGCGGGATGATGGCCGTCGTCGGCAACGACCTCCTCAACGAGGCGAAGCCTTGAACCGGCAGGATTTCGTCGAGACCTACGGGTTCGAGCTGGACGGCTTCCAGGAGCGGGCCCTCGACGCCCTCGACGCCGGGCGGTCGGTGCTGGTTGCCGCCCCGACCGGCTCGGGCAAGACGCTGGTCGCCGAGTACGCCGTGGCCAAGGCGCTCGACGCCGGCGCCAAGGCCTTCTACACCACGCCCCTCAAAGCCCTTTCGAACCAGAAGTTCGGCGACCTCGTGCGGCGCCACGGTCCTACCAACATCGGCCTCCTGACCGGTGACAACTCGATCAACGGCGATGCGCCGGTCGTGGTCATGACCACCGAAGTGCTGCGCAACATGATCTATGCGGGGTCGTCGACGCTCGAGGGCCTGCGCTACGTGATCCTCGACGAAGTCCACTACCTCCAGGACCGCTACCGCGGCCCGGTGTGGGAAGAGGTGATCATCCACGCCCCGCCCACGGTCGACCTGGTGTGCCTGTCGGCCACCGTGTCGAATGCCGAGGAGTTCGCCGACTGGATCGAGACGGTGCGGGGGGGCACCACCGCCGTGATCGAGGAGCGCCGCCCGGTCGAGCTCGAGCACCTCTACCTCGTCGCCGATCGTGACTCCGAGGACCTGCACCTGCTCCCCACCTTCGTCGACGGCCGGCCCAACGCTGAAGCGGCTCGTCTCGACGCGTCCTCGGCTCGGTCGCCGCGCTACCGCGGGCGGCCCCGCGGCCGCCTGTCGACGCCCCGCCGGGTCGAGGTAGTCGACCGCCTCGAGCGGGAGCACATGCTGCCCGCCATCTACTTCATCTTCAGCCGCCAGGCGTGTGACGACGCCGCCCGTCAATTGCTCGACGCCGGCGTGCGCCTGACCACTGACGAGGAGCGGGCCCAGATCCGCACGATTGTCGAGGGCAAGGTCGAGACGCTCAGCGACGACGACCTCGGCGTGCTCGGCTACGGCCGGTGGTTGGCCGGCCTGGAGGCGGGGGTGGCCGCCCACCACGCCGGGATGGTGCCGCCGTTCAAGGAGGCGGTAGAGGCGTGTTTCGCCGCGGGCCTCGTGAAGGTGGTGTTCGCCACCGAGACGCTCGCCCTCGGCATCAACATGCCGGCCCGCAGCGTCGTCGTCGAGAAGCTGTCGAAGTTCACCGGCGAGCGCCACGAGTTCCTGACGCCGGGGGAGTACACCCAGCTCACCGGGCGCGCCGGCCGGCGAGGCATCGACGAGATCGGGTACGCCGTCGTGCTCTGGTCGCCGTTCGTGCCCTTCGACCAGGTAGCTGCCCTGGCGTCCAAGCGCACGTACGCGCTGCGCTCTTCGTTCCGGCCCACGTACAACATGGCCGCCAACCTGGTGCGCCGGTACACACCCGACGTCGCCCACCACCTCCTCAACCTGTCGTTCGCGCAGTACGGCGCCGACCGTGACGTCGTCCGGCTCGAAACCGAGCTGGAGCGCAGCCAGCAGATGCTGCAAGCCGCCCGCCGCGAGGCGACGTGCGAGCGGGGGGACGTGTCCGAGTACCGGCGCTTGTCGCGCGACGTGGAGGACGCGGCGCCGTCGCCCGCCTCGGTGCGATCGCAGGTCGCCGAGGCCCTCGAACGGGTGAAGCCAGGCGACATCCTCCTGCTGCCCGGCGGGAAGTCAGCGGGCCGCGTCGTGGTGCTGTCGACCGCCCGGCGGGGTGGGGGAGAGGTCCGCCTCGGCGCCCTGACCGACAACCGCCGCTATCTCACGCTCTCGGCCCGTGACTTCCCGGCCCGGCCCCGCACCATCGGCCACATCGACCTGCCCACGCCGTACATGCCGAGGAATCCGGCGTTCCAGCGCGAGGTGGCCCAGGCGATGGGCAAGGCCGGGACGCCCGACGGCCCGCCCACCGCCCGTGAGGACCGGCCGCGCACGCGACGCGATCACCGGGTGGCGGGCATGGTGCAGGCGGTCGAAGACCACCCCGTCGCGGCTTGTCCCGACCTGCGGGCTCACCTGCAGGCTGCCGATCGCATGGAGCGGGAGGAGAAGAAGGTGCGCCGCATCGAGCGGCAAGTCCGGAGCCGCACCGAGTCGCTCGCCCGCCAGTTCGACCGCGTGCTGCGCATCCTCGAGGCGTGGGGCTACGTCGACGGCTGGTCGCTCACTGATTCCGGCGAACAGCTGGCGCGCATCTACCACGAGTGCGATTTGCTGGTCGCCGAGACCCTGCGGTCGGAGCTGCTCGACGACCTGGAGCCGCCCGCCGTGGCCGCCCTGGCCTCGACGTTTACCTACGAGACCCGCGGGCCCGGGCCGGCCCCGCGCGCGTCGTTTCCGTCGGCCAAGCTTCGTCATCGGTGGGCCGATCTGGATCGCATCGCCCACGAGCTCAACCTGGCCGAGGACGACGCCGGTCTGCCGATGACCCGGTCACCCGACCCCGGCTTCGCCGACCTGGCCCACAGTTGGGCGGCGGGTGACGACCTGGCCGAGGTCATCGCCGACGACGAGATGTCGGGCGGCGACTTCGTCCGCAACGTCAAGCAGCTCATCGACCTCCTGCGTCAGCTCGGCGACGTCGCCCCCGAGCTGGCCACCGCCAAGAGCGCCCGCGACGCGGCCGACCGCCTCTTCCGGGGTGTGGTCGCCGCCTCCTCGGTCGTCGGGTCCTAATGCCCATTTCCAAAGGGTCGCCGTACGGCGAGCCGGGGACACTCCCCGACGACGGGGTGGTCGTGCGCTCCGACGCCGAGGCCCGGGCGGTTCTCGAGCGGGCGCGCGCCGAGGGACGGCCGTTCCCGCCGCTGGGCCTTCTGGGCGGCGACCTGTGCCGAACGCTCGGCGGCCCCGGTGACGAGGCCCGGCTGCGGTCGCCGGACGCCGTGCGCTTCCCGGTCGACCTCGGCGAGGTGCTGGTCGACGGCCGTCTGCACCTGTTCGTCGCCCATGTCGTGGTTCGAGCCCGCGGGTGGGGACACGTCGTCGCCGCCATGAACGCCCAGTTCTTCGGGCCGTGGGTGCTCGGGCCCCGGGCTCATCCGAACGACGGCCTGCTGGACATCTACCGGGCCGATCTCTCGGTCGCCGACAGACTGAAGGTGCGGGCGCGCGTCCGTCACGGGGCGCACATGCCGCATCCGCGGATCAACGAGCGGCGGGCGGCCGCGATGCAGATCGAGTTGGACCGTCCTCTCCCCGTGTACCTCGACGGCGAGCGCTGGGGCGAGGCGCGCGACCTCGCCCTGCGCATCGAGCCCGACGCCCTGACCGTTTTCGTGTAGCGGCGGCGTAGCCTCACCGAGATGGACGTCGACGCCGCCAAGGATCGTCTCGTTACCGAGGTCGACCGCCACGCCGAGGGCCTGTTGGACGCGTCGCACCGGATCCACGAACACCCGGAGCTCCTTTTCGAGGAGCGCTTCGCGGCTGAGCTGCTGTGCGACATGCTCGAAGGCGCCGGGCTGGAGGTCGAGCGGGGTGCCTACGGCCTGGAGACTGCCTTCGCCGCGAGAGCGGGATCCGATGGCCCCACGATCGCCGTGCTCTGCGAGTACGACGCCCTACCAGGCATCGGCCACGGCTGCGGGCACAACATCATCGCCACCGCTGGGCTGGGAGCCGGCCTGGCGGCGGCCGCCCTGGCCGACGAGGTCGGGGGCCGCCTCGTCGTGCTCGGCACGCCGGCCGAGGAGGGCGGCGGCGGCAAGATCTACATGGGTGAGGCGGGGGCCTTCGACGGCGTGGACGCCGCGTTGATGGTCCATCCCGCCGACCAGGACCTGCTCGAGATGAACGTCATCGCCATCGCCACCTGGGAGGTGGAGTACTTCGGGGAGGCGGCCCACGCTGCTGCCTTCCCGCACCTGGGCCGCAACGCCCTCGACGCGGCCGTCCTCGGCTACAACGCGGTGGCTGCCCTGCGCCAGCACATCAAGCCGAACGAGCGCGTCCACGGCGTATTCACCAAGGCCGGCGACAAGCCCAACATCGTCCCCGACCACACCGTGGCCGATTGGTACGTCCGCTCTGGCACCATCGCCAGCCTCCAGCCCCTGAAGGAGCGGGTACTGGCCTGCCTCCAGGCGGGCGCCGATGCCGCCGGGTGCCGGATGGAGTGGCGGGCGACCTGCCCCGAGTACTCCGACCTGCGCAGCAACGGCCCCATGGCCGAGCTCTACCTGTCGAACAGCGAGCGCGTGGGCCGCAGACCAGTGCGGCGTCCGGAAAACGGCGTGGTCGGGAGCACCGACATGGGCAACGTCAGCTACCTGGTGCCCTCCATCCACCCCATGATCAAGGTGGCGCCGCCGGGCGTGGCGATCCACACCAAGGATTTCGCGGGCTGGGCACAGGCGCCGGAGGGCGATCAAGCGGTGCTCGACGGGGCCAAGGCCATGGCCATGACTGTCGCTGACCTGTGGTTGCGCCCCGACGTCCTCGATGCTGCCCGACAGGCTTTCGAGGCAGATGATGCGATCCGCGCCGCCACCGGCGGCGGGTCGTAACCTCCAGAGCCCCATGCGGAAGTATGTCGAGGAAAGCTTCACGGCCGACGAGGCCGACGTCCTGCGGCGGTACTTCACGAACCTCGACCAGCCCGTCTTTGCCCTGGTCAACCTGCCTGAGGTCGTCAAGGGAGCCCTGTTCGCCCGCTACTCCCGCACCCACAAGAGCCTTCGTCGCCTGTTCCTCGACGAGTTCGTCGGCGAGCTCGATACCAGCGGCGACTCCACCATCGACGCGACCGTCGGCCTGAAGCGGGCCGAGGAGCTCTACCAGCGGGTCTTCTTCGAGTACGGGGACGACTCGGTGGCCCAGCTGGGGGGCGTGCACCTGGCGTGCGAGCAGGCGTCGAACCTGCTGACCAAGGTCCTCGAGTGGGGCCGGTTGATGGCCTACCTCGAGCAGTCCACGAGGTACATCCCCTACGACAACCGCCTGGGCGGCCGCTACCGCTACTACCGGGATCCCGACATCCTCGGCTCGGCCCTCGGCACCCGCTACGTCGGCGACCTCGACCGGCTGTTCGACATCTACGCCGAGGCCCTGCCGCCGATGCAGGAATGGGTACGGGCCCGGTATCCCAAGGACCCGTCGGACTCCGATTTTGTCTACCGGCAGTCCGTGAAGGCCAAGGCCCTTGACGCCCTGCGGGGCATCCTCCCGGCGGCGTCGCTCTCCAATGTCGGCATCTACGGCACCGGCCAGGGCTACGAGGCCCTGCTGCTTCGGATGCGGGCCAACCCGCTGCCCGAGGCGCGGGCCTACGCCGACATGATGCTCACCGAGCTACGCAAGGTCATCCCGTCGTTCCTGGCGCGCGTCGACCGGCCCGATCGCGGCGGCGCGTGGAGCGCCTACCTCGAGGACACACGCGCGGCCATGGAGGAGGTGGCGGGCAAGCTCTTCGCCGCCGACGATCCCGAGCCGCGGCCGGCGGTCACGCTCGTCGACTTCGACCCTGACGCCGAGCACAAGCTTCTCGCCGCCATGCTCTATCCCTACACCGAACTGCCCGAGGACCAGGTCCTGGCCAAGGTGCGCACACTGTCGGCCGACGAGCGAGCCGCGGTGGTGCGGGCGTACGTGGGGGAGCGCAGTAACCGTCGGCACAAGCCGGGCCGCGCCCTCGAGCGTGTCGGGTACCGCTTCGACATCCTCTCCGACTACGGGGCCTTCCGCGACCTCCAGCGGCACCGCATGCTCACAATCGAGTGGCAGCCGCTGAGCCCGCGCCACGGCTATGCCGTCCCGCCTGCGGTGGAGGAAGCGGGCCTGGCCGAGCGCTACCACGACGCCATGTCCCGCTCCGCGGGGCTGTACGACGCCCTCGTTGGTCGGTTCCCGGCCCAGGCGCCCTATGCCGTCTCGTTGGCCTACCGGGTCCGCTACGCCATCCAGCTCAACGTGCGCGAGGCGATGCACATGCTCGAGTTGCGAACCACGCCCCAGGGCCACCCCGACTACCGCGCCGTCTGTCAGGAGATGCACCGCCTGATCGCCACCCAGGCCGGCCACCCCCTGGTCGCCGAGATGATGCGCTTCGTCGACCACGACACCTACGACCTCGAGCGCCTGGACGCCGAACGGCGAGCCGAAGCGAGGCGCACCGGCGCGTAGCGAACTCGCAAAGGGCCCTGTTGCTCCTGGGGTTGATGTTGCTGCTGTGAGTGACTACGGTGGCACGCAGCGGGCGGAGCCGCTACAGGAGGTTGTGTCTTGCGCGCCGCTCGCATCGTCTCGGTCCCGCTGTTGGTCGCGCTCCTGGCGCCGGCCACGGCGTTCGCGGCACCGCAGTCGAAATCAGCGAAGGTTCCGGCGCCACCGGCCCCGACCGGTCGCACCTATGTCGTGCGCGCCGGGGACAACCTGGAGACGATCGCCAAGCGCAACGGGACGACGGTCTCGGCGTTGGCGGCGGCCAACAAGATCATCAACCCGAACCTGGTGATCATGGGGACGAAGCTCAAGATCCCCACTCCGTCGGCGTCGAAGCTGCCGGCGCGCCTCTTGGCCCACCCCGAGCGCCTCGCGCTGACGCCGCGCTTTGACTACTGGGCCAAGGTCTACGGCGTGCCCCCGGATCTGCTGAAGGGTCTGGCGTGGTACGAGTCCGGTTGGCAGAACAACGTCGTGTCGTCGACGGGCGCCGTCGGCGTCGGCCAGCTCGAGCCGTTCACCAGCGACTTCGTCTCCAAGCAGTTGCTGATGAACCCGGCACTCAGCCCAAAGAAGGTCGACGACAACATCCGCATGAGCGCCCGCTTCCTGCGCTTCCTGCTCGACCGGGTGGGCGGCGCGCCCGGCCTGGCGCTGGCCGCGTACTACCAGGGTCTGGCACGAACCCAGCAGGGCAAGTTCTTCAACGACACCAAGACCTACGTCGCCGGCGTCAGCGCCGCGCGCGGGCAGTTCAAGCCCAGTTAGCAGTAAGAGTCGACAGAGCAGTAAGAGTCGACAGAGCAGTAAGAGTCCGCAGAGCGCGGAACCCTCAAGCAGAACTGCACAGTTTTTTTGCGCCCGACCTGACCTGCGACGACGCGAGAAGAGGCTGGTCACGGGTGGCTGACTCCGCTTGACACCTCGCTTGTGGCGCGGCATAAAAGCGACCGCCGCGCTGCGCTCGAAGCCAATGGTCACGGGCCGATGTTCGTGCTGAGAAGCACAGTGGGAGCAGCCGGTAGGCGGCGGGCGGTTCGAGGGGTCCAGTAGAGAACGTCTCAATAACCCACCTGGAGAGCACCGGGTCGGGCTAACGGGCGGCCCCACCGGTCCCTCGAATCGCTGCCCGTCCCGGTCGCTCGCCAGCGACCACGGAGCGCAGGCCCCGAAGGATGCTCCGCCGCACAAATGGGTACGCTTCCGTGTACCCAGAGTGGCGACGTCAAAGGGGGCTAGCGCCGGTGGTTGACAACGGACGCAAGCGGCCAGCTCGGAGGGACAAGGGCACCTCCGAGGGGAACGGCAAGAGTGCGTCCCCAGAGAAGATCGAACCGATCATCTCGCTGAAGGGTGTGACCAAGTCGTTCGGGTCGCACACGGTTCTTCAAGACATCACCTTCGACGTCCCCAAGGGCAAGATCACCGCCATCCTGGGACCGTCGGGTACGGGCAAGTCCGTCCTCCTCAAGAACATCATCGGCCTGCTGCGCCCCGAGGCGGGCGAGATCTGGGTCGACGGCGAGAACATCGTCGGCATGAAGGAGAAGGACCTCTACCGCATCCGCCGCAAGTTCGGCGTCCTCTTCCAGGACGGCGCCCTGTTCGGGTCCCTCAACCTCTACGACAACATCGCCTTCCCGCTTCGCGAGCACACGCGCAAGAGCGAGAAGGAGGTCCGCGAGATCGTCATGGACAAGTCGGGGCTGGTCGGTCTGCTCGACCACCTGAAGAAGTTCCCCGGCGAGGTCTCCGGTGGCATGAAGAAGCGGGCCGGCCTGGCCCGGGCCCTCAGTCTCGACCCCGAGATCGTGCTGTTCGACGAGCCCGACTCGGGCCTCGACCCCGTCCGCGTCGCCTACCTCGACGAGCTGGTGGTGAAGACCCAGGAGGAGACGGGGGCGACCTTCTTCATCATCACCCACAACATCCCGTCCACCATGCGCACCTCCCAGTACATGGGCGTGCTCTTCCGCTCCGGTCTGGTGAAGTTCGCCAGCAAGGACGAGATGATGAGCACCGACAACAAGATCATCCGCCAGTTCCTCGCCGGCCGGGCCAAGGGGCCCATCGGCATGGACGAGATGAGCGACGACGACGAGACCGGCATCGAAGAGGAGTTGGAGCAGCAGGAAGAGGAGCGCATGGGTGAGCCTCCTCAGGTGATGACCGTCTAATGGCGACAGCCATCACGTCGAAGCCGGCCTTTGTCGTACGCGAGGCCGGCAACATGTTCGCCGTCTCCCTCGACGGCATCCGCGACATCCCCAAGGTGCGGATCTGGTGGCAGGAGTACCTGCGCCAGTGCTGGTTCATCGCCAAGGTCACGAG
>Ga0075425_100006884_pt1 | contig 11961 bp, 15 predicted proteins | sample SoiMethybrSBSTD4_FD_75300 | JGI IMG/M metagenome (GOLD analysis project Ga0075425, IMG submission 75300) | Bulk soil microbial communities from a Populus tree surrounding site in Tennessee, USA - Soil MetaG P. TD hybrid SBSTD4 | ecosystem: Environmental > Terrestrial > Soil > Tree plantation...
CGAGCGAGAACGCCAACGCCACCGCACCGAGCGCGATGCCGACGATCCCGAGCGTCTTGCCGGTGGAGCCGGTGTCGGCAGCCTTCTTCGCCTGCGCGGACAACCGAGCGGCCTCCTTGTCGATGCGCGTTGACAAGTCGCTGTTCGACGGGTCTTGCGCCGGGAACTCGGCGTCGCTCGCGGCCTTGACGCAATCGAACGTCTTCTCGCTGCACGTCACGCTGACGTCGACCTTGTCACCCTTGATCGTGCCGTGGACCCGGAACGCGTACGTCCCCGGACGGGTGGGGATCATGTCCGCGTGGTAGTCGCCGGGCGTGCCGTCGCCGCCGACCTCGAACGCGGGTGCGAGCGAAAGTGTCGTCGTCTTCCCGCCCGACGCCACGTCGACTTGCAGGGTGTCGCCGAGGTCCACGACGGGCTTGTCTGCTGAGGTGTTCAGGATGAACTGCACCGCGTTCGGGTATCCGGCGTACGCCGGCTCGTTCAGCCAGCCGATCTCCACGTGCCACTTCTTCTTTCCGATGACGCGCTCGGCGTGAGCGAGCGCAGCGGGCGCGCTGATCAACGCGACGACGGCGCAGACGGTCGTCACGGCGAAGACGCGCGTCAAGGCTCGACGCATCGATCCCTCCTCGATCCGGTTCGGTCGCGCGGTCGCGCGACCGGCGTCAGACGATGGAGAGAACCGGTGGACCGCGGAAGGTGACGGAGCTGCCGAAGAAGGTCGCGAGCTGCCGTCTGTCGGACGTGACGCCGCGACGCGCGTATGCGATGACCGTCGCGCGCCGGCGCCGCCGCACGGAACGCACCGCGCGCACGATCGTCGCGACCGCCCGCTCGGTCGCGCACAGCAGCCAGGAGATCGCGCCCGCGACGATGGTCTCCACCATGAACCCGGCGGGCAGCACCGCGATCAAACCGGCGAGCGGCGCGTGCACGACCATGCGTTCGACGACCTCGAGCGCGACGAAGCCGATCGCCTGGATGGCGGCGAAGCGTATGGCAAGCGAACGCAGAGAGATCCGCACCGACGCAGGCGCCGAACGCATGAACCCGCGCGCTGCGGTCGCGCCCATCGCGATGGCGCCCAGCGCCGCGCCGACGGCGATCGCGCGCGGGAAGTATCCGTGGCCGGTCTGGCGCAGGAACGCCGCGCGTTGCGGCCCGGCGGGCGAGAGGAAGACGTAGGTCAGGAAGTGCCCGGCGACGAGCCCGCCCGCTGCCGCCGGCAGGACCGACCGGAAGCGGGCTCCGATCGAGCGGCTACCCACGCCCGCCCTCCCGGACGCGGTCGTGCGGCACCTCGCTGGGAGGGTCTTGCTTGCCGCGGACCAGCCGGTAGACGACGAAGAAGATGGCCGCCGGGAGGAACACGTATGTGATCTCCTCGGTGCCGCCGACATGGGCAAGCACGGTCACGCGGCAAGTGTAGACCCCTCGATCCGGCCCCGCCGGACCCCTTTCTCACATCGATTCCACACGGCGGTCACGTCCTCCCCACGGGCCTGACCGACCATCGATGCAGCCCGGGACGTCCGGGCGGCCCGGCCGAACCGGGCAGCGATCCGAAGGAGGACCGACATGAGCAGGTTCGCGAAGGTCGCAACGCTGATGGCGCTGATCGCCGCGATGGCGGCGGCCGTCGTGCTTCCGGCGAGTGCCGCCGGAGAGTCGACGGCCCGCTGCGACGAGGGGCACTGGCCGGCGACGGTTCAGGGAACGCCGTCGAGCTTCGCGCGAGGCGCGCGGGCCGGGTATTACGTCTGGCACGACTCCCGCGGCTGGCACCTGCGCACCACCACGCCGCAGCGCTCGCCGCACCACTTCACCGGAACGATCGTCTCCTCCGGCGACATCAAGATGGTGCGTCAGTATCACGACGAAGGTCGCGACACCGTCACGATCAACGGCAACCGGATGACGTTTGCGTTCGTGACCTACAACGGCGTCGACGGGATCGACTTCCGCGTCGGATGCACCAACTCGGTCGTCTTCTCGCTCAAGGCATCGGGCCGGCTCGTGCCGACGACCCGCATCTGGCTGGGGCACACGGGACACGCCCGCGCGAACCCGTTCAAGATCTCCCGCGTCGCCTGAGGGGCTTCGGTTGCTCTTTGCCCGGCCGGCGTTCGCGCCGGCCGGGCCGCTTCCCCTGGGCCGAGCCGTATGCCTCGAGCACCTCGGCGCGCGCCGGCGGCGGTCCCGCGGTCTCTTCGAACGCTTTCATCAATCGCCGGAGAAGATCGTTGAGGGTGGCCTTCTCCTTGTCGTTCAACGTCGCCGCGACAAGACGCTCTCTCGCCGCCTGCACGTCAACCGCGGCACCCCACGTCTTGGATCCCTTGTCGGTCAGCTCCACGCGGATCGAACGGCGATCCCGCGGGTCGGGGCGCCGGCGCACGAGACCGGCACGCTCCAGCCGGTCGAGCCGTGCCGTCATCGCGCCGGAGGACAACAGCAGATCCGTCGCCAGAGCCGACGGGGACAGCCGGTACGGCGGCCCCACACGACGCAGCGCGCTGAGCAGCTCCCAATCCTGGATGGTCAGGCCGAAATCGGCCGCGGTCTCCCCCAGGCTCCGCTCGAGGTAGCGGGCGAGCTTGGCGATCCGCTCGACCAGGCCCTCGGTGGCCACGTCCATGGCCGGGAACTCCCGAACCCAGTCGCGGATGTGCCGGTCGACGATGTCTCCCGGCTGCGATCCCTGCGTGCCCGGCATGCGTTCACGATATCACTCGACGTCAAATATTTTGACGTCGAAATAAATCCTGATACCCTTGCGTTGCACGCTTCGAGACACGAAAACGACCCCGGAAGGGAGGGACGATGATGATCTACGCGGACACGGAACTCGCGCGGCAGCGGTGGGGAGACCTCATGTGCCAGTCTGAGCGCCAGCGGCGTCAGCGCGTCGCCCTCGACGGGGCACGCCACCAGCGCCGGCGCCGGAACTTCCTCCGCCGCAAGTCCAGCGAGCAGACCTGCTGAGTCGCGTCACTCGGACGCCGGCCCCTCGAAGGCCGGCGTTCTTTTTTCTTTGAGCGCGGCGACGCCCTCGCGGATGTCGGGTCCGGCGAATCCCATGAACTCCAGCGCGAGCGAGGCGTCGAAGATCGGCCCGGCCGCTCGGAGCCAGTTGTTGAGCGTGTACTTCGTCCAGCGGATGGCGCTCTGCGATCCGCTCGCGAGCGTGGTCGCGACCCGCAGCGCCGTCGCCTCCACCGCGTCGTCCTCGACGCACAGCGAGACCAACCCGATCCGCTCGGCTTCCTCGCCGGACACCGGCTCGCACGTGAGCAGGTGGTACTTCGCTTTCGCCATCCCGCACAGCAGCGGCCACACGATCGCGGCGTGATCGCCGGCGGCGACGCCGAGCTTGGTGTGGCCGTCGATCAGACGCGCGGTCTTGGATGCGATCGACACGTCAGCGAGGAGTCCGACGACGAGACCGGCGCCGACCGCCGGGCCGCGGATCGCGGACACGACCGGCTTGGAGCAGTTGATCAGGTTGTAGACGATGTCCCGCGCCTCGCGGAGCACGCGGATCCGCACGGCGAAGTCCTCGGCCATGTCCACGATCATGTCGAGGTCGCCGCCCGCGGAGAAGGCCTCACCCTCACCGGTGATGATCGCGACGCGCGTGTCGGGGTCTCGGTCGACCTCGGTCCAAACCTCCGCGAGCCCGCGGTGCATGCCCGGCCCGGCAGCGTTGAGGCGCCCGGGCGTGCTCATCGTGATGCGCAACACCCCGTCGGCAACACGATCGAACTTCAGGCCTTCGTACCCTGCGTATCGTTCGGACATCGCCGACCTCCCGAGGCGGACGCCTCAGGATAGTGGCGACGCTCGGACCTAGTGGCGGATGTCCTTGGGGTGCCGCTCCGACAGCACGTCTTCTGCGACCGTCGCCTCCGACGGGTCGTCGGTGGTCACCTCGACCACGACCGGCCCGGGAGTGGACTCGAACGTGAGCTCCCAGTCCGGCGTGACGTCCATGCTCGAAACGCCGCCGATCATCAATCCGATCGCCCCGCCGCCGACGACACCGGCCAGCGTCACGGCCACGATCGCGACGGTGGAGCCGGTGGCGATGCTCGACACGATCAGGGCGACGATCCCGCCGGCGAGTCCACCGATCGTCAGCCCGATACCCGCGCGTGCGCCGATGTGGCGCGATACCCGCGCGTCGCGCCGCCTCGTGTCGCGGCGTTCCACGGCGCGCTCGACGGGCTTGCCCTGCAACGTGATCTCACCCGCATCGATCCCGTGCGCTTCGAGGTCGTCGATGGCGGCGCGCGCTTGTCTCATATCGGCGAAGACCGCTTCGACACTGCTCGGTCCAACCCGGCCGGACGTTCCTTCAGGCATGTGTGACACCTCCTGAAATCTCAGTGCTGCGTTAGCGCGCGTCCGTGCCTCCCGCGGACGCCCACGTGCTCGGCGGGTCGCTCGCGGGGAAGGAACCGTCGCTCGCCTGATCCACGTGGTCGGTGTCCGTTTCGGGCGCCTGGCTGAGGGCCCAGGTGATGAACGCGTCCTGATCCTGGCCGCGGTCGAGCGCGATGAACGCGTCGGCGAGCCGGTCGATCCGCTCGTCGGGCAATCCCTTCTCGCGCAGACGGTCGCGCGTTTCGTTCGCCAAGAGCCGCGCGCTTTCGACCTCGGCGGCCTCGGGCTCAGGACCCTCTGCCGTGACGGGACCCATGTGTGACGTTTCGGGCGTCATGTCATCACCCCTCTTGGGGATCGCTCCTCGAACCTCATTCCCGCTGGAAAGCCGGCTCAACCTGTTGCCATAAATATCGTGTCACGATATAATCGTGTTCGAGATGCCGACCTCATTAGTGGAACCAACAACCCAGGACTACGAGCGCCTGCTCAGCTTCCGCACCGGCTTGCGTCGCTTCCTCCGTTGGAGCGAAGAGCGCGCAGCCGCAGCGGGGCTCACGCCCGCTCAGCATCAGCTGATGCTTGCCATCCGCGGGCACGCCGACGAACGCGGGCCCACGATCGGCGAGGCGGCCGACTATCTCCTCCTCAAACACCACAGCGCGGTCGAGCTCATCGACCGCGCGGCAGCGGGCGGGCTCGTCGAGCGCGTCCGCGACGACGAAGACCATCGCATCGTCCGGCTTCGCCTCAGCGTCAAGGGTGCGGCGAAGCTCGAGAAGCTCGCGGCGGCGACGTTGGCCGAGCTCGCCCGGCTCGGCCCGTCGCTCCGCGGGGTGTGGCGAGGTCTGGAACCCACCGGATCACATTGATCACCGACCGCCTTCGCGACTTCAGCACCGACAAGCGCGTCATCGTCTTGTCGGCGATGGCCGTCGTCGTCGGTGTGATCGGCGCGCTGCTCGCGTACGCGCTCCTGTGGTTGATCAACGCGATCACGAACCTGGTCTTCTACGGCCGCTTCTCCGCGGGCGCCACCTCGGCAGCCGGGACGGGACTCGGGCTGTGGTTGCTCGTCGTGCCGGCGGCCGGCGGCCTCATCGTCGGCATCATCGCGCGGTACGGCTCCGAGAAGATCCGCGGACACGGCATCCCCGAGGCGATGGAAGCGATCCTCATCGGCCAGAGCAAGGTCGAGCCGAAGGTCGCCGTCCTCAAGCCGGTGTCGACCGCGATATCGATCGGTACCGGCGGGCCGTTCGGCGCAGAGGGCCCGATCATCATGACTGCCGGTGCGTTCGGCTCGCTGTTCGCGCAGTTCTTCCACCTGTCGGCGGCCGAGCGAAAGACGTTGCTCGTCGCCGGCGCGTCGGCCGGCATGGCCGCGACCTTCGGCACGCCGGTCGCGGCCGCGCTGATCGCCGTGGAGATCTTGCTCTTCGAGTGGAAACCGCGCAGCTTCATACCGGTCGCGATGGCATCGGCGACCGCGGCCGCGTTGCGCCCGGCGCTGCTCGGCAGCGCGCAGCTTTTCCCGTCGCACGTGCACACGGCACAGCACATCCCCGGCTTGATCGCGGCGCTCGGACTCGGCCTCCTCGCGGGCCTCGGCTCGAGCGCGGTCACAGCGCTGGTCTACCTGTTCGAGGATCTCTTCAGCCGCTTGAAGTTCCACTGGATGTGGTGGCCGGCGATCGGCGGCTTCGCGATCGGCGTCGGCGGCTTGATCGAGCCGCGCGCGCTCGGCGTCGGCTACGACAACATCCGGCTGATGCTCGATGGGCGCTTCCTCACGACCGCGCTGCTGTCGCTGTTGATCGTGAAGGCATTGATCTGGTCCTTCTCGCTCGGTTCCGGAACGAGCGGCGGCGTCCTCGCGCCACTGCTGACGATGGGCGGCGCGATCGGTGCCATCGCGGCGCATCTCGCCGGCGCGCACGATCCCGGCTTCTGGGGACTTCTCGGTATGGCGGCGATGCTCGGCGGAACGATGCGCGCACCGCTCACCGCGATCGTGTTCACGCTCGAGCTGACGCACGACATCAACGCGTTACTCCCGCTGCTCATCGCGTGCGCCGCCGCCTACGGGGTGACGGTGCTGACGATGCGGCGCTCGATCCTCACCGAGAAGGTCGCCCGTCACGGGCATCACGTGGTGAGCGAGTACTCCGTCGATCCGCTCGAGCTGACCCGCGTCGCGCAGATCATGAGCAACGACTGCAAGGCGCTCCACGCGAGCGCGCCGGCGCATGAAGCGATCGAGTTCTTCGCGGCCGGCAACGGCGACCGCGCGCACGGCGGCTACCCCGTGGTCGACGACGCGGGGAAGGTGGTCGGCGTCGTCACTCGCGGCGACCTCATCGCGATCGAGCCGTCGAGCAGCGACGAGACGCTGTCCGAGGTTATGTCTGCGCCGCCGATCGTGGCCTCGCTGGACGAGCCCGCGGCCCGGGTCGCCGAACGCATGGCCGTCGCCGGCGTCGGCCGGGTTCCGGTCGTGAACCGGGACGGCAGGCTCGCGGGGATCGTGAGCCGCCGCGACTTGCTGGGCGCCCGCGCCCGCGCGGCCGACCTCGAGCGCACCCGCGAGCGAGTCTTCGACCCCGCTCGTCTCTCACGCCACCAGCGCTCGCCCAACCGCGGGCCGCCAGAGCCCAGAGCGTGACGAGGCCGGGAGCGGAAACCCGCTCCCGGCCCTGACATCCGCCGCGGTGGATGGGCTCGCGCGGTCGGTATCGCTTTCCATACGGACCATCGGGGCGAATGGTTCAAGCCCGCCGCGACGTCTTGCGAGGGGAACCGCGCCGAGTGGTTGTCGAACCCCGCCGGGCCGCCGCCCGTATCCTTGCCGGCGGGGGGTCATGGAACGAAGGACACCGGCACTCGATGAAGAAGACGGGGTACGCGCCGCGTACCGAGCCCATGGCGCGGAGCTTTTCGGTTTCGCGGTCCGGTCGCTCTCGGATCACGGGCTGGCCGAAGAGGCCGTCCAGGAAACCTTCCTTCGGGCGTGGCGAGCCGCCGACCGCTTCGACCCGTCGATCGCTCCCCTGCGGACCTGGCTCTACTCGATCATGAGGAACGTCGTCATCGACCTCACCCGCGCCCGCGCCGTACGCCCGGCGGTCGCCTCCCCGACCGAGCCGGTCGTGGACACGAGCGCCGACGCCTACGAACGCGCCCTCGTGTCGTGGCAGGTCGAAGAGGGCCTGCGACGCCTGGGCGAGGATCACCGCCGGATCCTGATCGAGACTTACTACCGGGCCCGGCCGTACGCGGAAGTCGCCGCCGAACTCGGCATCCCCGAAGGCACCGTCAAGAGCCGCGTGTACTACGCGCTCCGCGCGCTGCGACTCACACTCGAAGAGATGGGGTGGGAGGCATGACGCAGGAATCGTGCCGCCGGTGGCGCGAGATGCTGGGCGCGTACCTGCTCGGCCACCTCACACCGGACGAACGAGTCGGGCTCGAGGCGCACCTCGACGGTTGCGCCGAGTGCCGCGCGGAGCTCGCCGAGCTGAAGCCGGTCGCGTCCGCGCTGTCCGCCGCCGACCCACAGCACCTCGGCACGCCGCCGGCCCCGCCGGCCGAGCTCGGCGATCGCGTCCTGGAACACGTTCGCACGGCGCACCGTTTGCACAACCGCAGGCGCTGGGCACTGCGCATCGGCGCCGGAGTCGCCGCGGCCGTCATCGCGATCTCGGTGGCCGTCCTCGTCCGGCCCGCACCGAAGGTGCAGAAGGAAGAGGTCGCGTTCACCACGGCGCCTGCCGGCGTCGTCGCGAAGGCGACGCTGTACAAACGCGCGGCAGGCGTGGAGGTGTGGCTCCAGGTGAAGGGCCTCAAAACAGGCAAGACGTATGCGCTCTGGGTCGAGCGCACCGACGGCAAGCACGTCGAATGCGGAACCTTCTATGTGGTTCCCGGAATCGAGCACGTCGTGTTGCCGTCGGACGTGCAGCGCATCGATACGGTTGCGGTGGGCGTCGACGACGACCTCGGCCACAACGTTCTGCGCGCGCCCGTCGGTCCGCCGCGCCAAGCCTGAGCGTCCCTACCGGAACGCGCGCGCTTGCGCGGCCGCTCGCCCGGCGGCACAGTAGGCCCGCTCCCGACCGAGCGAGGCGCCGGTGGATCTGACCTACACGCCCGAAGAAGAAGCGTTCCGCACCGAGGTGCGCGAGTGGCTTCGCGCCAACGTTCCCTCCAGGCCGCTGCCGTCCGCCGGCACGAAGGAAGGCTTCGAAGCGCACCGCGAGTGGGAGCGCTCGATGCACCGGGCCGGGTTCGCGGGATTGCGCTGGCCGGTCGAGTACGGCGGTCGCGGTCTCGGCGTCGTGATGCAAGCGATCTTCGAGGAGGAGTACTTCCTCGCCGGCGGCCCGGAACGGGTCACGTCGCTCGGGCAACGGTTGATGGGTCCGACGCTGATGGTCTACGGCACAGAGGAGCAGAAGAAACGCTGGATCCCCGGCATCCTGTCGGGCGAAGAAGTGTGGTCGCAAGGCTTCTCCGAGCCCGACGCCGGCAGCGACCTCGCGGGGTTGAAGACCCGCGCGGTGCGCGAGGGCGACGACTTCGTGATCAACGGTCAGAAGATCTGGACCTCCTACGGCACGTTCGCGGACTGGATGTTCGCGCTCGTGCGCACCGATCCCGAGGCGCCGCGCCACGCCGGGATCACCTTCATCGCGCTGGACCTGCGCTCTGAAGGCGTCGAGGTCTCCCCGCTCGTGCAGCTCGACGGGCACAGCGGGTTCGCGCAGGTTTTCTTCACGGACGTGCGCGTGCCGGCGGCACATGTGATCGGCGAGGTGAACCACGGCTGGGAGGTCGCGATGACGACGCTCGGCTTCGAGCGCGACGCGCCGTCGGCCTCGCCGGCGATCTACCTCAAGTACGTGCACGACCTCGTGGACGCGACCAAGGCGCGGGGGTTGGACGGCGACGCGGCGATCATGGATCGCATCGCGGCCGCGTACACCGACGCGCGCGCGTACCAGGCGCACGCCCTGCGCACGCTGACGCGCCAGGCGCGCGGCGACGCGATCGGCGCGGAGGCGTCGATGACGAAACTGCTGTGGTCGGAGATGGGCAGCCGGATCGGCGAGCTCACCCGTGCCGTGCTCGGCGAGCACGCCGAGACCGACCACTCCGGCGACCCCTTGTCGCCACGCGAACGCTGGCATTCTCGCTACTGGTTCTCCCGCGCGGCGACCATCTATGCCGGCACGAGCGAGATCCAGCGCAACATCGTCGCCGAGCGCGTGCTCGGGCTGCCGAAGGGATAGCGGTGCAGTTCGCCTTCACCGCCGAGCAAGACGCGTTGCGCGAGCTGGCACGCGACCTGTTCGAAAAGGAATCGCCGCCGTCTCGCGTACGCGAGCTGTTCGACGGCGGCGAACGGGATGCGGGTGTGTGGCGAGCGATCGCCGGCGTCGGCCTGGCGGGCTTGGCGATCCCCGAGTCGCTCGGCGGTACGGGCGGCGACGAGGTCGACGTCGCGGTCGTGATGGAAGAAGCAGGGCGGGCGGCTCTCCCCGAGCCGCTGCTGGAGACGGCCGCTATCGTCGCGCCGGTGTTGCGCGACGCCGCCGCCGACGACGATCGAGCCGGCTCGTGGCTGTCCCAGATCGCCGCGGGCGAGGCCATCGCGACCGCGTTGCTCGGCGACGCGCCGTTCGCGGTGGACGCCGAGATCGTGGACCTTTTGCTGCTCGAACGCGACGGCGAGCTACATCTGCTGGAACGCGGCGCGTTCACCACCGAGGCGGTCGAATCCGAAGACAGAGCCCGGCGCCTCTTCACCGTGACCGCGGAGGTATCCCTCGCGACGAAGCTCCCCGGCGGTCGCGCCGCAGCCGATCGTGCGCGGCTCCGCGCGGCCGTCGCCGCGGCCGGCATGCTCAACGGGATCGCGGTGCGACTCGTCGAGATGACCACCTCGTACGTCAGAGACCGCGCGCAGTTTGGACGGCCGGTCGGGTCGTTCCAGGCGGTGAAGCACCGCCTGGCGGACGTGCATTCCGCCGTCGAGTCTTCACGCGCGGCCACCTGGTACGCGGCCTTCGCGCTCGCGAGCGGCGCGGCGGACGCTTCCTTGTCGGCGAGCGTTGCGAAGGCGCAAGCCACGGAATCCGAAGCCGCTGCGAACCACGCGGCGTTGCAGCTGCACGGTGGCATCGGCTTCACGTGGGAGCACGACCTTCACCTGTGGCTAAAGCGCGGCAAGGCGCTCGAGCAGAGCTACGGCTCCGCGATCGACCACCGCCGCGTGATCGCCCGCGCCCTCTTGGATGGATCGGTCGATGCCTGAGTACGTGGCGCCGCACGGCTTGCTCGATGGCAAGTCGGTCCTGGTGACGGCGGCCGCCGGCGCCGGGATCGGGTTCGCGACCGCCAAGCGTTGCGCCGAAGAAGGCGCGAGCGTCGTGCTCAGCGATAAGCACGAGCGGCGACTCGCCGAAGCCGCCGATCGCATCGCGGAGGTCGGCAAGGTCGCGTGCTCGATCCCCTGTGACGTCACGCGGGAGGACGACGTGCAGGCGCTGTTCCGGGGCGCGATCGAAGCGACCGGCGGCCTCGACGTCGCGGTCAACAACGCCGGCCTCGGCGGCACCGCCGACATCGTCGACATGACCGACGAGCAGTGGAACGTCGTGCTCGACGTGTCGCTCAACGGAACGTTCCGCTGCACGCGCGCCGCGCTGAAGCACATGATCCCGCGCGGCAGTGGAGTCATCATCAATCTCGGCTCGATCCTCGGCTGGCGCGCGCAGGCCGGGCAGGCGCACTACGCGGCCGCGAAGGCCGCCGTGATGGCGCTGACGCGCGCCGCCGCGATGGAGGCCGCGCCGCACGGCGTCCGCGTCAACTGCGTCGCCCCGTCGTTCGCCGAGACGCCCTTCCTCGCCAAAGTCGTCGCCGAGGAGACGCTTCAGGAGCTCCGCGGACGCGAGGCGTTCGGCCGGGCCGCCGAGCCCTGGGAGGTCGCGAACGTGATCGTCTTCCTCGCGAGCGATTACTCGAGCTACATGACCGGCGAGGTCGTTTCGGTCAGCGCACAACACCCGTAGCGTGCACGAGACGCCCGACGACCTCGCGTCGCTGCAACGGCTGCTCGACGAGTCCTACGCGAACGCGGGCTCCCATCTGCTGTCGATCCACACGCCCGACCGGCGCATGACCGCGTCGCACTTGGCGGCGACGCTCACCGGCGTTCGTGTCCTGTCGCTCGCGACCGTCAACGCGCGAGGCGAGCCGCGGGTCGGACCCGTGGACGGCCTCTTCTACCGCGGCCGTTTCTGGTTCGGCTCGGCGCAGGACAGCGTTCGGTTCCGGCACATCCGGGCCCGGCCGGCGGTGAGCGCCGCACACACCGTCGGTGAGGAGCTGGCCGTCGTGGTCCACGGGACCGCACGGGAGATCGATGTGGAAGCATCCGACCAGCGAGGATTCCGCGACTACCTTCTCGAGGTCTACGGGGCTCAATGGGAAGCATGGTGGCCCGATGAAAAGCCGCCCTACGCCGTGATCGATGCCCACAAGATGTTCACGTTCCACATGGAC
>Ga0075425_100006885_pt1 | contig 11961 bp, 12 predicted proteins | sample SoiMethybrSBSTD4_FD_75300 | JGI IMG/M metagenome (GOLD analysis project Ga0075425, IMG submission 75300) | Bulk soil microbial communities from a Populus tree surrounding site in Tennessee, USA - Soil MetaG P. TD hybrid SBSTD4 | ecosystem: Environmental > Terrestrial > Soil > Tree plantation...
CTCCTCTGCCTGCATGCCATCGCCATTACCCCGGCAGGTCCAATGGAGCTTGTTCGCTCGTCTCTCTCCATCGTCTGCGGCCTTCCCTGTGTAACAGTCAGGTCGGCTCCTGCAATTGTTGTTTCGGGGCCTGCTCAGCGTTCACTCACGTTACGGCCTGCATGCTCGCCGAGTCGCCATGCGACCCTTTCCATCGAAAGCTCCGACAGCTTCGTTGCCTCCGCCGCCGTTTCGATTGCTACCGGGTGGAACGAACCAGTTCCCGGGCGGGAGTTGCACCCGCTGAAGTCCAGCGCCTTTTCATGGCGCACTATTACGTCAACTGGCTCCGGGATGGCCGATCATTCACAACACGTCTGTGCGAGTCTGACATTACGTCGAATCACCAGGCTATTCGTGTCGAAGGGTTCGCATGGGATCGATCTTCGTCGCTTGGCGGGCAGGGATGTAGCTGGCGACGAATGTCACGGCCAACAGGAGCAACGACACCAGAACCACAGTCAACATATCGTGAGCTTTCACACCGTACAGAAACTCGGCCAGCAATGGCGTGACGACGAACGAGCTAGCAACGCCAATCCCTACCCCGATGAACGAAAGCACCATTGCCTGACGTAAAACTAATCCGAGCACCTGCGCCGGCAATGCTCCTAACGACATCCGCAGGCCGATTTCACGAGCGCGCTCCCCGACGGAATGCGAAATCACTCCGTAGATTCCGATCACGGCCAGAATCAGTGCGATTGCTGCAAAGAGTTCCAATACCTCACACAAAAAACGCCATAAAGTCGCCGACTTCGAGACCGTCTGCTCTACCATTGTGATTCCAAAAACAGCTGAATCCGGGGCAAGGTCTGAGATCGTCCGGCGAACGTCCTGGATCAGCGCCTTCGATGGCGAATGCGTCCGCAGAATCAGGCTTTTGTGAACCCGTGCTTCCGTCCACCCTGGATATATGCGCGTTGGCATCTGCTGATAAGAGACAAAGACCTCGGGTTCGGGTGCCCTCGTCAGCAAAAACTGGTGTACGTTTCCGACAATGCCAACAATTTGCCGCGGCTTTTCATCTGGGGAGTCGTCGAATTGCATAACGCGCCCGATGGGATCTTCGTTTCGCCAGAATCGCCGCGCAAACTCCTCGTTAATTACCACTACCCAGGCATTGCTCTCCGTGTCCTGCTCGGCAATGCTGCGGCCTCGCACCACCGGAACTGCCATCATTCGAAAATAGTCTGAACTGACACCTTGCCGAAGAACGTTGGGCTTCTCCGCACTGTTCGATACACTCCGCTCCGCGATCGTGAATCCGGGCGAAGCGTATTGCGCACTCTCCAGCAGCGGGAGCCAGTCAATTAACGCAACGTCTTCTACACCTGGTATACCGCCGATGCGGTCCAGCAATTGTCGACAGAACTCCCCCACTGCGGGGCGGATCACATTTAGATCGGTGCCATATACCTGCACCTGCGTCGAGTCGATGTATTTGTCTCCTGTCAAACGGACTTCCGCGGTCAGGAGATGCTCTGGATTGAACCCTGGAGTCGTACGCAAGATGCGTGTCAGAGTGTTGATCATTAGTCCGGCGCAGATCAGCAGCACGAGTGCCAACGCGATCTCAGTGATCACCAACGTATTTCGCGTACGATGACGGGACATCGTCGCGGTGCTGTGTCCTCCTTCTCGCAAGCATTCATTCACGTCACTTCTTACGGCTCGAAGGGCAGGAATGAGACCGAACGCTACACCCGTCAGAACGCAGGTGCTGAAGGTAAACAACAGCACACGTCCATCGACGAGAACGCTCAATTCACGCGGAAGCCAAAATGGAGCCCACAAATTGAAAAGTCTGACGCCTGAAAACGCCAAGAGAAGTCCGATCGCTCCTCCGATCAGCGAAAGAAGAATGCTCTCGGTTAGAACTTGTCGTGTCAGGTTTACTTGGTTCGCCCCTAACGCGATGCGAATGCCAATTTCTTTCCTGCGTCCATCTCCCCGAACCAGCAGCAAGTTTGCGACGTTAGCGCACGCAATCAGCAGAACCAATCCCACAACGCCGAACAACGTGTAGTAAACCCGCGCCCAATCGCCAAACAATCGTTTTTGCAAGGGTTCGATCCTGACGCCTACGTCTTTGTACATCTCGGGAAAAGCCTGTGCTAACCGCCGAGCCTTAACGTCCATAGCTGCTTGCGCCTGCTGAATTGAAACGCCTCGCTTTAGCTTTCCCACTGCTATAAGCCAGCGCACATCATTAATGCCAGACTCCGTGGCATTTGCCATCCCATCGATTTCGTAAACCTCTGGAGTCCCGGTGCCGAATAGATCAAACCCAGGCTCCAATACGGCCACGATCGTACTTGACCAAGTGTCGACAAACATCCTCTTCCCCAGCACATTGGGATCGCCTCCAAAATGGCGCTTCCAGAACTCGTAGCTGATCAAAACCCCCAAGGATCCATTTTTTTCACTGGTATCGTCGGAAGCAATCGTCCCTAAGAACGATTTGATTCCAAGTAGGGGCAATAACTGCGCGCTCATGTGTTGTACAGCAACGCGTTCGCCTGATCCCGCGCTCGACATCGCGACGATGTCGGGATGGGAAACGAAGTCTAGATTCTCGAAGACTTGGTTATCGACTTTCCAGTGAGACACGTCGGTGCCCGAGACCGTCGCCGAATTTTCCGGACGGTTCGCGTAGACATTGGACAAAGCTACGAGCCGATCCTGATCTGGGTAAGGGAGCGGACGCAGAAGGATTCCGTTGATAACGCTAAAAACCGCAGTCGTAGCACCAATTCCGATCGCGAGGGTAAGGACTGCGACCAGAGTAAAACCTGAGTTTTTGCGCAAACCACGAAACGCATAGCAGACATCTTGCCTTGAAGCTTCGATCCATCTTGTCATTACGTTGTCTCGCGCCGTCGACTGGTGAATCGCCGGACGCGGTCAGTCTACACTCGAACGACTGTGTCGAGACCTTACGACACGGCGTAAGTGTTGTAACCAGGAGATATCACTCATTGACTGTGCGCGTTCTAACGGTAACACTCTCCCGTTATCTTGCGGTCTTCTAACAGGCAGTTCTAAGATTCGGGCATGCAGGCCACGGAAACCAGCTTCCTCGCTGAACTTGAGCGAGTTGTCCGCGGAGAGAGTCCCACGGTAGATCCTCGCGCACTCCTGTTCGTGGCCGCAGAAGTGATACTCGAAGGCCGGGAAGCAGACGAGCGGGACCTGCAACGCATCCACAGCGCGACTGCTCCTAGAAGTAACGTGATTCCGTTCCCAACGCGGTAGTCGCACCTCGATCATCGTAATTTAGGCGGCCTCACAAGTTTGCTCCATTTGTTCCCAATACGGCTGCAAGGTTGCCGTCTCATTTAAACTGCCAACGTGGTTGCCGAGATCATCGCGGTTGGTTCGGAACTGCTCACGCCTTTCCGGCAGGACACGAATTCTCTCTACCTCACTGAGCAGCTCAACAAACTTGGCGTAGACATTGCGTTCAAAACCATCGTCGGCGATCGCCTCAAGGACATTGTGAGAGCGGCAACGACGGCCCTTTCACGCGCAGACATCGTCATCGTGAGTGGCGGCCTCGGACCAACCGAGGACGACCTGACGCGGGAAGCGGTTGCGGAAACGTTGGGTCTTCAACTGCGGCGTGATCCGGCGATCGTCAGTGCAATCGAGCGGAGATTTGCCGAGCATGGCTGGAAGATGTCGGCCAATAACGTGAAGCAAGGCGACGTGATCTCGGGCGCAACCGTATTGATGAACGCGAACGGCACCGCGCCGGGACAGTGGATCAGTGGAAGGTCGGATGGCAAAGAAAAGATCATTATTCTGCTGCCGGGTCCACCCCATGAATTGAAGACGTTGTTCGAAAGTGCCGTGCTGGAGCGGCTGCGGGCGAGAGTTCCGGCGCAATTTCTCGCGACCCGGGTGTTAAAAATAACCGGCATGGGGGAATCGGCGTGCGATGCGCGAGTTGCGCCGATCTACAAGCGCTTTCCGGACGTGAACACCACTATTCTCGCTGGTGCCGGCGAAATTCAACTACACCTAAATACGCGAGGTTCCAGTGCTGAACTCGCGGAAAAGCGACTCGACGAACTGGTCGAACGGCTCGAAGCGGAACTCGGCGATAACGTTTTTTCCGATAACGGCGACTCGCTGGAGCAGATCGTCAGCTATTTTCTGCAGATGCGAAGCGCAACGCTGGCGGTGGCGGAGTCGTGCACCGGAGGACTGGTTGCCGAACGGCTGACCTCAATCAGTGGAAGTTCGCGATATTTTGTTGGCGGCGTGGTTGCGTATTCCAACGATCTGAAAATGCACCTGGCGGATGTGCCGCAGGACCTGCTGGATGTGTACGGTGCCGTGAGCGAGCAAGTGGGTCGGGCGTTGGCTGAAGGAGTACGCAAGCGCTGCGGAACAAGCTTGGGCCTGGGCATAACCGGGGTTGCCGGACCGACAGGCGGCACGGCGGAGAAGCCGGTCGGGCTTGTGTACCACGCGCTGGCATCAGAGTCCGGGACCGAAGTGATCAAGCGAAACTTCGCGGGTGATCGCACACGAATCCGCTGGTACGCGTCACAACAGGCGCTGGATATGGTCCGGAGGAAATTAATGTAGCTGTCATCATTCATGCAGCGTCGTGTATTATTCTGACCCCCTCGGCTGCTTCGTGCTGCCACGCTAATCGGAAATGGCAACTTCCCCTACCCGTACACCACGGCGCCTATTCACCATTGCCAAACACAAGTCTCTCGAAGCCGTTCCTGAGACGAAACGCAAGCGTCCGAGCCTGCTGGCCTACGATGTAGACGAAATCCCGCCGCTGGCAATTCGGGCGAGCCTTTCAGTACAGCACGTGCTGGCGATGTCTGTGGGCTGGATTTACGTGGTAGTGGCGGTAACTGGAATTGGGGCTCATCGCAGCAAGCCGAGAGCCTGATACGCATGTCAATGATCGCCTCAGGGATCGCCACCATCCTGCAGGCGCGAAAGGGATTCTGGGGGTCTGGATATTTGTGTCCGGCCTCTTGCAGTTTGACCTATCTGGCTCCTTCCATCCTCGCAGGGCAGGTGGGCGGGTTGCCGCTGATTTATGGGATGGTCACCGTCTCGGGCGTCTTCACGGCAGCGCTTTCACGATTTATCGGGCGTATTCGTTGGCTGTTTCCGCCAGACGTGACGGGACTGATCGTTGCCATCGTAGGAATTCAGTTGGTCGCGCTCGGCGTTCCCCGTTTCCTTGGATTCACGCATCTAGGAGTTCCCGCGCCGCCCGGTTCGGCGTGGGTGGGGATCATTGCTTTAGGTGCGATGGTTGTGCCAACGATCTGGGGAACGAAGTCATTGCGTCTGTACCCAATTTTCTTTGGCTTATTCGCGGGCTTCGTCGCATCGCTGATTTTCGGTGTTGTCATGTGGGCACAACTGCGTCAGGCGCTCAGCGCCCCGCTTCTGGGATTTCCTCATCGTGCTGCTGCTGGAATGTCGTTCAGCCTGCCCCTGATGGTCCCGTTCCTGATCATTGCCGTTGCCGCGATGCTCAAAACTGTGGGCGACATTACCCTCTGCCAGAAGATCAACGACGCCGATTGGAAACGCACCGCCATGCAATCGGTGACCGGCGGCATGATGGCGAATTCGATCGGCAGCGTATTCTCGGGACTGATCGGGGGATTCGCACAGAACACTGCATCGGCAAGTATTGGATTGTCGCTGGCAACGGCCACTACCAGCCGTGCGCTGGCATATCCTGCGGGCGTTCTAGTGATCGCGCTTGCTTTTGTGCCAAAGCTTGCAGCTTTGTTTGCCGCAATGCCCGTACCAGTAATGGCGCGATCCTCGTCTACTCGGCATGTTTCCTGGTGCTCGGCGGCCTGCAGGTCATGACGTCGCGTATGCTGGACTCGCGCCGCATTTTGGCGGTCGGCATCGCCATGGTTTTCGGATTGAGCGTGGAGATCGCGCCTGACCTCTACCGCGACGTGCCCGCGTTGCTGCATCCGATGTTTGCGTCCTCAACCGCGGTCTCGACAATACTCGTGGTCGTCCTGAACATTCTTTTTCGGATTGGTGTGAAAAAAGCGGCAGGCGATGGAAATCACGCCGGGCCCCAACAGTCTGGACCAAATCCGCGAATTCATGGAACATCAGGGGCGGCGTGGGGAATGCGGCGTGAAGTCATCGGCCGCGCAACCGATACCGTGCATGAATTCGTCACGAATGCGGAAACTTTTCAGTTTCCACCGCAGGCGTTTACGGTTCGAGGCGTATTCGATGAGTATGGGTTGGATGTGGACATCGAATATGCAGGTCCCCCTGTCGAGCTATCTGATCAAATGCCCAGCCTGGAAGACCTCGGCAATGGACGGGGGCTGGCTGCACTCTCCGGATACATGATTCGCCAGCACGCCGACAAAGTGCGCGTCAAACAACGCGGCGCGCAATGCACGCTCCAGCTTCATTTCGAGCATTAACGCCCTAGCTCGTATAATCCTCTGTTTGCCCGCACGATGCTCGCGGGCTGCCGGCATGCCATTTCAGACCCTGCAACTCAGCTACGACTCTGGAATCGTGACCCTCACGCTCGCCCGCCCAGAGAAGCGGAATGCCTTGAGCATTCAGTTGTTGAACGAACTCATCGCTGCGTTCGATGAGATTGAAAACTCCGATGCCGTGGTTGTGGTCCTCACTGGCGCGGGAAAAGCGTTTTGTGCAGGCATGGACTTGGATGAACTCAAGGGTCTTGCGGGAAAATCGCACGATCAGAATCTCGAGGACTCGCGTCGGATGGCGCAGGTCTTTCGCCGGCTTTACGAGTTTCCGAAACCTACGATTGCTGCCGTGAATGGCGCGGCCATAGCTGGGGGCACGGGACTAGCAACCATGTGCGATTTCACCGTCGCCGTTCCGGAGGCAAAGTTCGGGTACACCGAGGTGAGGATCGGATTTGTACCGGCGATTGTCTCCTCCATTCTTGTGTGGCAGGTCGGGCACAAGGTCGCGCGCGACTTGTTGCTGACGGGAAGGCTCTTCGACGCTGCCGAAGGGCATCAGCTTGGGCTGGTGAACGAAGTGGTTGAACCGCAGCAGTTGATGGCGCGGGCGCGCCAACTGGCGGAGACCCTAATCGAGAACAGCCCGGCTTCGTTGAAAATGGCAAAGAAGTTGATCAACGGCTATATTGCGGCGCAACTCGATGCGCAGATTGAGAGAGCAGTGCAAGAGAACGCCGCAATCCGGCAGACCCCGGACTTCCGTGAAGGCGTGAGTTCGTTCCTCGAAAAGCGCAAACCGCACTGGAGCGGCAAGTGAGCCAACCGGTCTGCGAGGTGCGGCTGCGCGTGCGCTACGCCGAGACGGACCAGATGGGAGTCGTTTATCACGCAAACCATTTCGTCTGGTTCGAGGTGGGGCGAGTCGAGTTGTTACGTCAGTTAGGATTCTCATATCGCGATATGGAAGAAAACGATGGATGCTTTATCGCGGTAGTAGATGCACGATGCCGCTACAAAACTCCTGCGCGATATGACGACGAGGTGATCGTGAGGACGCATCTGAGGAATGTGCGCGAGTCGCTGGTGCACTTTGGATATGAACTGGTGCGAGTTTCGGATGGGATGTTGTTGGCCGAAGGCGAAACGACACATATTGTAACGGACGCGGACATGAGGACCAGAACGATTCCGGAAAAATACATGCAAGCGTTTCGGCAAGCAGCGGGACGAACCTCTTAAGCACTTATTACAACTGGGAGACGTGACGACCACGAAGGACACGAAGGTTCACGAAGGAATCAGATTGCTAGCAGCTAGAAGCTAGAAGCTAGAAGCTTTTTGATGAAAGCTTTCCACATCAACGGCGACGATCTCACGCTCGCAGCGGTGCGCGAGGTAGCAGTTGAAGGACGCACAGTGCTTCTCTCGCCCGATGCGCGTGGTGCGGTGGACAAGGCGCGTGCGGTGGTTGAGGAGATTGTTGCGGGAAGTCAGGTCTCGTATGCGATCACGACGGGCGTTGGCAAGCTCAGCGATGTGCGGATTGCGGGCGATCAGATTCGCGAACTGCAGGTGAACCTGGTCCGATCGCACGCGGTCGGAGTTGGCGAGCCCCTGACCATCCCCGAAACTCGCGCCATGATCGCCTTGCGTGCTAATTCCCTTTCCAAAGGCTACTCGGGTGTGCGCCCGATCATCATTGACACGCTCTGCGAGTTGCTGAATCGGAAAGTAACGCCGTTCGTTCCCTCGCAAGGGAGTGTTGGGGCGAGTGGGGACCTGGCTCCACTTGCCCATTTGGCGCTTGTACTCATTGGCGAGGGAGAGTGTGTTGGTGAAGCCGGAAAAAGAATTCCTGCCGATAGGGCTTTGCGGGAAGCTCAAATCAAGCCGCTGGTTCTCGAGGCGAAAGAAGCTGTGTCGCTGATTAACGGTACACAAGCGATGTTGGCGGTCGGAACCTTGGCTTTGCTTGCGGCCGAAACGCTGGTGGATTCGGCGGACGCGATCGGCGCGATGACCCTCGATGCTCTGCGCGGTACCGACGTCGCGTTTGATGAACGCATTCACCGAGTGCGTCCGCATGCAGGACAAGTGCAATCCGCAGCGAACCTCCGCAAGATGCTCGAAGGCAGCCAGATTCGCGAATCGCATCGCGACTGTGGGCGGGTGCAGGATGCGTATTCGCTGCGTTGTATGCCGCAGGTACATGGAGCTGTCCGCGACACGCTGGCCAATTGCCGTGCTGTGTTCGAGACGGAAGCGAACTCTGCGGTAGACAACCCACTTGTGTTCGTCAGCAATGCTCACGTAGGGGCGGCTGCCCCCACCCGCCCAGCGGAGCAAAGCTCCGCAGTGCTCTCCGGCGGCAACTTCCACGGTGAGCCCGTCGCCTTCGCACTCGATTTCCTTGCAATCGCTCTCAGCGCTCTAGCGGGAATCTCCGAACGCAGAATTGAGCGGCTGGTGAATCCTGCGTTGAACGAAGGGTTGCCGCCGTTTCTGGCGCCGGGCGCAGGCTTGAATTCCGGATTCATGATGCCGCAGGTTACAGCCGCAGCCCTGGTGAGCGAGAACAAAGTGCTGGCGCATCCTGCATCGGTGGACTCGATTACGACCTCCGGAAACAAAGAAGATTACGTTTCGATGGGAATGACAGCGGCGCTGAAACTACGGCGCATCGTCGAAAACACGCGAAACGTCCTGGCGATTGAGGCCATGGCCGCGGCACAAGCGTTGGATTTCGTTGCACCATTGAAAACCGGGAACCGTGGATTGAGGGCATATGAGGCGGTCCGCTCAGTCTCTTCGGCCATGGAAAAAGACCGCGCGATGTATAGCGATTTCGCGGCAATCTCAAAGCTGATTGAGAGCGGTGCGGTGGCAGACGCTCTGAGATAGATTTCTGGATTCGACTTATGGCGCAACTTTTCGTCGGCACCTCTGGATGGGCTTACCCAAGCTGGAAACCTGATTTCTATCCTCAGAAGCTCGCGCAGACGAAATTTCTTAACCACTATGCGAGCCAGTTAAACACGGTCGAAGTTAATCTCACCTTTCGCCAGCTTTTGAAGGAAACAACCGCGAAGAAGTGGATCGAGCAGACACCGGGGCACTTCCGCTTCGGGATCAAGGCGCACCAGGTGATCACGCACATCAAGCGATTGAAGGGCGCAGAGGATTTTGTGTCGCGCTTCTTTGGCACCATTGAGGCTTTGGCGGATGCTCGGAAGCTCGGGCCGGTGCTGTTTCAGCTCCCACCAAATATGAAGGCAGATCCGAAGCTGCTGCAGGAATTCCTGAGCACTTTGCCAAAGGGGGTTCCCGTCGCGTTCGAATTTCGGCATGAGTCCTGGTTCGCGGACGATATCTTCGCGTGTTTGAGAGAGCACAAGCGCGCGCTATGCGTGGCTGAAACTGAAGAGCGTGTTACGCCTGACGTGGTCACCGGTGATTTTGCGTATTACCGCTATCGGAAGCCTGAGTACACAGCAGAGGAACGCCAGGCTATGGTGCGCCGCATGCACGAGCATCTCGCCTCGGGGCGGGATGTGTTCGCGTACTTCAAGCATGAGGAGACGCCGCAGGGAGCGATGTACGCGGTGGATGTGCTGAAGGAAGCAGGAAAAAGCTGAGCATGGAATGCTAAGAATTTCGGGTTGCTCCTGTGTTCGCTCTCTGTGTAACTATGTGTCCTCTGTGGTTAAGCGCTGCTGTTTCCATCGTACAAGATACCCCGAACCCGGAACCACCGAGAGCACAGAGTTACTCTGAGGAACGCCACAGGGTCGGTACCGATATCAACTCCGGGTCTGCCAGTTAGAGGGTAGCATCCAGCTCATTACTGCAAACTGCGTCCGATAACTTGCATACTGAGTTGTGCGTGCGGAAGCGAACTCCAGCGTTCTCTCCTCCTTCATCGATTACCTGAAAGTCGAGAAAGGTCTCGCCGGCCTTACTGTTTCTGCCTATACGCGCGATATCGCGCAGTTCGCTGCTTTTCTTGACCACAGCAAACGCAGGCTCTTAAGCGCTCGCCGTGACGATGTACGTGGGTTCATTCAGCAGCTCTTCGCAAATTCAGTTGATGGACGATCTGTGGCGCGAAAGCTTTCAGCGCTGCGGCATTTGTATCGGTTTCTTCTCCTCGACAAACGAGTTGGACGCGACCCAACATTGAATATCCCGCTTCCCAAGCAGTGGAAAATTTTGCCCAAGTCGCTGGGGCGAAATGAAGTCGAGCAGGTGCTTGCGAATGAGGTTACAGCAGCATCTCCTGCTGGTACCGCCCTGCGACTGCGAAATCGGGCGATGTTCGAAGTGTTCTATGCCGGAGCGCTGCGGGTTTCGGAAATTGTTTCGCTGAAGTTGGAGGACGGGAAGCTCGACATGGGCTATGTGTTGGTGCGCGGCAAGGGCGACAAAGAGCGGATCGTGCCTTTGGGACGGTCGGCGCAGGAGGCACTGAGTACGTATCTGCGCGCTGCGAGACCATTGCTTGCTGGGCAAAGGAATTCGCCGTTTTTGTTTATCGCGCGTGGAGCGAAGAAGATTACGCGCCAGCGCGTGTGGCAGATGGTGGATAAAGCTTCGGTGAGCGCCGGACGCCATGCCAGTCCGCACATGCTGCGTCACAGTTGCGCGACGCACATGGTGGAGAATGGCGCGGACCTGCGTACGGTGCAGACGATCCTCGGCCATGCAGACATATCGACCACGCAGATTTATACGCACGTTGCCCTGGATCGGCTGAAGAGCGTGTATACGAAGCATCATCCGAGGGCGAAGGCTAGGTGAAATGACGGACTGGCGAGCCACGGTCTACATGCTGATGCATGCACCTTTTCTTGTCGTAGGTTTGTTGCTTGTTGGCGCCTCAGGCGCATTCTCCTCCCACCTGCTCCTGAAACTCGAGTGGGCTGGAGAGAAGTCCCACAGAGAAGGAATCTATCTCCTCGGCTCGATGTGGCTTACCATTCCTCGGACTTATCGAAGACATGCGCAACAGGATGGCTGGCCGATCTGGCCTCTCCACATGACATGGTTATGTTTGCTAGTCGGAGTTGGTTTTGTGGTGTTTGGACTCTTTCAATTGGGGTGATGAGATCGTACTACGAAATACCAAGACCGATGTCCCCAGTGCCATATCGAAATTCCTTCGCTCTTTGTGCGAGCGCAATGCCTCGACGCATACCATCAAGGCCTACACGGCAGATCTGGGAATTTTTGCTGCGTACATAGGTTCGCGCAAGTGGGACGAGATAGATCACGTCACCATCCGTGGCTTTCTCTCGCACTTGTACGAAAAAGGTTTGAGCAAGACTTCAGTTGCGCGCTCGCTCGCGGCGGTACGCTCGCTCTATCGGTGGCTGGCACAGGAAGGGCTGGTCGAGCAGAATCCCGCTGCTCTGGTTTCAACTCCCAAACTGCCGAAGAAACTTCCCCG